>ERZ808040.2059-NODE-2059-length-12075-cov-3.544757_pt1 | contig 12075 bp, 9 predicted proteins | sample MGYA00380191_ERZ808040 | MGnify/ENA primary metagenome ERZ808040 (study PRJEB31490, sample SAMN06133395) | mouse gut metagenome | isolation source: J6 | host: mice | place: China: Chengdu | collected 2015-05 ... | reverse complement strand
CTTTGACGCCATCCAGCTCCACGATCTCAACCGGATTGGGGGCGGATACGACCCGCCGGAAGCCTTTGCCGGGCTCCTCGATGATATAATTGCCTTTCTTCCGTTCCTCATTGGCTTCCTGGACCGACATATACCGTCCAAGTACCTTGGTGGGCGTATAAAATGCCTCGTCATAGGGGTCTACGATGACCTGGGTCAAAATCGTGCTGACCGTGCGGTAAATGCCGCGGTTCAGCAGTTCTTCCCGGATGCCGTTCTGGAGGTCATATCCGATATAGCCCTGGCTCATGGCAGAGCATACGGACATGGGCGCGGCAGTGTAGTCCGGATGTGCCTTGCCGAATTCATTCATGGCGGTATGGATCATGCCGACCTGGGGGGCGTTGCTGTGTGTGATCGCGATCTGATAGCCTTCCTCCAGAAGATCGGCAATGGATTTTGCGGTTTTCTTTACGGCCACCATCTGCTCGGGGAGCGTAGTGCCCAGAGCGCGGTGCCCAAGTGCGATGACTGCTCTTTTCTTCATAGTTGTTCTCCCTGTTCTTTCATATATTCATATCAGTTCCTGTGAACACCGGGTCAGGGTGTGAACAGGAGCTTATATCATTCCACCGTCCAGTCCGATGATCTGCCCGGTCAGATAGGGGTGGTTCTCAGCCAGGTCATAGACCAGTTCCGCAGTCTCCTCCGGTGTGCCGAATCGTCCCGCCGGAACCTCTTCCCTCAAAGCCTGCCGCTCTTTTTCGGAGAATCCGGCATTCATGGCAGTATCTATGACTCCGCAGGCAATGGCATTGACCTGAATATTGCTTGGGGCCAGTTCCTTTGCCAGGGCCATGGTCAGACCGTTGAGGCCGGCCTTGGAAGCGGAGTATGCGGCTTCGCAGGAGGCGCCGACCCTCCCCCACATGGAAGAGATATTGATGATCTTCCCGCTTTTTTGGGAAATCATGTAGGGGAGGGCGGCACGGGAACAGTAAAAGGCGGAAGAGAGGTTCGAATGCAGAATGTCTTCCCAATCCTGGTCCGTCATATCAGTCAGAAGTCCGACATAGGAGATCCCGGCATTGTTCACCAGAACGTCCGGTCCGTCACAGATCTCACGCAATCTGGAAAAAATCTGTGCCGTGTCGGCAGGATCACCCGCGTCTCCCGGTACGGCTTCGCACAAATGCCCGCAGGCAAGCAGCTGCCTCTTGATATTATATAATTCTGTAACAGAATGCCTGCAGTTGATAAATACAAAATACCCGGCCCGCGCAAAGCGAAATGCACAGGCCCGGCCGATGCCGCGAGAGGCGCCGGTGATCAGTACGGATCGTTTTCCCATATAGACTCCCTGGACTGCCTGCATAGATGCTTCGGCAGCCGTCACTTTTTCTTATTATAAGAAACGAATGTGTTTCATATTCTTATCATACCACGGTTTGACAGAAATAGCTATCAGTTTTTTATTCATTTTCAGGGCTGAACGGAAGGAACGGTTTCGAAGCCGAATAAAAAATCAGATGAATTATTACAAAAATGTTAAAAGGGTATTGCAAAATTTGAGGATATACTTTATAATACGACTGTATCATTAAGAATAAATCATGACGTTGGAATCATTTTGTCAAAAATTTTTAAAAAATATTGAAAAAGGATGACTGATGTTGTATAATGATATTTATATGTGGGGACATATAAATAATTAAATATTAATAAGGAAAGGTGACAAGATGAAATTTAAAAGAGTACGCAGTCTGTTGCTGGCAATCGCGTTGGCTTGTTCCATGGTTGTCACTCCGGCATTTCCTGTAAGTGCTTCACCGGAAGAGGAGAAGCAGGCAAATCTGGAGAATCAGAAAGCAGCAGTTGAAGGTGAAGTAAATGATTTGCAGACGCAGCTGAATACATTAATGATCAAGATGAATGAACTGGAGGGGCAGTTGATTGTCAAAGGTCAGGAGCTTGTACAGGCGAAGCAGGATCTGGCAGTTGCGGAAGATAAGAAGCAGCAGCAGTATGAAGATATGAAGCTCCGTATCAAGTATATGTATGAAGAGGGAGACGTTTCCGCGCTTGAGCGTGTGATGAGCTCCGGAAGCATGGCAGAAGCATTGAAGCAGGGGGAATATGTAGAGCAGGTACATAGCTATGACAGGGATAAGCTTGAGGAATACGCTCAGACGGTGACTGAAGTAGAAGACCTGAAGGCTACATTGGAAGAGGAAACCACTACCCTGAAGAATATAGAGGCAGAATATCAGGTTCAGTCTTCAGAACTGGAGACTACGATCGAATCCAAGCGTGAGGAGGTTGATAACCTGGACGAGATGATCCGGATTGCGGCTCAGGAGGCGGAAGCAGCCCGTATCCGCGCGGCGGAGGAAGCAGCAGCCGCTGCACGGGCGGCAGAAGCGGCAGAGCGGGCACGTACAGCTTCAGCGCGTACCCAGCAGCCGACTGTGGCGCAGCCCACGGTTACATCGACTCCGGATACTCCGGCAGAGGGGAATACAGATTCCAATACACCGGGAGAGAATACAACAGGGGAAGAGAACACAGACAATGCGACAGATACGCCTGAAGAGGATACGACGACTCCCACCCCGGAGCCAAGCTATGATGTCTTTACGGGCAATTCCATTGTGGATCGCGCGTATGGCTGGGTCGGGAATGCGGAATATGTATGGGGAGCCTGCTCTCCGGGATCCTTTGATTGTTCCGGTTTTGTAAGCTATTGTCTGACAGGCAGTTATTCCCGTTTGGGTACTACATATACATTCCTCGCATGGCCGCAGGTGTCAGATCCGCAGCCCGGCGATGTATGTGTCAACGCAGGACACTGCGGGATTTATATCGGTGGAGGCCAGATGATCCATGCGGCAACAGAGGGCGTTGGTGTAGTTGTCGGCCCTGTACAGGCTGGCATGATCTATGTACGCTACTAAAGAGGAATTCTCATCATATAGATACAAAAGATTGATCAGGCGCGAAAGATTGATTAAGAAACAAAAGATTTTATAAGCAGCAAAAGATTTATAAAAGACAAAAGAGAAGGAACCCCTGCGCCGCATATGCGGACAGGGGTTTTTTAAAATCCGTCTACAAAAATCCTTGCGCTGTGCGGGGTTCTGTGCTATACTACTACCGTTGCAAAAAACACGTATGCGGGTTTTCCGCAGGTGCCTAAGTCTGCGTCAGGATGTACACTTTTTAACCTGAGCGGGCCGGTTTCGGAAAAAAGGAAGCATACGGAAGACTAAAACCAGATGGAGGAAAGAAACATGAGCGTTATTTCAATGAAGCAGCTTTTAGAGGCAGGTGTACATTTTGGACATCAGACAAGAAGATGGAATCCTAAGATGGCTCCGTACATTTACACAGAGAGGAACGGCATCTACATCATCGATCTGCAGAAGTCTGTGGGCATGGTTGACGAGGCTTACCAGGCAGTGGCTGATATCGTGGCAGACGGCGGTACCGTTCTGTTTGTAGGAACCAAGAAGCAGGCTCAGGATGCGATCCGCACAGAAGCAGAGCGCTGCGGTATGTTCTATGTGAATGAGAGATGGCTGGGAGGTATGCTGACCAACTTCAAGACGATCCAGAGCCGTATCCAGAGACTGAAGGATATCGAGAGAATGGAAGAGGACGGAACCTTTGACGTACTGCCGAAGAAGGAAGTCATTGAATTGAAAAAGGAATGGAGCAAGCTTGAGAAGAATCTGGGCGGTATCAAGGAAATGAAGAGAGTTCCAGACGCAATCTTCATCGTTGACCCGAAGAAGGAGAGAATCTGTGTTCAGGAAGCACATACCCTGGGTATCCCGCTGATCGGAATCTGTGATACGAACTGTGATCCGGAAGAACTGGATTATGTTATCCCGGGTAATGACGACGCGATCCGTGCAGTCAAGCTGATCGTTTCCAAGATGGCGGATGCGGTCATCGAAGCAAATCAGGGTGCTGCCGAGGAGTACTATGAGGAAGCGGAAGAAGCTGCGGACGAATACGTAGAAGAATAGATGGAGGAAAAAAACATGGCAATTACAGCAGGCTTGGTGAAAGAGTTAAGAGAGATGACAGGCGCGGGCATGATGGACTGCAAGAAGGCTCTTACAGAAACAAATGGAGATATTGATGCTGCAATCGAATACCTGAGAAAGAACGGACAGGCAAAGGCTGAGAAGAAGGCAGGAAGGATTGCCGCGGAAGGAATTGTACGCACCGTTGTGAAGGATGATAAGGTTGCGGCGATCGTGGAAGTAAATTCTGAGACAGACTTTGTCGCTAAAAATGCAGATTTCCAGGCATTTGTAGAGGCAGTGGCCGCTCAGGCTGTAGAGACAAACGCGGCAGATATTGACGCGTTCATGGCAGAGGCATGGAAGGAAGACACCAGCAAGACCGTAAAGGAAGCGCTGGTCGAGAAGATCGCGGTGATTGGAGAAAATCTGAATATCAGAAGATTTGAGAAGGTTCAGGCAGACGGCTGTGTGGTATCCTATATCCACGGCGGCGGACGGATCGGCGTACTGGTAGTGGCAGATACGGATGTTGTAAACGATGAGATCAAGACATGCTTAAAGAATGTGGCAATGCAGGTTGCGGCGATGTATCCGAAGTATGTTTCCCGCGCAGAGGTTTCCCAGGAATACATGGATCACGAGAAGGAGATACTTCTTGCGCAGGCGAAGAAAGAGAATCCGGAGAAGCCGGACAACATCATCGAAAAGATGATCATCGGCCGTCTGAACAAGGAATTGAAGGAAATCTGCCTGTTAGACCAGGTATATGTTCAGGACAGCGATCTGACGGTTGCAAAATACGTGGACAAGGTTGCAAAGGAAAACAATGCAAACGTAACCGTAAAGAAGTTCATCCGTTTCGAGACAGGCGAAGGTCTGGAAAAGAAAGTGGACGACTTTGCGGCAGAGGTTGCGGCACAGGCTGGAATGTAATCAGCATGCAATGTTCCGGAAGCGGCAGATCGCAGATCTGTCTGCTAAGGAGCTGTAGAAAAGTAGAATGCGGATCCGCAGTTGTTCGTGAGACTGCGGGTTCTTTTTTATTCTATAGGAAACTTCTCCGAATTTTCCTATAGAACAAAAACCCTCCGGGGGATGCGCACTGCGGCGTATGAGGTAGATGTCGCACTGCGACCGCCGCAGGTGCGAGTTTCGCAAGCGAAACTCTTTGTTCTATACCGCAGAGTGCATCTCATCATGGGATGCCTTTAGGTATATCACATTTTAGAGATTCCCCGCATAATATAAAGGAAGGCTGCGCAGGATATCATCCGGGAACGCCAATGGCTTTCGGGGGCCGGGTGCAGCGAGTTTCCGAGAATGCTTTTGAGGGAAAAAGGGAGGTTATCACATGAAGAATATTTTCAAAAGTCTGCCGTTTCGGCTTCTTCTGGGAGTTGCGGCAGGAATCATCATCGGGCAGATTGCTAATGAGACCGCAATGAACGTGGTCGTGACCATCAAATATATTTTAGGACAGCTGATCACATTCTGCGTTCCGCTGATCGTGATCGGCTTTATTGCCCCGTCCATTACAAAGCTGGGAAATAACGCCTCTCGGATCCTGGGAGTTGCGGTCGTATGTGCGTATGTTTCGTCCATATTGGCGGCATTTCTGTCCATGGCGGCTGGGTACGGCCTGATCCCGTACCTTTCCATCGCGCCCGATGTGGAGGGATTGAAGGAATTGCCGGAGGTGGTATTCCAGCTTGATATTCCGCAGATCATGCCAGTCATGAGCGCTCTGGTATTTTCCGTTCTGGTGGGGCTGGCCGCGACCTGGACGAAGGCTTCCGCGACCACCCGGCTGCTGGATGAATTTCAGAAGATCGTGCTGGAGATCGTAAAGCGGGTCGTGATTCCGCTGCTTCCCGTATTTATCGCATTTACCTTCTGCTCCCTGTCCTATGAAGGGACGATCACGAAGCAGCTCCCGGTATTCATCAAGGTCGTACTGATCGTAATGGCAGGACATTTTATCTGGATGGCAGTGCTCTATACGGCGGGCGGGATTTATTCCGGAAAAAATCCATTCCATGTGATCCGGAATTACGGCCCGGCCTATATCACTGCGGTGGGAACCATGTCCTCTGCGGCCACACTGGCGGTTGCGTTGAACTGCGCGAAAAAATCAGAGCCCACCCTTCGGGACGACATGGTGGACTTTGGGATTCCGCTGTTTGCCAATATCCATCTCTGCGGTTCTGTATTGACCGAGGTATTCTTCGTCATGACCGTATCCAAGATTCTGTACGGCACGATCCCGCCGGTAGGGACCATGCTTTTGTTCTGCCTGCTGCTGGGGGTATTCGCCATCGGGGCGCCCGGCGTGCCGGGAGGAACGGTCATGGCATCTCTGGGGCTGATCACAGGCGTACTTGGATTTGACGAGACAGGCACTGCGCTGATGCTGACAATCTTCGCGCTGCAGGACAGCTTCGGTACTGCCTGCAACGTGACTGGAGACGGGGCGCTGACCATGCTCCTGACTGGATATGTGGAGCGGCACAAGATCGAGAAGCAGGAGATCCGGATTGATTTTTAAGCAGGACGGTATATCGCCGCATTCATTACCCGATCCTTACTACTTGAGGGCATACTGTAATACATGCGATGGATGTACGGTTTATAATAATTCCGAATTCTGCAGGGTAGGATTGAAGGCATCCTGGATGGTGCGGATGGGCCGGTCGTCCAGGACATAATTCAAAGGGAGCTGCCGGGGCGACATTCCTGTCATATTTTTGAACACCCGGTTAAAATGCCGTATGGTGTCGAATCCGCACCGTGCGGAAATCTCCGTGATGGAGAGGTCTGACTTCTGATCCTGGAGCAGTTCCACCGCATGCTTTAACTTGACGGAATTTAGATACTGGGAAAAGGTCATGCCGGATATTTTACGGAAGAACTTTGAAAAATAGGGTTCCGAGAGCCCCATAAATGCGGCTGCATCAGAAAAGGTGATGTAGCTGTATTTATTTTCAATCTCATCTAGCAGGCGTTTATAGTGGGAAATGGAAGAGCCTTCGCCTGCTCCTGTCTTTTCTGTCAGCACTTCTCCCCGGAAGATCCGGATCATCAGGGAAGCAATGGATTCACAGCATTGGAGCTCAAAAAAGGGCCGGCGCTCTTCTAATTCCCGGCGAATTCCCTCCAGACACTCCGAAATGTCATACGGATGTGCAAGCTTTGCCTGGCGGAGCTGGTATCTGCCCAGCAGATCCTGTATGATGGCGGAATCAAACAGTGCCATTTCCACGACGCTGTCCTCTTCGCTTTTGATATAATGGACCTCCCCGCTGCCCAGAAAGACTGCGTCTCCGGAAACCAGACGGTACTTCTGGTGGTTGTTGGAGACCGTGATGGTCCCCTGCTCTATGTAGATCAGTTCACTTTCCAGGTGCCAGTGGGGGAGGTTGTGGAGGTTCCGGTAACGGCCGGTCCACACCCGTTCCCTGCCTTCATAATTTCTTTTTTCAAAATTTGCTAACATAAGAGATCCTTCTTTCGAACATTTCCTTTTATAATTTGTCATCAATTTCCGCGGGAAATTGATGACCTGTCTGCGCTTCAGCGCAATTCATTATATTTTATCTCAAAGATTAATAAATGTCCATAATTGGATAACTATTTTCTTTCCAAATTTCCCATTTTACAGTATACTATATCTAACAAAACAATTTAGAAAGCCTGCCGCCGGCAGCCTTTCTGCATACGATGGTATTCAGAGCGGCAGGGATTCTCTGCAGCGGATACCGTAGGTGTGAACAGTAATGATTTTTGTTGCGGGAAAGGAGAAATCAGACTATGGACAAAATGAAAACAGCAGAGGTCATCCGCGCGGGTAAGACCATTTTGGGGATCGAATTTGGTTCTACACGGATCAAGGCCGTTCTGGTGGATACGGACAATGCCCCCATCGCATCCGGAGGGCATGACTGGGAGAACCGGTTTGAAGACAACATTTGGACCTATTCCATGGAGGATATATGGGAAGGACTGAAGGACTGCTACGGAAAGCTGAAAGAGGATGTGAAAAGCCAGTACGGCGTGTCGCTGACGAAGGTGGGAAGCATCGGATTCAGCGGCATGATGCACGGCTATCTTCCATTTGACGGGGAGGGAAGGCTTCTGGCGCCATTTCGGACCTGGAGAAATACCATTACCGGAGAGGCTTCGGACAGGCTTTCCGAAGTGTTCCGCTTCCACATCCCCCAGCGCTGGAGTATCGCCCATTTGTATCAGGCGATCCTGAATGGGGAGGAGCATGTGAAGGATATCCGCTTCCTGACGACGCTGGCAGGCTATATCCACTGGAAACTGACCGGGGAAAAGGTGATCGGGATCGGAGAGGCTGCCGGCATGTTCCCCATTGATTCCGACGCAAAGGATTTTCACGCAGGGATGCTGGGGCAGTTTGATGAGCTGGTTCGTGATAAGGCATTCCCATGGAAGGCCGGGGAAATTCTTCCCAAGGTGCTGGTGGCAGGAGACCGTGCAGGGACCTTGACAGAGGAGGGAGCGCGCCTCCTGGATCCCAGTGGAGAGCTGGAGGCAGGGATTCCTCTGTGCCCGCCGGAGGGAGACGCGGGAACCGGAATGGCAGCCACCAACAGCGTGGCGGTCCGTACCGGAAATGTATCCGCAGGGACCAGCGTATTTGCAATGGCGGTTCTGGAAAAAGCGCTGTCCAGACCTTATGAGGAGATCGACATGGTGACCACGCCGACAGGCGACCCGGTAGCCATGGTCCACTGCAACAACTGTACTTCGGACCTGAATGCCTGGGTGAACCTGTTTCAGGAATGTCTGGAAGCGTTCGGCGCGGGGGTGGACATGAATACCCTGTTCGGAACACTTTACAATAAGGCTCTGGAAGGAGACCCGGACTGCGGCGGACTGCTGGCATACAACTATTTTTCAGGGGAGCACATCACCGGGTTCGAAGAGGGGCGGCCGCTCTTTGCGCGCAGACCGGACAGCAAGTTCAATCTGGCGAATTTTATGCGGGTACATCTCTTTACTTCCCTGGGAGCTTTGAAGACGGGCATGGACATCCTGACCAAGGAGGAGCATGTGCAGCTGGATAAAATGCTTGGACACGGCGGGCTGTTCAAGACCAGAGGCGTGGGACAGAGTATCATGGCAGCGGCCATCAACACCCCGGTTTTTGTGATGGAGACAGCCGGAGAAGGCGGCGCATGGGGCATGGCGCTCCTGGCGTCCTATATGAAGAATAAGGAAGAGAGCGAGACCCTTGCGGACTATCTGGCGCAGAAGGTATTCCACGGAGAAGAGGGCGAAAGCATTTCCCCGGATGCGGGAGACGCGGCCGGATTCGAGGAGTTCATGGCGCGCTATAAAGCAGGGCTTCCCATTGAACGGGCGGCGGTAGAGAGCCTGCGGTGACAGGAGACGCATAGTTGCGGCGTTCGGGGCAGATCGGTACAGTGCTGTGCCGCCTGCGTGGAGAGGATGTGTATTTCAGGGCACGGCGGAAGGGCTCTGAGTGCCGGCAGAAAAAAGGAAGGAGACAAAAATAAGATGTTGGAGCAGTTAAAGGAACAGGTCTATGAGGCGAATATGCTTCTGCCGAAATACGGGCTTGTCACGTTTACGTGGGGAAATGTCAGCGCCATTGACCGGGAATCCGGGCTGTTTGTTATCAAGCCCAGCGGTGTGGAGTATGACCGGCTTACCCCGGAGGATATGGTGGTGGTGGACCTGGAAGGAAATAAGGTGGAGGGAAAATATAATCCGTCCTCCGATACCCCGACGCACCGGATCCTTTATAATCGTTTTCCGGATGTGGGCGGGATCGTACATACCCATTCGTCCTGGGCTACAAGCTGGGCGCAGGCGGGGCGGGATATACCCTGCTACGGGACAACCCATGCGGACTATATTTACGGGGAGGTTCCCTGTGTCCGCAATCTGACAAAGGAAGAGATCGAGGAAGCCTACGAGCTGAATACCGGGATTCTGATCGCCGATGAGTTTGAACGCAGGAATAAGGACTATCTGGCGGTTCCGGCGGTGCTCTGCAAGAATCACGGGCCCTTTACCTGGGGGAAGGATGCCCATGAGGCGGTCCACAATGCGGTGGTGCTGGAGGAAGTGGCGAAGATGGCGTTCCGCTGCGAGCATCTCAACCCGGACATCGCTCCGGCGCCCCAGGAGCTGCAGGACAAGCATTATTACCGGAAGCATGGGGCGAATGCGTATTACGGACAGAGCGCGCGGCAGAATTAAAACATAGAACTCACAGTATAGCAGATCATGATCATTCAGGAGGGAATTTTATCATGGAACAGAAAACGTATCAATTTTGGTTTTGCACCGGTTCACAGGATCTTTACGGGGATGAATGCCTTGCCAATGTGGCGGAGCATTCCCGCATCATTGTAGATGCCCTCAATGCATCCGGCCAGCTACCGTATGAGGTGGTGTGGAAGCCGACCCTGATCACAAATGAACTGATCCGCAAGACCTTCAACGAGGCCAATACGGATGAAAACTGCGCCGGGGTCATTACCTGGATGCACACCTTTTCGCCGGCCAAATCCTGGATCCTGGGACTCCAGGAATACCGGAAGCCGTTGCTGCACCTGCATACCCAGTTTAACCGGGAGATCCCCTATGACACCATTGATATGGATTTCATGAACGAGAACCAGTCCGCCCACGGAGACCGGGAGTACGGCCACATTTTCAGCCGCCTGGGCATGGAGCGGAAGGTGGTGGTCGGATTCTGGGACGAGGAAGAGGTCCAGAAGAAGATCGGCTCCTGGATGCGCACGGCAGTGGGTGTGATTGAGAGCAGCCATGTGCGGGTCATGCGGATCGCGGACAATATGCGTAACGTGGCGGTTACCGAGGGAGACAAGGTAGAGGCGCAGATCAAATTCGGCTGGGAAGTGGACGCGTATCCGGTCAATGAGATCGTGGAAGCGGTGAATGCGGTTTCCCAGGCGGACATCCATGCGCTTGTAGAGGAATATTACAGCAGATACGAGATTCTTCTGGAGGGCAGGGATGAAAAGGAATTCCGTGAGCATGTGGCAGTCCAGGCTGGGATCGAGATCGGATTTGAACGCTTTCTGAGAGAAAAGAATTACCAGGCCATCGTGACTCATTTCGGGGATCTGGGCGGACTCCGGCAGCTTCCCGGTCTGGCTATCCAGCGGCTGATGGAAAAGGGCTACGGCTTCGGCGGAGAGGGAGACTGGAAGACGGCTGCTATGGTGCGCGTCATGAAGATCATGACCCAGGGCATGAAGGACGCCAAGGGAACCTCCTTCATGGAGGATTATACCTACAACCTGGTTCCGGGAAAGGAAGGCATCCTGCAGGCCCATATGCTGGAGGTCTGCCCCAGTATTGCGGAGGGATCCATCAGCATCAAGGAACAGCCGCTGTCCATGGGAGACAGGGAAGACCCGGCGCGTCTGGTATTTACCGCAAAGACAGGCCCTGCGGTGGCAGCCTCGCTGATCGATCTGGGAGATCGGTTCCGTCTCATCATCAATGATGTGGACTGTAAAAAGGTGGAAAAACCGATGCCCAAGCTTCCGGTAGCGACTGCGTTCTGGACACCCCAGCCGGATCTTAAGACCGGGGCGGAGGCGTGGATCCTGGCGGGAGGCGCGCACCATACAGCATTCTCCTTCGACCTGACGGCGGAGCAGATGGGCGACTGGGCGGATGCCATGGGAATCGAAGCGGTCTTTATTGACAAGGATACGACAATCCGCCAGTTCAAGAATGAACTGCGGTGGAACGCACTGGCATATCGGAAATAACAACAGGCATAATCATCTAAAAAAAGCTGTCAGCAGCAGTCACTTCCATGTTTCAGGCATATGGAAGGACCGGTGCTGTCAGCTTTTGTTCAGGGGGGATGGATGCGGTTCTGACTATGGTGATTTTTTCAGATTTTTGTCTGAAATGTTTTGTAATTTTGTGAGTTTTCCTTATTGAATATCCGTTTCTTCTTTCATATAATAGAACCCGTGCAATTTTTTTGAAGGAAAAAAGATGTGCAGAGTCTAATGTTTGAACC
>ERZ808040.2058-NODE-2058-length-12100-cov-5.416868_pt1 | contig 12100 bp, 11 predicted proteins | sample MGYA00380191_ERZ808040 | MGnify/ENA primary metagenome ERZ808040 (study PRJEB31490, sample SAMN06133395) | mouse gut metagenome | isolation source: J6 | host: mice | place: China: Chengdu | collected 2015-05 ... | reverse complement strand
TTTATTGTACTTGAAATGTGGAGGAATTGCAAAATCTTTTCCGGTTTATCCGGGTTAGGAGAATACACTATTATATTTGTTATGCCTGAGGGGATGGCTTTTCATGAAGGGGACAAGTATAGGAAAGAATATTTTGAAAAAGAACATTTTGTTAGTATTAAGGCATATAATGACCTTCTTCTTAAAACAAAATTTTATGAGCGCTTTGCGGAATTTCAATATATTTTAATATACCAGCTTGACGCTTTCGTATTTGAGGATAGGCTTATGTATTTCTGCGATCTGCAGTATGATTACATAGGTGCGCCATGGCTAAGTGGTGTGCAGGAATATGTAGACAGCCAGCATACGGTGTGGCATGTTGGAAATGGTGGGTTTTCATTGCGAAATGTATCTGGATGTATAAATCTGTTAAAACGCAGGATAGTTTCACAAGATTGTACAATAAATGAGGATGTCTATTTTTCGTCAGGAAATTCCGATGATTTTAGGGTTGCGCCAATAAAGGTTGCTTTAGAGTTTGCATTTGAAATGGAAGTAAAAAAATGTTTTGAATTAAATGAAGGGAGATGTCCTTTTGGATGCCATGCATGGGAAAGATTTGATATAAAATTTTGGAAACCCTATATCGAAAAATTTGGATATAAAATTGATAAAAAATACCTGTCTGTGGGAAATTATGATGCTGAACATGAAATTTCTTATATGAAGAAAGTGATAGAAAGCTTTTTCTGGAAAAAAATATTTAATATTCAAGCTTTTGAAAAAGCAATGTGTGAAATTCAGGGAAAGATTTATATATGGGGTGCAGGTAAACGTGGGCAGCTATTAGAGAAAATATTTAGAGAAACTCATATATATATAGAAGGTTATTTAGATAGTAAAGAAAAGCTGGCGGGGCACTGTTTTGGCACACAGAAAATTGTATCTAAGGAGGAGTTTGAACGTAATAGAAATGGTGCATATGTCATTATAGCCTTGGATCAATACAGGGATGAAGTTGCAGTGCAATTAGAACAGATTGGCTTTCAATATAGACAGAACTATTTGTTCTATACAGATATTTTTAAAAGGATAGCAGATAATTATTTTAGCTGTTTAGTAATTGAAGAAAAAATATGATTATTGTTCGAACTTGCAATGATAAAGATGTTCAAAATCTGAAAGGAGAAGGGAAATATGAAAAAAGGAGTAATTTCAGTATTATCAATATTGACAGGAGCGGCACTGGGAGCTGGCACGGTGGGGAAAATAACAGGTAAGTCAATGAAAGAAGTAAGAGGTATGTCAGACAAGCATCTGGCACTTTTCCTGATGATGAATCAGTGGGTGAAGGTAAAGCAGGAAGGAAAAAATCTTGCTTCATATTTCGAAAAGTGCGAATACAGCAGAATTGCTGTTTATGGTATGAGTTATGCGGGTGAAACTCTTATCGATGAGCTTAAGGACACTGGCGTGACTGTCGCATATGCTATTGATAAAAATGCAGATTCTATTTATTCCGATGTTGATGTTGTATCAATAGAAGATGAGCTGGAACCAGTGGATGCAGTAGTGGTGACTGCGATTACATTTTTTGATGAGATAGAGGAAAAGTTGTCTGAAAGGATGGATTGTCCAATTATTTCATTGGAAGACATTTTGTACGAGGTATAATTTTATTCTGTTTAACAAATTGAGTCTCCAAGAGCAAAGTGAGGGGTCTGCATGATATGAGAAATATGAATGTAGAAGATATTATGGATACTATCATGAAAAAAATGGACAATGCCAGTGTTGCCCAAAAGTACTTAGCAACGTCTTATTATGTGAAACAGATACAAAAGTATGTAGCATTCAATGATATTGTTATCTTTGGCGCATCTGAGACAGGCAGACAATTACATTTTATGTTGAAGAAGGAAAATATTACATATGTTCGAGCATATTGCGATAATGATGACGGGAAACAGGGGATCATAATGGATGGCATTCAGATTTTGGGTCCGCATAAGGCGGTGAGAACATATCCAAATGCTGTTTTTATTGTAACATCAATACTTTATGCAGATGAGATGATGAATCAGCTGGTATTATTAGGAATGCCAGTAACGCATATTTCTTTTTTTGATATACAGCAGAGTGGTATAGGAGACTAAAGATGAAACATAGAATTGCGTTTGTTATTCAAAGATATGGTGAAAATTTTAGCGGCGGCGCTGAATATCATTGCAGGCAATTGGCATTACATTTAAAAAAATATTATATCGTAGAAGTGTTAACCACGTGTTCAAAATCAACAGCACCTTTTGATAATTATTTCAATGAAGGAAAAGTGGAGGATGAAGGTATAGAGGTAGTGCGTTTTAAGGTGGAAGATTTACACAATCAGGAGCCTGATCAGGTACTTGATCGAATTGAAACGTTAAATATTGAACATGATTTTCAGTTGATTAAAAAGAGGGGACCATATTGTCCTAGATTAATAAGATATCTGATTATGAATAATAGTAAATATCAGGCAGTTATTTTTATAACAAGTTTATTTTATACAACAGTAGCAGGCAGTCTGCTTGGACTTAATAATACAATACTTCTGCCAACGGCGCATGATGAGCCGGATATGTACAGGCATCTTTATGATAAAGTTTTTGGTGCTCCCAGTGGAATATTTTATAATTCTATTGATGAAAGGCGGTTTATCGAGACAAGGTTTCCAATAACGAAAAAAATTCCATCGATCACTACGTGTGTTGGTATTAATGAATTTAAACCTAGGGGATATAGTAAGGAGAACTATCTGTTGTATATAGGTAGAATATGCAGCGGAAAGGGATGTAATCGTCTGATTCATTATTTTAGGCAGTATAAAAAAACGCATCCTTCTGATTTAAAATTGTATATGGCTGGAAGTGTGGAAAGTGAATACAAGGCAGAGTATTGTGAAGATGTTAAATATTTGGGATTTATTACAGAAAGTGAAAAAAACAGGATGTTGGAGCAGGCGCTGCTGTTTATGATTCCGTCTAAATATGAAAGTCTTTCGTTGGTTCTGCTGGAAAGTCTGGCGGCAGGAACGCCAGTCATTGTCAATGGAGACTGTGATGTATTAAAGGGGCAGTGCAAAAGAAGTAATGCGGGTTTATTCTATTCGAGTTATATGGAATTTGAGGCAGTGTTGGATTATATGTTATCCCATAAAGAAACATATGATCAGATGTGCAGGAATGGGATAGAGTTCGTAAAAAAAGAGTATGACTGGGATGGTGTAACGGATAAAATTAATCAATTCATTGCACAAATGGAAAACGGGAGGATTTGATGAATAAAGGTTCATATGATCAGTTATTTGACATAATAGAAGGTTGTGTACAAAGGATATCATATCAGCAGATGAAACATAATAAGAATATGATTATAGTTTCTGTTATAGAAGAAACGAGGTTTCAGAAATTTATTAATGGTTTGACGGAATGCAATCCGCATATTGGTTTAACAATTATAGCACAAGATTATATGGAAAATGCGTTTTATGATACATATGGTGACAGATATAGAGTAGTAGGTTGGAAAGGCAGATATACTACAGATATCATAGACAGGCTGTGTGAAGACATGGATATTGCATCAATAGATGGTTTTGCTTTTTTTTCAGATCTGCCAATCAATCTGCGTGATGACAATTTTATGCAGATTGCAGAGTTGTTACAAAGTAAGGGGAATGTGGATATTTATAGCTCAACAATTGGAAACGATTTGTATGAATATAAAAATATTTCTTTATATAGACATGCACTGAGGTTGTTTGTAGATATCAATAAGACAATAGATCTTTTTTTGGATAAAGATGAACAGGTTGAGGAGTAAGGTATGAAAATTGGTATACTATCTCAAAATAAAGAAACAAACATTACAGGTATTAATCGTGTGACGATGGGGTTGATGTCTGAACTATTAAAAATAGACAAAGATAATAAATATTACTTTTTGGGTAAAACAGATTGGATGAACTTTAATATAGATAACATTCCGCTGGTTCCAGATGCTGGAAAAGAGATTATGCTAAATTATACACTAGCAGCATATCCTTTGGATATCGTACATTCACATTATCGCCCGTTTCATTTGAATAAAAAGATTGCATGTGGAAAAATTTTGACAATACATGATCTGATACCACTTTTGTATCCTGAATGGTATAAAAGCCAATATGAATATTTTGATACTGCGATACGGAAAAGTGCCAAAGAAGCTGATATCATAATAGCAGTGTCCGAATATACAAAGAAGGATATAATAAAGCATTATGATATAAGTGAAGATAAAGTGAAAGTTATCTATAATGGTCTTTATCCTTCAGAGTTATTCAGTAGCGATGCAAAAGGAAAGGCAGTACATAAATTGGAAGGGGAGAATTTCGTCCTGTCTGTTTCAGGAGTTGGTCCTCATAAGAATCAAGTAGGGCTAGTCGAAGCTTTTCTTTTATATAAGACAAAACATTCCGATTCTGATATTAAATTAGTATTGACAGGACCTGTTCGGAGATATCAGGTTATTCGTGATATTTTAGAAAAATATCCTGATATATCTTCAAGTGTAATTCTTACAGGGTTTGTGAGCGATGAGGAGCTGGTATGGCTATATAATAGAGCATTGGCGTTTATATATGTTTCATATTATGAGGGGTTTGGTATTCCTGTGTTAGAAGCTTTATCTATGGGGAAGGCAGTAGTATGTTCGAATACAACATCAATGCCAGAGGTTGGTGGAGATGCTGTGGCATACTGTAATCCACATGAAGTGGAATCTATATCAGCTGCAATAAGCAGAGTGATTGATGATGCAGAGTATAGACATGAATTGGAGAAAAAGGCGATTTTGCAGGCTGAAAAGTTTTCATATATAAAGTCAGCGGAGAAACTACTTGAAATTTATAGAACGTTTGAAAACTAAAAAGGAACATGTTCAAATGAAGAGAATTTTACATATGACCCCACCAGAAATAAATAATGGTGTTTATAGCTACATATTTAATCATATGAAGTATATTGACCAGAGTGAATACCAGTTTGAATTTTTGACTAGAAATAAAGAAGGTTTAATGAATACAAAACAATTTCAAGATTATCATTTTCCTATCTGGTCTTTTGAAAATACAGAGCGTGATGACAGAGATGCTCTTCGAAAGGAGATTGTCAGAATTCTTGATAAGGGATTTGATGCAGTTCATCTACATACTAGTATCTGGCGGGGATTTTTAATTGAAGAAATTGCGATGGAAGTAGGTATTCCACAGGTCATTGTGCATTCTCATAGTACAGGGGTTGATTTTGTATCTGAGGAGGACAGGAAACGTATTCTTAAAATTCATGAAGAATATAAGCGGCAGTTTGAAATGAGAATGGCAACAGATATCTGTGCATGTTCAATGATGGCTGGGAAATGGCTTTTTGGAAAACAAATACCAAGAGATCAGATCAAGATTCTTCCCAATGCAATTGATGTTGAGCAGTATCATTTTAATCCTGAAATAAGAAAACTCATGCGTAACAGGATGGGAGTAGAAGACAGGATTGTAATAGGAAATATTGGCAGATATTCATATCAGAAGAATCAAGAATTTTTGATTAGGGCGTTTGTAAAAGCGTGGCAGAAAAGAAACAGTCTCTTTTTAATGTTAATTGGGCAAGGAGAATTAGAAGGATATTTGAAAAACCTGATAAAAGAGCTTGGGGTGGAAGATAGCGCAGTATGTCTGAATTGGCAGGAAAATGTGTGGGAATATTTACAGGTCATGGATGTATTCTGTCTTCCATCACATTTTGAAGGGTTGTCAATCTGTGCAATTGAGGCGCAAGCGGCGGGCTTGACATGTTATGTTTCAGATACGCTGTCAGAGGAGACTAAGATTACTGATCTAGTTGAATATATTCCATTATCTGAAAATATATGGGAGAAAAAAATATCAGAATCTGAAATAAATGTCAATAGGAAATGTATGGATGAAGAGATTGCTAGTCAGGGGTACGATATAAAAAGTGCAGTGGGGCAATTGATAAACATATATGGATAGGGAGTTAGAAGAAAATGAGAAGGGCTGTTATATATGGAATCGGAGAATATTATTTAAATAACAAAAATAAGCTGCCTGATGATATTGAGATTATAGCTTATGCAGATAGCAGTGAGAAAAAAACTACATTGTATTCAGGAGAAGTTTTTAATGATTTAAAAGTATTGTCACCTGATGAATTATCAGGAGTGGATTTTGATGTACTATTTATATGCACCGATTACAATAATGGGAATCGAATATATATGAGGCTTAAAGATACAGATATTGATATGAAGAAAATACGATTTTTGAATCGTATGGATGCTATAGAAGATAGTTGGGATTATGACATACAGGATGACAAAAGTATTATATCTAAAATTGGAAATGTAAAAATTAGAGAGAGATTTCTTACTGATTTTGATATTGTAACAGAGATTTTTGTAATGAATACATATTATTTTCATATACCAGCAGATGAGATAGTGGTTATTGATATGGGAATGAATATTGGTGCTGCAAGTCTGTATTTTGCCAAAATGAGAAATGTCGTATCTGTATATGGGTTTGAGCCATTTCCTGATACATATCAGCAGGCAGTAGATAATTTTGCATTAAATACTAATTTTATAAAAAATAAGATTCATCCATTTAACGTTGCAGTGACAGATAAGGAAGAAATAAAATTGGTTGCAGTGAGTGCAGAACAGACAGGATGGAGAAATATATTCTGTAATGATAATGACAAGACAAGAGTGGAAATTCAGTGTATACCAGCGGTGAATATTGTATCTGGGATTATAGAAAAAAACTTGGGCAGAAAGATTGTAATGAAGATTGATGTGGAGGGGGCGGAATTTATTATTTTTGACAATCTTGCAAAAACTAACTTGTTGGAATCAGTAGATGTGATACTAATGGAATATCATGAAAGTCCAAAAGTAATAACAGATGTTTTAGAACAGTATGGATTTAAGTATGCAGTTACTGGAAAGAATCGTTTTGGTATTTTATATGCGTTTAAATAATTTTTTGAGGAAATTTTGTATGGAAGAAATAATAGAACTAGATATGCAGAAGAAATATGAATTCACTTCTCGGATATATATATTTGGAGCTCAGTCCCGAGCAAAAACATTAAGAGGATATTTACGATATCTATATCCACAGATAGAAATCTTATCTTTTCTGGTGGATGATATTGAGGGGAATGAAACGTCAATAGATGGTGTTCCGGTGCGTATTCTGGATTCTGTAGAGAAAATTGATAGTTCGTGCGATATATTTATTGCCACAAAAGGGATTTATCATGAAGATATTGCAAACAGACTCAAAAAAAGAGGAATGAAACGGATAATTCCGATAACAGTAGCACTTGATAATGCGTTTCGGAATGCGTATGTTAAAAAGTATTATTGGCAGGAACATGAGAATTTTATCAAGATTACAGATTTATGCGTCCACCAAAGTGACGCTGTTATATATTCAGCAAAGTCAGTCTATGATAAAAAGTTGCAGTCAAAATATAATTGTCCAGTATATGAGAAAGAAATCCAAGTGGGGGCGGCGTTGACATCTCAGAGATTATCCCCGAATGTTTTGACAGATTGCGATGGAGAAAATATTTCTGCAAAAAATCGACAGTACTGTGAACTGACAGCACTATATTGGATATGGAAAAATACAAAGGAGGATGTTGTAGGATTGTCTCATTACAGGAGACATTTTATTCTTCCAGATAACTGGCAGGATATTATGTATACAAATGATATAGATGTTATATTGCCAGTTCCGACTTTTGTTTATCCTAATATCAGAGAAAATTATAAAGAAAGACATGATCCATCTGATTGGGAATATATGATGTATTATCTTGAACAAAATTATCCGAATGATTTTAATGAAGCAGAGAAGGTATTTTCTAAAAATTTATATTTCCCTTGTAATATGTTTATTGTGCGGAGAAAAATTCTTGATGATTTGTGCAGTTGGATGTTTCCAATTATAGATGCAGTTGTAAAACATGGTGGTGTAAAAGAAGATACATATTTGAATCGTTATCCGGGATTTATCTCGGAACGGTTGATCACATTGTATTTTTTAAGAAAGAGTATAAATTATCATATTGTTTATGCAGATAAGAACTTTATTGTTTAGAAATGTTATATGATGCATAAAGTTTTTATATTTATTTGTGTTGTATAGAATTATAATATGAAGGTTGTGTAGGAGGTACTCTATTTATGGAAATACAGATAAATAAAATCTATCAGTCGGATATTGAGCAGGTATTGTCATGCGCTATTTCATGGGAATTTTTGAGCAATAAAACCGTTCTCATAGTGGGTGCTACAGGTATGATACCGTCAGTTATTATCGATATTCTGATGTTGCGTAATAAAGAGTTTAGTCAGCACATACATATCATTGCCATAAGCCGCAGTGAAGAAAAGGCAAAAAGGCGTTTTGCAGCATATTGGGACGATGCATGTTTTACATATATTTCCCACGATATCACCACCCCGCTGCTAGAGACAGGAGACATCGACTACATCCTCCATGCCGCCAGCAACACCCACCCAAGGGCATACGCGGCAGACCCTATCGGCACAATCACCGCCAATGTGCAGGGTACGTATCATTTATTGGAATATGCCGCATCCCATCACTGCCAACGCTTTTTCTTTTTTTCCTCTGTGGAAATCTATGGCGAAAATAGAAAAGATGTGGATAAGTTCGATGAAGAATATATGGGCTATATTAATTGCAACACCACCCGCGCTGGTTACTGTGAGAGCAAACGCCTAGGAGAATCGCTCTGCAATGCCTTTGCGGCACAAAAGGGACAGGACTTTATTATAGGAAGATTTTCGCGCGTGTACGGACCCACGATGTCAGCGGAGGATTCCAAGGCGATTGCGCAGTTTATCAAAAAGGCTGTGGCAGGGGAGGATATCGTCTTAAAGAGTGCGGGAAACCAGCTTTATTCGTATATCTATGTGGTAGACGCGGCAGCGGCGGCGATCTGTCTTTTATTACAGGGAGAGAGCGGCAGTGCAGTGAACATTGCCGACAGCGCATCCGATATTTGTCTGAAAGATCTGGCTGCGCTCCTTGCAAAAGAAGCTGGGATGAACGTTGTATTCGAGCTGCCGGATGCAGCAGAGCAGGCAGGATATTCTGCCGCGACAAAGGCAGTATTGGATACCAGAAAAATAGAACGGCTTGGCTGGAAGGCATCGACCCCGATTGGACAGGGGCTGCGCAAGACTGTGCAGATCCTGCGGGAACTTTCGGCAAATAACAGTGAATTATTATAGTACATTACAGATAAGGGGGAGAGGATACAATGAATATCGCATTATTGCTGGCAGCAGGTACAGACCCGACTTTTAGGATGGATATACCGAAGCAGTTTGTAAATGTATATAACCGTCCCATTATTGTATATACTATGGAAACTTTTCAGCACCATCCTGAGATCGACACAATCATGGTGGCATGTCTGAAAGGCTGGGAGAATATGGTGGAGGCCTATGCGAAACAGTTTCACATCAGCAAACTTGAGTGGGTCATTCCCGGCGGCAGGACTGGACAGGAAACCTCAAAACTTGCCGTGGACAGGCTGATGGAGGAATGTTCCCCAAAAGATATCATAATCATTCATGACGCGATACGTCCCATGGTATCTGATGCGATCATCTCTGACAGTATCCACACCTGCAAAAAGAAGGGTATGGGTGTTGCGGCAGTGACCTCCATGGATAATGTGATGATGACGGACGACGGCGTGACAGGCAGGCTTTCGATCTCACGCTATGCGTTCCGGCGCATTCAGACACCGCAGACTTATTTTCTGGGCGAATTGAAAAAAGCGCATGAGGAGGCACTCGAAAAAGGCATTGAGCATGAAAACGACACAAACAACATCATCTCAAGGCTTGGCAGGAATGTGCACTTCTCAAAAGGCTCTGACAAGAACCTGAAAATCAACACCGTGGAGGATGTCGCGATGTTCAAGGCGCTGTATGCTATGAAGAATGGGGATATTTGAGGGGAGAGCTATATGAATATTGCGTTGATTCTTGCTGGAGGAAACGGCTCGCGCACAGAGCAGTCCATACCAAAACAGTTTATCAGCATATACGAAAAACCGATTATTATCTATACATTGGAAGCATTCCAGACACACCCTGAGGTGGATGGCATCATTGTTTCCTGCATCGATGGATGGCACGATGTCCTCAAGGGCTACGCGGCGGCGGCAGGCATCACAAAGCTGCGCTGGGTTGTCGGCGGGGGTGAGAATGGACAGTCCTCCGCGCGCAATGCACTTCTCACATTGGAGGATGTATGTAAAGAGGAAGATATCGTCATCATTCACGACGCAGTCCGCCCCATGATCTCGCAGGAGATTATTACAGACTGTATCGAAAAGGCAAAGCAGTACGGTTCGGGACTTTCTGCAATCCGCTGTCAGGAAACCATTATGCGCACAGAGGATGGCGAGGCGGGACATGTTGGCATTGACCGGAATGATATCATGCGTGTACAGACACCACAGGCATATCGCTATGGGAGGGTGCTCTGGGCGCATAAAGAGGCGTTAAAACGGGGGATTACAAATGCAGTATATACGAATACGCTCATGATGGAGCTTGGCGAGGAGCTTCATTTTTCATACGGCTCAAACAAGAATATTAAGATCACGACGCTGGAGGACATCGATATTTTCAAGGCACTCTATGCCACAAAGAGGGATGCGTGGCTGAAAGGATAACAACCACTGTACAGATTACGTTTTATACGGATCGCGTACAGTGGTTTTGTTTTTTTCGAACACGCTCTGGTGCCGGCCGCAATATTTATTGACCAAAAACATGGAATCGCGTATAATATTATACAGCGATACTTTGAGTTCTATTTGGTGTATAATATAACGGAGAAAACGTATGAAAAAAAGGCAGAATAAGCATAGAATGGATGGGAGCGGCCCGCTGCTTTTCTCCATAATTATTGTATTTGGGATATTGGGCGCGGTGGTATTTTCGGTGGCGCATAAGATTTCAGTAGAGATGTCAGCGTCAGCAATCCAGAACCTCAGTGAGAGTCTGGATTTGATCGAATGTACGATCGAGGCTGTCTTAAATAAAGAAGCAGAGTTTCAGCGGCTGATGGCACAGGAGATTACGCTGGCGGCAGATCAGGAGGAGTATATCCGCACTTATCGGAAGAGTGAGACGATGGTGAAGATTTCTTTGATACTTGCTGGAAGGACAGAAGGGATTTCAAATACTGGTGAAATATTTTCAGAAGAAGGACTCGATTTTTCCGCGGGGGGAATGGTAGACGGCGTGGCGGTGTCAGAGTCCTATATTAATTATATGGGGACATGGGCGTACACGATGAAGTGTCCTGTCATAAAAGATGGAGAAGAGACGGCGTCGCTTTATGTGGAATATATCTATGATTCGTTAGATAATTCGCTGCCAAATGGATTTTATAACAAGAGGGCAATGCTCTATATTATGGATGCGGAGAGTGAACGGATGGTGCTGAAACCAAAGGGGATGGGAGAGCGCAGTGCCGGGCATCTAAATCTGGAAGATTTTTTCAGGGCAAATGATATTTTGGAGGAGGATCTGCGAAGAGAGGTTTCCCAGAGTGTGAAAAACAAGAAAAATATTATGTTTCAGCATGAGATCCGCGGGAAAAAATCGTTGATCTACATGTGGACTGTAAATGATGGCACGATCTATCTGATTGGATATGTGCCAATTGATGCCATCCAGCAGGAAGGGAAAACGGTAAACCATAATATTTTAATCGTTGTTGCTGTCATGCTGGTTGCATTTTTTCTGTGTTGTGTCCTGTATTATTTTAACCAGAGACAACAGAACAGGATTCGCAGAGAGCGGGAAAAAGAACGGGAAATACATAACAGGCAGCTTGCGGAGGCGTTACAGGCTGCACAGCTTGCAAGCAATTCTAAGACGACATTTCTCTCGAATATGTCCCACGATATCCGCACACCGATGAATGCGGTGATTGGGTTTACGACACTGC
>ERZ808040.2054-NODE-2054-length-12122-cov-4.149191_pt1 | contig 12122 bp, 14 predicted proteins | sample MGYA00380191_ERZ808040 | MGnify/ENA primary metagenome ERZ808040 (study PRJEB31490, sample SAMN06133395) | mouse gut metagenome | isolation source: J6 | host: mice | place: China: Chengdu | collected 2015-05 ... | reverse complement strand
GGAAGTGCCGGAAAGTGCAACAGGCAAGGGTGACGGCTATACATACACCGCATACACGACATACGTTTTCGGTGCTGGTGCAATCGAGTACACCAACGTGGGAGCGAAAAAGCCTTACTCCATGTCGGAAAACGAGCCGAAGAACGGTGGCGAAACAACGCTGTGGAGCAGACAGAGAAAGATTTTCTCCCCGTATGGTATCAGTTTCAAGACACCGACCATCATTTCCCCGACTGATGCACAGCTTTCTTCCGGCGCAAACTGGGAGCTGGCAAACAGCAACGAGAGCGGCAACAGTAAAGAATACTTCCCGATCAAAGCTATCCCGATTGCAAGAATTATCACGAGAGGTTAAGACCATGTACGCAGACTACACCTACTATCAAACTGAATACGGCGGAAAAATGTCTGCGGACGATTACAAGCGATTTGGGCGGAGGGCAGAGCGCAGAATTGACGGCATAACCGGAAATAAACTGCAATTTGCCTATCCGACCCAAACGCGGAGCATTGAGGCGGTCAAGGACTGTGTCTGCGAACTGGCGGACTTTATTTATCAGATTGACGTTTACAACGCTGCCGAAATGGAGAGCATGGGAACAGTGGCGCAGGCTGACGGTACGGTCAAGGGCAAGGTTATCACTTCCATATCGTCCGGGAGCGAATCTATCGGCTATTCTGCAAGCGGTTCATTTGACAAAACAGATGTGATGAAATCGGCAGGAGATAGGGGATACCGTGAAACTGTTGAATATAAAATATCTGTGTTTTGGTTTGATGGTATTGCGGATTCAAACGGAGTTCCAATGCTAAATTCTGCAATCCCCTACCCTGTCAGAAATGCGCCGATAAGCAGACCGCTGGAGGATAAGCCGGAAGAACCAACAGAACCGCAGGAGTAAGAAGAAATGCACCTTGACAACTGAATAGCTGATAGTTTGTAACCCCCTATTAAATGGTACAACAAGCACTTAAAACCATGAGATAATAAGGATATGGAAAGAGGTGCGGATATGTTGGAAATGAACAGTTTTATTTGTGGTGATTGCATGGAATATTTACCGCAGTTTCCAGACAAGTATTTTGATATCGCGGTGGTTGACCCCCCATATGGGATAGGAGAACACGGAGGAAAGAAACGTAGCAAATATGTTCTGCAGAAAAACGGTTCAAAAATCTTTGTTCCAGATGGGAAATATGAAAATCGTGATTGGGATAATGAACCTGCAGGAAAAGAATATTTTGACGAATTGACAAGAGTATCAAAACATCAAATCATATGGGGCGTGAATTATTTTGATTATCCACTTGTTGGAGGGCGCATTATTTGGGATAAATGCAATGATGGTTCCGACCAGTCCGGCGCAGAAATCGCATACTGCAGTTTGAATAACAGAGTTGATATATTCCGCTATATGTGGAGAGGAATGTTTCAAGGGAAGTCCATTGAGGAGGGAACCATTCAACAGGGAAATAAAAAACTGAATGAAAAGCGCATACACCCTACGCAAAAGCCGGTAAATTTGTATCGTTGGATTGCGCAGAAATACATAGAAAAAGGCTGGAAAGTCCTTGATACTCATGTTGGCTCTGCCAGTAGTTTAATTTCCTATGAGGAATACGGAATTGATTATATCGGGTTTGAAAAAGACAGATACTATTATGACTTGGCGAATAAAAGACTGCAGGAACATAGGGCGCAGCTTACATTGTTCGATTTAGGAATTGACAGAATGACAGTTTAATAGAGAGTTACAAACTATCAGCTATCCAGTTGGTAGTTTTTTATTTTGAAATGAGGTAATTGCATGGGAATAGGCTATGTCGATTCAGTAATCGTCTACAACCGCTACGTCCGCAAAACAGACGAAGCAGAACAGTATTTCGGTACACGGTTTGATAATGTGCGTGTGGAACTGACGCAGGGCGCAAACATAAAGGCAAGCGGACTGGAAAATGCCAGTGTGTGCGTAGTAAAAATCCCGAATACCAATCTGCCGAAGCCTTACAAATCTCCGCCAGTGTGGGTGAAGCTGACAACGGAGGAAATGGTTGAAAACTTCACGCTGAATAAAGGCGAGGATTTCTTTGTGATTGTGGGTAAGGCGGATTTGAGGATTGATGTGGATTTGCCGGAGGGCATGATTGACAGCGACATTTACCCCGGTGGATTTTTTGAGTATGTGAAAAACAAGTACGGCTATGCGTACAGCGTTGATACGGTGGATGTATATACCTTAATACCACGATTTGAAATAGGAGGAAAATAAAGACATGAAGAAATTATTTATTTCGCAGCCCATGAAGGGAAAGACAGACGAGGAAATTTTGGCAGTAAGAGAAAAGGCAATCAAGAGCGCAGAGGAAAGGCTGGGCGAGCCGGTGGAGGTTATTGATTCTTTCTTTCAGAGCGCACCGGCAGACGCAAGACCGCTGTGGTTTCTTGGTAAGAGCCTTGAATTGCTGTCTACGGCTGATGTGGCTTTCTTCGCCAAAGGCTGGGAGGACGCAAGGGGCTGTAAGATTGAGAACACCTGCGCCATTGAATACGGCATTGATGTTGTGATTGATGATTACACAGCGCAGTAAGCCGCTTATACGCTGATACCGAGGTTTGAGATTGGAGGGAAATAATGCGCTTTTTTAAGAGATTCTTTTGTAAGCATGACCGAACTACCCGCATCGGAACGTATCTTGAAAAGTGCGGCGAGAGAAGATATGTAACCCGTCATATTTGGAAGTGCAAAGACTGTGGAAAGGAAATATGGGAGAAGTAGCCTATGCCCGAACAAACAAAAATCGAACCGTTAAGCGCAACGGAGTATGACATCATCGAAAAAGCCTTGTGGGAGCTGGTGAAGCAGTACCCGAAAGAGCAGATTGATCCAGATGTGGAAGTTCGGTATGGAGAATTAGATGCAGGAACGTCTGTTGCAGTAGCGGCAAACGGAGGTAGGTACAAATCTCGCAATGTGCTTGGAGGTTTTACGGCAGAGGTAAACTTTTCCGTGGCGTACAAAAGCAGCCCGACAAACTCCCCGCAGCGTATCAATTCACAGGCATTTGTCGGGCGGATTATGCGGTGGCTAGAGAATACAAAGGATTTGCCGCTTTTGACAGGCGGAAGAACGATAACGAAAATTACAGCATCTGGCACATATGATGGTGGAACAACGCAGGACAAAAGCACTGTCTATGCCGCAGATGCAGTGATGGAATATGAGAAAGATTAGAAAGGAGAAATATTATGCCTAAGATTTTAAGGGGATGCCGGGCGATGTGGCTGTCAAAAGGCGACAAGAGCACGCTGATCGGCAAGGATTTGGATGATTTGTCCATCGACACGAACCCGGATACCGAACAGACAAAGAACGTGCTGGGGGAGACCACTTTCAGCCATAACGGCTATACGCCGTCTATCGCGGTGGAGTACACAGCTAGAACAGAAGATGAAATTTATCCCGTTCTTCAGAAGATTGCCAATGAACTTTCCGTGGCAGACGATGGCATTACCATGGACTTGATTGTTGCCACGCTGACGGAAGAGGTTAAGGAATCTGACACAAAGACGCTGACGGGTTCCGGGTTTAAGGTTCCGGTGAGAATCGTTGTTGACAATGACGGCGGCAGTACGTCCGGCTATGCTATCTCGTTCACGGCATACGAATCAGGGAACAGGATCCAGGGTACGGTTTCGGTTGCTAACCGGGAAGTGACATTCACGGCGGGCGGAGCTTCTGGCGCATCCGCGCAGACCGCAAGCGCAAAGACGAGTGGCGGCAGTTTGAGTGATTAAGTAACTTGTATTAAGAAAACTTAATATATCCGGGAGCGTACCTTTCCATCGCTCCCGGATTTGGAAAGGATGTTAAGTATGGCAAAATATAATTTGAATTTAGATGGAGCGGAAGTCGACGAGATCACCCTCAACAAACACGGAGATAAAATACAGATTTCCGCCGACAATGCAAGTCTTTTTGATAAGTTTGCGAATGGATATGACAAGATTGTAAAAATGGCTGATGAAATGCCGGGCAAGCTGGAGGCAGTCGAAAAGGAGTTTGAGGGAAAAGAGGATTCTGACATTCCAAAAGCTGTATCCATGTCAAGGGTGCGTGTTGATTTCTTCGAGAAAGCAATCGGAATTATTGACGAGATTTTCGGTGAAGGAACGGCTAAAAAATCATTCCGGGATGAATACGAAACCATTCCAGACTTCTTGCCGGACGAAGATTTATTTATTGCGTTTTTCGAGAAAATGACCCCCATTATGGAGGATATCTTTAACAGGAAGATGGAACGTCAGGAGAAAGCCAGCAAAGCCCGTATGGCGAAGTATCAGCCGCAAGACCATGAGAAGCCGCAAAGGAAAGGCGCAAGATGATAGGTGCATTGCCAGAGACATTGACGGTGGCCGGCGCGGAATATGATATTGACACTGACTTCCGCAATATCTTGCGAATATTTGAAGCATTCCAAGACCCAGAGCTTACACAGGAGGAAAAATGGATTGTGTCTATCTGGCGTATGTTTTGGGATTTTTGTGAAATCGATGATATATTCGAGGCGGCGCAGGACGGATTTAATCTGGAAGAAGCCATAAAGCAGATATTCTGGTTCATATCTGCCGGACAGCCAGAAAAACAGGTACTTGAAAAGCCTACCTATAACTGGAAACAGGACGAACAGATGATATTTTCTGCAGTCAATAAGGTTGCCGGCCGGGAGACAAGGGAACTGGAATACCTGCACTGGTGGACGTTTCTTGGATATTTTAACGAAGTGGGAGAGGGTACATTTTCCTTTATTGTAGGGATAAGGCACAAGCTGAATAAAGGGAAGAAACTGGAAAAACATGAAAAAGAGTTCCTTGCACAGAATAAGGAGCTTGTGAAGTTGGAAAAGCCAAAGACCAGAGAAGAACAGGAGCAGGAAGGCGCATATAACGCATTGTTGGATGAGGTGTTGGGATAATGGATTATATAAGTGAATCGTCACGCAAGATTGCATCTCCACAAAGCGAACTTCGCAAAGCCATGGAAAGCGTTTTGGGAAAGGATTTTTTGAATATGACAGACAAAGAAATCGGAAGAACCGTCCGGGAGATTGCAGAACGTGGCAATACGGCGGAGGTCAAGCAGAATAAGGATGGGATTGTGGTTCTGGAAGTTAGGAAGAAGATTGTGAAATCAGATAAGGAGCGTGGCTGATATGGGTGGTAGAGGTGGAGCGAGCGGCTTGTCGCCTCAAAGTGCAACCCAATCTTTTTTAAAAGCCGGAATTCGGTTTGATGATATGAATAGTCTCAACAAAACCGCAGTGGAGCAATCCCTTTCTGGATTTAGAGATGTTTTGCGTGATATGGGAATTCCATTGTCAGCAGTCAATATGGTCAGCGGAACTGACGCAAAAGGCGAAATAATGGGCGTTAATGGATTTAACGATTTGGTGTTTTCAAAAAGCGTGTATTCAAGCCTAGAAAAAGCAAAGGAAGGCTCAAAAAGTAAAAACGGATATTTTGTTACAGATGGGCTTTATGGAACTGGTGCGCACGAAGCAGGACACATGATTGTTAATGAAATTATTAACAAAACCATGAAAAGCAGCTCTGTTTTGGAACGAGCAAAAGCAAGAAGATCGTATAAGATAGAAAAGCAAATTATTAGAGAAGCAAAGAAAACGTATGGAAGTTCTCCAAAAATATCAGGATATGGGCAAACAAAACCATCCGAAACAATAGCGGAGGCTATAGCTGACGTATATACAAACAAATCAAAGGCAAACCCATACAGTCGGGTGATTGTCAATATTATGAAAAAGAAGTTGAGAGGGAAATAAATAATGTATCGTCAAACCAAAAACTATGAAAACCTCCAAAAGCGCATATTTGACGGCGTTGGAGAATATGGCATACCGCAGATAGAACCTACACACTATAAAGAATGTGACTGGATAGGTTTCAACTATGCCAGAAGCGAAAAGAACAGAGCTGGCAAGGGCGTGCATTTCTTTCTTGACGATTATCAATTTCAAGTCTGCTGGTCTAATCCAGATAAGTACCTTGATATGTTCCGGCAGTTCACGCATGTCATGTCGCCGGATTTTTCTACATATACTGACTTCCCGAAAGCCATACAGATATACAACCACTACCGCAAACATTGGGTAGGTGCATATCTGCAAGAAAACGGAGTGAATGTGATACCGACAATCTCATGGAGTACGCCGGGTTCCTTTGAGTGGTGCTTTGACGGGGAGCCGGTGGGCGGCGCTGTGGCGGTATCAAGTGTTGGTGCGGCAAATAGCAAGGCGAAGAAAGCACTGTTTCTGGCTGGATATAATGAAATGCTTGCCAGATTACAGCCGGAAACCATTCTGTTTTATGGGAAAGTGCCAGAGGGATGTGATGGGAATATCGTACAGATACCGCCGTTTCATAAGCGGTTTGAGAAAGAAGTGTGAGCAATGGGAGGTAGAGGAGCTTCAAGTGGCATAAGTGATAAAGGGAAACCATATGGGAGCGAATATACAACAGTTTATCAGTCTGGGAATATAAAGTTTCTGAAACAAAATGGTGATTCTATCAAAGCGCCTATGGAAACTATGACAAATGGCAGGATATATGTAACTCTTGGAAATGATAATCAGCCGAAGCACATTACCTATTATGACAAGCACGATAAGAGACGGAAGCAAATTGACCTTACCCACACTCATTTTGTCAATGGCATTCCAACAAATCCTCATACACACAAGGGGTATTTTCATAACGAAAAAGGAGATTACGCACCTTCTGAAAAAGAAAGAAAAATGATTGACCGGGTTTTAAAAACATGGCATAATAAAAGAAACAGCAAGTAGTAGCTCACGAGGGAGAAGCAGCGCATATGCGTACGAACCCCGGTTCAAATCCGGGCACTTGCTGTAGGGCATGGCTTACGGCTGTGCCTTTTTAATTTGGTACAAATTCCCTCTCAAATAATGGTACAATAAACACAACTAAATCAGTGCACCCTATGAATTGGCATAGGGTAAGGACAAAGAGGTGTCATGGATGCGTGTAATGCGCGTCTGTGGCACTTTTTTATTTTGAAGGTGGTTTTATGGCGCAGTATGACGGAAGTATAAGGATTAATACGCAAATACAAACAAAGCAAGCACAGATTAATCTTACCACTCTTGAAAACCGCATGGTTAAGACGGCGGGCAAGATAGCTTCACTGCGCTCAAAAATGGATTCATTAAAGGATGCAAAAATCCCGACACAAGAGTACAAAAATTTAGAAAACGAGATTTCGTCTCTTGAAAAAAAACTTTTGCCTGTTTATGACAAGCAAGAAAGATTTTTGGAAACAGGAGGGAAAGAAGGCTCAAACGCATACAAAAGAATGGCGTATGATGCAGAAACCCTTGAACGCAAACTGCAGATGGCAGAATCAGAAATGAAGCGCCTTGTTGATTCAGGCAAAGCATTTACATTGGGGAGCGAAACGAAAGAATACGAAAAACTCGGAAATGATTTAAAGTATGCAGAAAGCGAGATGGAACTACTAAAGAAAAAGCATGACCTCGTTGAAGAAAAAGCAAAAAGCACGGGAAACCAGTACAAAAAACTCGGAAAGACTGGAAAATCTGCTTTTTCAGTAATGTCAAAGGGTGCAGAGGTTGCGAAATCAGGCATAAAAAAAATAGGTGCTTTTGCAAAATCTGCTTTTGCAAAATTTAATAGCTCGGCAAATAAGTCTGGAGGAACGATTAGCAAATTTTCCTCAAGGCTGAAAGGCATATTAAGTTCCCTGCTTATATTCAATTGGGTCACAAAGGCATTTAATTCCATGGTGTCTGGCTTAAAAGAAGGGTTTTCAAATTTGTATAATGACAACAAAAAGTTTGCAAATGCGGTAAACGGCTTAAAGGCAAGCGTATTAACGTTGAAAAACTCGATTGCGTCTGCTTTTGCGCCAATTGTGACGGTGGCTATTCCGTATTTGCAATCGCTTGTCAACACTATATCGGTCGTCATGGACAAGATAGCGCAGTTCGCCGCTGCGATTACTGGACAAAAGACATATCTTAAGGCAGTAAAACAAACTACTGCTGCAATTGAAGACCAGGGAAAGAAAGCGAGTAAGTCCAACAAAAAGCAGTTGAGCGGGCTGGATAAATTAAACAATCTGTCCAAAGAAGGGAAAAGTAATGATGGTGGCGATAGCGCAGGAACTGGAGAGATGTTTAAAGAAGTCAAAGTCGGCAGTAACTTTGAAGACTTGGCGGAAAAGTTCAGAAAAATGTGGGGAAAGGCCGATTTTACGGATCTTGGTACATTTCTTGGTCAAAAATTAAAAGAAGGCTTAGAGAATATCCCATGGGCAGACATACAAAAAACTGCAGAGAAGGTAGGAAAATCGTTTGCAACACTGATCAATGGATTTGTTAAAGTGCCTGGGCTTGCTTATACGATTGGAAACACAATTGCGCAAGCCATTGATACTGGGATAAGAGGTTTGAATTCATTTGCCAAAAGCCTCGATTGGGGAGCTGTTGGAACTTTTATAGAAGATGGCATAAATGGAGTTCTTACAAATATAGACTGGGCTACTGTTATTTCTGCCGCTTCCTTTTTTGGCGCAGGTATAGCAACATTACTAAATAATGCTTTAACTCCAGACGTTTTTCAAAATATCGGAACAACAATTGGAAAAGGAATAAATACAGCGATTACGTTTGCGCATAGTTTTTTGACAACTTTTAATTGGTCGCAATTTGGATCTGGAATTGCAATCGGATTAAATAGCGCTATAAGTAGTGTTGATTGGAGCCTTGTTGGAACAACTTTCGGAAACGCACTAAACGCCTTTTTTAGCACACTTGGATCATTTGCCGAACAATTTGACTGGTCCGGGTTTGGCGAAAGTATCGGTAATGCAGTAAGTAACGCTGTTAAAGCGTTTGATTGGGCAGGGGTCGGAAAAAGTCTTAGCATATTTGTAAATGGATTGCTAAGTACATTGAAATCTTTCATAGACAAAACCGACTTCAAAAGCTTGGGGAAAGGAATAACAAACGCCATATCCACCTTTTTTGGAAGCCTTAATTGGAAAACGATTGGAGGCGGCATGGCTTCATTTGCCACCAGTATTTATCGTTTCTTTATAGGACTAGTGCAAGGCGTAGACTGGAAGGGAATTCCTGAAAAGATAATCACATCTATAGGTGACTTTTTTGCTGGCATAGATTATGCAAATTTTTTTGGTTCTGTTGGTGAATGGATCGCAACCGCCATTGTGGCAGGAATTGACTTATTGGCAGGAATCGGGGACGCTATCGCAGATGCATGGGATGGCGTAGTAGACTATTTCAGTAGATACATAGAAGATTCTGGCGGGAATATAATGAAAGGACTTTTTAACGGAATCATAGACGGGATTAAAGGTATAGGAAAGTGGATAAAAAATAACGTTTTTGACCCATTTATAAATGGGTTCAAGAAAGTATTTGGCATACATTCCCCATCAACCGTTATGGCAACGCAAGGCGGTTATATTATGTCTGGCTTGTTGAATGGACTTAAATCTGGAATAACAGCTGTCCTTAATTGGCTTAAAAATTTGCCGGGATGGTTTAAAGAAAAATTTGTTGCGGTTTATAATGCCGTTAAAAGAGCACTTTCTGGTGTTAAAGACTGGCTTATTGGTATCTTTAGCAAAGCATGGGATGGAATTAAATCTTATTGGAGTTCTGTCGGTAGCTTTTTTTCTGACGTATGGAAGGCCATAAAAGGCGTATTTGGTGGTGTAATTTCATGGTTCAAAAACAAGTTTTCTGCAGCATGGACAGCTGTTAAGAATGTGTTTTCAACAGGAGGAAAGATTTTTGATGGAATTAAAGACGGGATTTTAAGCGGTCTAAAAACTGTAATTAATGGGATTATATCAGGAATTAATAAAGTAATCGCGGTGCCGTTTAATGGTTTAAATTCTGCTCTCAAAAAAATAAAATCAGTCAGTATTGCTGGATTAAAGCCGTTTGATTGGATGCCGACCCTCGCTGTTCCGCAAATTCCAAAACTCGCCACCGGTGCAGTAATCCCAGCCAACAAAGAGTTTATGGCAGTTTTAGGCGACCAAAAGCACGGAAGAAACCTGGAAGCGCCGGAGGAATTGATTAGGAAAATTGTCAGAGAAGAGACGGCGGGACTAGATAGAGGCGGTGGAGATATCACATTGAATTTGACAGTAGAGTGCGAGGGCTATAAATTACTTCAACTAATACAAAAACTCGATAAAGAGCAATATAGCCGTACGGGAAAACCGTCATTCCAGATGTAGGGGGTAATCATGGCATACAGTGGGTACTTATTTAAGTTTGGGAATTATGTCTTTCCAAACAAATACATAATGTGGGATTCTTTTGACATAAACCCAAACCAAAGGCAGGACCTAGATAGTTATACGGACGCTAATGGTCTTACGCATCGAAACGCCATTCCGCACACAAAGACACAGGTACAGTTTGTTACAAGAAAAATGCCAGAATCCGCAATGAAAACAATCATGGATAGCATGGTAGAAAACTACAAGAACGCAAAGGAAAGAGACGCAAACTGTACATATTACGATACCGAACATTTTAAATATAAAACCGGGCATTTTTACCTGGACCCGAGCCTTCAGATGAGAATTCTGGGTTTAAAAAACGGGAAACTTTGGTTTAATGATGTAACATGGCTTTTTATCGAATACTAATAAGGTGATTTTATGATTGAATATGAATTTAAAGACCTATTTAAACAGGACAGCATTGAAAAACAAATCAAGATTACATATGGCAGTACCATTATAACAAACGAAGACTTGTTTGGTAACGAAATGACGTTTGAAGAAAGTCTTTGTTCCGAAAGCCAGCTAAAATTTGGTTGCTGCGAATCCAGCATGGTTAGTTTTAAGGTCGCAAATATCTTTTCTCCTATGATCGGTAAGATGCTGGACATTCAAGTTGTCCTTGAAGACCATGCAGAAAAACCATTTCGATACGGGTTATACAAAGTACAATCAGATAAGCCAACAGCAGACAAGGAGTGGAGAGAGGTTGTCGCCTACGATGCAATGTATGACATTATTAATTCGGATGTAATTGATTGGTACAACACTATACTTCCGAACGAAGACAGCTCTGTTTCTATGAAAAAATTTAGAAATTCTTTTGCCAGTCATTTTGAATTGGCAGAAGCACCAACCACCCTTATTAATGATGACATGGTTATAAAAAAGACAATAGGCATTGCGAAAAACGAAGAACCACAGGTGCGGGATACATCAGTGATATCGGAAGATGCGACATTATCTGGGAAAGATGTAGTAACTGCAATCTGCGAAATTAACGGTTGCTTTGGTCATATTGGCAGGGATGGAAAGCTTCATTATATATATCTGCCGCAAGATATACAGGGACTTTACCCTGCTGATGATTTATACCCTGCTGATGATTTATACCCTGCTGATTTTAGAGGAGAAACTGTAAATAAGAGCCATTATATATCATGCAAATATGAAGACTATGAGTGCAAAAAAATAGATAAGATACAAATCCGGCAGGAAGAAAACGATATAGGAGCCATTGCTGGTAATGGAAATAATACCTATGTTATTGAAGGAAATTTCCTTGTTTATGGAAAAAATTCCACCGATTTGAAAGAAGTTGCGGAAAATATATTTGATAAGATTAAAGGTGTATCTTATCGACCGTTTGAGGCTGAGTGCGTTGGAAATCCATGTATTGAAGTAGGGGACGCTGTACGGCTTTCTACAAAATATGAAATAGTGGAAAGTTCTGTGTTAAAAAGGACGCTAAAGGGAATACAGGCATTAAGGGATTCTTATTCTTCAGATGGAAATGAAATTTTTAAAAAATCTGTCAATTCCGTTCAGGATTCTATATTGGCGATAAAAAGCAGAACCAATAAATTAGAGCGAACGATTGATGAAACAAAGTCAACGATCGAAGACCCAGAACAAGGGCTGAGAACGCAAATCACTCAAAACGCAAAAAGCATTACCGCTGAAATTTCAAGGGCAATAAACGCCGAAAGCTCTCTATCTAGCAGGATTAATATAGCCGAAAAC
>ERZ808040.2049-NODE-2049-length-12143-cov-4.728991_pt1 | contig 12143 bp, 11 predicted proteins | sample MGYA00380191_ERZ808040 | MGnify/ENA primary metagenome ERZ808040 (study PRJEB31490, sample SAMN06133395) | mouse gut metagenome | isolation source: J6 | host: mice | place: China: Chengdu | collected 2015-05 ... | reverse complement strand
ATAATCGTAAATAACCCGCATTACTGCTACAGTTTTATCACTTTCGTGTCATAATTACTTGCTTGTCATAATGAATATGTGGGTGGTAGGAAAGATTGGATCCCCACGTGTGCATGATGCTGATAAAACCAGGTGTGGCTCCCATATGTACCGGGTCTTCGGAAAGTTCTAGGATTGTTTCCGCCACAGCATGGAAAAAAAGAGAATACAGTTCTTTCTGGTTGCAGTAGATCAAGGGATTGAGTTCGCCTGGACAGGTAAATACAAGGTGATAATAGTCAATGTCCAATACATTTTCATTTTGTGCGTCAACCCACATTTCGTTAGATAAAGCCTGGCACATTGGGCAAGCTCTGTCGCGGCAGGAATTATTATGGTACTGGATGTGTCCGCATTTCCCACATTTCGATACATTCATACCATATGCTCCGGTCTTGCAGTTCAGGATATGATGGACGGTCTTCGCCTGACGCTCCGTGGGGGTGTGGGAATCCAGATATTTTGGATAGAAATGCCGGAGGACCTCCTGCATGGTTGGATCAATCAGCATTGCGGCCATCCCCGTCTTTCTTATCCTTCTTATTTTCAAAAGTATCAAAAGGGCTCTGGATTCCCATAAGGGCTTTCGAGGTCATCTGCAGGTACACATCGGTCGAACGTGGACTGCGGTGCCCTAATAACTGTTGGATAAATGTATGGCTGAGTCCATCTTCAAGCGCGTGACAGGCGAAGCAGTGGCGCAGGGTATGTGGAGTCACACCTTCGGGAAGCCCCAGGCTTTTGGCGTGCTTTTTGATGAACAATTCTACCGCGCTGTTTGTAAGAGGCGCATCCCTCACCGTACTTGGAAACAGCCATCCCGTCGGACGGTTATAACGGTACCAGTATTCTGTAAGGATCTCCAGGTTTTTGTCACTTAGTATTGTATAACGGTCCTGCCTGTTTTTTGACAGGGATACATAGATCATTTTCTGTTTCCTGCGGATATCCTCATATCGGAGATGGCAGACTTCACTGACCCGGAGTCCCGAAGAATACATGGTTGCTGCCATGGCTTTATGCTTATAATTATCCATGGAGCCGATGAGAAGGTTTACCTGTTCGCGGGTCAGGATGACTGGGAGTTGCCGGTCACGCTTCATTTTTGGGATTTTTTTTGAATCCCACGCATACCCGAGAGTATACTCAAAGAAAAAACGGATTGCAGCGGTATACACATTGATTGTAGAAGCTTTTTTATTCTCGTAATCTTTCAGATGGAATATGAATCTCCGGATATCGGCATAGGTAATGGTCATTGCCTCTTTATTTGTAAAGTCCAGAAATCTTTTTACATAGCGGTAATAATCCTCATGGGTGCCCGGAGTGAAATTTTTTAACAGCATATCCTGCTGCAGCTTTCTAAGATATTTTTCATTCATTTGTAAATCCTCCTAAGTGATTTATAATCGGGTTCCTATTGACTCCAGTCACTTAGGAGGCGCATTGGCGTTGTAAAAAAACTTGTCAGTAAAAGTAAAATATGTTATTTTATTCATAGCAGTAGTGATGGTGTCATATTTGCGTAAGGTTTCATTTTTGGTCGAATTAAGGATACCTTATTCTGGCTCCATTTACTACTGCTTTTTTAGAGAAAGATCAAATTTCCAAGCGCCAAAATGCGGCTATCCCCTCACAAACTACTGGCCTGGATAACTATGAAGGGGTAGGAGCATTTGTTTTAAGGCGCTCTTACTTGCAAAAAATAAATCGCTGCGACATGAAGCTATAACAGTACAACAGCCATCGCGCAGCGATTTTGTTCAACAAGGGTTATCCGAAACCAAAATATTGTAACTTTTACTTATCTCTATAATGAGAACCGCATTGAACAATCTTTATCATATTATCTTCTATACGATAAACAATACGGTTCGCATCATCGATCCTTCTGCTCCAGTAAGATGCCAAATCACCGCTTAACCTTTCCGGCTTACCGATTCCATCATAACCATTTCGATCAATATCTTTCAATAACTGAAGAATTCGCCTTAACGTCTTCTTATCCTGCTTCATCCAATATTCAAAATCTTCCCATGCCGCATCCGACCATGACTTAATCATCTAGATTTACCTCATGTACTGTACCGCCTACAGCTTCCATTTGTGCTATTGAATCTCTGAGCCTGGCCATATTTTCCTGTGAGTAGAACGGATCCACGGATACTTCAAACGGTATACGCTTCTCTCTTCCCAACTTTTTAAGATAGATATTAATAGCTGTTGATAATGACATCCCAATATCAGCACAAGCCTGTTCCGCCTTTTTCTTCACATCATCTTCTATACGCAAACTGATTTGAGCCATTATATATCACCTCTTTCTTTGAATTATCTACAGTATATTCCATTTGGCAGCATTTGTAAAGTTATTTGCTATACAACTCATTAAAGCATCTGGTTTTGAAGCTGTCGGAATGCGTGTCTCTGCCATTTCATATCCTTGGCAATAGGATATGGAAAACTGCTGTTCTTCTGCCTGTTTTTTAATTTCTGTGAGAGGTATATCTACTTCATATCCATTCATAAAGCTGCTTCCGCTGCCCTCCACATTTGGTTCTGCTGCCAGCCGGTATATACTGGGGCTGGAATCCGGCCTCTTGCTGTAAGGCAACTTTAAATAGGCCGTATTTTTCTCTTCCTTATCGGATATCGATACATCTTCCGGCGATACCTGATAAGTCTCTTGTTTTCCCTTCCTATTATTTCAAGAACAGCCCATCCTGCACAGACAGGACAGGCTGTTTTTTACGATTTATTTTTCTTCCACCTTCAGTTCCCTGCCGTCCCATAAGATATGGATATCCTTCTCCCCCACCGGAAGTGTGCAGTCCAGACTCTCGAAAAATTCCAGATGCGGATGAAGTTCATATTTCCCATGAACCGGGTCTGTTACCTCCAGCCCGATAAAATATCTTGACAGCAGATAGATGGGACTTGCCGACCATGCATGGCACAGGCTTTTTCCAAATCGATCTCCATACATATCATACTGTTCTTCCTCTGGAACCGCCGGATCATATTCTTCCCAGAAGGTGACTGCCCCACGTTCCAGCATACCGCCCCAATATTCTCTGACGCGCGCCAGTACCTCCTCCAGATATCCCATCCTGTAAAGAGCATCCATCTCATAAAATTTAAAGTACGGCGTCGTGATCCGTGGAATCTGTTCGTTCAAAAGAACATTTGCCACGATCTGCTTTTTCTGCCTTTCGTCCGCTATGTCAAACAGGACCGCAAAGATATTTGCATGCCTTGCCACATGCCTCTTTCCTGAAACAAAAGAATCTATGTATGCCCCTTTATCGTTATCCCAGTAAAACAAGTTGATCTTTTTTATCAGATCTTCGTATTTTTTCTGATATTCCTCACATCGGGCCGCTTCCATTCCCAGCTTCCGGCTCACCCCGGCCATTGTATGATAACACTCTGCAAACAGCATCTGCTCGGCGCACAATGTCCCCTCTTTGTCCAGATCCGCCCAGTCAATGAAGATCCACTCATCTTTACGCCCGATCACGAATCCCTGTTCATCCAGCTGACCCTCGCAAAATTCCATCAGAGTGCACATTCTGGGATAAATCTGATCTAAAAACTCCAAATCCTCATATGCCTCCTCATGGGCCTTGATACTGAGGATCCAATAGAGGGTATAGTCCAGGATCGTATTGATATGGGTTGTCATAGGATCGTTTCCCCGGAGGGCAAGGAGCGTCCGGCGGTTGATATCCGCATCTGCCATCAGATACTGATTCACAAAAAAACTCTGATATGCGTCGCCGCCCCAGATCCATTTGTCCCGTTTAATTCCATCAATAAAGAAAATACCGCTGCACAGCCGAAAGGTGTGCTCCGCTACAGACCAAATCTTGTTAAGCAGCCCGTCATTGCAGAAAAACTTTGCCCTCACCGGAATATCTACGTACTGATGGACCGCTTTAATCCCGATCTCTTCTTTCCGGCAGTCGGGGATGTATGCATACCACACCGCGCACCGCGGGCACCTGCCGGTCTGTAGATCCGGATTCCAGCTATAGTAGCAATGTTTCCTGTCCAGCGCTTCCTCTTTCGATTCACCGCAGTATACAGTCAGCGGGCGGTAACCATTTTTATATTCGATTTCCAGGGCAGCTGTCAGTTCTGTCTCAAACTCATACAAAACCCCGTCCCCATAGGTCTCCACACCGGACGGCATATAAACGTCCTCCCTGTAGTCCCAGGAAGACGGGTCCTGCTTTTCCTCTGTAAAATATCTGCTGCAGCCGGCTGCTGACGGCGGGCTGGCATAATCCTCCGCCATCCATGTGCTGTCCGAAAAGATCACTTCGCCCTTTATATAGATACTGGGAAACGCCTCGATCCGTCCTGCATGGACCGAGATTTTTATCTTTCCGGGCTCGCAGTGTATCTCTGTTCCAAACGGATATTTTTTCTCCCCTGCGAGCACATAGCCAACCGCCTGAGAGTAGACGCAAAATGTGGTTTCCTTTTCCAGATCATACTCCTTTCGGAATACCACACGGTTCCGGAAACCTTCACTCTTCCAGAATGCGGGCCATCCGTATCCGCGCTCTATTCGGCTGAAATTCTGCTTCATCGCATGATATAATTCAAAATCCCCATAATACCAGATCCAATAGCAGGTATTCATCTTCCTGTTCCTCGCTTTCCTCTGAATTTTTATTTTACAAGCGCAAAGTTTGAGTTATACCCTGAAAGTCGAGCAATAGACACTAAAAATTTTCCACTTGTATGGTTGAACTGTTGTTCGAGAAACGGAAGTCGGGGATACCCTTCCTACGCACTGGAATAATTTTTAACCATACAGGCGGAAAATTTCCTATAACTCCACTCCAAGCCTATTTAAAAATAACTGGTCTCTTGCTATCGCTTCTGTCGTCCATATCTGTTTTGCATATGGCGTGGTTACATCTATCTTCTCCACAGCATCAAACCAATCAAATATTTCCTGAATAGAATTATTCTCTAACCATGTTTTTAACTGCTTTTCTTTATCCAGATTCACTTTCAAATCATGGTCATGTTCGCCGTTCGGTACCCCCAGAGTATTTTTCATCCGGGTAATCTCACCCGAAAAATGTTCATAGTAACATAGCGCGACAAATTGGACTAATTTCTTACCATCTACTGTCAGGTCATCCCATACACGGTGTTTCCTGCCTCCAACCCGCTGCTTATATTCTTCAAAAAAATCTTCAATCCATTCCCTCTTGCGAAACTTCCTTAACGACTCGAACGGATCTTTTTCCTTGTTTGCTACAAGTACAAATACTCCGTTGTACTTTTTTGCCTCTCTTACCGCTTTCGTTTTGAATGTAATTACGGGCTTTCCATTCCGCTTTTCTTTGATATCCAAAAACTGGTCGATCATTCTCCGGGCTGCAGGTTTAAAGTCTCTTTCTCCCTCCAGATAAGCATTCCTAAGTTTATTGAGCGTTTCATCAAATGCCCTGTTCTTCTTTATGCGGTTGACATCATTGAAATAAATATGCAGATATACCCTACGGTTGAATAATTCTGTATCTCCGGCCTCCAGCCCTTTCTTTTTGCTGGCATACTTCCTTGTCCTGGTAAATTCATGCATGATACAGGTGCTGACACCATACGTCCCGGCTTCATCCGGGCACATGTTCCCCGTATCCTCCAGCTTCCTGAGAACTTTGTCAATTTCAGGCCGTATCCATTTCACATCGTACTGTGCACGAGTGATAAAATCAAAGGATGATTGTAACAATAGTGACAGGTTATCTTCGGAATAAAACCCACAATCGGAAATTACCTCGGATTGTTCAAGCCCCAATGCTTTTAACTGCTTTGTGGCATTCTCCACTGCAATCACATCCGGTATATTTCCCGGGACTGACATGTAACACACTGGCTGCCTGGTAGATATGGAGTAAAACGTAAAGAGTTTATCCGTTTCCAACCCGTCCCTATCCTTATTATATCCTTGCCTGACCCTGCCATGGTTCAATCCATAGGTCGAAACCGTAGAAGAATCATACGCCAGAACCCGTGCGTTTTCCAAACGGGCGGCCCTGTTAAAGAAAATGCTCTGCGAGATCGTCTCATCTGCCCCGACACGTTCAAACAAGTCATGAGCCGTGTCTTCAGAAATGGGATAACCATAGGGTTCCATAATATGTGTCAACTGCCACTTTTCAATGTGCGAAGTAGCCTCGCCGTCACTCTGCAGATAATATCTCGCCAAAGCAATAATCTTTTTGGCTACCGCCGTGTCACAGCTTTTATACACATCGTCATCTATTCCGCTGGCTGCACCGATATGGCCGATGATTGCTGATGCGCCAATCCGAATACGTGCGGCTGTGACGCCGACTTCGCTCATTGTACTTTCTGCCGCACATTTTTTCCGGGATCCATTGGATGCCTTGGCCCACGTGGGTACGATCTCATCGGATCCATTCACTTTCTTCCCCAACAGTTTTTGTTCTTTTGAGACATAATATCCTTTTTCTTTATTGTAGATGCTAACCCGCCTATAGACATATACGGTTCCATTCCCCTGATCCTTTTCGATCAGATCCACACGTTCTTTTCCAGAAGCTATACGGCCCATATTTCCCTCCAAATACTTAGTATCTATCTTTCTCTTATATTATAACAGATACTAAGTATTTTTTCAAAGGAAAAGGGCCGTATTTTCAAGGTTTTTATCGCTTTTTTAATTCGGTAGAATCAGTATTTAGTGACTATTATTCGACTTTCAGGATATAATATGCAAACTCACCTTCAATTGCAATTGCACCTGTCAATGACTGTATTACACCAGAATCCGAACGCGCCATTTTTTCCGGATTCTGTACGCCGTCGGTATCCGTAAGCTGGATTCCTGTCTCTAAATCCTGCATTGTGACTGCCGGAGCGTCTATCGGAAGATCCTCTGCTTTTACCAGGTCAGCGGCATCTACTTCCCGCGGAACTGGTGTCTCGAACTCTTCAACAATTCGTACTTCCAGTTCATTTTCTGTAGTACTCACCATTTCCGGCTCTTCCGCGAATGACGTAATACCCATACATAATACCATACTTATAGAAATTACAACAGATAAAATTTTTTTCATATGTCTCTCCTTCCATAAATCAAATCGTTTATCCTTCCGTTTCTGCAATTTTCTTTGGTCGCTTTGGCTGATGCACAATTACAGGACAATATTGCTGGATACTTTTTCTTTTCTCCCCATCTCAGCCCTTACTTCTTTTTCCAAAATTCCCAACAAGTTCTTTTATACCGTATTATTCATTTATTTTCACCTCCTATTTGTTTTTGAGTACTCTCGGAAACTCACAGCCCTTGAACTCACTGCGTTTCCAGAGTTCCCTTATTTTTCTTCACCTCCACTTTTCAGGGGGGCTTACATTTTTTATATTTTTATCAAAAAATTCCCAAATTCCTATTGACAAATCTGCCAGTTTGTGCGGCCGCGTTATTCATTGCCAAAAAATGCAATGAATAACGCGGCCCTTTGGTTAAGAAGAACTATCCACTTTTCAACCATACCAAAGGAGGACACATATTATGTTAATTCACTGGCAGTCCCATCAGGAATATCTGGCTTTCCTGCATGAGACAAAAGTACATCTTGACTCTTCCCAACGCATAAGGCTTCATTCTGAATTTGCCGCTGTCCGGGAAAAACTGCGGATTCTTAATCTGGATCCGGTTATGGAGGATCTCTCCCAGTTCTATTCCCACACCGGACGGCCCGCTATCAACCAGGTGCAGATCATTCGCTCCCTTATCCTCATGGTGATGCTTCGCTTTACCAGCCTTACCGCCTGGGTTGAAAAACTCAAAGCCGACAGCCTCCTTGCTGTCCTGGCTGGCTTTGCCCCCGCATCCCTCGCCCCGCTGGGTTCTTACTTCGGCCTGATGGACAGGCTCTGGTCTCAGCCAACAGCTTTGCAGAATACGGGACGCAAAGATCTCTTTCCCGCACACAACAATAAAAAGCCTTCCAGGAAACCCGGCAAAGGGAAAAAGCTTCCTAATAAGCATTCTGGGATTACCGATACCCTGGCCACTTATGCCCTAAACCATGATTCGTTCCTTTTTCATTATGAAGAACGGCTCCAACAGTTTTTCCGGCTTGCGGCCCTCATCCCTTCCTTACGGGACGGGCTTTTCCCCGCTGACGGCGTTACCCTTTCCGGCGATGGCACCTGTGTCCATTCCCATTCCTCACCTTACGGGCATAAAGTCTGCAAATGTAGGGAAAATGGAATCCAGCACTGCTCCTGCAGGCGCCATTTCTCTGATCCCGATGCTGACTGGGGCTGGGACAGCGATGAAGAGGTCTTTTATTTCGGCCACACCCTTTACATGCTCTGTTCCCATAATCCGGACATTGGCATTGACCTGCCCCTGCATATCCGTTTCCTGAATGCCAGGCGGCACGACAGTGTAAGCGCCATTGTTTCCCTCCGTGAATTTAAAACGGTCAATCCGGATATCCCCATCCGGGATCTCTGCCTGGATTCCGCACATGACAACTATGCCGCCTATGGCCTCTGCCAGGAATGGGACATCCGGCCTTTCATTGACCTGAACACAAACCGCGGCAGGCCGACTTCCATTCCGGACTCCCTCTCGATTGACCAGGATGGCACGCCCCTATGCATGGCTGGCTACCGCATGGTCAACTGGGGATACATCAAACAAAAACATTCCCGGAAATGGCGCTGCCCTTTTGCCTGTGGCAAGGTGGATTCCTGTCCATGTAAAGAAAAATGTTCTCCTTCTGCTTATGGCCGATGCGTCTACACGAAGCCGGAATGGGATATCCGCCTTTATCCCCCCGTCGCGCGGGGCACGGATGAATACCAAAAGATTTACAACAACCGGACTTCCTGCGAAAGGGTAAACAACCGGGTTCTGAATGACTACCATCTCCATGATATGGGAATCCATACCAGAAAACGGTATTCTTTTTTCACCATGGTCATCTGCATCAACATCCATCTGGATGCCCGGCTGAAGAAACGGCAGAAACTGGCTGCATAAATCTGCTTTCCATTTCTATCTGTATTTTTCAAAAACCTGCCATAAGGGAGGTCTTAAAGTCATGCCCTCTATTGATAAACTCCGCCACAATATCAGGCACGCTGTTTCTCTGTCCGCTTTTTCTCCAAATCTGATACACAGAATCCGCTATTTTTTTCTCTATACAGTTACTTTCCGAGACTACTCTTTTTCTATGCTTGCGCATCCGATTCATTTCCCTCCCGGGTTCTTCAAAAAAGGCAGCCCATCTAACGTTTCGTTGTCTAAATCTTAGCGGCTATCCTAGCTGATCACCCTTCCGTCATCAATGGTTATGACCACCTCCGACATCCTTGCCACCTCAAGGTCATGGGTCACCATGATCAAGGTCTGTCCAAATTTTTCCGCGCTTTCAATCAGAAGCTCCAGCGTCTCCAGCGCAGTCTTCTTATCCAGGTTTCCGGTTGGCTCATCCGCAAATATAATCTTCGGCTTTGACAAAATGGACCGGGCGATGGCCACTCTCTGCTGCTCCCCGCCGGACAGCTCTGAGGCATATTTCTTCTGCTTATCTTCCAGTCCAAGGGTTTCCAATACCGTATGCAAAAACTCCGGATCCGGCTTCCGCTGGTCCAGCTTCACCGGCATGCAGATATTTTCCAGCACATTGTACTCCTCCATCAAATTATATTGCTGGAATACAAAGCCCATATGCCTTCTCCGGAAAATGGCCATCTCTCCGTCCGAGTATTCCGACAGATCCTTCCCTTCAAAGTAGACCTTCCCTTCGGTAGGCTGATCCAGCCCGCTCAATATATACAGCAGGGTCGACTTTCCGGAGCCGCTCCTCCCGATCACGGAATAAAACCTTCCCTTTGCAAACTCCAGGTCGATCCCGTTCAATGCGTTTACTTTTACAGAAGACGACTCATAGGTCTTCCGGATGTTTTCCGTTTTTAAAATGGTATCCATCCCATTTCCCTCCTTCTAATTTTCAGCATTTCCTTTAAGACAGGCTTTCTCTGATATTTTCCTTCAATACCCGATTTTGCGGACAGAAGAACAGCAGGAATACACAGGCCATGCCAAATGCGCAGAACGCAAGATGCATCGGCAGGCTCCAGCCTACAGTCAAATACTCATTCAATTGTAATTTCAGCAACTGGATAAAGCTGTCTGTATACTCAAATTCCTCCACATACCTGTGGTAGGTTCCGATGTGCTTGATCACAAAATACAAGGCATATCCCAGATGCCCCAGCAGGCAGGAATACACACTCATAAGAAGCCCTTTTGCCGCCAGCTGTACCCGGAGCCGCCTTCGGGACATCCCTATGACCTGCAGCAGAGCAAAGGAACGCTTCTGAGTCAGGCCGCGGAGTGTTTCGATATTCAGCTGGATCAACATCAGGATCAGGAAGATACCGATACCGCAGATCCAGATATGGAGCAGGGACTGTATGGCCTCCTGACGAAGTGCTGTATTCCGTTCCCGGCTGTTATCAAAATTCAGGTGATTGTCCGCCGCTGACTTGGCCATCAGGTAATCTGTGGAGAGATATTCTGCATCCATTCCGGTATAAACACTTGCACGCGAATACCCATATTCCTGGTTGCTCCAGCTTCCGTCAATCAGATGAATCCCGTCCTTGTCAGTTTCTGTCAGCCTTTTCGCAAATGCATCGGAGGCGATTATGGAATAATAATTGGTTGCCGGTATCATCAGATAAGGGTCCTGAAATAAATCCGCTGTAATGATCCCTGCGACCTCCGCCTCCGCCCTGCTGACCGCAGTCAGTTTTTCATAGGGCTCATAGGGCTTAGCCCCATCCTCCGTCCATACCTGCCCCGTACCGTCCTCCGACAGTTCTCCCAGTCCGTAATTCACCGCGGTGATCACATCCCCTGGTTCCACACCAAAATCCTGATATAATCTTCCGGCCAGATCCACACCTGTTTCTTGGTTATAAGGAATGTAAAGGAGAACCACTTCTCCGTTCCTGAATTTCTCCCGGTCAATCTCATCATCCACATACTGGAAAAATTGATCCCAATTGTCCTCGGCTACTCCATAGACATAGCACCACAGCCCTTCCGAACCGGCTGCTGACATGTTTTCTCCGTATGAATCCTCTGCACCTTCCCATGGCCGCGGCCCATAAAAATTTTGTGCCAGCAGAGCACGAAACGGATTCTTCTCCATATCCGGAAATTCCAATGTAACCGCCAGATTCCGCCATGCTACAACCTCTTCGATTCCAGGAAAGCACTTGACATTCTCTATATATTTATCTGAGATATAGTCGTTCTGTTCTCCCTTGGTAATGCCATAGGAACTCATTTTTGACCAGGTATCATCAATATAAACAGGCGCCAATGATTCTCCATAGCAGAAAAGCGCCGCTAATACACTGGCTGAGGAAAGAATCAGCAATCCCAGCTGCTTCTGTTTTCTCTGCCTTCTGTCCGCCCGGAGTAAAAAACGTTCCTGCGCGGACAGGCGTCCCCTCAAAGCATAATAGAAAATCAGAAACCGGGTGCCGAAAACAGCCCCAAACCAGAGCATCAAAATCCCTGCGATCAGCACAACGGGAATGGCGATATAAAAGCCCCCTGTGCTTTGTTCCATCAGGACCCGAAGCAATCCCCAGGTAGCCAAGCTCCCAACCGCAACTCCTCCGGCTGCGGCCGGCAGCAAGATCACCATAGTTTCATCAAAAATGATCTGGGAGAGCTGCTTCTTTGTTACTCCGATAATACGGAACAGCCGGATGGAACGCGTCTGCTCCTTGATCTGTATGGAATAGATGACAATGACGGCAACAAGAGTTGTGAATAAAATCAGAACAAGATTAAAGTAATGATATTCTTCCTCCGCAATCTGCCCATTGGCAGCCGTATTTTCCACAACATGCGCATAGCTTCCCTTCAGCTCCTTGTAAAGTGGATAACCTTCTTCTCCCTCTGCAGACAAAAAATACTGATAGGAGCATACCTCTCCGATCTCCTTTGCCGCATCCGCCGTCACACAGGCCCCCGCCAGCGTCACTTTTTCCGTCCCGGTGCTCCACAGATCCGT
>ERZ808040.2046-NODE-2046-length-12155-cov-6.898245_pt1 | contig 12155 bp, 12 predicted proteins | sample MGYA00380191_ERZ808040 | MGnify/ENA primary metagenome ERZ808040 (study PRJEB31490, sample SAMN06133395) | mouse gut metagenome | isolation source: J6 | host: mice | place: China: Chengdu | collected 2015-05 ... | reverse complement strand
GGGAAAGGAGCCGCGACAAAATGAGTGAGAGGTGACGTTTGAAAAACGTCGCCGCGAACGATATGACGTCCGCGGCGGCGTGGAGCTGATGGTGGGAATCGAACCCACAACCTTCTCATTACGAGTGAGATGCTCTACCATTGAGCCACATCAGCATATTAAAATGTGGAAAGAGCGCGGGCTCCATAGACGCGGACGCCGGATGGCGAGGAGGGCCCTGCGGGGAAAGACCAGCAACGATAGGTATTTTAGCACATGCCCCGAGCCCCGTCAAGAGCGGAGAGAAAAATATCTGTGAAAATGCGTCATAACAGGGAACGGGAGGGGGACAAGATAGGAAAATCCGTGGATTGCTTTTTTTACGTCAGTGTGCTAAACTATAATATCATGTCGCAACCAAGCGGGAAAGGACCCTGGACTTATGATTGACAGCTGGAATATCACAATCCCCGAGCTCACCGGGGACGAGCCCCGCCGGGCCTACATCTATTTGCCCGATTCCTGGGAGATGGACCCTGACCTGCGTTACCCGGTGCTCTATATGTTTGATGGACATAACGTGTTTTTCGATGAGGACGCCACCTACGGCAAGAGCTGGGGGATGGGCGAGTATCTGGACGCGACCCAGACGCAGATCATTGTGGCCGCGGTAGAGTGCAACCACCACCCGGACAACGGGCGGCTGTCCGAGTATTCCCCCTGGTCCTTCTATAACGGCGGGATCGGCCGGGTGGTGGGGCGGGGAAAAACCACCATGGAGTGGCTGGTTCACTCCTTCAAGCCGTCCATCGACGAGGAGTTCCCCACCCTTTCCGGCCGAGATCACACCTTTATTGCGGGCAGCTCTATGGGCGGGCTGATGTCCCTGTACGCCGTGATGGAGTACAACCGGTACTTTTCCCGGGGAGCGGCGCTGTCCCCCTCCCTGTGGGTGGCGCCGGGCAAGGTGGACACCCTGATCCGCACCTCCCGGGTGGGGCCGGGCACGGTGCTGTATATGGATTACGGTTCACGGGAGATATCCAACCATGCCCAGACCTTCAAGCTGCTGGGCCGGACGGCGGCGGCGCTGCTGGACAGGCGGGTGCTGCTGGACTTCCGCATTGTCCCCGGCGGCGACCACAGCGAGGCCAGCTGGGAGAGACAGATCCCGTTTTTCATGAATACCCTGCTCTACGGCAGAGAGGGGCAGTGAAGGCATCCCGCCCCCGCGGGCGGAGCGGGGAGAAGCCGCCGCGCTGGGCAGATGGAAAAATGGATGGAGGAGATTGTCATGGAGACGCAGTATTTCAAAGATTACAGCCCGGCGCTGGGCCGGGATATGGAGTGCAAGGTGTATGGGCACGCGGGCCGGCCCGTGCTGTTCATTCCCTGTCAGGACGGACGCTTTTTTGACTTTGAGAATTTCAAGATGACAGATGCCTGGGCGCCCTGGATTGAGTCCGGCCAGGTGATGGTTTTTTCCATCGACACCATGGACGCCGAAAGCTGGTCCAACAAGGGGGACGATCCCTATTGGCGCATCCGCCGGTATGAGCAGTGGATCAGCTATATCACCGACGAGTTTGTACCCTTCATGCGGGCCATGGTGAACGAGCGCAACGGATGGACCGGGGAGCCCGGAATTCTGGCGTTCGGCTGCTCGCTGGGAGCCACCCATGCGGCCAATCTGTTCTTCCGCCGTCCGGACCTGTTTGACCGGGTGCTGGCCCTCAGCGGCATCTACAGCGCGGACTATGGCTTCGACAGCTATATGGACGAGGTGGTATACCGCAACTCCCCGGTGCACTATCTGTCCAACATGCCCAAGGATCACCCATTTATCAGCCTGTACAACCAGAAAAAAGGGGTTATCTGTGTGGGACGGGGGCCTTGGGAGATCCCGGGCACCACTCTGTGGCTGGCGGATATCTTCCGCGAGAAGGACATTCATCTCTGGGTGGACGTGTGGGGCTGGGATGTGGCCCACGACTGGGACTGGTGGTATAAGCAGGTGGCATACTTCGTGCCCTATCTTCTGGATCAGCGATAAGCGCTTCGGACCGCCGGAATGTCCGGCATGGCTCGGCTCTGCCTGGAACTGACGGACCCCGGAAAAGATAAACTGGCAGGTATCTTAGAAAAGAGAGAAGGAACCCCAATGAAAAACGTGATCTTCATTTCCCCCAACTTTCCCACCAACTACTGGCAGTTCTGCCGGGAGCTGAAGAACAACGGCCTCAATGTGCTGGGGATTGGCGACGCGCCCTATGACGAGCTGACAAACGAGCTGCGGGACAGCCTCAACGAGTATTACAAGGTGGGCAGTCTGGAAAACTACGATGAGGTGTACCGCGCCGTGGCCTACTTCATCTTCAAGCACGGCAGGGTGGACTGGCTGGAATCCAACAATGAGTACTGGCTGGAACGGGACGCCCGCCTGCGCACCGATTTCCACATCACCTCCGGGTTCCAGACCGACGACATCCCCCGGGTGAAGTACAAGTCCAAAATGAAGGAGTTCTACCAGAAGGCGGGTATTCCGACCGCCCGCTACCATCTGGTGGACGACGAAAAGGGCTGCCTGGACTTTATCAAGGAGGTGGGCTGGCCGGTGGTGGTCAAGCCGGACAACGGCGTAGGCGCCTCCGACACCCATAAGCTGTCCAGCGAGACGGAGCTGGGCGCTTTCCTGGCCTGCCGTATGGAGGGCGTGCCCTATATCATGGAGGAGTTCATTTACGCTGAGGTCAATTCCTATGACGCAATTATTGATTCCAACGGCGAGCCCATCTTTGAAACAGGCAACGTCACCCCCATGTCCATTATGGATATCGTCAACGAGGAGGACAACTCCATCTATTATATCGTCAAGGATCTGCCCGCCGACACCAGAAAGGCGGGCCGGGCGACGGTAAAGAGCTTCGGGGTCAAAAGCCGGTTTGTCCACTTTGAATTTTTCCGGCTTACCCGGGACCAGGAGGGGATGGGTAAGAAAGGAGACGTGGTGGCGCTGGAGGTCAATATGCGGCCCTGCGGCGGCTTCAGTCCCGACATGATGAACTACGCGAACTCCACCAGCGTGTACAAGATCTGGGCGGACATGATTGCCTTTGACCGCTCCACCATTGAGACCGGCGAGCACGCCTTCTGTGCCTATGCCGGCCGCCGGGACGGCAAGGATTTTGTGATGAGCCACGTGGACATACTGGCCAAGTACAGCGAGCATTTGAAGATGGTGGACCGTATCCCGGATGTGCTGGCCGACGCCATGGGAAACCAGATGTACATTGCCACATTTAACACCAAAAAAGAGTTGGACGCTTTTTACAAAGATGTGCTCCGGTTAAAGAGCAAGAAAAAGAAGTAAGAACCTGTATTCACAGCCGAAACCATTGGATGGGCGGAGGATTTTTCCGCCGGACGAGGCGAATTTTCGCAGGCATACTTGGGTGTATGGCAAGAAAATGGAACGAAGCAGGGCGGGAAAAGGCCCGCCCAGGCGTTGGCTTGAGGCTGTGAATACAGGTTCTAAGCCAAACTCCCGCATCGGTTGTTCGGTGCGGGAGTTTTTTGTATTATTTTCCTCTGGTGGGTTATACTAGAGGCACCAATGTTAAGGAGGGACCCACCTATGTCGAACCTGAGCACCAAGGAGCTGTCTGCCCTGGAGGACCAACTGGGCTTTGAACGGATGCTGTGCTGCAAGTACCAGGACGCCGCCCAGAGCACCACGGAGACCGAGCTGAAAAACACCTACAGTCAGTGCGCGGCGCTGCATAAGCAAAACTATGAGACGCTGCTGAGCTTTCTGCGGTAAAGGAGGACGGACCATGAAAGAAAACGAGATTATCACCGATCTGCTGCTCACGGAGAAGAAAATGAGCACAAACTACAATCTGTTTGCCTCTGAGTGCACCAATGCGCAGCTGCGGGACACGTTTGTCAATCTGCTGACCCAGGGGCACAAAACCCAGACCACGCTGTTCGAGACGGCAAAACAGAAGGGCTGGTATCAAGTGGAGCAGGCCCAGCCCCAGATGATTGCTCAGGCGGAGCAGAAATTCACCAATCAGGCCCCGACCATCACAGGCTGACGCGTTGGCCGGACCCCGTTTGCAGTTGGACCGGGCGAACCCCGGCCCAACTGTGCGGACGCAGCGCTTCTCCCGTGGGTTCGGTTTGCTGAAATCTTAAAAAAGACTAAATTTGCCCCCCGGTATCTGGCGATACCGGGGGTGTTGTGTTATACTGACCATGGCCGGTCCGCGTTCAGGGCCGATAAAGGCGCCGGCCAAGGAACAATATTACCTGAGGAGGGACTGCCATGGACGCCGCCAACATCCTGATCGTGGAGGATGACGCGGATATCAACCGCCTGCTGTGCACCATTCTGGAGGGTGCGGGATATCACTGCCGGGCCGCCTTTTCCGGCAGCGAAGCTCTGCTCTGGGCGGAAAAATACGACTACGATCTGATTGTGCTGGACCTGATGCTTCCCGGGGTAACAGGAGAGGAGCTCATTGCCCGCATCCGCCGGGGCAAAACCATGCCCATTATCGTGGCCTCCGCCAAGGTGGGGGTGTCCGACCGGGTGAATGTGCTCAAGCTGGGGGCGGACGACTTTATTCCCAAGCCCTTCGACAACGCGGAGGTGCTGGCGAGGGTGGAGGCTCAGCTGCGCCGGAGCCGCCAGTTTGCCGCCCCTCAATCGGACGTGCTCACCGCGGGGCTCCTCACGCTGAGCCGGGACAGCCATACCGCCGTTATAAACGGGGAGGAGCTGGCCCTGACGGGCCGGGAGTTTGACATTCTGGCCCTGCTGATGGCCAATCCCCGCCGGGCCTTTTCCCGGGCCCAAATCTATGAGGCGGTGTGGGGGGAGGACTTTCTGGGGGACGAAAACACGGTGAACGTCCACGTGAGCAACCTGAGGGCCAAGCTGTCCAAGGCGGACCCGGACCGGAGCTACATCAAGACGGTCTGGGGGATTGGATTCAAGCTGGCGGAAGCGTGAGCTCAGGCGCGCCCAAAGCGAGCGTGACAACGCCGATGTTTAGAGTTTCTTTAGAATTCCTTAGAGGAGTTTTGGCCTTTCCGCGGTATGATGGCATCAACCGGCGCAGAGACGCGGCGGTCCGCAAACCGGGTGGCATGTTGCGGGGGAAATGCCGGTTCAAATCAAACAGAAAGGCGGAAACGCAATGAGCGACAATCCGGCTGTTATGGCGGCCTACGGGCTGCAAAAGGCCTATGGCGCGTGCAAGGCGCTGAGCGGGGTGAACATGCAGGTGTGCCGGGGGGATATCTACGGGCTGGTGGGCCGCAACGGGGCGGGTAAAACCACCCTTATGCGGATGATCACCGGGCAGTCGGAGCCCACCGGGGGAGAGCTGGAGCTGTTTGGCGCATCGGGGAAAAATATGCGGCTTCAGCGGGCCCGCACCGGGGCCATGATTGAGATTCCATCCTTTTCTCCCTTCCTCACGGCGTGGGAGAATTTGGAGTACTACCGGCTCCAGCGGGGAATTCCCGGGAGGCAGGTGGTGAGTGAAGCGCTGGAGCAGGTCAAGCTGACAGAGGTGGGGAAAAAGAAATTCAAGTCGTTTTCTCTGGGGATGAAGCAGCGGCTGGGACTGGCGCTGGCCCTGATGAACCACCCGGACTTCCTCATTTTAGACGAGCCTATCAACGGTCTGGACCCGGAGGGAGTGGCGGAGTTCCGGCAGATTCTGCGCACCCTCAACCGGGAGCGGCAGACCACCATTTTGATCTCCAGCCACATCTTGTCGGAGCTTTCCAACGTGGCTACCCGGTACGGCTTCATGGAACAGGGCAGAATTTTGGAGGAGATCTCCAACCAGGCCCTCCACGACAAATGCCGCACCTGCCTGCGCCTGGAGGTGGACGACGCGGCCAAGGCCGCCGCCGTTCTCCAGACCCAGCTGGGCACCGATAAGTTTGAGGTGCTGCCCGGCAACGTGGTGCAGCTTTACGACTGCCTGGACGACCCGAAACGGGCGTCCTATGCCCTGGCTCAGAACGGGGTGGCCCTGCTGGCCATGGAGCAGAAGGGCGCGGACCTGGAGGCCTATTTCCTCAACCTGATCGGAGGTGGACGCCATGCTTAACTATATCCGCGCCGAGGTCTACAAGATGCTGCGGCGGCCCTACATCTATATTGCCCTGGGCGTCCTGCTGGCGCTGGAGGCGCTTTTTGCGTCCATGTTCGCCTTTCATAACGCCCATTCCCTGGTCACCCCCTTCGGCGGGGCCGTCATCAGCGTGGTTGAGATGGGGGCCGTCGGCTTCTGTACCTGCCTGATCACCGGGGACATCGTGTTCGCCACACAGTACAAGAACTCCACCCTGAAAAACGAGGTGTCCTTTGGCCTGAGCCGAACCCGGATCTTTTTGGGAAAACTCCTGGCCCAGACCCTGCTCTCCGTCGTGTATCTGGTGGTGATGATGGCCTTTTTCCTGGGCCTGTGCGCCATTGTTCTGCCCATGGAGCCGGGAAACTTCTACTCCGCCCCGGAGGCGCTGACCATCGTGGGTTATTTTCTGGCGGCGGGCCTGCCGCTGTGGATCGGCGGTCAGGCGGTCGTATGTATGTGCCTTTTTTTGGTCAACGGGGAGATGGCCGGTTCCTTCCTCTATGTGGGCATCGTGTTTGTGCTGGAGGCCATGGTCGATCTGGCGGGCCTGCTCATCGGAGGGCCGGTGGGAGAGACGCTGCTCAAAGCGGTTCCCTATTTCCCGGTGCGGATGCTGAGTGAGGCAAAATCCGTGGTGGGCGATATGGGCTATCTGGGCAGGGCCTGGATTGTGGGGGCCTTCTGGGTCATCGTATGTACCGCCGTGGGCCTGTATGGGTTTCACAGAAAGGAGATCAAATGAAACGGAACAGGAAGGTGAAGGTCATGCCTTTGGCGCTGATCCTCTCTATCGCCGCGGTATTTGTCTGTGTCTGCGTCAACAAGTGCAAAAGGTAGCGCCGGATCGTTCAGCCGGGCCGCAAGGCCCGGCTGAACGTGCGGAAAAGCGTGAGGTATATGCTATGAAAACAGTCATACCCATTTTTATTGTGCTGCTCTATATGCTCATTTTTGGCTGGAATTAAATGGACATCCTGAAGGTTTCGAGATTGCCGGAAGCCCTTCTGGGATTGTGAATGGGCCGGGGGGACCATTCCCTCTGGCGGCAGCGCTGCCGGCGCCCTGGCGGTTCTGCTCCTCATTATGTTCAGCTATCTGCGACAGACGAAGGGGGCCTCGATTATGAAAACCGTCTTGATCATCGCGCTGATTCTGGTGTGCGCCGCCCTTATCGGGCGTCAGATTACGCTGGAGAGAGGGCTGCGCCTCGCCGCCCGCCGGATGCGGGAGCAGATGGCGGACCGGACCACCGCCCGTCTGTCTTTGCCCTGCCCCAGCGCCGGGGCAGAGGAGCTGCTGGTCTGCCTCAATGAGCTGCTGGAGCTGAGGCAGAAGGAACGGGCGCTGTACCGCAGAAAGGAGCAGGAGCTGCGCCGGCAGATTGCCAACGTGTCCCACGACCTGCGCACGCCGCTGACTTCCATTCTGGGCTATTTGCAGCTGCTGGAGGATGAAGGGCTTTCTCAGGAGAAGAAGGCGGAGTATCTGGCGGTGATTGAGGGCCGGGCCAGGACGCTTCAGACCTTTATCGCCGCCTTTTATGACCTGTCCCGCATTGAGGGCGGAGAGCTTCCGTTGGAGCGGGAGAAGGTGGATCTGGGCCGGGCGCTGTCCGACCAGCTGGCGGCTGGCTACGAGCAGATTGAGGAGGCGGGGCTGGGCGTGGAGGTGGATATCGTCCCCGGACTTCCCCCGGTATGGGCGGACAGTGGGGCGGTGACGCGGATTTTTTCCAATCTGCTCACCAACGCCCTGCGCCATGGGAGCGGCACCCTTTCGGTGAAGCTGTACCGGGAGGGAAACGTCATCATATCCGCCTTTTCCAACCAGGCGGCGGACCTCACCGCCGAGGACGCCGCCCACGTGTTTGAGCGGTTCTATACTGCCGACAAGATGCGAACCGGCCAGAGCACGGGCCTGGGTTTGGCCATTGTGAAGGCGCTGGCGGAGCGGATGGGCCATGCCGCCTCCGCCCGCTGGGAGGACGGGGTGTTCACCGTCGAGGTGCGTTGGAGCGTTTGAGGCCGGACTTGCGGACATTCCGTATGCCGCGTTTGACTAATTTAAAAAAACGTTAAAGGGCCAGCGCTTTACGCCGGCCCTTTTTTATAGTATAATTGTCAAATCATAGCGAATAATGAGAAAAGGAGCTTGCACATGGCTCAACAGTCGGCCCAATTCCAACAGGCTCCGCCGCCGAGGCGCAGGCGTTCCCAGGGGCATTCCCGGCGGGAGGACCGGGCGGTCCGCTCCGCCCGGGAACCGGAGCGCATTTTTCCCGATCCCAAGATGGGGCTCACCGCCGCCCAGGCGGCGGAGCTGCTGGAGCAGGGAATGGGAAATGAGGCGGCGGCATCCAACGCCAAAACCACGGGACAGATCATCCGGGAGAACACGCTGACCTTTTTCAACCTGGTGTTCGTGATCCTGGCGGTCATGCTGGTGATTTCCGGCCATTTCCGGGACATGATGTTCCTGGGCATCGCGGTCGTCAACTCCGTGATCGGCATCATCCAGCAGCTGCGCTCCCGGGCCACGCTGGAAAAGCTCACGCTGCTCAGCGAGAGCCGGGTGAAGGTGGTGCGGGATGGACAGCTGGGCACCGTTCCCGTTCACAAGCTGGTGCGGGAGGACATTGTGGAGCTGGGGGCGGGGGACCAGATTCCCGCCGACGGCCCGGTGATGTCCGGCCAGGTTACGGTGAACGAGGCGCTCATCACCGGCGAGGCCGACCCCATTACCAAAAATCCCGGCGATGAGCTGCTCAGCGGCAGCTTTGTGGTGTCCGGAAAATGCCGGGCCCGGCTGGACAGGGTGGGCTCCGCCAGCTATGCCGCACGGCTGTCGCTGGAGGCCAAGGCGGACCAGGGAGTGGGCAGGTCGGAGATGATGAAGTCGCTGGACAAACTGATCCGCTTCATCGGCTTTGCCCTCATCCCCATCGGCGCGGCGCTGTTCTACAACGAAATAAGTGTACAGGGAAATACCTTTACAGATGCTGTCCCAGCTGTGGTGGCTCTGCTCATTGGAATGATTCCCGAGGGATTGTACCTGCTCACCAGCGTGGCGCTGGCGGTGTCCGTCATGCGTCTGGCCCAGGGGCGGACGCTGGTCCATGAGATGGCGGCGGTGGAGACGCTGGCCCGGGTGGATGTGCTGTGTGTGGACAAGACGGGCACGATTACACAGCCGGAAATGGCGGTGCGGGAGGTAGTCCCGCTGGACGAGGACCGCTGTCCAGCCGAAAAGGTGGAGGAGATTCTGAACGCCTATTACCGGGCGATTGACGCGGACAACGATACCGCCCGGGCCATGGCGGAACGGTTCAGCAAACCGTCCCTCTGGCAGGCGGAGCGTACCGTGCCCTTTACCTCCGCCCACAAGTGGTCGGCGGTGGTGTTCAAATCCCACGGCTCCTATGTGGTGGGGGCGCCGGAATTCATCATGGGTGCGCGGTATGCGGATCTGGAGCATATGGTGGCCCCCTACCAGCGGGAGGGATGCCGGGTTCTGCTGCTGGCCAGGTGCGCCAATGCGCCCACTGCGGAAGGGGGGCTTACCGGCGCGGTGGAGCCGCTGGCCCTGGCGGTTATCAACAACCCGATTCGGGAGGAGGCTCCCAAAACATTTCAATATTTCGCCCAGCAGGGGGTGGCGGTAAAGGTCATCTCCGGGGACAACCCGTCTACGGTATCCGCTGTGGCGGTTCAGGCGGGGATTGAGAACGCGGACCGCTTTGTGGACGCGGCCACGCTGAAGGAGGCGGCGGACTACGACCGGGCGGTTCGGGAGTACAGCGTGTTCGGCCGGGTGACCCCGGATCAGAAGCGGAAGCTGGTCAAGGCGCTGCAGCGGGCGGGCCACACAGTGGCCATGACCGGAGACGGCGTCAACGACGTGCTGGCCCTGAAGGATGCGGACTGCGGCATTGCCATGGCCTCCGGGGCGGAGGCGGCGGCGCAGGTGGCGCAGGTAGTGCTGCTGGACTCCAATTTTGCCGCGATGCCCCAGGTGGTGCAGGAGGGACGGAGGGTCATCAATAACATTCAGCGGGCGGCGGCACTGTATCTGGTGAAGAACATCATGTCGCTCTTCCTGTCCCTCATCAATCTGTTTGCCGGGTTCCCTTCCCCCTTTATTCCCATTCAGCTCACACTGATCAGCGCGCTGACCATTGGCGCACCCTCCTTTGTGCTGGCGCTGGAGCCCAACCACGAGATTGTAAAGGGCCGGTTTATGACCAACGTGCTTCGGCGGGCGCTGCCGGGCGGCCTGACCAACGTGCTGCTCATTGTGGGCATACAGCTGTTTACGCTGGCGTTCGACTTTGAGCGGGTCACGCTGTCTACGCTGGCCACCGTCATCATGGGCGAGGTGGGCCTGCTGGTGCTGTATTATATCTCCAAACCGCTGGATTGGAAGCGCTGGACCTTGCTGGGCGCTATGTCCGCTGCGTTTGTTGTCGCGGTAGTGGGCTTCGGAGACTTTTTCCAGCTGACACCGCTGGATTTCCAGGCCGGGCTGGTGATTGTGGTATTCCTCATGCTCACCCCGTCGGTGATTTATGTGCTGGAACGGGGAGTGGAAGCGGCGGAGCTGCTGGTGTCCCTCTGCAAAAAGAAATGGGGAGGGCCAAAACGTTCGGCCATGCGAGGCCGGCAATAACGGAACCATGCCCCGCCCGGGTTGATCCGGGCGGGGCATGTTCTCAGTGCGGAAGGCAGTCAGTCCAGCCAGCCCTCCCGGGCCTTGACGGAGAAGCGGTCCTCCATCAGGTGGAGCTGCTGGTCGGTGATGGTATTCAGCCGGGGCAGGTGGGCGATCTTCATATAGATTTCCGCCGCCTTCTCCGCCGTCTCAATGAGGCCGAAGGTCTCGTCCAGGTCGCGGCCCGCGCCGTATATGCCGTGCTGAGCCCACACCACCAGCCGGGCGGTTTTCATCTGCTCCGCCGTGGCCTGGCCGATCTCGTTGGTGCCGCACAGCATCCAGGGCAGCACGTTCACCCCGTCGGGGAAGACCACGATGCACTCGGTGCACATCTGCCACAGGGTGCGGGTAAAGGCCCGGCTGTCCAGGTCGTGGACGTAGGTCATGGCCAGCAGGTTGGCGGGGTGGCAGTGCATGACCACCCGGTTTTCCGGGCTGACGGCCAGCCGGGCAGCGTGGCTCATCATGTGGGCGGGGAACTCGCTGGTGAACCTGCCGCCGACGGTGAAGCCCCAGAGGAGCTGTGCGGTTCTGCCGCCGTCCGCAAGCTTCACCAGCCCCAGATTGTCCGCCGGATCATACTGCACGTTTTTGAAATACTTGCCCGTACCCGTGACCAGGAAATACTTGCCGTCCAGGGCCGGGGCCTCGAACCCGGTGGGGATGTCCCGGATGACGTTGTTCACGTCCACGTACTCCGCCACGTCGGTTTCGCTTAGCAGGACGCTGATGTTGCCGCCGTTGCGCTCGTCCCAGCCGTGGGCGTACATATTGGTGATGGTGCGGACCATTTCGATCAAAAAGGGCGCTTCCAGAATGTTTTTCATCTTTTTCAACCTCTCTTGCTGAGCACGTCAGCCTCGTATTGCTCCACCATGGGAAACCACGCGCCGTCCAGCGGCACGCCGCAAACGCGGCAGTACTCGTCCCAGATTTCCCCGAAGGGGGCGGTTTTCAGCTCCTCCTGGAGCACCATCAGTTTGGTGAAGTTCCCGCCGTCCTGGAGGGCCTTTTCCTCCGCGACAGGCTGGAGCAGGGCGGACAGCAGCGCCTTTTGCAGGTTGCGGAAGCCCAACGCCCAGGCCGCCAAGCGGTTGATGGAGGCGTCGAAGTAGTCCAGGGCGATGTGCACCCGCTCCGGGCCGCAGCGGACGATCTCCCGGCAGATTTCGCGGGTCTCGTCGTCGAACAGCACCACGTGGTCGCTGTCCCAGCGGATGGGCCGGGTGACGTGGAGGGCGATCTCCGGGAAGAAGGCCAGCAGGGCGGGGATTTTGTCGCTCACCACCTCGGTGGGGTGGTAGTGGC
>ERZ808040.2043-NODE-2043-length-12192-cov-4.596203_pt1 | contig 12192 bp, 9 predicted proteins | sample MGYA00380191_ERZ808040 | MGnify/ENA primary metagenome ERZ808040 (study PRJEB31490, sample SAMN06133395) | mouse gut metagenome | isolation source: J6 | host: mice | place: China: Chengdu | collected 2015-05 ... | reverse complement strand
TGCCGACTTCCCATAATCCGCGCTTACGCCGTTACCGTCCCTGTAACGGCATCCCATCTCGTACTGCCCGTCCACATTGCCCTGTCCGGCAGCTTTCTCATACCAGCCGGCAGCCTGTTCCTGATCCTGCTCCACGCCCTTTCCCTGCTCATAGTAAATGCCGAGATTGTACTGTGCCTGTTCCGAACCCTGTTCCGCCGCCTTTCTGCACCATTCCACAGCCAGGGAGATGTCCTGCTTTACTCCCATGCCTTTCTCATAACACCAACCCAGGTCCGTCTGTGCATCCGCATCTCCCTGCTCCGCTGCCTTCCGGTACCATTCCACGGCTTTGCCGTAATCCTGGCCCACACCTTCCCCGTCTTTATAGCAGCACGCAAGGCTGTACTGGGCCTCCGCATCCCCCTGGGCGGCTGCCTTCCCGAACCACGAAAAAGCCTTTTTGTAATCCTGTTCCACACCGGTTCCATAGTAATAGCATCCCGCTAAATTATACTGTCCGACAGAGTGGCCTCCTTCCGCAGCTTTCCGGTACCAATCCACCGCCGCACCATAGTCCTGCCCCACACCCGTGCCTTCCTCATAGCACACGCCAATCTGGCTGAAGGCGTCCAGGCTACCCTGTGCAGCAGCCTTTTTGTACCATTCCAGGGCCTTTTCATAGTCCTGCAGGATGCCCTGCCCTTTATAATAGCAGTTCCCCAGATTAAACTGAGCGTCCGAATATCCCTGCAGGGCAGATTTCGTGTACCATCTTACAGCCTCTTCATGGTTCTGCTCCACGGCATAGCCGCGGTCATAGAATACCCCAAGATTATATTGGGACCATTCATGGCCCTGCTCTGCCGCTGTCCTGTACCATTTCAGGGCCTCATTTTTATCTTCTTCCACCCCTTTGCCGTAATCGTAACAGGTTCCCAAATTGTGCTGGGCATCCACATCCCCGCCTTCCGCGCCCTTTTTGTACCAATACGCGGCTTTCTCGTTGCTGCGCTCCACGCCGTAGCCGTTTTTATAGCACCAGCCAAGGCTTCGCTGGGCTGCGGCATGCCCCTGGGCAGAAGCTTTCTCATACCATGCCACGGCGGCGGCATAGTCCTTTCGCACATACCACCCATATTGATAACAGTCACCCATCAGGTCCTGGGCGTCAGCATCCCCCTGTTCTGCGGCGGCACGGCATTGCCCAAGGTCGAAGCCATCCTTCAGGATACTTTCCCTGGCATATGGGCCGCCAGGATCCGCCTGCTTTTCAAATTTGTTGTCTTTTACTCCCATGTTTTGTTCTCCCTTTCCCATTTCACCTTACCCCTATGGATCCGCTTTGCCATCCGCAGCAGGAATCTGCCTCATGTATCCAAATCCTGCCGGCGGATGCTCTGTATTTACAGTACCATATTACGGAGCATATTTCCAGATAAAAAGAGAGTCTGGGAACTTCGTTTCTTTATCATGGGGACACCAATCTGACAACATCTCCGTCATTCAGCTCCTTCGTAGCGTTCATTATGATCTTCGTTTCATCGGCAATCTCGGCGCTTTCCACCGCCACAACGGAATCCGTCCGGTCCAGGACCGAGACATATACCTTCCGGGCCCTCCATTCCGTACCCAGGATCCCTTCTCTCTCTTCCGCTACATAGACATAGCTTCCTCCCTGTTCATCGCTGTGGATACCGACAGCCGGAATACAAGTCATGTAATTTTCCGTCTGCATACGGCAGCTCAGCTCCACGTTCTGTCCGATTACCAGTTCCAGGTCGTTTGCCGGCAATTCTACCAAAATATCCCCGTCTTCCATAACCTCCATATAATTCAGAGGCGCCTTTTCACTGATCCTGCCTCCTCCCAGCAGAATAGCTTTCAAGGAAATTTCAGCATTCAAAGTCAGGAAACGGCTGCTCTCTTTGGCAAAGACAGCCTCAATTACCTTCTCCCCGTCATCCGCCGCATACAAAATGCCGGCCCCGTCCTGCGTCCTTTCTCCCACAGACACACGGCACTCTGTCACACGTCCGGCAGTCCCGCTGTAAACCCATCCGTCATTCTCCGCCAGTCGTATCAGCCTCATCAATTCCTTTCTTTGAAATGCAATGTCCGGTTCCGCCGGATCCGCCGAAAAACCGGAGGAAAGACTGTCCCTGGCATCCTCTATCGCTCTGGCGGCGGATTGTAAGGCCATATCCCTGGCACGCTCTGCATCCTCCAAAGCCTGGGAGCAGGATATCACGTTCTGCAGGAGCTGCCGCCTTTTTTCCTGTCGGCTATATTGCTGTTCCGGCGTGTCCCCAGTGTCCGAACCGCCCGGACTGCCCCCTGCTGCATCACCCCCGCTTACCTGGCCGCTCCCCTGTGACAAAAGTGACAGGTACTGGTCATACAATTCCAGCTCCTGCCCGGCGGCTTCCAGCGCCTGTCGGCACTTTTCTACCTCCCCGTCCTCTTCCCGGAGGACATTTTCATAATCCTCCCTGGATCGCGCTTCCGCTGTCTGCCGGGCCCTCCCTGCCTGCTGTTCTTCCAGCAGCCTATCCTTCCACTGATCTTCCGACTTACCGATTTCCAGCTCTTTCTCCTCTATCAATCGTTGCAAGTCATCCGTATCTACCTGAAAAAGAGGCGTCCCCGCCTCAAAATATTGGCCTTTCCGAACGGCAACGGACGCAATGCGCAGTCCGCTCTCCGTAAAAACGCCATACTCCTTCCCCTGCCGCACCATGCCGTTAACCTTAATTTCATGCACCAGGCTGCTGCCATACGGAGTCTGTGTTGTAACATGCGCCAGTCCCGAACGATAAATTCCTTTGGCCACAACAGTACAAACTGCCATAAAAACAAAAAATACTCCAAGGCCGGCTGCAGCCGCCTTCTTTCCCTTTGTCAGATTCATCCCTGTACCCGCGCCTTTCCCGTATGAACCCTTCCTATGTGGGAAAAGGCTCAAAAAATATATACCAAATGAAACGCCGCGCTCTTACATCTTCAGCGCGGAAGCAACAATCCCCTGCTCCAGAGAGTCCCTGAACATCCCAAACACAAAAAGGGAAACCGCCAGCGTGACCGCAGATGCCGCACAGGCCCTCCCCGCCTGCTGCGGCCCAACCTGGGACAAAAACAGGGATAGAGGCCACAGAGGCATACTTTTCAGAAAAGCAAGAGGTTCTTCCACCATGTTCCAGACTTCAAAAAAACCGATGACGAAAGCCGCCGTAATACTGCTTTCACCGAGAGGTAACCCAATCCTCCTAAAAATATCCCACTGGCCGGCGCCGTCTATCTCCGCCGCCTCAAGCAATTCCCCCGGGATTCCCTGGAACCCCCTGTAAATCAGAAATACAGGTACCGTAGAAAATACCGCCGGCAGGATTACCGCCCATTGGCTGTCCGTCAGTCCCATACCGTCCAGCACCAGGTATTTTGCAAGCATTGTGGTCTGAAAGGGAAGCAGCATGAGAACGATGTATATAGAAAACAGCACTCCCCTGCCCTTAAACCGATATACGGAAAATGCCCATGCCGCAGGCACCCCGACGAGAAATTGCCCTGTCAGAATGCAGGACGACATCCTCACGGAATTCCAGAACAGCACCAAAAAGTCCGGCGCATAAAAAAGAAGCTCTTTATAATTTTCCAAAGTGGGATAATCCGGTATCCATTTCCATTCTATATACTCTTGGCTGTCCCTTAACAACGGCTGGATCCGCTGGTTCCATTCAATCCCGTCTGCCAGTGACCCGCTAAGGAGCAGCAAAAGCGGTGCGCAGACCAGGATTCCCACGCCTGCGACACAGCACCTTGAAACAATCTTCAGGCACATGTTGATTCCCATTCTTATTCTTCTGCCGTTGCTATCGCGCATTGCTTATTTCCCCTTTTGTTCCCGGTTTTTCCATGGTTCTGTTTCCCGTTTACTCCCGGATAGGTACTAGATTTTCCTGCCGGCGTTGCGCTTGCCCCGGAAACGGCCATACCCTCCTGCCTTTGCACGCCCTTGCAGCTTACCGTCTTTTATCATTTACCTGTCTCCGCTGTCCCATAACTTCTGCAGCAGCAGGCTTACCGTCCCAAGGATAACTGCCGATATAACCGCCCCTGCTGCCAGTTTATCCTGCTCCAGGTTCACATACCAGTTATAAAAGACATTCTGCAGCATATAGATATCCCTTTGGGGATACGCCCCTCCCACCAGCCATACTTCCCTGAATGCCTTAAAGGAGTTGAGCAGGGACACCACAAGGATCGTGAACAGGCTTCCCTTCAGGCAGGGAAGCGTTATCAGGAAAAAACTTTTTACCTTTCCGGCCCCGTCCACCTTCGCTGCATCCAATATTCCGTCAGATATGGATTTCAACCCCGCCAGCCAGAGTACCATGGTATATCCAAGGTTTTTCCAAATGTAGCTTCCCACCAGGATAAAGAATGCGCTCCCCTGGCCAAGGAAATCCACATGGGTACCCAATAGCCTGTTTAAGAATCCCTGACCGGAAAAAAGAAGCTTCCATACCAGCGCCATAGTGGCTGCCGGCACTGCCATAGGCAGAAGATACAGATATTTATACTTATCCGGTTTCGAAATACCGTGGATCATAAGCGCCAGTCCCAGGCTGCCTGCCAGAAGCAGGGGCATCCCCACAGCGATGAACCGCGCCGTATTAGCCGCCGCAAGTCCAAACGCTGCATTTTGGAATACCTCCCCATAATTACGCAATCCCACGAATTTCCCTGTCAGCACTGTGAAAAAAGAAGAGGCCGTCACCTGCCCAAAGGGCAGCAGCACAAAGCAGGATACCCCCACAAGGCTGGGAAGCAGAAAAAGGAAGCGCTTTGCCCTGCGCAGTTCCCTCCTATTCCGCAAGGTACAACTCCAATGTCTTCTCAATTTCATCCACCGTTTCCTCTATACTGGCATCTCCTGTCAACGCCGCCTGCCCCAATACTGTCACCGCTTCATAGATTCGGTAATCACAATCGTTCACCCCGGAAATGCCATCCATCAGTTGATCTAAATTTCCATAATCCTCTTCCGAGGGCCAATATATCTCCAAAGTAGTCACTGACCCGTCAGCCATTCCATAACCCATTGTAATATAAGGCCCCGTGCTCCCCTCCTTAGGATTCTTCTGTCTCTGCAGGTAAGCGCTTCTATTTACCGGCGTTCCGTTCAGGGAAACCGATCCCTGAAACTCTGCAGAAAAAATATATTCCATAAACAGCCTGCTCTCTTCCGGGTGCACGGAGCTGCTGTTGACAGCCATCAATGTGGAGGCCAGGCATTTCCCGAAACTCTGACCGGGCATCTGCACATACTCCCCTTCCATTTGTTTCAGCCTTCCCAGGGTCATGGGGAAATCTTCCACAGCGCTGCTCAGATACCCGGCACAGAAGGGCTGCCCCGGGAAGAGCATCATACATTTCCCTAACTCCTCCGACAGGCCATAAGAACCGCTGCGCCTGGCCAAGGCATTTTCCCCGCTCCCCCAGTCCATGCCGGAAAGGTAACTATACTGCATGCTCTCCGGTACACTCTTTATCTGGATGTCGTAAATTCTTTTCACCTGCGTCAGGAATTCCGTCACTGCCTCTCTGTCCAAAGCGCCTTCTTCCGTACACCACGCCCCCATGGAGGACTGGGCAAAAAGATGCAGCGCCTCTTCCGCCGACCGAAAACCTATGACGGATTCCGCCTGGCCGTTTTGTGCTTCCCTTTGTCCCGATACTTTTTCCAGGATATCCGCCAGCTGCGACAGGCTCTCCGGCTTCCCGGCCACAGCCATTTCCCCGGCCTCCCCCGCCAGGACGGGCACAGCAAATGTGAGAGGCATTACATATAGGCCCTCCTCCGTAGCAAATCCGTCTGTCACCGTCTTAAAGTATTCTTCTTCCGACATTCCTTCCCTGAGAAAACCCAGTTCCTCCAGCACGCCCTTTTCCGCATATGTCCCGAAAGGGATATCATCCATCACCAGAACATCCGGCCCTGTGCCTGCCGCCAGCTCCGTGCTCAGATTCCGCAGGGCATCCTCCCTTGTCACGCCATATTCGGGATTCACACCTACTTCATATTTTATGTACAGCTCCGGGTATTTCTGCCGGAATGCACTCACCGCCTGCCGGATATTCCCGTCCTCATAAAGGCTGTATATGCGCAAAGATACCTCCGGCTCTGCCGGAAGGGATTCATCCTTTGTATACCGCATAAGCCTTCCGTCCGTATAAAGAACGGTAAAAATCTTTTCTCCGTTTCCGCCATCGTCCGGCTCCGTCACAGCCATACCGGCAAATCCACTGTCGATATTGCCGATACTGCAACTGCTGCCTTCTACGATACGGACCATCTCTTCCCCGTACAGCTCATGGCAATAGATTCCGTCATGGGACAACACATAGATGTCCTCTCCCCATGGATAAAGAAACAGGGACGAAGGATTATTTAAAATATCTTCCAGCTTCCCGGTAAAAAAAGAGGACAATACTTCATCCTGCTTCTGCGCCGCCTCGTTTTTCTGCAGGTCATAAATCAGGACACCGCTTGTATGGGCCACAAAGAGGAGCTCTCCATTGGACGCCAGCGCCAACGGGTAAGAAGCGCACTCTGTCAGGAACTCCGTTTCCCCTGTTTCCGAATCCACCCGGTATATCCCATAATCACAGCTCATGTAAAAACAGTCCGACCCGCTGTAAAATGACGGGGATCCGTTCTCTCCAACGGCATCCAGCTCTATCACACTGCCATCTGCTGCAGCCAGCCGCCATGCCAACCCTTGCCCTGTATATCCCGACAGGATCCTGCTCCCATCCGGGTTTCCTGCTACAGCCACATAGGAGACTCCTCCTTCCTCACCTGCAGGCGCTGTGGGAACAGTCTCGGCTGCCTCAAAAGTTTTCCCTCCGTCGGCAGAAACCATATCCATTCCATACAAATCAATCAAGCGGATCTTTTCTCCCTCCTGTACCATGCCGGTAAAGCTTCCGCCCTCACCGCCAAGTTCCACTGTATCTTCCACATACCTCCCCATTTCTTTCCCACCCGGGTTCTCGCCGGGGTCACCGGCAGCAGGACTCCCACAGCTGCAGCAGCCAAAAATGGCTGCTGTACAAAGCAATATGGAAATTACTTTTTTCTTCGAAATATGAAATTTCATCTCAAGCCTCCAATTCTTTTAATCAATTACTTTTCTTCAATTACTTCCCTGTTTCCGTTTTTTATCAGTTCCAGCGGCCCCATATCCGTGGTATCCGGTCTTTCTACAGAAATCCGATTTCCCTCAGGTATTCTATGATTTCGCTCTCCTTCATGCTCTCCTCCAGAAAATCCTTTCCCTGCCCTACTGTCGCTTTGTATGTGGAATATTTTCCTGTAGAAAAAACGGCGGTGACACACAGGTATTTTTGATCTGATATGCTTTCCAGTGAAACTACATATGAAATGCCTTTCTCTTCCAAACGTTCCACATCCTGAAATGCCCTTTCCAGTTCATCCATGCCGTCTTCGCCAAAGACATCATAACTTTTCAATATGCTCAGGCTCAGGTAATGCGATGGCACCACAGCCACCAGCAGGACTGCCAACAGAACCAACAGCAAAAGCACCGCCGATATTGCCAGGACAAGCTTTTTCCTCAGTTTGAACTGCGTTTTAACCATTACCTCCAGATTCCGGCTCGCTACCTTCTCCACTTCGTTTTCCATAACGCGCCTGCCCGCCAGGATCTCATTAATGCTGACCTCATAAAACTCGCTCAGCCTCTGCAGGGAATCCACATCAGGAATTCCTCTGCCCGTCTCCCATCTGGATATGGCTTTGTCCGACACCTGTAATGCCTCGGCGACCTCTTTCTGCTTTAACTCTTTTTGCTTCCTCAATTCGCCCAGAAAGCTTCCAATCTCTACTGCATCCATCCACGCCCTCCTTTCGGCAAGACCCTTTTTCAACAAGTTTCAGTGTACCTCACATAGAAATATTTTGCACCCTATGCTCCATAGAATGCAGTAAAATGCGGATTTCTGCGCACAAAAAAACAGCAAACCTTTTCAGGTTCACTGCCTCATACCCACGCGGAAGAACTCATATGCATTGTATTCCCATGCTCTTTTGTTTTGCTCACTGTAGTCCACCATATGCTGCTCCCTCCAATTTCTTATATTCAGTTTCAATTCCCCAGAAGCAGCGGATGTATTTCTCCAGTTCATCTTCATCCGTTTTTTAAAGCAGCCAGAGTGTTCGGAGCGCATATACAAAAAATCAGACAAAAATATGATATATCTGGACTATTTCACCGTCGTCATCTGCCTCCCGGATAAATATGCCGCCGTTGTTTTGTATGGTTTTCGCAGAACCGATATTGTCTTTGGCACAGGAGATGATCACGGGATTTATCCCATACTCCTTCATGATTGGCAGCGCCATGGAGAGCATTTTCGCAGCATATCCCTTTTTTCGCTGGGAAGGCCTAATCCCGAAACCGGAATGCCCATCCACATCGGCACATTGGGAGCGGATACTGATTGCCCCCAACAGGGATTCCCCCTCCATCAAAAAGTACAGATCCTGAACGGTCTCCCTGTCCTCTTTGGCCCGTTCCAGCCACCTTTCATAGGAAACGTTTTTCTGTTCCGCGGGGCTGTAGCGTCTTAACGCCCCCGGGTTCAGCCTCCCTCCAAATGCCTCCCACTCATCCATCATGGCCTCATATCGTTCTTTGTGTTCCGGTAATGGCCGTACCAGCCTAAGTTCTTCCATAGGTTGCCTTCCTGATTCCGTATTTAAAATCTTCTATTCCCAAAGCCAAAAAATCCAGTCACACTCTTTTATCAAAATAAGGCTTATTTTCGATTCCTGCCATATTCATGAAAGTGTCCCTGTCGTTGTGGGGAAACAGCATTTCCATATATAGATTTCCCAACAGGCTCTTTACGGTTTCATCATCAATGCTTATATTGGGGAAATCGTTTGTTTCCAGACGCCTCAGCCTTTCCAGGATCTTCTCTATGTTCTGCCGCTCAAAGGCTTCCGGCTCCGGCTTTTCCTTTACGGTTTCTGCAGGGGACGGTTCCATGAGCGGTTTGGCCTCGGGGATATTATACACAACATTTTTACAGGTTTTCACAAAGCACTCCGGGTCATACTCCGCAAGATAAGCAAGGTCGTCCATTGTGAGTACTTTTTTGTTATGTATCTTCAGATATATATTGACCAGACGAGTATCTTTCCCCATAACCGCTCTCCTTTCCCGCACTCCAGGCTGTCATATACAAATCATCATTTCCGTCTTTTCTTAGAGCGTATGCAGCATTGCCACTCTCTTCCTCAAACGCCGGATATATCAGTTAAAGGTTCTGTCTCCCATATCCCTGATTCCTCCCATAAGCTGCGGCCCGGATATCCGGCTGTCATTTATTATAATATCCTGCTTCTCCTGGTATTGCCGATCATGAATCAATATGTACTGATCTGTGTTTTCTTTATTTTATTATATATTTGATTTTATCATAGAAATTGCTGTGATACAAGGCATGTTGTTATGCATGGCAAACCATTGTCCTGTGGTTTCCGTACATCACTTACCGTCCACAGATTAAAAAACAGCTTTGCCTGGCCGAAAAAGCAGATATCAAAATTCCCATCGGCAACCGGCCGGTGGGAATCATTATCATGCAGGTCAGAAATTAAATGTTGTCACTGCCGAAAGGCCCTGCTGCCCAAACGGGAAAAGCAATTGGGCAGGAAACTAATGGGCCAGCCTGAAATACTGTCTCTCCTCCGGCTCCCTACTGTCATAGGTCACACAAAGGTACAGGTTTTCCTCCTCATACTCTTCCGGCACCGGCCAGGCCACCGTCATATCCTTACTCTCACCCTGGGGCAGCTGGTAGTGATAATAATCTCCTGCACCCGGCCTGGAAGACGAAGCCGAAAAATAAGCCGGTCCGCAGGATACGATTGTAACCTTTTTGGTGGACGGATCCGCGTAAGCCAGCATGATTGAACTGATATGCTGCTCACTGCCCTGGGCATCGTCAATATTCTGTATGGTCAGATCACAGGAAAGAAGCCTTATTCCTGCGGTACTCAGTAACTGCGGGTTGCCGTCCCTGTCATAAACCTCTGCTTCCTCCACAAGCTCCACACTGCCCAACCCGGCCGCTTCCGGAGAATCGTACACTCCTGCCTTATGAAGCGTAATGTCAAGTCCATGGCACAGGGTATTTGCATCCTGATAATACATTACCTGCATGGTGTCGCCGGCATTCAGGATCTCATCCGACAGGAAGACTTCCTCTTCCTCCCACATTTCCCCTGTTCCCGCCTCCTTGTCTGCAGAGGATACCTCTCCTCCCCCCGTACTGTCCCCGGACGGTTCTCCTCCTTGCCGGTCTCCTGCGACTGTCCCGGCTCCCCCAGCGCTGCCCCCCGGTTCTGCGGAGGACTCGTAGCCGCTTCCTGCTGCCTGTGCCGGAGAGACACCCTGTTCACCCTGAGACCTGCCACAGGATGCCAGCAGGATACTTGCAGCCAGAAGCATTATGGACATAAGACTCTTTTTCATAACAATAACCTCTCTTTCATTGCGGTGTGCCAGGGCATGTCTCAAAATACCCGGCGGCGCAAATATCTTTTTTACGAGATTATCCTATCAGCCATATGTATCCTGCTTTTTTCCTGCTTGTATCAGCATTGTATCTTTTGCCAATCCGCTTATTTCATAAACAGATATCCTTCATTGTCTTCGGCGTGCAATGCCACCGGTGTGGTGCATGGTCCCGTTTCTCAATGTCAACCCTGTTTTCCCGGCAAAGATGTATATTACTATCCCTGCTTCATATACTTTTCCCAGAACGTATTTGGGAAAATGCCGTTGCCGGCTGCCCATGGCCACCGCAAAACAACGCTTGTCTTGATGCGCGGGATATCAGTCCCGCAGCACAGCTGATCACAATGGCCCCAGAAAAGTTATGTCATATGCCCCTTGCGGCAGGAACCAGGTATCCGTGCAGGCAGCGGTACAAAATCCATGGTATGAATAAAACGAAACAGAAAACATTCCCCCTAGAAAGGTATGGAAACGTATGGAAAAGAACACGAAACATCTGAAGCTCTTCACAATCATCGCGGCCATAGCCGTATTAATCACAGGTTCCCTTGCCCACTTTGTGTATGGCTGGACCGGAAAAAACCATATAGTGGGATTTTTCACACCAGTCAGCGAATCCGTCTGGGAGCATATGAAATTACTATTCTTCCCGATGCTCATCTGCTCCTTGTTTATGGTACTCCGGTTCAGGGCGGAATATCCCTGCATTGTCTCCGCATTCTCCTTCGGAACCCTGTCCGGCACCTGGCTCATCCCGGCTTTTTACTATGCTTATACTTCCGTTCTGGGCAAAAACAGCTTTGTTCTGGATATAGGGACGTTCATCCTGAGTGTGCTGATTGCGTTCCTGCTCTCCTACAGGCTGACTTTATCCTGCAGGCTGAAACCTTACACCTTTTTGCTCTGTGCCCTAATGTGCATATTATTTACCTGCTTTGTCCTGTTTACTTACCAGCCGCCGGAGCATCAAATCTTTCAGGATCCCACCCAACAGCAAAGTAATGGAATATCTGCTGCATCAGACATTGCAAAACACGAAACATGGGCGCAGGAAACAGAAAAAACCTTGGTCCTGCAGCGCCAAATCAGAGTAGGCATCAGAAAATCATAAAAAACATTAAAATCCTTTCCCACAGGGTCTGTTCTCCCAGGGTCATGACACCCCAGTCTCCGGCCTGTTTGCCAAAGGCTTTCCAATTTCCGTTGGGTGTCACGCGCCATGCATGGCACATATATTCTTGCATGGCCGGATCTGCCGCAGAGATCAGCGTTCTGGCCACACTGTCGCAATTGTTGGTATAGATTTGATATAAGGGCAGGTTCCCATCCTGTCCCAACTGCTCCATAGCCTGCCTGTATTCTTCTTTTCGGCCTGGGTCCGCCTCCATGGCCCACTTCCCATATAGATCCGAAAACTGTTCTTCCGCCGCTATGTAGGGAGCAGCCTGTTCCAATATGGCCTCATATTCTTCCAATGTAATCGGCCGGTACAAAGCCGCATCATAGTTATCCTTCAGCTGGTCCCCTTCCAGCTTCAGGTCCCCCGTCTGAAAGAAATCTTCAACCTCCTCCTTCGTCATGGCCCCCATGCTCAGCTTAC
>ERZ808040.2040-NODE-2040-length-12200-cov-3.837499_pt1 | contig 12200 bp, 11 predicted proteins | sample MGYA00380191_ERZ808040 | MGnify/ENA primary metagenome ERZ808040 (study PRJEB31490, sample SAMN06133395) | mouse gut metagenome | isolation source: J6 | host: mice | place: China: Chengdu | collected 2015-05 ... | reverse complement strand
GCCCCCGTTGTGGAAGTGCCTGTTTCTTCGGGCGCGGTATTAATCTCGTCGGCCGATTCTTCTATCGGAACCGGTGCCTGAGAAGCCGTGTTCCCACAGCCGGTCAGCGAGAACAGCATACAGTTGGTGACAAAAATGATTTTTGCGGTTTTTAAAATACGATTCTGCTTCATGGTCTCCTCCTCTAATATATGCCTGTGTTTTATTTAGTATAAAATCTTCGTAAAACTTTTTCAGGTCTGATTTTATTTTACTATATTATTATATAAAGGAAGTTTTTTAAAGTCAACGAACAGCAGGTGGCCTAGTAACAATTCAGCCTTCGATTCTCCTGTTACGGAATCGGGCCGTTTTGGGAAATGCCCGGACAATGCACTTTATTTAATTTTATCTTGTAATGGAAAAAAGAATATGCTACAATCATTTTCAAGCAAAGAACAGATCTAAGATTCCCATGATATCTTAACGGATTGACGCAAAATCCGTATCTATGCAGAGTTATCTCTGCGAGAACTCCCTGCTTATAACTAAATAACTGCAGGGAGGAAAATGACGGGATTACTGACGATATCCTCTCTGTCTTTACAAAAGAGAGGATATAATATGCAGCAGAATGAAAAAAGCAGAAAAACGTCATCGAAAATGAACACAGGGCATATGGAGCCCACACAAGGGTTGTGGAGCGATAATGAGAGCCGGAAGATATTTTCGGGAAAGATCTGGCGATGTACACTTTCAGGGAACAGTGTGCAAAGGTGCCTGAGCTGTTACTGGAAGACGGTACGAGTAAGATTTTTTTGAATGTGATGAGCAGGAATGGCAGAGCCGAGCTGGTCAGTCTGCTACAGTATATGAAGCATACCACGCTTGAAAATGCTGATATTTCTGTTATGGATAAACGGATCCTGCATTTGGACAGTATCGTGGAGGAAGTAAAGCAGACCGAAGAATGGGAGGTTGTAAGGTTGAAAAATCACACTGATGTGCTGATTTTTCAACTGCGAGTTTGTGTCGGAGCCACAAACTCGAAATTGCAGAGCCAAATTTGAAATTTGGCCCGCGGCCTTCGCAAAAAACTGCTTCGGCATGGAGGTAAAAATGGGGATTCTTGAGATTGGTTTGGAGAAAGGAAGGCAGGAAGGGAACAGAGAAACGCTGGTGCGAAACGTAGAGTCAGTGATGAAGAATTTCAATATTACATTGCAGAAGGCATGTGACGGCCTTGGTATCACGACAAAGGAATACGAGGAAGCAAAAGCACAGATTGCGTTATTGCATAAGGGATGATATAATGTGTCTGTTGTGAAGACCGCACATAAGAATGGCAGGAAGCCATCCATGGAACAGAAGTTCCCTGCGGTTAGACGATTATTTCATGATATTGCTTGTATTTCATTTTCGTATTAAGAAACAGCAGTAAATAATGGTGAATACTCCGAAACGAAGAATACTATATTTATTGCTATATTTATATTGAAGTATGTATGTACAGGAAGGCATACGGTTTTTCCAGGAGGGACCGTGTGTCTTTTTTTGAGTATAGAGAGGATATTTGCGAACGAGAAAGGGAGGATGTTTACAACATGAACTTATCCGAGTTCTTTACAGAAAATCCGCAGGCGGCGATCGCCTTTTCCGGGGGTGTGGATTCGGCTTATCTGCTCTATGCAGCGTTGCAGTACGGGGCAAAAGTGCGGGCCTATTATGTGAGATCGGTCTTTCAACCGCAGTTTGAGCTGGACGACGGCATAAGGCTTGCAAAAGAGCTGGGAGCGGATCTGCGGATTCTGGAGGCGGACGTGCTGACGCTGGAGGCTGTCGCATCAAACCCGCCGGACCGCTGCTACCACTGTAAGAAGATCATCTTTGAAACGATCGGCGATGCGGCACGGGCAGATGGTTTTTCGGTTCTGCTGGATGGTACGAATGCGTCTGACGAAGAAGGCGACCGGCCCGGTATGCGGGCGCTTCGGGAGCTGTCGGTGCAGTCTCCGCTCCGGCTTTGCGGGCTGACCAAGGATGAGATCCGGCGTCTTTCGAGGGAGGCCGGCCTTTTTACCTGGGATAAGCCGGCCTATGCCTGTCTTGCCACCAGGATTCCCGCCGGGGAGAGGATTACAGAGGAGAAACTTGCGGCCACCGAAGCCGCGGAATCTTATCTGTCCGGAATGGGATTCAGAGATTTCCGGGTACGCAGGATGGGAGACATTGCAAGACTGCAGTTTCCGGCCGATCAGATAGGACAGGCAGTGGCAGACAGAGAAAATATCGTTCGGGAACTGAGAAAATATTATGCGGCGGTACTGCTTGATTTGGAACCGCGGCAGGGAAACGGGGTAAAACATGAACAGTGAGATCAGAAAGATGTTGGAGGCGGTGCGAAGCGGGGAGATCTCTGTGGACGAAGCGCTTCTAACCATTAAGAAAGCGCCTTTTGAGGATATCGGCTATGCCAAGGTGGACATGCATCGCGGTATCCGACAGGGGGCGCCGGAGGTTATCTACGGCGCCGGCAAGACGGCGGAGCAGATGCTCGGTATTATAGAAGCCATGCAGCAAAACGGGCAGCAGACGATTCTGATCACCCGTCTGTCTTCGGAAGCGGCGGAGCGCATTTCGACGGTCTACGATATGGATTACCGGCAGGAGGCCCGCGCCGGCGTGATCGGGAAGATGCCGGCGCCGGACGGCATCGGCAGAATTGTGGTTGCCACAGGCGGAACCTCCGATATTCCGGTAGCCGAGGAGGCGGCGCTTACCGCCGAGGTGCACGGCAACGAGGTGGTGCGCCTTTATGATGTGGGTGTGGCAGGGCTGCACCGGATGCTGGCACATATGGATGAGATCATGAGCGCATCTGTAATCATTGCGATCGCAGGCATGGAGGGGGCGCTGGCCAGTGTGATCGGCGGACTGGCGGACTGTCCGGTGATCGCGGTGCCCACAAGTGTAGGCTATGGCGCTTCTTTTCATGGGGTGAGCGCCCTTTTGTCTATGTTGAATTCCTGCGCCAGCGGGGTGTCGGTGGTCAATATCGACAATGGCTTTGGCGCCGGATATCTGGCCGGGATGATCAACCATATGACGCAGAAGAAATGACGGTTTGCGCCTTATGGTGACAAATCCACACGTTAAAAAAGGGAGGCATGATTATCAAAATGAAGACTTTATATTTGGACTGCGGCATGGGAGCGGCGGGGGATATGTTGACGGCAGCATTGTTGGAGCTGCTTCCGGATGCGGAAGGATTTATGGCGCAGTTGAATGCGCTTGAGATTCCCGGTGTTACGATGCAGAAGGAAAAGGTGAGTAAGTGCGGCATTGGCGGCACGCATATCACAGTGAAGGTGCAAGGCATGGAGGAAGATGAGTCCATGTACGAACATGCGGAGGAACATCACCATGTTTCCGGCCACGAACACCATCACCATGACAGTGGACATGAGCATGAGCATCACCACCACAGCGGTATGCATGAGATTGAGCATATCGTTCATCACCTTCCGGTATCGGACAAGGTAAAGGCGGATATTCTAGCGGTCTATTCATTGATCGCCGAGGCGGAGAGTCACGCGCATGGCGTTCCGGTGACGGAGATACATTTCCACGAGGTGGGAACGATGGATGCGGTGGCTGATGTGACGGCGGTCTGCCTGTTGATGGAGAAGATTGGGCCCGGACAGGTGATCGCATCGCCGGTTCACGTGGGGAGCGGCCAGGTGCGCTGCGCCCACGGCATCCTGCCCGTACCGGCGCCGGCCACGGCGTATATCCTGCGGGACGTGCCGATTTACGGAGGAGAGATCAGAGGGGAACTGTGTACGCCGACGGGGGCCGCTCTGCTGAAACATTTTGTGACACGGTTTGGCAGTATGCCGGTGATGAAGACGACGGCCATCGGTTACGGTATGGGCAAAAAGGATTTTCCGGCGGCCAACTGTGTCCGTGCGCTGCTGGGGGAGACGGAGAGCGCAGGCGATTACATAACGGAGCTTAACTGCAACGTGGACGACATGACCGGGGAAGCGCTTGGCTTTGCCATGGAAGAGCTGTTTGCAGCCGGAGCGCTGGATGTATATACGGTGCCGATCGGCATGAAGAAATCGCGTCCGGGCACACTGCTGTGCGTGATGTGCCGGGCAGAAGACAAAGAAAAAATGGTGCAGCTGCTGTTCCGGCATACCACCACGATCGGAATCCGTGAAAACGTATACCGGAGATACACGCTGGAGCGGGCGGTAGAAACGGTGCAGACGCCTTACGGTGATATCAGAAGAAAGACTTCGACCGGATACGGCGTTACAAGACAGAAGTACGAATATGAGGATCTGGCGCGGGCGGCACGGGAGAATGATCTTTCGGTCAGTGAGGTGCTTTCCCGGCTGTAACAGAGTTTTATTTTTTATAGAAGGAATCGGTTATATGAAAAAGTTTATCTCATTTATTGTAATGGCGGCAGCGACTTCTTTGCTGTGTGCCTGCGGTGCGGAGCGCGTGAAGAGCGGGGAGCCAGTCACAGGCACAGGGGCAGCAGACGCAGAAGAACAGAGACATGAGTCAGAAAGCGCCGACGGGACAACCGCCGCACCGGCCGGCACAGAAGCGGCAGCGGAAACGACAACTGATGTGAAAACGACAGCCGAAACAACAGCAACAACGGAGCCCCTTGTTTATGGCAGCGGCGACTACACGCGGATTAATCCGGCCATGGATGAACACGGTGAGATCAACATTCTGCTCTTTAACGGCCTTACCGCCCACAACGGGGACAATGAGGTGGTGCCGGGTCTTGCCCGAAGCTGGGAGTTTGACGAAGAGACCTGTACCTACACTTTTTATCTGGAAGAAAATGTGCAGTGGCATGACGGTGAGGCGTTTACGGCCGACGACGTCAAGTTCACGATAGAAGCCATTATGGATCCCGAAAACGGATCGGAAAATGCGCCAAACTATGAGGACGTGGAAGAGATCAGGGTACTCGACGAGCATACGATCTCATTTCAGCTGGCCGCGCCCAACGTGGCTTTTCTGGATTACATGACCATGGCGGTCCTGCCGGAGCATCTGCTGGCGGGGGAAGATATGCAGGAGTCCGATTTTTTCCGCAGTCCGGTGGGCACTGGCCCGTACAGACTGGAGAGCTGGGATGTGGGGCAGGCGATCACGCTATGCAGAAATGAGGCTTATTTCAAGGGAACGCCGCAGATTGAGAAGATCATCTTCAAGATCGTGCCGGATGATACCGCAAAGGCGCTGCAGATGAAGTCCGGGGAGCTGGATCTGGCGCTGCTGACGCCGCGGGACGCCAGGAACTTTGCGGACGCGGAAGGCTATACCTGTTATGAAATGAAAACATCCGATTATCGGGGCATCCTTTTTAATTTTCAACATGAGTACTGGAAGAAAAACCGGGATATCATACCGGCGGTCTGCTGTGCCATCGACCGGCAGGCGATCATCGACGCCATCCTGCTTGGACAGGGCGTGCCGGCCTACGGTCCCCTGCAGCGCAATGTCTATGATAACGAGGACGTGGACCATTATGCCTATGATCCGCAGCGGGCAAAGGATATTCTGGAATCCGCCGGCTGTACGATGGGAGAGGACGGCTTCTATGAGAGGAACGGGCAGAGAATCGGGTTTGTGATCAGTGTAGGCGCGGGCGATCAGGTCAGAGTGGATATCGCGCAGGCCGCCGCACAGCAGCTGCGGGAAGTGGGGATTGACTGCTCGGTGGAGATTCCGGTGCAGGTGGACTGGGCCGGACAGATGGCCTATCTGATCGGCTGGGGCAGCCCGTTTGACGCGGACGACCATACCTATAAGGTCTTCGGTACGGATAAGGGGGCGAACTACAGCGGTTATTCCAACGCGGAAGTTGACCGGTATCTGCAGGAGGCCCGGCAGTCCGATGATCCGGCAGTCCGCGCGGCGGCGTATGACCGGTTTCAGACTGCACTGGCGGCGGATCCGGCGTTTGCCTTCATCTGCTATGTGGATGCCAACTATGTGGCGGACAGTGCGATCGAGGGCATTTGCGCCGATACGGTCATGGGACATCACGGCGTGGGTATTTTCTGGAATGTGGCCGAGTGGACTTTTCAATGAGACGGTTCGGTCAGCGCATGGAAAAATGAATCCGCTTTATGGAATCCGGAAGCAGAACCCGCAGCGGAGGAGAAATGACAGAGTTATTGGAAGTAAAAAATCTGTCCGTCAGCTTTGAGACGGATCGGGGAGAAGTACAGGCCGTGCGGGATGTGAGCTTCACGCTGCAGCCCGGGGAGACGCTGGCCATAGTGGGAGAGTCAGGATGCGGGAAAAGCGCGCTGTGCAAAAGTATCATGAAACTTTTGCCTGCCTCCGCCCGGATCAAGTCCGGCAGCATATGTGTCAACGGTGTGGAGATCAGCGGTTATCGGGAGCGGGAGATGCAAAAGCTCCGGGGAAAATTGTTTTCCATGGTGCTGCAGGATCCGCTGACCGCCCTGAACCCGACCATGTCCGTAGGCGCGCAGATCGCGGAGGCGGTTCGGGTGCATCAGCCGAAGATTTCGCGGAAAGCCGTGCATGACCGGGTGCTGGAGTTGATGAGACTGGTGGAGATCGACCGGGCGCAGGAGCGGATGAACCTGTATCCGTACAGCTTTTCCGGCGGTATGCGGCAGCGCTGCGTGCTGGCCATCGCGCTGGCCGGCAGTCCGGCGATCCTGTTTGCGGATGAGCCGACGACGGCGCTGGATGTGACGATTCAGGCACAGATCCTTAAACTTTTACGCCATATTCAGCAGGAGCTGGGGATGGCCTCGGTTCTGGTGACACACGATCTTGGGGTGGCGGCGCGGGCCGCGGACCGCGTGGCCGTCATGTACGCCGGGAAGATCGTGGAGACGGGCACTGCGGAAGAAATCTTTCGCGACCCGCGGCATCCCTATACCTGGGGACTTATGCAGGCGCTGCCGTCATTTTCGAAGGACCGGGAGACGCTTGATGCCATTCCGGGGATGCCGCCTGCGCTGATCGATCCGCCGAAGGGGGATGCCTTTGCCTGCCGTAATCCTTATGCGCTGGCCATCGACTATGAGGAGGAGCCGCCGATGTTTCGTGTCAGCGACACTCACTGTGCGGCGACTTGGCTGCTGGACGAACGCGCGCCGAAGATCACACCGCCGATTGCCCTGCCGGCACACTTTTTTTCGCAAAAAGGAGCGCCCGGCGTCGAGAAACCGGGTGCGGACGTGAGCCGTGAAATATCGGAAGAGATCCTGCTGGATGTACAGCACCTTACGCACACGTTTTCGCTGGATAAGAAAAGCGCTGTCACGGCGGTTGACGATATTTCTTTTCAGATAAAAAGAGGGGAGATCTTCGGCCTGGTGGGGGAATCGGGTTCCGGAAAATCGACGGTGGCCCGCTGTATTATGAATATTTATCAGCCGCGGGGCAGGATTTTGTACCGGGGTATTGATACCTGCGACCGGGAGGCTTTTCGCGCCAACAGGAAAATGCTGCAGTCGGTGAGGCAGATCATATTTCAGGATTCGGATTCCAGCCTGAATCAGCGCATGAAGGTGTGCGACATCATCACGGAGCCGATGAAAATACAGCATCGGATACCGCCCCGTGGTTCTTACCGGGCGGAGGCGGCATTTCAGATGCACTATGTCGGTCTGGATGAGAGGTATCTGGACAGGCATCCTTTTGAGCTGTCCGGCGGCCAGAGACAGCGGGTGGCGATCGCGAGAGCGCTGACCATGGAGCCGGAGCTGCTGGTGGCGGATGAACCGATCGCGGCTCTGGACGTGTCGATTCAGGCCCAGATCGTGAATCTGTTCAGGCATCTGCAGAAAGAGCATGGGTTTTCGTTTCTTTTTATCGCGCATGATCTGGCCATGGTGAGATTTCTCTGTGACCGGGTCGGCGTCATGCGGCAGGGGAAGCTGGTGGAAGTGGGAGAGACGAAAAGACTGTTCGCCGCCCCGCAGCACCCGTACACGAAAGCGCTTCTGGACGCGGCGTACCAGATCGGCGGTCAGAATCTGAAATTCTGCCCGCGTCCTCAGCGCAGGCGCTTCGGAATGGAGGAAAAATGAAATATTTTGGTAAAAAAGCGCTGTCTTTTGTTCTGAGCATCTTTGTCCTGTCCGCAGCGCTGTTCTATATCTCCCGGCTGGCGCCCGGCGACCCGCTTGTCTCTTATTACGGCGACCGTGTGGAGAAGATGAGCGTGGAAGAACGGGAGTGGGCGGAAGAGAAGCTGGGGTTAAAGGATCCGCTCTCGGTTCAGTATATCCGCTGGCTTGAAAATGCGCTGCGCGGGGACTTCGGTATTTCCTATAAATATAAGATGGATGTGCCGGAGGTGATCGCAGAGCGGGCCGGCAACACACTGCTTCTGGGTGGGACCGGCTTTGTACTGCTCTTTTGCCTGTCGCTGCTTCTGGGCGTGTTTTGCGCATGGCATGAGGGAAAGTCTGTGGACAGGATTCTCTGCCGGGCCGGTACGGTCACAAGCTGTATTCCGGAGTTCTGGCTTTCGCTGCTGCTGATACTTCTTTTTTCGGTCAATCTGAAATGGCTTCCCGGCAGCGGTGCGTACACTGTCGGCGGAGAGAGGGATCTTTGGGACCGCGTCAGGCATTTGCTTTTGCCGATGGCCGTTGTGGTCATCAGCCATCTGTGGTATTATGCCTATATGGTCCGCAACAGGATCCTGGAAGAGATGCGGGCGGATTACGTTCTGCTTGCGAAAGCCAAAGGATTGTCGCGGCGCCGGGTGGTGTTTGGTCATTGTGTGCGCAACGTGCTTCCTTCCTATTTAAGTATCATGGCGGTATCGGTGCCCCATATCATGGGAGGGACCTATATCGTGGAGACTGTTTTCTCCTATCCGGGGCTGGGTACGCTTTCCTATGAAAGTGCGCGGTATAAGGATTACAACCTGCTGATGCTCCTTGGGCTGCTGTCCGGGGCCGTGGTCATATTGTGCAGCTATGCGGCGCAGGCGGTCAATGAGAAAATAGATCCCCGCAGTTTTACGAAATGACAGTGAGAGAGACAGGAGGCAGCGTGGAAAATAAATTTGAAATAGCAGGTATCCGCAGGCCGGCGCAGGAAGAGACGCTGCCGCGGCGCAAGAAGGACCGGGACCGGCCGTTTCTGTCGATGGTGGTGCTGGCCGTGATCGTATGCGGCTGCCTGGCATGTGAGCTTATCATGACCAAAGATCCCACATATCTGGATCTGCAGAATTACAATGTTATGCCGGGCAGGGAATTTCTGTTTGGCACGGACACCATGGGGCGGGATATTTTTTCCATTATCTGGTACGGAGGCAGGATCTCTCTCCTGATCGGGGCAGCGTCGGCGCTCCTCTCCACTGCCGTGGCCATTGTCTACGGAGCGGCCAGCGGCTGCGCGCCCGCATGGCTGGATGCCCTGTTGATGCGCCTGGTGGAAATCCTGCTCAGTGTGCCGGGGCTTTTGGCAGTGGTCATGCTGCAGGCGGTTCTGGGAGAAGCGAGTGTGCTGAGTATCTCCTTTGTGACAGGGATCACAAGCTGGATGAGCATGGCGAAGATCGTCAGAAGCGAGGTGCGGCAGCTCAGAAACAGTGAGTATGTGATCGCGTCAAAATGTATGGGAGGCGGTTTCCGGCATGTGCTGCGGAAACATCTGATACCGGCTTTTGTGCCGGCCATCATGTTTATGGCGGTGATGAATGTGCGCAACGGGATCGTGGCGGAGTCCACCCTCAGTTTTATGGGAATCGGCCTTCCGGTGGAAGTGATCACATGGGGCAGTATGCTGTCTCTGGCGGAAAAGGCGCTCTCGTCCAATTCCTGGTGGATCATCCTGATCCCCGGCTCTTTTCTGGTTGCAACGCTGTGCTGCATTACGAATATCGGTGATTACGTGCGCAGACTGATGCACCCGCAATCCGTGAAAAAAAGTCTGTGAGACCTGCCTGGCAAGATATTTTCATGTAACTGTGAGGACCAATATTACTACCAGGAGGAAGCAAAATGATCGCGATGGAGCATGTATGCAAGTCGTACAGAGTAGCAAAAAGAAACGCAGGCATGAGAGAAGCCTGCAAGGCGCTGTTTAGGCGGGAGGTGGAGATTATCCACGCATTATCGGATGTGAGTTTTACCATCGGGGACGGGGAGATGGTGGGCTACATCGGGCCAAACGGTGCAGGCAAAAGTTCTACGATCAAAATTCTGAGCGGAATCTTAACACCGGAGAGCGGGAGCTGTCTTGTAGACGGACGCATACCATGGAAAAGCCGTAAAGAGCATGTGCGGCAGATCGGGGTGGTATTCGGGCAGCGCTCCCAGCTGTGGTGGGATGTTCCGGTGATTGATTCTTTTGAACTCCTGAAGGATATCTATTCGATCTCTCCCACTGTGTACCGGCATAATATGGAAGAGCTGACGGAGCTTCTGCATCTGCAGGAGCTGCTGAGAATGCCCACAAGACAGTTATCTCTCGGCCAGCGGATGCGCTGTGAGATTGCGGCCTCTCTTCTGCACTCGCCGAAGATCCTTTTTCTGGACGAGCCGACGATCGGCCTGGATGCGGTGTCCAAGCTGGCGGTACGGGAATTCATTCTTCGTCTGAATCAGACGCACAAGACCACCGTTATTTTAACGACTCATGATATGCAGGACATTGAAGCGCTGACGAAGCGCATCATCCTGATTGGCAGAGGACGGGTGTTGATGGACGGCACGCTGGAGGATATGCGCGCGCTGGCGGCAGTACATGATAATGTGGCCGAAGGACAGCAGGAACAGACCGAAGAAAGTCTGGAGCGCATTGTGGCCGCTCTTTATCAACAACTGCATATCGTGTAGGGAGGAGAGGGCATGAGAGCATGTAAAAAGTATTTTTCCTTTTTCCGGCTGCGCTTCAATATGGGGCTGCAGTACCGCATGGCGGCAGTCAGCGGTGCGTTCACACAGATTCTGTGGGGATTCATGGAATGTCTGGCGTTTCTGGCTTTTCGGCAGGCGGATCCTGCGGCTTATCCGATGACTGTTTCGGCGACGGTCTCCTATGTATGGCTGCGGGAGGCATTCTTCTCTGCGTTCAGTACATGGCAGACAGACGGCGAGGTCTTCGACAGTATAATGGACGGCGGTATCGCCTATGAGCTTTGCCGTCCCATCTCCATCTATAATATGTGGTTCGTCAAAACGGCGGCCGGCCGGATGTCTGTGGCGACGCTGCGTTCCATTCCGCTGCTGGCGGTGGCCTGTCTTCTGCCGAAGCCGTTTCGCCTGTCGCCGCCGGCCGGTCCGGTGCCCTTTATGCTGTTTGTGCTCACTTTGTTTCTGGGGCTGGGCGTGACGGTGGCGTTTTGTATGTTTACTTATATTCTGGCCTTTTTCACGATATCGCCCCAGGGGCTGCGGATGATGTTTACTTCTATGGTGGATTTTCTTTCCGGTGCGATCATTCCGCTGCCGTTTATGCCGGACGGCGTCAGGATCTTTCTGGAGCTGCTCCCCTTCGCGGGCATGTTCAATCTGCCGCTTCGGATTTACAGCGGTGACCTGACGGGGGCGCCGATGCTGCGGGGGATCGGACTGCAGTGCTTTTGGCTTGTGACACTGCTTCTGGCGGGAAAAGCGCTGTGCCGCGCGGCTGAGCACAAGGTCGTGGTGCAGGGCGGTTGATCCGGGAATGAAATCGTGAAGCGGACAGAAAGTTGATAAACTGCGGAAAGGAGCGGTATGATCACAAAGATAAAAGACAGCAGCAGGGTGTATTTTCATTATATTACGATTTCGATGCGCAGTGCGATGCAGTACAGGGTTTCCTTCTTCCTGATGGTGGCGGGGCGTTTTCTTGTGGCGTTCAACGGCATACTGGGGGTGTATTTCATGTTTTCCCGGTTCGGGCACGTGAAAGGGTATACGTTCGGAGAAGTGCTGCTGTGTTTTTCCGTCATCCAGATGGATTTTGCGCTGGCGGAATGCATCGGCGGCGGGTTTGCGATGTTCTCCGGCATTGTGCGGCAGGGAGAGTTTGACCGTATCCTGCTGCGGCCTCACAGTGCGGTCCTGCAGGTGCTGGGCAGCAAATTTCGAATCGACAGGATCGGCCTGATCCTGCAGGCGCTTGTCATGTTTGCCTATGGGATAGCGGTCAGCCCGGTTGCCTGGACGACAGGCAGGGTGATGACGGTG
>ERZ808040.2036-NODE-2036-length-12215-cov-4.848410_pt1 | contig 12215 bp, 10 predicted proteins | sample MGYA00380191_ERZ808040 | MGnify/ENA primary metagenome ERZ808040 (study PRJEB31490, sample SAMN06133395) | mouse gut metagenome | isolation source: J6 | host: mice | place: China: Chengdu | collected 2015-05 ... | reverse complement strand
TTTTCATCAAAATACACAAGTTCCGGCTTCCTGATTTTCAATTCGTTCATAATCAGCCCCATCGGCTGCCCCCAGTCCCCCAGATGAATGTCGCCGGTTACACGATGCCCCGCATACCTTGCAATGCGCTTGACGCTCTCGCCGATAATCGCAGAGCGCAGATGCCCGACATGCAGCGGCTTTGCTACATTTGGCCCGCCATAATCAATCACAATCTTCTTTGGCACATCACACGTTACCCCAAGCTTTTCTTCTCCCGCCATCGCCGCAAGCGTTCCGGAAAGGAAACGGTTCGACAGGGTGATATTGATAAATCCCGGCATCACCGCCTCACATTTCGAAAACATCGGGTTGTCCCAACAGTTTGCCACAACCTCCCTTGCGATCTCAATCGGTGCCAGCCCGTACTGTTTCGCTGCCGCCATTGCGCCGTTACACTGGTACTGGCACAAGTCCGGGCGGTTTGAGACCGAGACCATACCGTATTTTTCCTCGTACCCGCACTCCGCAAACGCGGTCTTTAACTGCTCCGCCAACTGTTCTATGATCTTTTTCAAAATAATAAGTCCTCCTAAATTTATTGTTACACGAGAACGCCCCGCACTTTACCGCAAAATCCATTCATCGCGCTGCTTAGGAATGTTCGTCCCGCCAGTTCCTTATTCTTGCCGGTTTTATGGTTTCGTAAAAAACTGCGATGCATTTTTCCGTTAAAAGGCATTTCCCTTCACTGTCCCTAAAATTCTTCCCGCACAATTCCGGCTGATTTTATAATCCCGCAAAATCTCACAAAAAACCGGCTCAGATTTCAACATCCTGTGCGTAATCCACATTATCGTAATGAAAACCGAACATGTGGTAAAAATCCTCGAAATATCCGTCCACATCCGCATACTGCGCAAGATTTTCCGTTGTGACGGCATCCCATGCCGCCCTCACCGCATCCTGCACATCCGGGCGCATTTCATAATCGTCCATGCGTATGCGCCCTTCCTCATCCACCGGAACCTCATCAAGTGCCAGACGCTCCGAAAACAAACGCTCCATCTGTTCGATGCAGCCTTCGTGCAGCCCTTTCTCCTTCATGACTTTGTAGAGCAGGCACATATAGAGCGGTACAATCGGAATAGCAGAGCTTGCCTGCGTCACCAACCCTTTGTTGACCGACACATACGCTTTTAGATTCCTTTCCGCAAATTCCTCACACAATTGCTTCGCAGTCTTTTCCACATCTTTTTTCGCCGCCCCGATCGTCCCGTTAAAATAGATCGGGTGCGTGATTTCCGGTCCGATGTACGAATATGCTACCGTGACAGCATGATCCGCCAATACCCCTGCCGCGGCAAGCTGCCGGATCCATTCCGCCCAATCCTCACCTCCCATGACCTTGACGGTCGCAAGCTCTTCCGGCTCCGTCGCCGCCGGGACGGTCACCTGCATAATTTCATTTTTCTGCAGATCCAGGGTCTTATTCGTATAATCACTCCCCGTCGTCTTGATCACCGATGTATAAACCGTTCCGTCATGGTCGGTGCGCCGCGGCGCGGCAAGGCTGTAAACCACCATATCCACCTCTTTGAGATCCTCCCGGATTTTCTTAATTGCCTCCGCCTTGATCCCATCCGAAAACGCGTCCCCGTTGATGGAAGCAGCGTACAGCCCTGCCTCTTTCGCGTACTGCTCAAACGCTTTCGTATTGTAATAGCCCGGTGTCGCGGTGCGCTTCCCGCTCGCTTCCTTCTCAAAACTGATGCCGAGTGTTGCCGCACCGAAACCAAATGCCGCACTGATCCTTGATGCGAGCCCATAGCCCGTCGACGCACCGATCACAAGCACCTTCTTCGGCATCCCCGCCGCATCCCGCTTTTTGGATCTCACATATTCAATCTGCCTGCGCACATGTTCCCGGCATCCTTCCGGGTGCGCGGTAATGCAGATAAACCCCTTAACTTTCGGTTCTACTACCATAAAGTCCTCCTATTTTCCGTTCTGCATATGCCCTTGCGCACATGCCATTATTTTATTCCTGCAGCATCCTGTCCATCAAGCGCCACGGCACTGCCCGTCTCCCGGCTCCCGCCCGATTCCTTCACGACATTGATTTCCTTTGAAATGCTCTCAAGCACACCTTCTTCAAACATGTCCTCCACGGTTTCATCCGAGCACTTAGCGGCGTTGACCGCAAGACCGCCAAAAGTAATCTTCGCCTCAATGTAAATGGTATGTACCTCATCGCCCTCATACTCCGGCACGGTACATGAAACCCCTCCAAACATACATTTGCTGTCACATTTCACATTCACGCCGTAAGGAACTTTAACGCTGATACCGCCGAACACATTCGAAAGGTTCAAAAAAACATCGGAATACATTTTCAGTTCCTGCAGATCCAAGTTGACTCCACCCAGACAATTTTTGATATTTGCCCCGGAAAAACGCTCGTCCCCAATCCGGATCTCCTTGCTGTTCATAAACAGATCATAACTTTTGTACGCACTGTCCTTGTTTTCCCCTTCCAGTTTCTCATTACGTTTTTTTCTGTATTCCGCATATTTGCTGACTACACTGTCCACCATCATATAAACAAACACAATCTTCATCAGCCTTCGGAGCAGTTTCCCCTTTTTCGGCTCCGCCGACGCATATCCAGTCTCCATTTTTGACATAATAGCCCTCCTCCTGTTTTAAGTCCCGCATGTCCCCTCCCAGTCAGTACCCTTACTATCCAGGGGATTTTCTGTCCGCGCGCGTCCCGGTTCAATCCCCGCCCTGGCCCTGACTTGAAAGCCGGTGAATAAACAGCCCGCTTCGCAGCTTCGGTTCAAACCAGGTTGATTTTGGCGGCATCAACATGCCCGCGTCCGACACGGCGAAAAGTTCCGCGATCGAGGTCGGATACATGGAAAATGCCACTGCCATACCCTGGTCGACCCTGCGCACAAGCTCCGAAAGACCACGGATGCCACCAATGAAATCAATGCGGTAATCCACGCGCGGATCTCCGATACCAAGCACCGGGGACAGCAGGTATTCCTGCAATACCGCTACATCAAGCGACTTTACCGGGTCAGTTCTCCAAGCGGCATCATCCCTGGCCGTGAGCCGATACCAGCATCCTTCCAGATACATGCCAAAGCTTCCCTTCCGGCTCGGCGCGGCAACCTCCCCGCCACATTCCTGCACGGAAAAATTCTCTGCGACCGCTGCCAGGAAAGCTTCCCTTGTCAATCCGTTCAGATCCTTCACAATGCGGTTGTACGGCAGAATCATCAATTCTTCCTCCGGAAAAAGCACCGACAAAAAATAATTAAATTCCTCCGAGCCGTCGTAATCCGGATGTGCCTTCCTGCGCTTTAAACCGACCTTTACCGCCGATGCTGCCCTGTGGTGTCCGTCTGCGATGTAAATATCCCGAACCGCCGCGAAACCATCCTGTATTACCTTACATCTCGCCGAATCCGCAATGCGCCAGACATTATGCGTCACCCCGTCCTCGGCTGTAAAACCATAGATCATCTCCTCCTGTTTCACCTGGCGCACCAGGGCGTTGATATCCTCGCGCCCGCGATAGGCAAGGAAAATCGCCCCTGTTTGAGCATCACAGGCATCCACATGGCGGATGCGGTCAAGCTCCTTCTCCTCACGGGTATTTTCGTGCCTTTTGACCACATTCCCCAAATAATCATCAATGGCAACACACGCCACGATCCCGGTCTGATGTCTGCCATCCATAACCAGTTCGTAAACATAATAGCAACGTTCGCCCTCCGTTAAAAATATCCCTTCGGCAATCTGTGCGTCAAGCATCGCACGGGCCTTTTGATAAACTTCCGCCGCGTACATGTCCTGTTCTTCCGGAAACTGTGTCTCCGGGCGGTCAATATTCAAAAAAGAAAGTTCATCCTTTTTCGCTGCCTTTCTTGCCTCCGCCCTGCTGTACACATCATACGGAAGTGCCGCCACACGGTGCGCCACCTCCGCCCTCGGGCGGACACAGTAAAATGGTCTGACCTCTGCCATATTCCCCCTCTTTCCCGCAGGAAAAAACTGCCATCTTTGCTTTTGGTATGATTTAATCCTTTTATGTTCTGACAGTCTGTTTTCTATTTTTCTATATATCATAACACGATAGCGGCGGAAAGTCAAAAAAAAGATGCAGGATCCCACAATGTCAAAATCCTGCACCTCGTTGCTATGTTTTCGCTGCGCGGCCAACCGCAACCGGCCGCTGCAGTCTTTCGTTACAAACCGCAACCGGCCACTGCCGCTGCTCTTCCCATCTTCTGCAATCTTTCGTTACAAACCGCAGCGGCAGAAACAGTTACACAAGATCTGAAGCAGCCAGAGCTTGATACAGAAGCCGCCGACGCTCTCCACCGGCCTCCCGTAACCAAAGCCCTGCCCGAAGCTCTGGTACCAGTTGCCGCCGTATTGCAGCCTGTCCAGATAATTGCAATATTCCGTGTTGCCGGGTTCCATATCCACCGCCTGCTTCGCGTAATTAAGCGCGTTTGCCTTGTTGCCCGCGCCCTCGTTCGCCACCGCCGAAAAATAATACCACCGCGCCGTGCGCTCCCGCATCTCCGCAAGTACATGCAGCGCCTCCGCATAATGCCCGGCGTTGATATAATTGCGCGCCGCCTGCAGCTGAACCGTGGACTCCTCATAATCATCATTGACTTGAAAACCGCCGTAACCCTGCCCGAAACCTCCAAATCCGCCAAAACCGCCCTGGCCGCCGAACCCGCTGCCGCCATAGCTTCTCTGACCCTGATAGCCGCCCTGGGCACTGCCGTAGCCCCTGCCGCCTCCAAATCCGCCGCTCCCCGAATAATCACCGGAGCGTTCCTTCATGATCTGGTCATAGGCCTGCTGTACCTGCTTGAAACGCTCCTCCGCCTGTTCCCGGTTTGGGTTGTTGATGTTTGCGTCCGGATGATATTTGCGGCTTAGCGCCCGATATGCTTTTTTTATCTCATCCTCCGATGCGCCGCGCGATACCCCGAGCACCTGATACGGGTCAAAATACATATTGATCTACCTCGTTTTTCTGCATGCCTTTCCACCGGGCACACCGGATGCCTCCTGCATCAATGCCCACCCGCATGCCCATCCTCCCGCTTTGCCCGAAGAACCTCATACTTTGTCCAGACACCCGAATAAATGATATTGCGCAGGATGGCTATGTCCTCGATCAGCGGAAGCATCTCAAATTTCCTTGAACAGTCCGCCATCGTCATGACCAGTACCTGCCTGCAGAACGCCTCAAAATCCCCGCGCCCGGAAATCGGCAGAAGAGGGTTATAATTGCCTTTCTTCTTATCTTTTTCCAGATCGTCATACGCATCCATCAGATAAATAAATTTTCCCAAGTAAAAGCCCATCTCCCAGAGCGTATCCCGCCACTCATCCTCCCGGTAGACAAAAACCTCCGCCGTCAGCCGCCCGAAACAGTTCGCGGCACTGTCAATGTCCGCGTCCCCCTCCTTCGGCGCTGTCAGCAGATGATCCTTTGCCCGCTTCTTCCAGCAGTCTTCACATTTATTTAACTCATCCGCCCACAAATTCTTCCCCTGCCTGCGCTCAAGTTCGGAAAGCAGGGAAAGTTCCCTCTCCATCGCCTGGATCTGGCGCGGATATTTTTCCCCCAGCGCGCCGTACCCCCGCCCGAGCATCCTCGCCAGCATATACTGGCTGTGGGAATGGTCATCATTCCAGTTATCCCTGCATTTATGGTACGTCAGCGCGATATTCATGTCCGCGGCGTACTCCGTCATCTCATTGATGCGCACCGCATGCCGCTTCGCACCGTTTGGGATGCAGCGGATCATCTCCTTGCGCGCCCCACATTCATATAATGAGGTCAGGAGGATTGCCAGAAATGTCATGTCATAATTCAACAAAAGCTGCCCGCGTCTTTTATATTTGTCCCGAAGCACACGACAAAGCCCACAGTAATAACTGTGGAAACGCTCATATTCCTCTGCCGGGAGTTCCTCTTTATTGATCGTCACATAACCAAACATCGCAAGCCCCCACTCCCGTCAGCTTTTCTTGATAAATTCCGCACTGCACTTCGGGCAGCGCACTGCGATCCTGCCCTTGCCGCGCGGGATACGGATCTTCTGTCTGCAGTCCGGGCAACGGTAGATATGGTGAGTCCTGCGCGTTCTCATATCCCGCCTAAGCGCCGCGAAAAACCCCCAAAACTTTGCCGTCCTTTGCAGATACCTTGCATTTTCCGCATAGCGTCTCGCACGGTTGCGCGAAAAAATGCGGAAATAACTGTAGGCCATAAGCCCTAAGGCAAACAGGTACAAAACCCCCTGCCTCGTAAGCATCGAAACTACCAAAAGTATGATGACGAAAAAGTTTAACGAGCGTGCAAGCTGATCCACCCCATATCTTCCCGCCATGAACTGCTGTAACTTTCCTCTCATAATATGCCCCATTTCTGCTTGCCATCCTACAAAAAGACTACAGAAATATCTTAATTTTTCCGGGCGGGAAAGTCAATTAAACAAACGGGAAGAATCATTAAAATATCATAAAATGGCTGTTCCAGAAATTTCCTCTTCCTGCTTCCTCCCATACTGTTTTTCCACCTGCCGAATGACCGCAAAATACGATATACATAAAAGCACCGCCGCCGACAGCCACGCGAACGGTCCCGCAAGGCACACACCGGTAAAGTCCAAGAGCCCCGGCAGTGTCAGCGCCGCCACACAGCGGACCACAAGCTCCACCACCCCGCCCATCAGCGGCATAAAACTATGTCCGATGCCCTGCATGGCATTGCGGTAAATAAAAATCATGAACAGAAACGGGAAAAATGCCGCGCAGATGCGCAGATAATGCATGGATGCCTGGATGATCTCATCCACCATCCCGGCATCCTCCTTGATAAACAGTCGGGTCAGAGGCTCCCCGCAGGTCAAAAGGATAATCATCCCGAACACCGCAAAGCAAAGCGTAAGCACACTCGCCTGCCGCACCCCCTTACGGACGCGGTCCACCCGTCCCGCACCGAGGTTCTGCCCCGAAAAATTGGCCATTGTCACACCGAACGTCCCCGCCGGCTGGCTGACTAACTGCTCTACTTTCGATGCCGCCGCGTACGCCGCAATCTTGCTTTCCCCAAACAGATTGATCGCGCCCTGCAGCACGATCACACCGATCGCCGTGATGGAAAACTGGAACGCCATGGGAAGCCCGATCCCCATATGCTTAGCCGCAAGCTTAAAATCCCACCGGAAATCCTTTTTGGAAAGCCGGAGAACCGGGTATTTCTTCGCAATGTACAAAAAGCAGCACACGCCGGAAACTGCCTGGGAAAGCACCGTAGCAAGTGCCGCCCCCATCACGCCAAGCCCAAAATTGACGATGAACAAAAAATCAAGCCCAATGTTCAGCACGGACGAAACCATAAGAAAATACAGCGGTGTCCTGCTGTCGCCGAGCGCCCGCAGGATACACGCGAGCACATTGTAGAACACGGTCGTAAAAATCCCCGAAAAGATTGTCACAATATACTGGTAGGACTGCCCAAAAAGCTCTTCCGGCGTGTTGATGGCACGCAGCAGCGGCCGCGTGAAGATTACCGCCAGAAGTGTCACTGCCGCCGTGACCGTGACCGCCAAAATGATCAGGATGCCGACACAGTGCCGCATCCCTTCCTCATCCTTCGCGCCAAAACGCTGCGCCACCAAAACCGCGAACCCGGAGGAGAGCCCCATAACAAATCCGATCACCAAAAACGACATCGGTCCGGTCAGCCCCACCGCCGCCAGCGCATTCTCGTCGATACACCTGCCGACGATAATTGTATCCACCATATTGTAAAGCTGCTGAAAAATATTCCCGATCAAAAGCGGGATGGAAAAAAATAAAATAAGCCTGGTCGGACTGCCCACCGTCATGTCCTTTCCCCTCTGTCCTGCTGCCATAAAAAATGCCATCCTTCCTGCAAAAATATATAAGGCTGTGTGGGATTTTTCCGCCCACAGCCCCATACTATAGCAGTCCGGATGGCAAAATGCAATAGCTTATTTTATAAGATTTTAAATTATCTTATCTCACCACTCCCTCTCCCTCACCCGAAGCCCGTCCCGAAGCACATCTTTTTTCTTGATGATCTTCACGTCGGCTTCCAATTCCTCCGCGATCGCCGTGCGCACCTGGTTCTGCAGCACGATATGGATCTTTGTCTTCACTGCAACCGTCACATTGCCCGCAATCCCCTCCCTTGTTTCTAAAATGTAAACATAGCTGTCCCCGTTCGCGTCCTCATAGATCACTTCATTTGGGATATGGCAGGCACAGCGCACCCGCGCCTCCTCGCGCACAAAATCTACTTCCGTGCCCACCGCATATCTCCCTTCCTCCTGAAAATTTTCCTCCGGGAAGATCACCACCTCCACAATATCTTCCCGGTAATCGTACATCTTTGCCGCAAGAATCCCTTTCACGGTGTCCCCATCCCCGACCGAAAAGAACACCTCATCCCCCGCCGCGATGTTTTGCGTGTACTCTTTGTCATAAAAATACCCCCTCACATACACGGTATCCTCCGTAAATACGGAAGAATCCAGCCTGGGATCAAGAAGTTTTCCGGACTCCACCACACCGCGCCCAAGCGCAGAAACTTTCAAATATCCCGACGCGGGCGAGGTTGTTTCCACCTCCGGGATACGGGATGCGTTCACCCCCCTCGACACCACCGTCATCACCGCCATTCCCGCCAAAAACAAAACCAACAACATATAAATGACATTTTTCTTTTTTTCCTTCATACTTGCACCTCCCCAAAATTTACTATATTAAAAAAATCGAATCAGAACAACAAATCACCGCGCAAAGCAGCCATAGTATCCCACTCACGATTCAACCCAAGGAAAGACTCCCGACCCGTTCGTTTTCACCCCTTCACCTGAAACGCCCGAAGCCCCGTCTCCAAATATTCATCCCCCAGGAAAAACACCAGCACCGCCGGAATCATGATCATCACAGATGCCGCGAAGACCTCGCCCGCATTGTACACTGATATCGCAGGGAAAAACAGGGAGAGCGGCCAGCGCTCCTTATCCCGCAGAAACACGAGCGGCGCTTCGATGCTGTTGATGCATTCCAAAAAATCAAGCACTGCCACCGACACAATGCCTCCCTTGCCGATCGGCATCCCAATCTTTACCAAAAGCACCATCGGCCCCGCACCGTCAAGCCGTGCCGCCTCCATCACCTCATCCTCGATATTCATAAATACCTTCATCAGGATGAAAACCGGGAATGTCCCGAAAATCCCCGGGAGGATGATCGCAAGATGGGTATTGACGATGGAAAGATTTTTTAACACCAGATATTCCGAAACCATCAGCACCTGAAACGGCATCAGCATCACTGCCAGATAGATCCAAAACAGCAGCCTCTTCCCGCGGAAACGGTATTTCGCCATCACAAACGCCGCCGGGGCAGCGACCAAAATCTGCCCCGCGACCGTCGGAACCGCCTGCAAAAAAGAATTCCAGAACATCCGGTAAAAACTTTCGGCGTAGAGTAAAAGATCCTTGAAATTTTTCAATGTCGGGTACGAGGGCAGCAACGGGATCGCTGCCATTTTATTGCCCCCGCCGAGGATACTCCCGATATCCAGTTCGATTTCGCGCATTCCCATAAAAGAATGCACAAGCGTGATGTAAATCGGTGCCAGAATAATCAGCACTAAGACTGCCATGCCAAGATGGACTAATTTTTTCATAAGAAACCTCATTTCCTGAAATCACTGTTCATATAGATATAACTGAATCTTGCCCGCAACCGCTTCCACACTCGCTTCAAGGCTTTGCCTCCCATTCAGATACCCCATTGCTTCCTCCATCATAATATCCCAGAGATTCTGCTCGACCGTAAACGGCTTATCCACCTTCCGCACATACGCGATCATCTTTGCATTATCTTCCGGTTTCGAATACCTCAGCCAAAAATCATCGCCGCCCACAATATATTTTGACATATCCAGTGCCGCCCACTCATCCAGCACTTTTTTATGGACCGGATAACCACTAAGCCCTACATTCCGCCCCTGGGTCTCATCCGAAAAAACAAACCGCACAAAATCCCCCGCCAAATCCTGGTTCTTTGAAAGGGCATTGATAGCGACCAAGGTATTCGGGAAAAATCTCCTCCCACAAGCAAGCATTTGACCGCCCCGCATTTTTATTGCTTCCGGATATTCGCCAAGCGCATATCCACCTGTCAGGCTAATAAATTCAAAATCAACTTCCCCTTTGGCAAAACTATGAGCAGGGTTAAGCCCCTCAAGATACGTACAAGGCCATTTTGCGTATTCCACAGCTTTCTCGGATGCACAGAGACGTTTGAATAGCTCCAAAAATTCCGAAACTTCATCCCGGTTCACCGTTTTGTCCTCGGAAATAAGTTTTGGAGGATAATTATAATACAGCATTTCAAACATATTTGCATATGTGTAACCAGAACGCATCACACCGCCTTTTTCCTCGGAATATTCCACCAGTGCCCTCAGGGTTTCATACTGCTGCTCATCCCGTCCACAGGATAACATCATTGGCACACGAAAACGCGCAGGAAGCATATGGATTTTTCCATCTACTGTATAAACCGAGAGAATATTTTCCGTCAGTTCCCCCTTCAAATTCCCCAGCACCGGGCTTAGATCGGCAAGAACCCCCTTGCCCACATAAGAATCCGCCGACAGCCCGTCCATCAAAAGGACATCCGGTCCATCCCCCGCAAAAATTCTTGCATTTAAAGCGCGGATGCGGTCGGCAGCCGTGACACTCCCATCCGCCCCCTCCCCGGTCTCATAGATAATCTCCGTGTCCGGGTACATCTCCTGATATTCCGAGATCATATCAAGGATCACATCATTGGTCTTCAGGGAATATATCTTCAAAAATTTATCCGCCGCCTCATCCGGTCCTGCCGGACAATATTTTTTGATTGAACAGCCGCCCTCCCCATAAGCGACATAGAACGCATCCCCAACCACAAAAAACTTCACCAAAACAGCGCTTTCATTTGCAAAATGGTACGTTCCCGCATCAAGCACCTTCTGGAACGGGCCGCCGGAAGCTTTCGCGCGGTAGATGCCATGCATGTTGCAGACATACACATCATCCCCCGAAACGGCAGTCCGGATCGTCGTGTCAAACCCCGCTGTGAGTTCCGCCGCAAATTCACCGCTTTCCGCGTCATAATGCTGGACATAAGTACCCGTCCTGTCCCCAATGTAAATCTGGTTTCCCCGCACACAGATGCTCTGGTAAAACCCGCACGGGAAACGCCTGGCCAGGCTGCCGTCCCCCGGGTCATATATAGAGCACTTCCGCCCTAAATCGGCAGAAATAATCTGGCCATTTTCCAGCACGGCGGGCTCAATAAAATTGGTATACTCCCAGTCAAGCCCCATGATCTCAACACTGTAATCCTCCACCCTTTTTACCAGATGGGCATTTCCGTCCGTCCCGAGATACCATGCATAATCATTGCCATCCTCCCCGGAAAATACCTTGACCCAGTCGTCCCCTTCCCCGATATCCCCGGAAAAGCTGTCACACCAGGAAAGTACTTCCCGCTCCCAGGTGCTGCCCGTCTCGTCTTCCACCAGGGTGTACCTAAAGAAGTGGCGGACACCTTCCCGGCTGCAGGTATAAAATTCAATTTTGTTTTCCCGGTTTATCTGGACGTTGCAATAACCCTCTTCCTCCTCCCCATACTCGTATACGGAAGGGATATTTTTTTCTTTATAATTTTCCAGAAGGTCAAATCCGGGATTTTTCTCATTATCCGCTTTAAAATCCCCGCTGCCTTCCGAACCACTATCCGGCGCATTGGCATCATTTCCGCCCGAAGGTACCCGCCCATCGGCATCCCCGCCAGAAACATTTCCATCATAAGGCGGATTCCCCGTTTCCTTCCCACAACCAAACAACATAACCGCACATAACACGATACACAAAAATCTTGAAAAACATGGTTTTAATTTCTTACTCCTGATTTTCATATTCAATTTCCTCCATCACCCTACAAATTTATTGCTCGTACAAATACAGCCAAATCCGGCTTACAATTGCATCCACGCTTTCCTCAATCCCTTTTTCACCTCTTAGATATCCCACCGCCTCGTTCTCGATGGTCTCCCATATACTTGCGTCCACGGTAAACGGTGTATCCGCTTC
>ERZ808040.2034-NODE-2034-length-12227-cov-2.894815_pt1 | contig 12227 bp, 9 predicted proteins | sample MGYA00380191_ERZ808040 | MGnify/ENA primary metagenome ERZ808040 (study PRJEB31490, sample SAMN06133395) | mouse gut metagenome | isolation source: J6 | host: mice | place: China: Chengdu | collected 2015-05 ... | reverse complement strand
AAATCTTTTTGAACGGTTCATTCTATTCTCCGGTTCAGTCTGAACTTAGTTTGCAGAGAATTTTTCAAACAGGAAGTTTGCAGGTTTAACGCCTTCAGCATCTAACCAGCCGCGAACTGCTTCAACCATTGGCACAGGACCACACAGATAAATATCCACCTCACCCGCATTGAGCCATTCGTTTTCGATATGACCAGTCACATAGCCTTTACGCTCATGTACAGATTCCGGGTTAGCAACCACTGTACGGTATTCGAACCACGGGAATTTTTCTTGCAGTTCGTTCAGTTTTTCAATCGCCACCAAGTCAAAGTCATTGGTCACACCAAACACTAAACGCACTGGATGTTCTGAACCTTTTTCTTCCAGCACTTGCAGCATTGACATGAATGGTGCAATACCTGTACCACCCGCCAGCATTAATACCGGACGGGTCACAGGGCGCAGGTAGAAGCTACCAAATGGACCGGTAAAAGTCATCTTGTCGCCAGCTTTGGCATTTTTACTTAAGAATTCACTCATTTTGCCGTTCGGTACGTTACGTACCACGAAACCGGTCAAACGGTCGCTTGGCTTTGAGCTGAATGAATATGAACGGGTTTCAGTCGTGCCTGGAATACCGACATTGACATATTGACCTGCCAAGAAGTGAATGTCCGGTTGACCTTCATCTAACTGGATGTCAAAAGTAATGGTGGAGTCAGACAGGTTTTCGACACGCGCCAAAGTACCTTGGAAAGCGTGAATTTCAGTTTTACAAACTTCTGAAGACGCTTGAATCTGGAACACTGCATCTGAAGTTGGTTTACATTGGCAAGCCAGAATAAAGCCTTCAGCGGCTTCTTCAGGCGTTAAAGCATCTTCAATATAAGTTTCTTCAGGCATGTCAAATGAACCTGATTCACAAAACGCACGACACGTTCCACAAGCACCATCACGGCAGTCCAAAGGAATATTGATCTTTTGACGGTAAGCTGCATCCGACAGTGTTTCACCATCTGAAACAGAAATAAAACGTGTAACGCCATCTTCAAATTGAAGTGCAACATTGTGGTTTGACATGGCTGAATATCCTATATAAATCTTTGTAACTGAGCCTTTCAGCCAATTTTCCATCTGACCGAAAGGCATAACCTAGCTGTAAAAACAGTCTTAGAGGTGATAAATGTCGATAACCTGGTTGATGTAATCGTTTTTCAGTACCACGTATTTGCTTAAAATTTGTGGTTTATCGCCTGAGAAATCGATTTCATAACGAGACATACCGAAATAGCTGTAACTTGTTTTGTAACGGAAGCTCAAAGTATTCCAGTTAAAACGTACAGTCACTTTGTCGCCATCACGTTCAACAATTTCAATATTGCTGAGGTTATGGCAGGTACGTGTGTCCGGCATGGTTGCAGATGAACGTTCAGTCTTGATCCGGAACACGCGGTCTTCTAAACCTTGACGATCTGGATAGTAAATCAACGAGATTTCAGACTGCGGATCTGTGGTCAGTTTGTCATCATCATCCCAAGCTGGCATCCAGAAAGACGCAGTAGGGGCATAACAAGTTAACCAGTCATCCCATTGTTCATCATCTAAAAAGCGGGCTTCTTGATACAGGAACTGAGCAATATTTTCTAAAGTGATGTCGCTCATGCGTTTTCTCCTTCAGTTGATGCTGCAATTTCTTTCTCAGTCGCAATACCTTTTTTGATCAATTCTAACCAGTACTGGTGCTGAGACAGGTATAGACCTTCATCTTCAGTTTTAATACCAGACAGTTTTGGTTTTAAACCGATTTCATTGGCAGCATCATCAGGACCTTGAATCCAGTGTTTAGAACCACGGCACATATCGTTCCATTCCAGCGCGATACCGGCATAACCTGCCTGACAAGCACGGAATTCTTCAAGATCGTCTGGTGTCGCCATACCTGAAGCGTTAAAGAAATCTTCATACTGACGGATACGACGGGTACGCGCTTCAGGCTCTTCACCCACAGGCGCGATACAGTAGATCGTCACTTCGGTCTTATCGACAGAAATCGGGCGCAGGACACGGATTTGTGAACCGAACTGATCCATGAAGTAAACGTTTGGATAGATACACAGGTTACGTGAACGTTCGATCATCCACTTCGCCATAGCTTCGCCATATTGCGCAGTGTATTCATCTTTCTTGGCAAAGTTAGGACGGTCTTCCGGGTTAGCCCATTGAGTCCAAAGCAGCATGTGACCGTGTTCAAAGCCGTAAGAACCACCGCCTTGCTTGCCCCATGAACCTGCGCTCATGGCACGGATGTTATCGCCAGCTTCTTTTTCTTTACGTTGCTGAGTCGTTGCAGCATAGTTCCAGTGTACAGCAGACACGTGATAACCATCAGCACCGTTTTCAGCAGTCAACTTCCAGTTACCTTCATAGGTATAAGTCGAAGAACCACGTAAAACTTCCAGACCTTGCTCAGACTGACCCACGATCATGTCAATAATTTTGGTCGCTTCGCCCAGGTATTCTTCCAGAGAAGGAACATCCGGATTCAAGCTGCCGAACAGGAAACCTTTATAGTTTTCAAAACGGGCAACCTTTTTCAGGTCATGTGAGCCGTCTTTGTTAAAGCAGTCTGAATAACCCGCTTCAGCCGGGTCTTTGACTTTTAATAACTTACCTGAGTTATTGAAAGTCCAGCCATGGAATGGGCAAGTATAAGTTGCTTTATTGCCTTTCTTGTTACGGCACAATTGTGCACCGCGATGCGAACAGGCATTGATCATGGCATTCAGTTCACCTTGACGGTTACGTGCAATGATGATCGGCTGACGACCAATATAGGTAGTATAGAAGTCGTTATTGTTTGGAATCTGGCTTTCATGTGCTAGATAAACCCAGTTGCCTTCAAAGATGTATTTCATCTCAAGGTCAAACAGGGCCTGGTCTGTAAATACTGAACGGTGTAGTTTAAATTCACCAGATTCATAATCATCAACCAGTAATTCGTCAATGCGGTCTAAATGGCTGGTGTTAATTACGGGAATACGAGGCATGTCCTTTCTCCGACTTTCCAAGGGGGAAGTCAGCGGGATATATCTCATATCCCGCTTCTTAATGTATTAAGCGCTTGCGCGGCGACGTTCAACTTCAGTAGTAGGCGCGCCTTCTAGGTCTTTCTGAAGAACAACGTTGAACTGAATGTGTTTGAAAGGACCTTTCAAACCACGACGCGCGATTTCAGCTTCGTCAGTTACGTCTGCAGCTTCTGCAACTAGGCCTTCACGTGTACCGAATGCGAAGTCATCCCAAAGGTATTTATCACCTTCGATGTTGAACTGAGTGGTAAGCTTACGGTAGCCAGGTGCAGAGATGAAGTAGTGCACGTGAGCAGGGCGTTGACCGTGACGAGAGATCTGGTTTAATACACCTTGAAGTGGACCTTCAGGGTTTAAGCCATAACCTACAGGCATGGTAGTCAGAGCCGTGTATTGACCGTTTTCGTCAGTCAGGATTGAGCGACGCAGGTTAAAGTGGCTTTGTGACTTGTCAAAGAATGAATAGTTGCCGTGGCTGTTTGCGTGCCATACTTCAACTTTAGCACCCGGAATGATGTTGCCGTCAGTATCTGTTACTGTACCGTCAATGATTAAAGTCGGGATTTTGCCTTCTTCAGAACCATCGTCCATGCGTGCGAAACCAGTCGATTCTGGCGCACCAGCAACATATAGCGGACCTTCAATTGTACGTGGTGTACCACCCGTTAAACCTGCTTTCGCATCAGCTTCATCAGCACGCAAGTCAAGGAAGTGCTCAAGACCTACAGCAGAACCCATCAATGCAAATTCGTCAGCTTTTGCAATGTCGATGATAGTTTCAATACCTTTCCAAACTTCTGATTGGCTTAAATCTAAGTCTTCAATCGCCTGGAACAAATCTGTAACTAAACGTACCAGTACTTGTTGTACACGTGCATTTACTGGACCTTCAGAAGTGTCCACGTTACAAGCTTTAACTACATTTTCAATGGTTTGACGATCCATTTTATTACTCCTAAGAATAGCTATTTTGGTGACGCGCTGTTTAGCTTGCTCTGGCTGGCTAAATCTTGCTGGCCACAATCCTTGTTGAATTACCATCTGTTTTCGATTCGGAAGGGGAATCCGGTGACTCCCAATCCGCTCATTCAATCAACTGTCGTCATCTCGAACTGAAGATGGGTGACGGTTTAATGCCATTACTTCAATGTTCATATAAGGATAGAGAGGCAAGCCTTGTAGCAGGTTGTGCAACTCTTCATTGCTTTCAACATCAAAAATACTGATGTTTGAGTACTGGCCCGTGATGCGCCAGATATGACGCCATTTGCCTTGACGCTGCAATTCCTGTGAATAAGCCTTTTCAACAGCCTTAATTTCGTTTACCTGTTCAACTGGCAGGTCACGTGGAATGTTTACATCCATACGTACGTGGAAAAGCATGGGTTTCTCCTAATTACTGACGACGCAAGTTGTCAATCTTGTTTTCATCCAACTCAATTCCCAGACCAGATCCTTTCGGAATTTCCAGTTCAAAGTTTTGATAGTTGAGTGGGGTTTTTAAAATATCTTCAGTCAGTAGCAATGGCCCAAACAGTTCGGTGCCGTAGGCAAGGTTTTCAAAGGTAGAGAAAACATGTGCCGATGCAATCGTGCCGACCGGACCTTCCAGCATGGTGCCGCCATACAGGTCAATTCCTGCCAGTTTGGCAATTTTTCCGACTTCACAACCTTCAATCAGGCCACCTGACTGGGCAACTTTGACTGCAAAAACAGATGAACCGTTTTGTTTTGCAATTTCATAGGCTGAATGTGGGCCCATTAAAGATTCGTCTGCCATGATGGCAATATCAAAACGTCGGGTGAGACGGCGCATTGCATCGAGGTTATCAATCGCACATGGCTGCTCAATCAGATCAACACCGCCGTCTTGCAGCAACTGAATTCCTTTAATGGCGTCTAATTCTGACCAGGCACGGTTGACATCGACACGAATCGAAATGTCTTTGCCCAGGGCTTTTTTAATCGCCAGCACATGCTCAACATCTTCTTCAACTGGGCGGGAACCAATTTTGAGTTTGAAAATGTTATGGCGTTTTGCTGCAATCATTTTTTCTGCTTCAGCAATATCTTTTTCTGTATTGCCTGAAGCCAAGACCCAAAGCACTGGAATACTGTCACGTAAGCGGCCACCTAAGACTTCACTGAGCGGCTGCTGCATGCGCTGTGCCTGAATATCTAGCAGGGCAGTCTGAATCGCGCATTTGGCAAAACGGTTACCATTAATATTCTTTTTGATCGCTTGTAATGTTTGTGCAACATTTAAACCGGATAATGTCTTTAAAAGGGGGGCGAAATAAGTTTCAATATTGACTTTAACGCTTTCCGGGCTTTCATCACCATAACCTAAGCCGCCGATCGTCGTTGCCTCACCCCAACCGATATAACCATCTTCAGTGGTGATTTTAACTAAGACCAGGGTCTGGGTTTGCATCGTCGCCACAGCCATCTTGTGAGGGCGAATGGTCGGGATTTCTACCAGCAAGGTTTCAACTGACTTATACATAATACGGATTCACATTCTTGCTTTAATGCTTCGATTTGATATACCTTAAAAGAATAATGTTGATTGGTCTAAGATCGATTTAGCATTTTTTTATACTTTAAAGGTATTTTAGATCATGGAACTTAGACATTTACGCTATTTTGTTGCAGTGGTAGAAGAGCAAAGTTTTACTAAAGCGGCAGAAAAACTATTTATTGCTCAGCCTCCTTTAAGCAGACAGATCCAAAACCTTGAAGCAGAGCTGGATATTCAGTTATTTGAGCGTGGTAGCCGTCCATTGAAGACCACAGAAGCAGGTCAGTTCTTCTATCAGCACGCTGTTAAACTTTTGTCTAATGCGGAAGAAATTAAGTCGATGACCAAGCGCATCGGCATTGCAGATCGTACCATTACTATTGGCTTTGTTGGTTCTTTATTGTTCGGTTTATTGTCACGAATTCTATTTTTATTTAAACAGCAGCATCCTTATCTCAAAATCGAGATGATGGAAATGAATACTTATGAACAGATTCAGGCCCTCAAAGAAGGCCGTATAGATGTCGGTTTTGGCCGCTTAAGAATCTCGGATCCGGCCATAAAGCGGGTGTTGTTGCGTGAAGAGCGTCTAGTGGTGGCAGCGCATGCCAGTCATGTATTGGCTCAACGTGAGAGCCTACATTTATCTGAACTGGTCGATCAGCAGTTGTTTTTATATCCGAATACGGGAAAGGCTAATTTTGCCACCCAGGTGCGCGGCATATTTTCTGAGTATGGATTAGAGCCTAAAAATCTGCGGATTGTACGCGAATTGCAGCTGGCACTCGGTTTTGTAGCGGCGGGAGAGGGTGTTTGTATCGCGCCGGAAAGTGCACAAAATATTAAATTGGCCCATCTCAACTTTATACCTTTAGCAGATGCATTTGCTGTGAGTCCTGTATTTATGGCCATGCGTAATATGGATGAAAGTGAATATATCCGTTACCTATTTGATGCTGTCTATCAAGTCTATGATCTTGAAGCATTAAAGTATGATCGTTCGGTGTTTTAAGTCCAATCAATTATCTCAAGAGGAACAGCAATCAGCAGCTCTTGGCAAGTTTATTAGCCTATATTAAAAAATATTCCACGATTCAATAATATATTTTTTAATTAATTTAAATGTTTAGCCTGAATCAGACTTTATAGGTATAAAGGCATGCCTATTCAGTTTTGGACATTATTCTGCATCTTCTTCATTGTGGCTTTCATAAATTGAACTTCACAATCTGGAGGTGGAGATGTCTACAAATAAAGTGAATATAAATACGCTGATTGATGAAGCAAAGTTCACGCCCTTTCATTGGGGCGTGCTGATCTGGTGTTTGCTGATCATTATTTTTGATGGCTATGATCTGGTGATCTATGGGGTCGCCTTGCCTCTGTTGATGCAAGAATGGTCATTAACTACAGTGCAAGCCGGGATGCTGGCCAGTACCGCATTATTTGGCATAATGTTTGGTGCCATGACTTTTGGAACCTTGTCCGATAAGTTAGGTCGTAAAAAAACCATCATGATGTGCGTGGCTATTTTTAGTGGATTCACATTCATCGGTGCTTTTGCGACATCACCGGTCGAATTCGGAATCTTACGTTTCCTTGCCGGTTTAGGGATTGGCGGGGTTATGCCGAACGTGGTGGCCTTGATGACCGAATATGCGCCTAAGCGTATCCGCAGTACTTTGGTGGCCTTAATGTTTAGTGGCTATGCGATTGGTGGTATGACCTCGGCACTGTTGGGTGCATGGCTGGTACCGCAATATGGCTGGAAAATCATGTTCTTGTTAGCCGGTATTCCACTGTTACTTTTGCCAATTCTTTGGAAATACTTGCCAGAATCGCTGATGTACTTGACCAACAAGCAACAGACTGCACAAGCAAATGATATTATTCAAAAAATATCTCCGACACAGGTTATTACCAGTGACACCCAGTTTGTACTGAATGAAGTACAAAAAGGCGATGAAGCCCCATTAAAAGCACTATTTCAACAAGGTCGCAGCTTCAGTACCTTCATGTTCTGGCTGGCGTTTTTTATGTGCCTATTAATGGTCTATGCCTTGGGAAGCTGGTTACCTAAACTGATGATTCAGGCCGGTTACTCGCTAGGTGCCAGTATGATCTTCCTGTTTGCATTAAATATTGGGGGTATGGTCGGTGCAATTGGCGGTGGTTATCTGGCAGATCGTTTCCACATCAAAAAAGTCCTCACGATCATGTTCTTATGCGGAGCAATCGCCCTGATCTTGCTTGGCTTTAACAGTCCGCAGTTTGTGCTCTATACCCTGATTGCTGTAGCAGGTGCTGCAACGATTGGCTCGCAAATTCTACTCTATACCTTTGTTGCACAATATTATCCATCGACTGTACGTTCTACAGGCATGGGCTGGGCATCAGGTATTGGACGTATTGGTGCGATTGTTGGTCCGGTATTGACTGGTGCTTTATTAACCATGAATTTACCGCATCAAATGAACTTCTTTGCTATTGCGATTCCTGGTGTGATTGCTGCACTTGCGATTTTCCTGGTCAACTTAAAGACATCAGTAGATGCGCAAGCCCTTGCAAGATCTAGCATGAAGCCAAATCCTGTGGCTGAGAACGCGACCCAATAAGTTAAACTTCAATTAATCAATATAATATCGTCAATGATATAGATCGCCATCGTAACGGGTGGTGATCTGTTGCTAGAATCGAAACGCATAATAAAAAGCGAGTTTAGGATGAACACGACACAATTATTTAATCAACCAACAATCACATTCAAGCGCACAGTTCTGATGAGCATGATGGCAATGAGTTTAGGGGGCATCAGCTTATCGACTCAAGCACAAACCTCCACTCAGTCGAATCAGCAGGAAATTGAACAACTGCGCCAGGAAGTTCAGGCCTTACGCGCACTGGTTGAACAACAGCAAAGACAGACGGCTGTGGTCACTGCACATGTTGCAGCAACACCCGCTCCAGCAAGCAAACCTGTCATGAAAATTGCCAGTGGTGCCGAATTTAATCTTTACGGAAATGTCCGAGCCGATGCCTCTTATCAGGTAGAGGGAACCAGTCGAGATTTGCCATACAACCATATTAATGCTGTGGCATTAGAAGGAAATAATGAAAATAGTGATCGTTTAAGATCAACACTTTCTGCTACCCGCTTAGGAATGGACTTCAAAGCACCTGTCGGCGCTGGGGACAAAGCCCTGAGTGGTAAAGTTGAAGTAGACTTTCTGGGCGGTGCAAGCTTTGATAATTTACGTATCCGCCATGCTTATATCAGCTATGCCAACTGGTTAATTGGTCAAACCTGGTCAAACTTTGCGGTACCAGATTATATTCCAGAAACTGTAGATGCACTGGTTTATGCTGGCGGTTCAATTAAACGGACTCCACAAGTTCGTCATACCAGCACCTTCAGCCCGGCTACCAATCTGGTACTGGCGGTAGAAGATCCAAAAGATGGTTCTATTAAGCAGCGTCTACCTGCTTTAACAGCACGGTTAAATCATAAATTTGCTGATAATCTTACCGTTAGTGCGCGTGCCATGGGCCATGAAAAACGTATCAATGAAGATGAAGAAATGGCGTGGGGTGTGGGTCTGGGAACAAAATATGAAGTTGTACCGGGTACCACTTTAAAAGCGGATTATTATCATGTTAAAGGAGATAGCAGCTTTGTTTCTTTTGCCAATACAGGTGTTGTTGCAGCAGGTGGAAATCTTTACCAAAGTGAATTTGACTCGATTACAGTAGGTATTACCCAGCAGTTTAATGACAAATTGCGCGGTACATTAGGTTATGGTTATATGAATTTTGACCAAGATAATGGCTATCTTACTGCCGTGAATACAAGTACAGTTAACAAAGATCTGTGGCAGGCTTGGGCAAACGTTTTCTATAGCCCAACCAAACCTTTAAGTTTCGGTCTGGAATATATTTATGGTGAACGCGAAGCATATGGGCCTGCATTAAATACTGATGGTGACGTAATTAGTGGTCGTACAGGTGAAGACAACCGAATCAATGCGGTTGCGATTTACAACTTCTAAGACTTCTTTCAATGAGAGAGTCTGATCTGTAACAGAAGCGTGGATGAATTAATCCGCGCTTTTGCTCTTTTGAAGCATGGTTTCTGCCAGCAGATTGACTGCATCTTCAATCTTGGCTGGCCATTCAAACGAACAGTTCAGCCGAATATAATGTTGGCTGGCAGGCTCAGGCTTAAACAGCAGTGCAGGGGCAATTGAAATATGCTGCTGAAGCAATTGTTCATAGAGCTGCTGGGCATCGACTTCTTTAGGCAACTCAATCCAGAGGAAATAACCACTGGAATAATAATAAATTTCACAGACGGCGCCTAAACGTGCTTTAAGTTCCTGATAAAATTTCTTTTTATATTTTTCCAGATGCTGCCTTAAATGTCGTAAATGTTTTTCATAATGATGATGCGAAATAAATTCTACCAGCGTGTTCTGGAGTAAGGGACTGACCGTTAAAGTGCTCATGAGCTGCAAATGCTGAATGGCATCGGAAAATGGACCGGCATAGACCCAACCGACGCGTGCGCCCATGCCTAGTGTTTTGGAAAATGAAGCACAGTGCAGCACCATCTGATGCTGGTCAAAATATTTAACCGGTAGCGGTTTGGATGAACCATAATTCAATTCCTGATAAACATCATCTTCGATTAAATAGACCTGATATTCATACAAAAGTTCAGCAATTCTCTGTTTAATTTCCGAACTAACAGTAAAGCCAATCGGATTATGCGCGTTCAGCATTAGCCAGCACACCTTGATCGGATACTGTTTCAAAGCCTGTTCAAATGATGCCAGATCAAAACCGAATTGCGGATGCTCAGGGATAGTAATCACCTGTAGCCCCAAACGCTCGGCTGCCTGCCAGGCCCCATAAAATATGGTTTGTTGCAGCAGGATAAAATCACCGGGTTGGGTCAATGCCTGTAAAGACAGATTCAGTGCTTCTAATGCTCCAGATGTAATGACAATGTCATCTGCATGGCAAGCAATGCCTTGCAACTGGTAACGATTAGCAATCAGTTGGCGTAAATCCTGATTGCCAGGCGGCATATGATTCTGGTTGTTATAACTGCTTTTTCTTTTGGCCTGCTGCGCCAGAATCTGCATAAATTTGGCGTTATATAACAGCTCTGCATTGGGAAATGCGGAACCAAAAGGTACAATTTCTGCAGCTTGGATCGATTTTAAATAATTAAATACCACAGAGTTGATTTGAACTTTTGGGCTTAAACTAATCTGGATTGGTTGTTTGCTGTTGACCAGATCTGTAGAACGCTCTGCAACGTAATAGCCGGATTTATCTCTGGCATAAACCAGACCTTGCGCTTCAAGTTCCTGATAAGCATTGAGTACCGTCATCAGGCTATAGCCAGACAATTGGGTCTGTTCGCGGAGTGAAGGTAATTTTTCATGTACCCTCCATACGCCGTTTTCAATCATCTGACGGATATTCTGCGCCAGTTTTTCAGACTTATACATACACTTGCTTGAACTAAGACTGTTCTAATTATTTTGATTTATAGCATATTTCAAGATGCTCAATATAACAAATTAAGGTTAATGTGGTTGTCAGTCTATTTTCAAGCTGGCGTTCTATCGATCTGCTGTACTGTTCTTCTAAGATCAGTATCCAAGTAAATATTTCCATTCAAATGGGATGGTTGTATTAATCAGATCGACATGAACTCAATACATGATCATTAAATTGAATATCAGGTCTCAACCTTTCTAGGGAAATTCTCTACCTCTCCATCAATCGTATTCTAATTTTTATACGCCTGAGTCACTTCTCTTAATTTGTCACAATTCGATACTTACAAATTCAGATTTACTTGCTAAATTCAGTCCACATGATGATAAAAACTATGTCACGGTCTTAGACCGAACCATCATGTATATATAACAACGATACGAATACACGGACCAATAACAAGCACAAAGGAGTGGACAATGCTCGGAAATATGATGTTTCAGCCTTTACTGATCAGCAGCATGATTGAACATGCAGGGCGCTATCATGCCGATACCGAGGTAATTTCCAAAAATACCGACACCAGCATTAAGGTGACCAACTGGGGCAAAATTCATCAAAACTCGAAACGTTTTGCCAAGGTATTGCAACAACTCGGCTTGGAACAGGGAGATCGGGTTGCCACCATTGCCTGGAATAATCATCGCCATTTAGAGTCCTGGTATGCTATTTCTGGCAGCGGTCTGGTCTGTCATACCATTAATCCGCGCCTGTTTCCGGAGCAGCTGATTTTTATTATGAATGATGCTGCAGATCGTGTGGTCATCTTTGATAAAACATTTGTACCTTTAATCAAGGCGGTAAAACCGCTGCTGACCTCAGTCGAGCATTTTATCTGTCTGGATGCTGCCGATCCGAGCGTCACTGAAGCCATTCCAGAAGTGCAATTTTATGATGATCTGATTGCCAGTCAAAACACAGAATTTGAATGGCCAGTCATTGATGAAAACTCAGCCAGTTCACTGTGCTATACATCAGGAACCACGGGCAACCCTAAAGGCGTGCTATATAGCCACCGCTCTACTGTATTACATAGCTATGCCATCATTTTACCGGACTCACTAAAT
>ERZ808040.2030-NODE-2030-length-12254-cov-4.380964_pt1 | contig 12254 bp, 7 predicted proteins | sample MGYA00380191_ERZ808040 | MGnify/ENA primary metagenome ERZ808040 (study PRJEB31490, sample SAMN06133395) | mouse gut metagenome | isolation source: J6 | host: mice | place: China: Chengdu | collected 2015-05 ... | reverse complement strand
CTATTATAGATAATAATAACCATATTGAATATTTCAAACTATTCTTCATTATTTATCACCACAATTCAAATTGAGTATGATTTATCCAACCTCAATATATAATAGGAATTATAGAATGTCAACAATATTTCTAATGTTTTTGAGGCAGTAGGTCCAAGAACAGCATATGTATGCAACTCAGCTTTATCAACCTTTTTAGATAAGTGATACCACCTACCAGGAAATATCGAATCAAATTGTTTACAAACAGCTCTTATGTGAGCATATGCATCTTGAACAGGATGTAAAGATATTCCTAGACAAAAAATACCAGAATCTAAATTCGTTTTATAAAATCCATATTGTTTTGATGTATAAGAACTACTTACACCAAAAAGTTTCTTATAATTTTGATATTTATAGTACGCTGTTGTTGCTTTATCAAAGTATTCTTTTGCTTTACTTTGTTCGTCATGAGAAATCTTAAATCTAACATCTTTACCATCAATTGTATAAAAATGCCATTTATCATATTCTTTCCAATTTGGACCAGTAGAACCATACGCATCATCAACAAAATTGTCATAAGTTCCTAACGCTCTAGCTAAACTATAATTATAACCAATTATCGTTGCCCAGTAATATGTTCCGTAATACTCTTTTATACCATCAAAATCCAAATAATAAAAATGATTTTCGGTATCCGGATTATATCCATCATGAACATCATTACTCCAAGTTCCATTCGGATCATATTTATTTATAGGATTATTGCAGCAATATGTAAATAAATTTGTTCCGGCATATTCATGTCTTTTTTGTCTAACCATTTCCGGTATATCAGAATTTAAAAATCTATGATATGTTGGCATATAATATCGAGATTGAAGATAATATGCACACAATTCCATATCATAATAATAACTTCTGTAAAGCATAGGATTAATATCATCTATTCTATTTGCATCGTCCTCGCCATAATACTTAGAATAATAAGGATTTCCCCATGCATCATAAACATATTCAACAATAATATTACCCCCATCATCAAGGACAGCAATAACATCATCCATATGATTTTTTAGATAATAATATGTTTCGCCATTATATGTAAAAGCAATTAATTGATTATCACTATTATAAATAAAAATGATTTCATTTGCAATACTTCCATTTTCATCAATTTCATATTGAGATGTAATCATGCCATCAATTGAAGTAAAATATGTAGTTACTCCCCGATAAGTTTTAGATGTTCTAATACCCTTTTCATCATATGTGTAGCTTAACAGTATTTCCTTTTCACCTTGTTCATTTTGAGTATATACACTGTCAAGCAATCTACCTGATGTCCAATCAAATGATATGTCATCTATACTAACAGGATTACCATTTTCATCATATAAAAACTGTAAAGTATATTGTTTGGTTTCAATTGATGACAACTCATCAAGCCAAATACTATCATCTACACTATAATTTGTTGTTCCACAATAGCCATAAAAATCATATTCTTTACTTGCAACTAAGTTTCCACGGCTATCATATGAATATTCGTATGATAAATAATGCGAATCAGTTCTAATATCTTCTCTCAATATAGCATTTGTGATTTCATCATATTGATATGTGACTTTTTGATTATCATCTAAACTATAAGAAAGTATTTTACCATTATCATCATATGTATACTTGTATTCAAACTCTTTTCCATTCACATTATATTCTTCACTAATTACATTACCTTCTTGATCATATGAATAATTTACACCCATAACACTATTCCCATTGTGACTAACAACATTATAGTAAGCAATTTCATTCTCAATAATTTCAACAGTATCGTATAATTCTTGTATAGTGGTAATATTATTAGAGTCGTTTATTGATATGGTATCTTCAGCATTTCCTGAATTAATAACAACCGAACTGTCACTTGCATATGAATAAGAACTAGAATCTTTATTATTGCTTGCAGTTGTCTCCAAATCATAACTATATAATTTATTATTATCTAATGAATATACTGTTGCTTTATTATTAGAGTATACCGTCTTTTGCTCAGTATCATAATTAATTTTTGAAACCAATATATAATTAGAATTAATATTTATATTAGCTTTCGCTTCTTGATTAATTTCATTATCTAATTCAGCAACTTGATTTCCGTTATTTTTATTATACGTATATTCAATATATGGATTATCCTCATCGTTATGAAATTGCTTTGTAAGATTTCCATTATTGTCATACACATATTTTATTGATTGTCCATTTCCATAAGAAACAATTGTAGGGTTATTATCACTATTATACTTATATTCAGCATAAAGTTGACCTGATATGGTTTCTTTTATAGTGTTACCATTTTTATCATATGTAAAAACATATGAATCGAATGACTCAGTCTTAACATTACTACTATTTTCATAATATGAATAAGAAGTTGTTAATCCATCTCTATCAGTTTCACTTTGAATATTACCATTTTCATCATAAATATATGTGTATCCTACTGAATCATCAGAATACGAATCTTGTTTGATTTCACTAATTAAACCATCACAATTTTCATCATAATCCTCACTTGTAATTTTTCTTATGGTACGTGAATACCCATCATATATAGTTCTAGACACATTATCATTTTTATTTTCATAAATAATATTATCTACTGAATCATATATACACTTTTCCTCTATATCCCCTGTATTATCTGTTACCATTATTTTTCTATTAATATCATCATATTCATAATTATTAATAGACAGCTTTGTTTCATCTTCATCCTCATTAACATACTGACCTCTTATTATATTACCAAAATCGTCGTACAATAGGGATGTTGTTTCTTTTTCAGTAGAAGTAATATTATTCTCATGATTAATTGTGCTTTCTGAGGTTATTGAACTAACTGTATTATTATCATTATATAAAATTGTTGATATTCCAAAATTATCTGTAATTGAATCAAATATTTTTTCAGTAGTTGATTGAAGTTTACCATTTTGATATTTATTAGTTAATGAATATGTAACTTTAGAATCTATATTACTACCAGTTCTTTCGGTAGAAACAGATTCAATTTTTTCTAATGTTTTTCCATCATTAAGATAAGAATATGTTGTTGTTGTGTCCTCATCTTTTTGACTTATTATGCTACCATATTCATTATATTTAGTTTCAATTTTATCAATTACGGAAGAATTTAAAACAATACCATTATATTTATATATTGCAGACGAGTTATTATCTTCTTTACTAATAAGATTTTGATATATATCAAATTCACATAATTCATACGTATCATCAGAATTGTTATACTTAATAAGGTTTAATGCATTATTATAATAAGATGTACTAATTTTCCCATTGGATGTCGTTGAAACAATTTTAAATACTGAAACATTCTGAGATTTTTCTCCATAAACTTCACTATCATTTACAATTGAAATATTATAATCCACGTATGAACCATCAGCACTTATTACTTTAGATAATTTATTATTAGCATAAATAATTTCATCAGTATTACATACTGACATTTTATTATCCTTATATTCATAATGACCTAAAATAATATTATCATCCCTGATTATTTGTAATGTTTCCTTATCATAAAAAACATCAGTTAAATTATGCTCTAAATCATATAAATACTTTATAGTTTCTCCAAGTGGTGTCGTGATGCTATCTATTAAACCATCTGAAGATTCAATTATGTATTCTCTTACTTCATCAATACTATAATAAATCATTTAAATACTATTATATTTATACTCGAAATTAATTGAATTTTCATTATTATCAGTAATAGAAATCAATAATCCTAATTTGTTATAACTATAAATAATATCATCCATATTTACAGTATAACCTACAGTACCAGAATCGTTATGCAAAACTGATAAAGTATAATTTGATTTTTTGTTAATATAAGAATAATCATCTTTTTTTGTAAAAATTAAAGTACTAGAATTAGGAAGAAGTAAACTAATAGTATTGTTTTTTAATTCATCAATTTTGGTATTTGTTGAAAAGAACCATTTGTTATTATAACTATTATAATACCTAGAAACATCAAAAGATACCCCTGAAAATGTTATCGTTAAATCAATTCCACTTTCAGTAAAACCACCAATATATTCATTTGATTTTGAAGAAAATGATTGGCTAATAGTTTTACTTGTATCTTTGAATTTAGCATATATAGTAACATCTTCATTGATTGGCAAAGCAAACGGAATTATATAATCAATCCATTTTCCATTAGCACCTATTTTATATTGAATAGGATCATCATTATTTCTAGGATTAACAATACCAATTTTATCATTTTCCTCATAAAAAGATAAATCAAGCAAATAATCCGGATTGCTTGTTATTTTGTTAATAACAACTTCTTTTGGGCTTGATATATTACCTGCATTATCGCGAGCATACACGTAAACAGTAGTATTAGAACTAAAACTTTTATAATTTTGAGTTTGCCAATTATAACTGTTTTTCGTAATTGAAAAACTATAATCTTTAATACCCGAACCTCCATCGCTTGATGACGCTGTCAACTTAACACTTCCTGTAGTCCAAGCAGTTGGATTCCCGGAAACCGATGGTATTGTCGGTGCAGTTTTATCAATTTTATTAATTGTCTGTGTTGAAACAAGACGGATATTACCCAGTACATCACGCACATCAACATAAACAGTACAGTTTGAAGAGAATGTTTTTGTATTACCTGACTGCCAACTATAGCTGCCCTTAGTTGTAGAGAAAGAATACGGTGTTGAATGCAAACCTGCACCGCCACTGTTATCCTTTGCACCATTAACAGTAAGTGTTACATTATTCTTTGTCCATGAAGTAGGATTACCTGTAACACTTGTTATTGTTGGTGCAGTTGTGTCATTTTCATAGCTGATTACAGTATATGGTCTCATTGACGAGGTTGAATAGGTTCGTGACGCAAAGGCACGCCATTCATATTTTTGCACTTCATCAACCTCTTCACCGCTGACAAACACGACTCCGTTATTCGCTGTGCCGTTTATCCACTTCTTAACGCAATTAACAAGGTTGTAATTATACCAATATGGATTGTCCGGATTATCCGTAGATTTACTGTTGATATTTTTCCAGTTGGTATTAGTGGTTGTTTCATATCCTGCCTTGTTTGACCATGTAATACCGGTTTCACTCCATGAAGATGTTACAAGAAATGGTCTTACATATGTTGAGTTTGTTCTTCCTGTAGTTTCTCTTACCCAGTGATATGCGTAATTAATTGTAGCACCTTTTTTGATTGCTGACGGAATATTGAATTTCTCATAAACTCGTCCGTAACCATAATCACTGGATTTACCGAAACAGCCCGTCTGCTCATTACCATAGTTATTTGAAGCGTATTTTGAAAATACTGCTGCATCGGCACTGTCATAAACATTGCTTGTGGTGGGGTCAATAACAACAGGATATACAGTGTTTTTACTGTTGAGCCATTTTTCATCCACTGTTATAGATAATATATATTCATTTTCAGCCGTTTCTTCCAATGAATACTTACAATCCGTGTAATGCTCATCAGCAAATTCCTCTATGTATTCACTGTCATAGGCATATGGTGCTGAAAAAGTCTGCACAACACCATTGTCATCATTCATCAGTGTTATCGTGCCATCCTCGTTCAATACAGCATCGCAGTTTTCGGTTTTAAGTTTAAATGAAAATACGTTCTTATTAATATTTGAGTTGAGGATAATTTCATCCTTAATACCATTAAGCTGAGGATAGAATTTAAGATTTGTACCCTCACCATAAATATTCTTGTATTCAAAATCTTCAAACTGTTCAGTGAGTATTTTAGAGGTACTCTCATTTCCGACTGTAGCCTTATCACTTTGCGGAATAATTGAGTAATTGCTGTTACCGAATTTTATGTACACGCCCTTGCTTGACTCTTTTGAAAAATTGATACGATAATCATTCTGTCCGTTAGTGTATTCATATCCCTTTGCTTTAAGTTCTTTATCTGTTTGTTTTTCAACAGATATATCTTTGGTTTTTAGATTTCCGTGTTCATCTGTATAGGATATGGGCTCTGAAAACAGATAGATTGTGTTAGAGCCATCCTTGTATTTCAAATCAACAATACTGCTATTTTCAAGCATTGACTCCTTATCAACACCTATTGCACCTTTTGTATCAATAAACTCGGATGCATAGGCAGAAAGCATAGACTGAATCCCCAGCCAATCCTGTAATCTGCTTGAGCCTACCGTTAATGCAACAAATGTACCGAATGCTATAATAACGGATAACAGCACACATAATACTCTTTTCCAAGGTTTAACATTCAATGTTTTTGCAATATTCAAATTTTTCATAAACTTTTACCCTCCTTCTTTTTAACCGTATGTTTTTTCAACATTCTTAGTGATTTTATCATCACTTCCGCCTGTACCTGAGATAGTGAAAACTACATGTGCACGATATGTGCCTTTGCTGGATAATTGCACAGAATGGCTTTTGGAAAAGTTCGTTGCAGACGATGTATCTGTCCAACTTCCACCAGAAACAGTTACCCATATCAAACCAATCTTTTTCTGTACTTTGGTTACAATTTCAGCATTTTTTGTTGTTCCCGTTATTCCCGAATAAGTATTTTTGACATTTGCTAATCTTGAACTTGATATTGAAAAAGTGGTATTTGTAGTAAGAACATTATTAGAATATAGCTGAATACTGCTGGCATAAGCAGTAATTGTCGCTGCAAAAAGTGTAACGAAGCAAAGAATAACTGCAATAATCTTTTTCATAAAAAATCCCTCCTTTCAAACTATTATTTGCCTTCATAATATACAACAGTTCGAAAAGAGGTTTTCATTACAAAAATATTTAATTTTTTTCTGAAATATTTTCAGCCATATTTATTAAATCATCTTTTAGATTATTCGGAACATTTAAAATAAACCAGTAGTAACCATCTGTCCAAGATAAAACAGAATTCTTTTCAGCAGTCATTAAATATGATTCATATCCATTTATCTTCAATTCATGATAATTGTGTTCTGTATCTATTGATAAATTAGGATCTAAAATCTCGTGTGAAAACATAATTTCAGAATTATTATTGTCTTTCCAAACAGTAAATACTCCCAAATCATCTTTTTGATAGGTATCGATTTTATATTCTTCAGGTAAATTCGTTAATGTATATTCTGTTTCTATTCTGTCTACCGGTGGAGTCGATTCCTCGCTTAATGTTACTTCATTAAATTGCGGAAACACCTTTTTAATAAATTCAATAAATGGTGTTCTTGTTGCCGATACACTTATTAGTTCTGTAAATGCAACGATGATTGCAATAATGGCTGCCAGCAAACCTTTTTTGATATTACTTCTCGTTGACAGTTTTATGTGATTATTCTTTTTTATCAGTTTATTCATTGACTTTTCAAACTTTTCCGAAAAGTCCCATTCAATTTCTTCCTCACTCTTTAAACTTGCATTATCTATCCTTTCAACTTCTATAAAAGCTTTGATAAATAGCTCTTTACCATTTTCCAAATTAATCCCTCAAATCCTTTTCAAGAATTTCCAACAATCTTTTTTTACCTCGAATGAGCTGTTGCTGAACTGCCGAATTCTTTTTACCAAGTAAATCCGAAATGTCTTTAATCTTCATTTCTTTAATAAAATGATAAAACATTACATCTCTGTATGTATCATTAAGATTTCTTATAGCTGAAACGATTTCTTCATAGCTTTCAACAAGACTCAGTTTTTCAAAAAACTGTTCATCAGTCATATTCTCAACATCATCAAGTTGAATCAATTCATCTCTTCTTTTATTTTTATGAAGAAGATTAATTGCATTATTTTTAGTTGCCTTTAATACATAGGAAAGCGTTCTATCCGATTCGGGCTCATCTATAGATTTCATATTCCGTGCAATTTTAATAAATGTATCATGTACTGCGTCTTCAGCATCATCTTTATTGTGAAGAACAGAATCAGCAGTTAACACCATTCTTTTTCTATATGTATTATATATAATTTCAAATTTCACTCGATCATTCTCAGCATCGATGAATGACATATATAACGCTAACATATATTCTCCTACTCCATACAACACTTTTAAATTCATTTTATGTTACAAAACTTTTATAAATTTATTTAATACTTTATTTCAAAATTTGTCAATAGAAATTGCCAAAATGCAGAAAAATATGGCACAAATGCAGAATTACACACTTTTATGGAACTTTTCCACCAATAATAGTATATAAAATGAGGCAGGAAAAACCTGCCTCAAAATTTTAATAATTATAAAGTATTTCATTATATATTATTTCTCTTGCCTGATTGCAATATTATTCATTCTCTGTACACATAGCATTTGATTTTTTGATTTTAACTGTTCGGTAATACCTTGCCTTTTAGCAAGTTGCTTAATGAGCAATTCTTATCGTTCTTTTGCTCTAATATCTATGTCGTGAAGATATGAATTTAATTTACCGCTTGTCAACAAATTATAATAGATTACTCTATGATTTCCTTTTAAATACTCCTTATGTTTTTGTCCTCAGAAGCCTAGTTCATAATTTGTATCAATTGATACAATGGCAGGAACTTTAACATCGCCAACTTCAATATAACTTCCGTTTAATTCTTTATATAATGATTTCATTGTAAATCCTCCGATTTGATTTTAAATATTCAACCTACAATCAAATCATTTGGCTGATTACAAAGCAATAGGACACCCTCTTTTTCAAGGGTGTCCTATCCTCGCCTTTGTTTTTTCAATTCTTATTTTTTCAGAGCAATACCCTTTTCACCAAGCTTTGCAATAACTGACTCTGCTACATCCATTACCTCTTCCCTTGTAAGGGTTTTATCAGGATGAGCAAAGGTTATTCTTGTGGTGATTGATTTACCGCTTTCGTCACTGTAAATGTCTACAACATCAACAGCTTTAACAAGCGGACTGTTTTCTGCTTTGATTGCATCAATAATAGGTGCAAATTTGTCGCTGATGAAAGAAAGGTCAATCTCAATACCCGGATATTTTGACGGTTCTTCATAGCTGATGCTGTTGTTAATAAGCTTTGCAAATGCCTCAACATCAATTTCAGCAAAAACAATTGCAGCCTTTTTATCAATTTTCTTTGAAACAACAGGATGAACAATTCCGATTTTTCCAAGCTCTGAACCATTGCAAATAAGCTTGTTGAGATTGCGTGGGTGCTCATAGGAATGAACAGCATCTGCTTTTTCAAACTGCATTGTGCTGTGCTTAATATCATCAAAAACAACAGCAAGCATATCTCGAAGCTCAAAGTAAAGTGTTTCAACAGACTTTGTTTTGCTGAACAGAGTAACTGCCAACTTTTTACGCTCATTGCAAAGGTTATCTTCATTAACACCTTCAACAACTCTGCCGATTTCAAACACGCCGAAATCAGTATCAAAGCCTGTATTTGCCTTAACCTGACAAAGCTGTGTAGGAATGATTGATTTACGGATAGTTTCAATATTCGGATTTGTTGCATTAACAAGCTTAATGTTATCCTCAACCTCGATACCGAGAGCCTTATATTCATCATAATAAGTCCATACATAGGAATGAAGCTCGTGAAGAGAAAAACGCTTAACAAGGATGTCTTTAATTTTATCCTCATCAGTCTTTTCAACATCTGCTCTCACAGGGTAAAGAGGAGCGTTTGCTGTGTGAATATCAAAGTTATCATAGCCATAAATACGTGTGATTTCCTCAATAATATCAGCCTTGATTGTAACATCCTTTGTTGCTCTCCAGCTTGGAACAACAACACTGAAATGTTCATCAGTCAGTGAAACGCTGAAGCCGAGAGAATTAAGCGTACTTACTATTGTATCGTTATCAATATCAATACCGGTGTACTTATCAACAAAAGCTTTGTCAAAGTCAAGCTTAACCTCATCATATTTGAATGCATATTCATCCGTAAGGGATGAAACAACCTTAACACCGCTGTCAATATCTGTCATCAGCTTAACAAAACGAGCAATTGCAGGAACTGTCATTTCAGGGTCAAGGCACTTTTCATAACGCATTGATGCATCTGTTCTGTGAGAAAGACGAACAGTTGACTTGCGGATTGAAACAGCATTAAAGGTTGCAGACTCAAGCGTAAGTGTTGTTGTATCCTCCACAATTTCACTGTCAAGACCGCCCATAATACCTGCAATTGCAACGGGCGTATTGTCATTGCAAATCATAAGTGTATCTTCATCAATATTTCTTTCAACTCCGTCAAGTGTCCGGAAAGTGAATGTTTCATCAAAACGCTTAATGCGGATTTTTTCGACCTTGCGTGAATCAAATGCATGCATCGGCTGACCCATTTCAAGCATTAAATAGTTTGTTAAATCTGCAAGGAAATTGATTGCTCTCATTCCGCAGTAGAACAGGCGAATACGCATATTGACAGGTGAAACTGCTGTGCTGATGTTCTCAACCTGCAAACAGGAATATCTCTGACAAAGAGGGTCTTCAATCTTCATATCAACCTTTGGCAGATTGCTGTACTGTGACAAATCAACAGTATCGAGCGGCTTGAGCTCCCTGCCTGCAAGGGCAGCAAACTCACGTGCAATACCATAGTGACCCCAAAGATCAGGACGGTTTGTCAGTGACTTATTGTCAACCTCAAAGATAATATCATCAATCTGATATAAATCCTTAATATCAGTACCATTGGCAACATCATCGGTAATATCCATAATGCCTGAATTATCATCGCTGATACCGATTTCCTTTTCACTGCAGCACATACCGTAAGAGGTATAGCCTGCAAGCGGACGCGGAGAAATTTCAAGCTCACCGAGCTTTGCGCCAACCTTGGCAAAAGCGGTTTTCATACCCACTCTGACATTCGGTGCACCGCACACAACATCTATAAACTCTGCGTCACCAGCATCAACCTTTAAAAGGTGAAGTTTTTTTGAATCAGGGTGATTTTCAACTGATTTAATCTCAGCAACAACAACACCTGACAAATCACTGCCCTTAAAGAATATCTCATTTTCCACCTCAGCAGTTGAAAGGGAGAAACGGTGAATCAAGTCAAGTTTGTCAAGACCTGTGAAATCCACGAAATCACCAATCCAGTTCATTGATAAAAACATAATTTTACTCTCCTTTCTTACTCATCGTCGGTAAACTGTGACAGACTCTTAAGACTGCCGCTGTTTAAATCACGAATATCTTTAATACCATATTTCATCATAACAAGTCTGGTCAAACCAAGACCAAAAGCAAAGCCTGTGTATTCATCAGGGTCAATGCCGCCAGCCTTAAGCACCTCAGGATGAATCATACCGCATGGGCAAAGCTCAAGCCAGCCGCTGTGCTTACAGCTCGGGCATCCCTCGCCGCCGCAGATAAGGCAGCTTATATCAAGCTCAAATCCGGGCTCTACGAATGGGAAAAAGCCGGGACGAAGACGAACCTTAATATCCTTCTGAAATACTTCAGAAAGCATTGTTTTCATAAAGTATATAAGGTTTGAAATTGAAATATTTTTGTCAACCATAACACCCTCCATCTGGAAGAAGGTATTTTCGTGACAGGCATCTGTTGCCTCATTTCTGAAGCATCTGCCGGGGAAAATTGCCTTAATCGGCACACCGTCATTCACAAGTGCATCCTTATACTTTTTATAAATCGCATTTTGTGCAGCTGAGGTCTGGCTCTTTAAAAGCTGACCGTTCTCTAAATAATAGGTATCCTGCATATCTCTTGCAGGGTGATGCTTTGGAATATTAAGTGACTCAAAGCACTCATAATCGGTTACAACCTCGCTGTAATCCTCAACAGTAAAGCCCATGGTTTTAAATATACGCTCAACCTCACGCTGTACTAATGTGATAGGATGATATGAGCCACGCTCAAGCTTTGCGGGCATTGAAATATCAAACTCCGGCATTGAGTTGATTTCCCTTTCAATTTCCTTTTCCTTTAGCTCTGCTGTTTTTTCTGCAATTTTATTTGCAACAGCACCCTTAAGCTCATTAACCTTTGCACCAAGTGCCTTTCTTTCATCGTTTGAAAGCTCTTTCATTCCTTTGAGCAAATCGGTAACACTACCCTTTTTGCCAAGGTACTGAACACGAATGCTTTCAAGCTCAGCCGAATTTTCAATTTTAGCAAGCTCGGCTTCAAACTTTTCTTTGAGAGCTGTAATTCTGCTTTCCATAATTCCCTCCTAAAAATAAAAAAACTTTCA
>ERZ808040.2028-NODE-2028-length-12271-cov-3.546088_pt1 | contig 12271 bp, 13 predicted proteins | sample MGYA00380191_ERZ808040 | MGnify/ENA primary metagenome ERZ808040 (study PRJEB31490, sample SAMN06133395) | mouse gut metagenome | isolation source: J6 | host: mice | place: China: Chengdu | collected 2015-05 ... | reverse complement strand
CAATCATACGATTGAACGCTTTTTTCTTAGAAAACCTTTCATCATTCCCTTTTGTTTCTGATCCTTGTCCTTGTCCTCTTCCTTTTCGCTTTCTTCTTTCTGCTTCACAGGAATTGTCTTGTCCCGCATTTTTTTCGCTCTTCTGCCCTTCTGATTGTAGGCACGGAGCATTTCATCGATCTTCTGATAGTGTTCCTCCTGTTTCTGCAGACGTTCCTCTTCCCTGGCATCCTCCTTCTCCTCCTGCAGTCTGAACTGATAATCCAGCTCCTTTAAAAGGGTTTCCTTGATTTCCTGGCAAATCTGCTTATTATTCGTCTGCACTGCCTCCACGATCATCTCCTTTAATAACTGTTGAAGCCTTAAACTCTTCTGCTCCCGGCTCTCCTCCTGGATGGGCATAGTGCTGCCCTCTACCGGAAGAAATTCTCCTTTTTTGACCATAATGACATGATGCTTGCCCAATTCCACATCCTCCGTGGAAGCTGCCGCCTGTACTTCTGCCTGTTGCGTGTGTGCTTCCTTTTCCTCTTCCGGCTTTTCAAAAAACATGATGGGCGATTTCAGGTCTCCGTTTTTCAACATGTGGCGGATTGCCTTAAGCTGAAGTCCCTGTTCCTTTAATTCCTTCACCATCTGAAATCTGCTGATATCCTCCTCCGTATAGTAGCGGTGCCCCATCTCGTTGCGCTTTGCCGGTACCTTTAATTCCTCCTCCCAGTATCTGAGCACATGTGCCTCCACCTGTACTTTTTTGGCTGCATCCGAAATCATATAAATTTTTTCTGCCTGTTTCATATTTTTTCCCCTTTCTTTTTGATTTTTAAGCACTGGCCGTCACGCTTCGCGAGGCAGCTCTATGTTAAAAAAAGAGAACATGCCTTATAGCTTGTCCTCTTTTGTAATGTGTATGATCCTATGTACTTTTGTGTGTTTCTATTTCTGCAGATTGGCAAACTTGGTGTAATCCGGCAGCCATACCAATTCTATGGTTCCAATGGGACCATTTCTCTGCTTGGCTATGATGATCTCCGCGATGCCTTTCTTTTCCGTATCTTTATTGTAGTAATCATCCCTGTATATGAACATGACCACATCCGCGTCCTGCTCGATGGCGCCGGATTCACGAAGGTCTGAAAGCATGGGTCTGTGGTCCGGACGCTGTTCCACCGCACGGGAAAGCTGGGAAAGCGCCACCACTGGCACATTCAATTCCCTCGCCAATGCCTTTAAGGAACGGGATATATCCGAAATCTCCTGCTGTCTGGAGTCCGACCCGCGTCCGCTTCCTGACATCAGCTGAAGGTAGTCGATGATAATAATCTTCAAATCATGTTCCAGCTTATATTTCCTGCACTTGGAGCGCAACTCCGAAATGCTGATACCGGGCGTGTCATCTATGATCAGATTAGACTTTCCGATCACCCCCGCACTCTCTATCAGCTTCTCCCACTCTGCGTCAGATAGATTGCCCGTACGCAAATGCTGAGAATCCACCTTAGACTCCAAGGAAAAGAGACGATTCACAAGCTGTTCCTTACTCATTTCCAGACTGAATATCGCCACCGTCTGATTTAGCTTGAATGCCACATACTGGGCAATATTAAGGACAAAGGCTGTCTTTCCCATGGAAGGTCTCGCCGCGACCAAGATCAAGTCGGAAGGCTGCATGCCGGCTGTCCTGTAGTCTAAATCGATAAAACCTGTTGCAATGCCCGTAACGTTTCCGTTGCTCTTAGATGCCTTTTCGATTTTATCCATGGCGTTCATCACCACCTGCCTGATGGGGACGAACTCCCCTGTGTTCCGCTTTTGTACCAATTCAAAGACACGCTTTTCTGTGTCCTCCAAAATGACTTCAAGGTTTTCTTTCCCTACATAACAGGTATTGGCAATCTCTTCGTTCAAACGAATCAGTTTCCGCAGGGTCGACTTTTCAGCGACAATGCCTGCATAGTACTTAATATTGGCAGAAGTCGGCACTGCTGTGATCAAGTCTCTGATAAATTCAAGGCTACTGACTTCGGGAGGCACATCCTTCTCCTTAAGCCTGTCCTGAAGGGTAACTAAGTCCACCGGTCTTCCTTCGTCATTTAGTTCTACCATGGTGTCAAACACTACCCCATACTGCCTGTTGTAGAAATCATCGCCCGATATGATCTCAGACGCTACCGTAATAGCCTCCCTGTCCATGATCATGGAACCTATGACCGATTGCTCCGCCTCTATGCTGTGAGGCAATACCCGCTTTAAAAGCGCTTCCTCCGCTGCTGCCATTTATCATCTAACCTTTCATTTGTGTTACTTTCACTTTCAGTTTGCCTGTTACACTTGGGTGAAGCTTCACGCCCACCTCGAACACGCCGAAACTCTTAATTGCTTCTGGAAGGATGATCTTCTTCTTATCGATTTCCTTTCCGCACTGTTCCTTGTAGCCTTGCGCAATCTCCTTAGTAGAGATTGAACCGAATGTTCTTCCGCCTTCACCGGCTTTCATGGACAGGACTACTTCGTCTTCCTCCATCGCCTTTGCAAAATCCTGGGCTGCCTTAAGCTGTTCCTGGGCAAGTTTTTCATCATTTGCCTTTTTCAATTTCAGATCGTTCATATTTTTGTTATTTGCTTCTATGCCCAGCTTTTTGGGCAGAACAAAATTTCTTGCGTATCCGTCATTTACGTCTACCACGTCCCCCTTTTTGCCAAGACTCTTTACATCTTCTAACAATATTACCTTCATAATGACTCCTATCTGTTTTCTCTTATCGTTTAAGCCTACTCTGCCGACAGATCGCCTTCGGCAATCATCTTGTCCAAAGTCCCCTTCAGGATACCAATGCCCTCAGGAATTGAAACGCCGCTTAGCTGGCAGCCTGCCGTGCCTAAATGACCGCCGCCGCCCATCTTTTCCATGATGATCTGCACATTGACCTCATCAATGCTTCTGGCGCTGATGAACACCTGATTCTGGTACTCTGTAAGGACAAAGCTCGCCTTTACGCCCTTTATATTCAAAAGTTCATTGGCTGCCTGGGCGCCAACAACGGTAGGACTCTGTATATCTTCGCTGCTGCAGGTGGAAATTGCATAAGACTTACGATAAATCTCCGCCTGACTTACTGCATCCGCTTTTGCTTTATACTCTATGGCATCTTCCCTGGAGAGCTTGCGCACCCTGGTCACGTCTGCGCCATTCCTCCTCAAAAATGCCGCCGCCTCAAAGGTTCTGACACCTGTTTTCGTCATAAAATTATTGGTATCCACTACAATACCGGAATACATGCAGTCCGCCTCTTCCGCCGTGATCTTGATGTTTTCCCCGATATACTGCAGAATCTCGGAAACCATCTCACAGGTTGAGGAAGCATATGCCTCCACATAAGAAAGAGTGGCATTTTCAATAATCTCAGACCCTTGTCTGTGGTGATCGAGCACTACAATAGATTTACACATCCTAAGAAGTTCCGGGCACTCCGTGATGCTGGGCTTGTTCACGTCCACCACCACCAGCACGGTGCCGCTTCCCGCAAGCTCTAACGCCTGCTGACTGTTGACGATCATATCTTCTTGGTATTCCTCATGACTCCTGATCAGATCCACCATGGGCTTCATGGAAGCGCTCACATCATTTAAAACGATATTGGCTTTCCGATCTAACGTAGTTGCAATCCGGTGGATTCCCACCGCCGCACCGAAACTGTCCACATCCGCAAGCCTGTGCCCCATGATGAGCACCCTCTCCTTTGTGGAAATAATCTCCCTGAGTGCCTGCGCCTTGACTCTCGCCTTCACTCTCGTATTCTTTTCTACCTGCTGGCTCTTGCCTCCAAAGTAGGTGACGTTCTGGGGCGTCTTGACTACCGCCTGGTCGCCTCCGCGCCCTAGCGCAAGGTCTATGGCATTGCGGGCAAATTCATAATTCTGTGCATAAGTAAGACCGTCCACACCAAGTCCGATGCTGATGGTCACCGCCATCTCATTGCCAATGTTGACCGTCTTCACATCCTCTAAAATATCGAACTTACTCTCCCGAAGGAGCATCGTCGCCTTTTTGCGAAGGATAATCATATACTTGTCCTTCTCGATCTTCTTGCAGATGCCGTCAAGGGCGGCAATGTATTTATTGACTTTTCTGTCAATCAGTGCAATCAACAGGGAGCGCCTTACCTCCTCCACGCTTTCAAGGGCTTCATCGTAATTGTCCAGATAGATCATACCCACAGCAAGACTCTGGTCATCCACCTCCTGCAGCGCGATCTTAAGCGCCGTCTCATCAAACAGATAAAAAGCAATCAGAAAGCCGTTGGACTCATCAGCCTCCACAATATCGCTGCTCTCAAGCATGTCCCGCATAGACAGCTTCCGCATCTTGGCGACATAGTTGCTCTCTTCAAATACGATATCCGTCTCCGTAAATTCCGTATCATACGGAAGCTTTTCTTTGGTGATGGAAGGAAAAAGAGAGGTGATAGATTTCTTATATCCTTTCGCCTTATGTACCACCCTCTCAAAAGCCTCGTTGGTCCAGATAATATGACCTGCATCGTCCAGCATTGCGTAAGGGATCTCCAGTTCTCTTAACAGCACCTTCTGGACTTGTCCATACTGGGTCGCAAAGCTTACCATCTCATTCATGATGACAGGCTTATTATAGAGCTGCAAAGATACCACCACTGCAAAGTACAACAAGGTAAAACAGGTCACGATAAGACCGGCAGGTATGCTGAACAAATATACCGCCAAGTTTACGATCATCAATAGAAAACCCAGATATAAAGAAGTCTGCATGTATCTTTTCAGCCTTCCCTTTAATCTCATTTTACTTCTTAATGGAGCCATTCTACCAAATACTCCTTTTGTAGTCCGATGTAATTGATTAAAATATACTTCCTTAGTATAACATTTTTCCTAAAAAGTTTCTACCAAATTATTCAGAACCTTTTAGACAGTATTTTACCTTTTCCGGCACCACCGGCGTCAAATTAAGGCATGATGTGTCGAGAAAGCCATTCCGCTCACATCCCTCCCCCTGCCGCGTAGAGAAAATAGGAAACGGGGAACAATCTGGCAATCCAGTCCACCCCTTCTATATAATTTCCCATGCGGATAAATACCGGACAGAAAATACAACTTCCAAGAATCAGTACAGGAAGAAGGCTATACAGGATCTTGCTCTTTTTGATGAACAGGTTTAAAAACCGCACATATAACTCAAGTACAACAAAATAAAGGAAAAGCGCTATGGCATCCCGAACAGCCCCGCGCCAGCCGCTTCCTATGTCCAGCAGGCAAAGACAAAACCCGCCCATCAGAATGCTTCCGGCTACTGCCGCATGAATGCTGCCCGATTTAAGACGCCTGCGAAAGGCTGCGGGCACATTCTTAAAGGTCTGCTCCTGTTCCATGGCATTTCCCAACCCCAAAAGGCTCATCAGAAAGATCATCACCCCGATACAGCCTCTAAGGGTGTCGAGATTTTCCGCCTTCTCACTGCCTCTTTGCTCTATTGTCTCATATTCAAAACAGAAGGTACTTCCATCCTGCGCATACTGATCCTTAAGGGAAAGAAGTCTTTCCCTGTCAAAGCCGCTCCCTTCAAAGTAATCGGTCAAAATATCTTCCGAAAGCATCTGAAACAGATCCGCAAATACCACCTCATACGAGATTTTGTAAGCGGAAGAAGCAGGTGAAAAGTAAAGCGTAACCTGATTCTTTGCTCCCCTTTTCAACAGTTCCTCATAAAAACCTTCCGGAAAAAGATAACCGCATTCCAGCGTTCCATTTTCCACGAGCCTGATCATCTCTTCCTCATCCGTATATCCCTGAAATGTGAAAATCCCTTCTTCTTTTTCAAGCATCCGGAACAGTTCTTCTCCCTTTTCATCCTCCCAGCAGACGCCGACTGCAATTCCCCTGTACGCTTCCCCTCCAAAAGTGCCTGTCTTTCCCATGATGCCCAGAATAATACCTACAAGGAGCAAAAAGGCAATCCAAATCCTGTGCTTTTGCAGATATTGTTTCCAAAGAATCGTATAAATTTTTACCCAATTCTTCATTTATGCCTCCCTTTGCCCCTCGCTGCAAGATACGCTCGTCCCATAGCCGCCAGAATACCTGCTGCCAATGAAAATACCCCCACAGCCAGAATCATTGCCGTCGTTTTAATATCATATCTTCCCTGCAGAGCTGTCGCCATCCCTTCCATCCACACCTTATAAGGAAGGTAAGCGCCTGCCTTTTCTATCCAAACAGGGAGAAAGGCGGAAGGAATAAAAACGCCGGATGCAAACATAAATACCATCAGCACAGTAAATCCTACCCCCATGCTTCCCACCTGATTTCCCAAAATCTGGAACAGCCCGCGTATAAACACGCCCACAAAAAGCCAGAGCGGCAGAATCATCATCCATGCAGGTCCTGGCGCAAAAGAACTTTTGCTGCTATGCATCACAAACAGATAGACTGGCAAAGAAAAAAGGCTTCCAAGCAGGGCAAAAACGATAGAAAATGCTGCTGTATCGATCAGATACTGCTGTACGGCGCCAATCCCTTTGCATTTGAACATCTTCTCTCTCTCCCCCATTTCCACCTGCATATATCTGCCGAAAGCAAGTCCTACAAAGGACAGAAAGGCAAAAAGCAGGGAAATGACATAATAATCGGTCAGATTTACGCCTTTGACCGCGGTCACTTCCTTTTCCCTGAAAAGCGTGCTTCTTGCAAGAGCGTACTTTAAGTACGCTTCATTCAGCGCATCTTCTGTCTGACCAATCAGATCCGCCCTCCCATTTTCCCCACAGAGCGTATCCGCCGCATAGATTCCAGCCTGCGCAGTCGTAAGAAGCGATGCCCCGGCACGGGATAATTGGGTAAACACCTCCGTCTCTATCTTACTGTACGCACTGCCGGTCAGGATCTTTGCCGGTATGTTCTCACCGGAAAGAATACTGTCCACGATTCCCTCGGGCACAATGATTGCTCCGTAGATTTCTCCTGTCTTAAGCGCATCTTCCGCTGCCTCCTTGGACATAATTTCCAAGGAAACTCTATCTTTAAAGCTGTCCATGCCGCCTACAAATCTGACCAGCATATCCGCCATCCGGTCTTCTCCCTCAGCGACGATTCCCACCTTGATCTCTTTTATCACCTTGTCCCCATAAATCGCCCTTGTGGCATAAATACCTGCCCCTGCCAGGATTGCCGCAAATAGAATGGTCTCCAGCAGGATGAGTGGGAGGATTCGCATAAACTCTTTTAGTTTTAATCTAAACAGCATCCATCTGCAATACATCTTTCCTCACTGCCCTTTCATAAATCCGACGACCATTTCTTCCACCGTCATCCCTCCGGAAAGTGCAGACGCTTCTCCATCCTTGATTGCCCACAGGCTCTGGCACGCCGCAATTTCCCCTTCCTCATGGCTGGAAAGTAAAACGCTCCCTCCTTCTTTGGTAAACCTTCGGATGTACTCTTTTAATTCTTCCTTGAAAACCAGATCGAGTGCAGCGCTGGGTTCATCCATCAAAAGAAACGGTGGCTTATGAAGCAGGGCGCACACAATGTTTACCCGCTTATTCATACCGCCGGAAAGATTCTTTACCTTTTCTTTGTAAAAGGGTCGAATCCTAAACTGCTCGCACAGCTGTTCCAGATTGCGGCAGTTTTCCCGATAATCCCCAAAACTTGCCCACAATTTTATATTGTCACGAACGGTCAAATCCGGCATCAAAGCGCTTTCCTGCGGTATATAACCTACATATGCTGCCATCTGGCGGACGGGATTCTTTATTTCTTTCCCGTTTACAAAAATCTGTCCGCCGTCTGCCTTCTCCACCCCCGCCAAAATCTTAAGGAGCGTGGACTTGCCGCATCCGTTAGCGCCTACAATTCCCACGCACTGCCCCGCCTGCACCGTCAGGCTGACTTTGCGCAACACCTGCTTTTTCCCATAACTCTTTTTGATATCCCTGATTTCTAATTCCATATTTCCTCTCAATCCACCGTGCTTCGCATACCGACTTTTGTTCCGCGCACGTATCTGCGCACTCAATTGGACCTCTCGCACGAACTTTCTTATGAAATCAAATAGAGCAGTGATCTCCACCGCTCTATTATCATAATACCAAAATCTATTATTGTCCAATTTTAATACAAAGAGTATGCAATCTCATACAGAATCTCATACCAGTCGTCTTCCGTCATCTTGAGGGCATTGCGAAGATCTCCCTCCGGCATCTCTATCTCACCGCATTCATTGGAAATCGTGATATCGCCATAGAAAATCTCTTCATTATCTATCTTAAAGGTGTCGACGACAATCATGTACTCAGATCCCGGCACGGTCTTTTCGATACTTCCTTTCGCCAAAACAGAAAGATAATCTTCTTCCTCAAGGGCAAACTGGAAATCACCGCTGTCTTTATCGTACGCTGCTTCCAGAATCAATTCTTCCCCATCTATTTCAATCCGGTACTGTACATTATAATTCGTTCCTTCAGAGTATCCGCTCCGCTTGATTGCAAGTTCCTCAAAATCATATTTTAAGGTAAAGTCTGTATTTTCCAAAGGGAAACTTCCACCGCAGATGTTCCATTCCATGGACACCTCTCCGCTTTCAAAACAAATCTGCGAAAGCGCCTCATTGTAAACGTAACAGTAGACCTGCAAATCTCCCACCTTGGCGCAAGCTTCTTCAAGCTCGTCAAACGCCTCCAGCATCACCTCATGTTCAATGGCATACCCGGATGTACTGATTGCCACCTGATCAATATAGCTCCGAAGCGCTGCATTATCTTCATAGAGCTCCCTATATGTATGAAAGAAATCTGCTGCCTGTGTGTCTGCAATCGTCACTACATATCCCTCACAGTTTCTTTCCTTTCCATTTACCGTAAGCATTTTTCCGTCCGCCTTATCGACCTTTGCCTTGGTCCACATGTTGAGCATAGCATCTCCCAGTTGTGTAAACGCTTCCTCCAGTGATTCGCCGTCGTTTTCTGACAATCCCTTCCCCTGCAATTCATCTCCCAGCACCCGCAGTTCTTCAGCCAGTTCATCCTCCAGCTCATACATGTCTATAAACGCTTCAATATCTTTATCATACGTTGTAAAATCTACATAAAGCACGTAATCTGTCCACCCCGGAATACCTAAGCGTATCTCTTCTTCATCCATATACAGGTTCGCTTCAAGTATGGAAATCCCATAATAGCCTGCGCCCATAAGCATTCCCCAGCGGTCATGGTCTCTGTTAAATTCGATTGCTACATTTCCCAGCCCAGATAAATCCAGATCGGCGTCGATATGCATCTGTTCGTCTTCAAACATATCCTCGTAGCTATCCATGCCCCACGCATCTTTTATGGCGTCTCCGCTTTGTGTAAATGTGTTTTCAAATGCGTTCGCAAGTGTTTTTTCAGGACTTTGACCCAAATTCCCTGTTGCCACCACTACACCCAAAAGAATTACCACCAACAAAAATCCCACCGCTGCCGGAATGATAAATCTAACTGCATTGCCGGATTTCTTTTGATTCATCTCCATACTTTCATCCTCCTGCATAATTGGACAAAAGGGCTGCCGATAACCGGCAACCCTTTACTGTTTACAATTTGAAATGTCTAAGCCGCATCTTACCTGCGCATTAATCACAGGTATAAGGCATTAATGCAATATGACGTGCTCTCTTGATTGCAACTGTAAGAGCTCTCTGATGCTTTGCACAGTTTCCTGTGATTCTTCTGGGAAGAATCTTACCTCTCTCAGACACATATCTTTTTAATTTATTTACATCTTTGTAATCAATTACATTGTCTTTGCCGCAGAACACACAAACTTTTTTTCTTCTGCGCATTCCGCCTTTTTTTCTCATGGGAGAATCAGACTTGTCTGCTTTATTATATGCCATAATTATTGCCTCCTATCTTTATTAAAAATCTTAGTTAAATGGCAGTTCTTCGTCTATTCCGTCCGGAATATTCATGAAGCCGTCACCTGCTCCTGAAGGTTCAGGCGCCCTGCCTCCGCCGGTATAGCCCCCACCAGAACCGACGCTGCTGTTTTTACTCTCGGCAAATTCCTGATCTTCTGCTACTACCTCTGTGGTGTACACTTTAACACCATCCTTGTTGGTATAGCTTCCTGTCTGAATACGACCTGACACCAGAATCTTGGTTCCCTTCCTGAAATATCTTTCAGCAAATTCCCCAGATTTTCCGAATGCCACACAATTGATAAAATCTGCGGTGTTCTCGTCACCGTTACGATTGAATCTACGGTCTACAGCCAGTGTATATCTGGCAATCGCCAATGCGTTTTCCCCCTGTGAGTATCTCACTTCAGGGTCTCTTGTCAAACGCCCCATAAGTATTACTTTATTCATACCTGCCTCTACTTTCCAGCATATCATTCGTATACGCTTTATGCTTCGTCCTGTCTAACGCATAAAAATCTGATAACATTGTCCATAATGCGAACACGATTTTCGATTTCGATCGGCGCTGTGCTTTCCGCATCGAACTGGATAAAGTAATAGAAAGCTTCTTTCATCTTCTGAACTTCATAAGCCAGTCTCTTCTTGCCCCAGTCGTCAACGTTTGTAATCGTACCGCCGAATCTTTCAATGAGCGCCTTGCATTTGTCTACGACTGCTGCTCTTTCCTCATCTTCGATTTTCGCACTTACAACAACGGCTAATTCATATTTGTTCATGCTTAAGTTACCTCCTTTTGGTCTCTGGCCCCCATTTATGGGAGCAAGGAATGTGTCTCTTCCGCTTTTGCGGATGGTTAAAACATACCACGGAGTAATATGATACCACGTATTTGCCTATTTTTCAAGAGTTTGTCCGTGAAATCTTTTTAATCTTTTTTTCAACCTGACTTCGCGGACTCATGATCTGATGCCCGCAGCCTGCGCACTTTAACCGGAAGTCTGCTCCCACGCGAAGCACCTCCCATTCAAAGCTCCCGCAAGGGTGGGGCTTTTTGAGCGTCAGTTTATCGCCTACCTGAATATCCATGTGTCACGGTCCTTTCTAAAGTTACAGGCTTGCAAAGATTTCCCCGATGCTGCCCTGTACCACCAGATCTGCTGCCCCATCCCTCGCCGTGGGCGTCTTGTTGATCAGAATCAGTTTGTTTCCTCTATAATAGTCTATCAGACCTGCTGCCGGATATACCACAAGGGATGTGCCTCCTATAATCAGCACGTCCGCGTTTGCAATATAAGAAATAGCATCCCGAAGAATCTGGTTATCCAGCCCCTCTTCATACAAGACTACGTCCGGTTTGATTGCCCCTTTGCACGCATCGCACTTTGGCACTCCGTCTGCGTGAAGCATGTACTCTGCATCGAAGGACTTTCCGCAGCTCTCACAGTAGTTCCGCAGCACGCTGCCGTGGAGCTCCAAGACCTTTTTGCTGCCCGCCGCCTGATGGAGTCCGTCGATGTTCTGGGTGATGATTGCCTTTAGTTTGCCCTCCTGCTCCCACTCGGCAAGTTTAAGATGCGCCGCGTTAGGCTTTGCATCGAGGCAGAGCATCTTGTCCTTATAGAACCGGAAGAACTCTTCGGGCTTTTGTCTGTAAAAGGTGTGGCTTAAAATGGTCTCCGGAGGATAATCATATTTCTGATTGTATAGTCCGTCCACACTTCTGAAATCGGGAATGCCGCTTTCTGTTGAGACACCGGCGCCGCCAAAAAATACGATGTTGTCGCTGCCGTCTATGATTTCTTTTAATCTTTCAATCTGATCCATCCTCATCCTCCATTTCCGCCTGGGACACATCCCTGCGTCCGTGCTTTTTTATTCGTTCTGTACAGCCATGCTCTTTTACTTGGCTGATTGTATTAGAATCAGTTTACTACAGGATGGTTGGATGTTCAACTGGAATTGTGGGAAGGTTATGCTGTCTGCTTCTTATGTTGAATTAAGCCTCCTGCTCAAAATGACAGGAGGCTTAAAACTTTTGCATGAATGGAAGTAAACTACTTTCGTTTGTCTATATCTATAACAGCAACGTAGTGAGACCTTGAAGAATCAAATATCGATTTCTGCATCAACAAGCGCCGCCAAAACAGCACTACCAACAAGAACAACAGCACCACCAACAACAGCAGCAACAGCCAATCCCACTTTTTTGTACTATTCTATTGGTTTTTTTTTTTTTTTTTTTTTTTCTTTCTTTATTTTTTTCTGTTTCGCTTTTTTTTTTTTTTTTTTCTTTTTTTCTTTTTTTTTTTTTTTTTTGTCATAATTTTTTTTTTTTTTTTT
>ERZ808040.2025-NODE-2025-length-12278-cov-7.825506_pt1 | contig 12278 bp, 8 predicted proteins | sample MGYA00380191_ERZ808040 | MGnify/ENA primary metagenome ERZ808040 (study PRJEB31490, sample SAMN06133395) | mouse gut metagenome | isolation source: J6 | host: mice | place: China: Chengdu | collected 2015-05 ... | reverse complement strand
CTAATTCTGTATGATTGGGAAGAGGGAGTTTTCCTTCTTCCCTTATTTTTTTTGCCAACTATAATTTTACTCTAAGCAGCCGGGATACAGCCAAATCGTTGTTTTGAATCACATAATTTTTGTCAATACTGGAAATAGTAAGACAAAGCCTGCCGGTGCGCTGCCGGGCGGGAAAGGGCCCTGTATGACGGGATGAACCGGAAAAAACAATGCAGCGCAGAAATGAGAGGAAACGATGAGTATTCGCGATTTGGGGATTATTGAAATCACTGTATTTTTGGTTCTGCTGGCTGCATTTCTGTTTTTTTTCGGATTGTTTGTAATGCTCCGTCACCGGCAGAGATATTCCGGTGTGCGTTATGCAAGGAAGCAGCGGCTGATGGAAAAGGCGCTGCAGCATAAGATACAGCGGGCGCCGGAGGAATACGAGGATGTATATTATCCTTCCAAATTCGGAGCATGGAGGGACGGGGAAGAGCAGCCGAGCACCGGCGGGCTACGGAATATGCAGGGCAAAGAGAGAGCCGGAGAAGGGGAGCGTCTTGATTCGCGGGATGAGGGCCGGGCCGGGCAGGGATGGAAACGGACCGGACAGGAACAAAACCGGAGCAGTCAGCGAACGCAGTACGGCGCGGCAGGAACAAATCGTACAAGTCGGCAGGAAGAGCAGACGGGCACGGCGGGAAGCGGATTGAGGGAGAGGCAGAATGCAGCGGCAGGAGGCAGTCTGAGGGAGAGGAAGAGTACAGCGGCAGGAAACAGCCTTGAGGAAAGACAGAGTGCGGCAGCGGGAAGCAGTCTTGCGGAGAAGCAGGGCGCAGCAGGAGGAAGTCTGCGGGAAAGACAAAATACAGGAGCGGGAAGCGGCCTTGCAGAGAAGCAGGGCGCAGCAGGAAGCAGTCTGCGGGAAAGACAGAATATGGCAGCGGGAAGCAGCCTTGCGGAGAAGCGGGGCGCATCTGCAGGAGGCAGCCTGCGGGAAAGACAGAATACGGCAGCGGGAAGCAGCCTTGCAGAGAAGCAGGGAGCAACAGGAAGCAGCCTGCGGGAAGGGCAGGGCACAGCAGAGAGCCGGCTGATGCGGCAGAGGCTGAAGGAGTCTGAATCCGTACAGACACCGGAGCCGGGAGGGACGGGTACGGCCGGCTCCGGTCGGTTCGGACAGAAGCCGGGGCCATCGGAAACAGGCATGTCGGGAACCTGGGAAGAATCCGATGTACAAAGCCGCCTTCGGGAAAGGCGGAATACGGCAGGAAGCAGTCTTTCAGAAAGGCAGCTTCGGGAAAAGCAGAGTACTGCGGCAGACCGTTCCCGGGAAACAAAACCGATGAGTACCGGAACGGTGCAGGAATGGCCGGAGAATCGGAGGGAATCCGGTGCCGCACCAGCAGCAAAAGCGGATCGGCGCGCGGCGGAGCCGATCCGTATATGGGATGTAAACAGCCAGTCTGTGCGTACCGTAAAAAGGGCACAGGATGCCGTCTTTGTTGAGGAGAGAAGAATTTCACACAGAAGGGATCAGCTGAAGCGGCTGGAAGAAGCCGGCCAGTAGCCAGTCAGCAGCCGGCCGGACATCCGGCTGCCCCGCGGAAACTATCCCGCAGAAAGCGTAAACTTATCCCAAAAGTAACGGTTGCGAAAGCCCGTGCCTCCGGCTATAATAGTTACAGTGCGGCGGAAACAGAGCCGAAATAAATTGGGAAAAGGATGGGCGGGATGTTTCACAGATATGTCTTATCTAACGGCATCGAGGTGATTTCGGAGCCGATGGAAAATCGGAAGACAGCGGCTCTCGGGGTTTTTGTGAAGGTTGGCTCGCAGGATGAGACACGGGAGAACAACGGAATTTCTCATCTGCTGGAGCACATGCTGTTTCAGGGGACGGGCAGCCGTACCGCAAAGGAGATCGCGGATATTACGGCGCGGATGGGCGATGACGTCAATGCTTTTACGAGCAAGGAATGCACCGCTGTTTATGGGATGACGATTACAGAGCGGCTGGAAGAGCTGGCGATGCTGTTCGGCGATATGCTTACCTCCCCGCTGCTTGCAGTGAAGGAGCTCAGAAAGGAAAAGCGAATCGTCATGGATGAAATTGATATGTACCAGGATTCTGCGGAAGATCTTGTGCATGAGCTGCTTCAGCGCAGAGTCTGGCGTGACGATGCGCTCGGCTTTCTGATTTCCGGGACAAAATCCACAGTCCGCTCTTTCGACAGCGGGCAGCTGCGCCGCTTTCACAGGGAGCATTATTATGCAGAGAATATGCTGGTTTCGGCGGCCGGCGGCTACGAGGAACCTAGGCTGCTGGAATGGCTGGAGCGGGCGTTTGCAGGGGCCGCGAGGAAAAACAGTGTTGTACGCGGAAAAGCAGCTTTGCTCCGGCCGGAGGAGATCGCCGCGCTGGTACGGGCAGAAAAGGCGGAAGAGCTGGCACTTTCGACCTATCACAGGGAATATGAATCGGCAGGCGTTTCCGCCCGTATCCGTCAGAAAATGCCGCTTTCAACCGGCGGCAGAGAGTATGAAGGGACGGGGCAGCAGGTACCGGGACAAAGGGCGGACAAGTCTGCAGAGCTCCGCGGGGATATGCCGGCGGCACCGCAGTCCGCAGAGCTACGCGGGGATAAAACGGCGGCAACGCAGTTCTCAGAGCTCCGCGGAGATAAACCGGCGGTACCCCAGTTCTCAGAGCTCCGCGGAGATAAACCAGCGGCACCGCAGTACCGGCGCAGTTTTGCGTCCGCGGACAGGGAGATTGAGCAGCTGCATATCAATCTGGCGTTTCCGGCGCTCTGCGTGGGAGATGAGCGGCGTTTTGCGTATTCCGTGCTGAATTCGGCATTCGGAGGCAGCAACAATTCCAGGCTGTTCCAGGAAATCCGCGAGGAGGCCGGCATGGCCTATTCCGTTTATTCCTACAGCAGCGCTTACCAGCGCGCGGGGTTATTCCATATCGACATTACCGTACAGCCGCAGCTTGGTGTTCCTGTGCTTGGCAAAACAGCAGATATCGTTTCAAAATTTGTTCGAAATGGTCTGACGGAGGAGGATTTGCTCTTACATAAGCAGCAGGTGGAAACGGAGCTGATAATGGGCGCAGAAAGTCCGAAAACGCGCATGGATTCCAACGCGAAGTTTGCGCTGGCAGGAGCGCCCCTCTACACGCTCGAAGAGAAGCTTGCGAGGATTGAGAAGATTTCCTGCGAGGATATCCGCCTGCTGGCTTCGGATATTATGAAGCTATCCGAATGCAGCCTTTGTGCGGTCGGGGACCGGAACTGTACCGATCTTCGCGGTATGAAGAGACTTTGGAAAACAGGCTTTATCACGCGGAAGCCCGGGGCAATCTGATGCGATTGGTGATTTCCAATGCTATCCGTGAAGGACGCGGCTGTATGATTCCGGAAAACGCGGAAGAACAGAGTTGTGAAATACGTTGACCTTTGCGTAATACAGATTTGTTTTTCTTCGGCTTGACGAATGATATTTCAAGATTGATATGCTCCTGTTAATTTCTTGGAAACATATCTGTTCTATACCGGGTTTGTGCGATGAAATCATGTCTGTACCCGTATAAAACCTCCCTGAATGCGGATACTATATCCGATATGCGGGGAGTTTTTTCAATGCCGGGCTTTGTCCGGTGCTTCCCGTTTCGGAAAATAAATGAAATCAATGAAAACCGATCAGAGGATGCGGCCTGGGAGCCGTCAGGAACGGAGGGTGTCATGAGCGGATGCGGACAGGAGAGCGGACAGGGAAATATACAGCATAAAAACGATCTGCATACTAATATAGATATTGATAAATTAACATATAAAATCATCATGAAAAAAGATGAAGAAAACGCCCAAGGCAGCGATGCCCTTCAGGATGCATCGAACGGCCGGGGGCGTGCGGGCGGCGGAAGAGGAAATGCGGACAAACCGGCTCAGGAGAAGGAAGAAAAGCGCGACCAGAAAATATCGGATTACGGGCAGGTAACGCTCGACGAAAATTCGGAGCGGCATAAAATCCATCTGCTCAGCATTATCGGGGAGATTGAGGGACATGAATGCCTGAATTCCAGTCAGAAAACGACCAAGTACGAGCATGTGCTGCCGCAGCTGGCAGCGATTGAGGACAGCACGGAGGTGGACGGGCTGCTCGTTCTGCTGAATACGGTGGGCGGCGATGTGGAGAGCGGTCTTGCGATCGCGGAGATGATATCCTCCCTGAGCAAGCCAAGTGTTTCTCTGGTACTGGGAGGCGGGCACTCCATCGGCGTACCGCTCGCCGTATCGACGGGATATTCCTTTATTGTACCGAGCGGCACCATGATTATCCATCCGGTGCGGATGAGCGGCACGGTGATCGGTGCTCAGCAGACCTACGACTATTTTAAGCGCATCCAGGACCGGATTCTTGATTTTGTCCGGGGGCACAGCGCCGCACCGAAGGAGAAGCTGGAGAACATGATGATGAATACCGGGATGCTGACGAAGGACCTCGGAACGATCCTGGTCGGCCAGGAGGCAGTGGACTGCGGGCTGATCAACGAGGTCGGCGGAATCCGGGACGCAATGAAGAAGCTGCATGAGATGATTGACGAGGGAGCCGCGCAGCAGAAGGGATAAAGCCGGACGGAGGCGGATACGGGCGAGGGCAGTACAGCAGAAGGAATAAAGCCGGGAAGAGACAGATTGGCAGGGATATAGCGTGTCATTTATAGGTATATCAAACTACGTTAGGTTGTCCACTATGATCGGCGGTCTGATGAGAGCGTGTCCATCAAAAATCAAAAGTGCATTTGTCAAGGATATTTTCGTCGTAGTTAACAAATCTTCATACATGATACTGCGGGTCTGCTAAAACATGGGTAGTGTATGAATACTGATTAAATGCAGGCAAAAAATCACTGCAAACGAATTGATTTATGTAAATGTGCAGGGGACAACATCCACAGGGTGTTGTCCCCTGATAATATCTGGGCGATTTTGATTTCTGCCCTTTCTGTCGGTTATGGCAAAAATTTTTAGAACTTTGGGAAAGAGGAATTGTTTTCCGGAGACGGGTAGTGTATAATTTAATCTGTATACGTATGGCTTCCAGAGTATACCCATACCCAAACATGAGTTGGGCTAAAAATGGACAAAGTATAACGATCGGAAAGGGACAGCTTGTGATGAAAATATTTGACAATATCACAGATATCGTCCGGGATGACTTGAAAGAAACAATACAATGCGGCAGCAAGGTTTCCATAGCGGCCGCCTGCTTTTCCATGTACGCATACAAAGAACTGAAAAGCCAACTGGAGCGGATAGAAGAATTCCGTTTTATCTTTACCTCCCCGACCTTCGTTCAAGAGCGGGCCGAAAAACAAAGGCGGGAATTCTATATTCCAAGGCTCAGCAGGGAGACCAGCCTGTATGGAACGGAATTTGAAATCAAACTACGCAATGAAATGACCCAGCGAGCGGTTGCCAGAGAATGCGCTGAATGGATCAGGCGCAAGGCTGCGTTCAAATCTAATGTTACTGGGGAAAATATGGGGGGATTTATGACAGTTGACTCCCCTGTGGAGCAAACTGCTTATATGCCTCTGAATGGATTTACCACTGTGGATATCGGCTGTGAACGCGGCAATAACAGCTACAACATGGTCAACCGGATGGAAGCGCCGTTTTCCACCCAGTATATGCAATTGTTTGAAACGCTCTGGAATGACCATGAAAAGATGCAGGATGTAACGGATATGATTATCTCTAACATCAGTACGGCCTATAATGAGAATTCGCCGGAGTTCATCTACATTATGATGCTGTACCATGTTTTCAGTGAATTCTTGAATGATATTTCCGAGGATGTTCTGCCTAATGAAGCAACCGGCTTTAAGCAGAGCAAAGTCTGGAGTATGCTTTACGATTTTCAGAGGGATGCCGTTCTTGCCATTATCAACAAATTGGAGCAGTATAACGGCTGTATCCTGGCAGACAGCGTAGGTTTGGGCAAAACATTCACTGCCCTCGCCGTCATCAAATACTACGAAAACCGGAACAAGTCTGTGCTTGTTCTCTGTCCCAAAAAGCTGGCGGAGAACTGGAATACCTACAAAGACAACTATATCAATAATCCCATTGCTGCCGACCGGCTCAACTATGATGTGCTGTTTCATACAGACCTGTCCCGCTCCGGCGGTACCTCCAACGGACTTGATCTTGACCGGCTGAATTGGGGGAACTATGACCTTGTTGTCATTGATGAGTCCCACAATTTCCGTAACGGCGCCGGAACCCATGCCAATACGCAGGAGAACCGATACATAAAGTTGATGGACAAGGTGATCCGCGCAGGCGTTCGTACTAAGGTGCTGATGCTATCTGCTACCCCGGTCAACAACCGCTTTACCGACCTAAAAAACCAGCTCGCCATTGCGTATGAGGGCAATTCGCAATTCATCAACGAAAAACTGGATACAAAGAAACCCATTGACGAGATTTTTCGGCAGGCCCAGAAAGCATTCAATGCCTGGAGCAAACTCGAACCAGAGGTGCGCACTACGGATGCGCTGCTCCGTACTTTGGATTTTGATTTCTTTGAACTTTTGGATAGTGTAACGATTGCCCGCTCCCGGCGGCATATTGAAAAATATTATGATACGGCAGCGATTGGTCAATTTCCGCGACGGCTGAAGCCAATTTCACTTCGCCCCAGCATGACTGACCTATCCAGCGCCATCAACTACAACCAGATATTTGAACTGCTGACCCAGCTGAGTTTGTGTATCTATACGCCCTCAAACTATATCTTTCCGAGCAAGATTGCCAAGTATATCGACCTGACCCACAACAAAGGCAACAACCTCACCCAGCAAGGGCGTGAACAGGGCATCCGGCGGCTGATGAGCATCAACCTATTAAAGCGGTTGGAAAGTTCTGTATATTCGTTTCATCTGACGCTTACTCGGATTCTTGATTTGCTTACTCGCACCATCAAAGCCATTGGCGACTTTGAAAAATACGGTAGAGCCGACATTGATATGGTTGAGGCATCCGAAGATGACTTTGATATGGAAGACAGCAGCACCGATTACTTTACTGTGGGCAAAAAGGTGAAGATCGACCTGGCCGATATGGACTACAAAACCTGGCGCAGCGAACTGCAAAAGGACGCAGAAAATCTGGAACTGCTGACTTTGATGATCGCCGATATCACGCCGGAACATGATCGGAAGCTCCAAAACCTCCTGAATTTGCTGGACGAAAAGATGCGCAGCCCCATCAACGAGGGCAACAAGAAGGTGCTGATCTTCTCGGCGTTCTCCGATACAGCAGAGTATCTGTATGACCAAGTAGCGGGCTATGTCAAAACAAAATACGGGCTGGATACCGCTGTGATCACCGGAAGCATTGACGGAAAAACGACCATCAAAGGTTTGAGAGCCACCCTGAACAATGTGCTGACCTGTTTCTCTCCCATTTCCAAAGGTCGGGATGTACTGATGCCGGGCAGTACAAAGGAGATCGACATTCTGATTGCTACCGACTGCATCTCCGAAGGACAGAACTTGCAGGACTGCGATTATTTGGTCAATTACGACATTCACTGGAACCCGGTGCGTATCATCCAGCGATTCGGGCGTATCGACCGCATTGGCAGCAAAAACAAAGTGATCCAGCTGGTGAATTTCTGGCCGGATATGACGCTGGACGAGTATATCAATTTGAAATCCCGCGTGGAGACCCGGATGAAGATTTCTATTATGACCTCCACTGGTGACGATGACTTGATTAATCCCGAAGAAAAAGGCGACCTGGAATACCGCAAACAGCAGCTGAAGCGGCTCCAGGAGGAAGTGGTGGATATGGAGGATATGTCCACCGGCATCTCTATCATGGATCTGGGACTGAACGAGTTCCGGCTTGACCTGCTGGACTACATCAAAACCCACGGCGACCTGGCGAAAAGGCCCAAGGGTCTCCATGCGGTCGTTTCTGCAACGGAGGAAAACCCGCCGGGTGTGATTTTCGTCCTGCGCAATATTAATAACCGCGTCAATATCGACAACCAGAACCGCATCCACCCTTTTTACATGGTCTATATCAGCGCATACGGAGAGGTGGTCTGTGACTATCTGAACCCTAAAAAGCTGCTGGATACCATTCGCTTGCTGTGCCGGGGAAAATCGGAGCCGGTTCTGCCGCTGTGCGCGAAATTCAACGAGGAGACCGATGACGGAAGGAATATGAAAGAAGTGTCGCAGCTTCTTTCCGATGCGATCAACTCCATCATTGATGGGAAAGAAGAAAGCGACATTGACAGCCTGTTCTCCGCAGGCGGCACATCCGCTCTAATGAATGCAGTGTCCGGGCTGGATGATTTTGAATTGATTTGTTTCCTGGTCGTCAAGTAAGGAGGTGTAGCCCATGTTTGGCTTGCCAAAGAGCACCGAATTCAACCGGCGAATTCCAAAGCAGAAGTTTTACGAAAACCTCACCGTTTCACCGGCCTTGAAGCGTACCTTTGTGGAGCAAATCAAGGTGATTTGGTGGCGAAACAAGATTGCCGCTACCACAACAAATCTTGCCGCCGGGGACATCGTGACGGAGGTCGAAGTTTTTGAGGTCTGCCTGTCTGCGCCGCAGCTGGACGAAGCCGTTCTGCGGCAGATCGACAAGGAGATACCCTATCATATCCTGTTTTTGCTGGAATATGAGGGCAAATATCAGGCGTGGACGGCCTACAAGGAGACGGCGGGCAGCGGGGCAAATGCGTTCAAGGTGGGGACTTACTACCACACCGGCTGGACGGAGAAAGACGCCCTGCTGCTGAAAGTTGACGGGCTGAACACCGATAAAGTATATGAAAACTTTGTCCGGCAAATTGCCGGGGAGACGCTTTCCGGGACGGGCGAAACATTGAAAGAGTCCGTGGAGCGGGACGAACGCAGGAAGAAACTGCAAAAGCAGATCGCGGCGCTGCAGGTGAAGGTGCGGCGGGAGAGGCAACTGAATAAGCAGGTTCAGTTGAATGCGGAATTGAAAAGGTTGAAGAAAGAGCTGGAGGAAATGTAATGGATATTTCGGACTATATCAATATAGTGGCCATTATTTTGGCTCCGGTTGTATCTGTAATTGTTGGTCAGATATTACAAAACAGAGCAAAAAAGAGACAAGATAAAATGGAAATTTTTAAAGCACTTATGACGAGTCGAATATATGGATGGACTAATTCAAGTGTATATGCCTTGAATATTATTGATGTTGTGTTTGCTGATGATAAAAAGGTACGGGCGCAATGGAAAGTGTATTATGACAAACTTTGTGTAGGAAACCCAACAGAGGAAGATTTCAAAAAAATCGAAACTGAAAAGTACAAACTACTTGAAGTAATAGCTAAATCACTCGGTTATAGAAACAAAATTACATGGGAGACCATACAAAATCCATATATTCCCAAAGGACTATCTTCATCCATGGAGCAACAACAGCAGTATCAAAATGGGCAACTGGAATTGATGGAGATAATAAAATCTGCTTTTACCATGAAGTCAGCGGATAGCAGTGATGGACAAGCCGGAACAGGAGGTATTTAATAAAAAGCGCTAAAATCCTTTCTCATTTTGCCAGTAGTATATGAGGAACGGTATGAACCGTAGTAACTGAAAAATCGAAATATTCAAAAAGGCAGTTAATTAAGAGAAAGTAGTAGAATGCGTAATTGAGAAGATCAGAAAAAGAGTTGGAGGCTATCGTTTATGACATATAATGTGGTTTCTTCTTATGGTCGCGGAAACGAGCAGGCATTAGACACAATGAAAAGCATTGAAATGCTTGATTTGTCAGGAGAAGATCAAGTGGTGTTTGATTTTAACCAATTTGGGGAAAATACGCCGTTTAATGTCTTAACTATTGCAAGCTATCTGAAAAAATATCGGGTGCGGCATCCAAAATGTAGCTTTTCACTTATTCCGAAAGAATCAAGCGATTTCCTTTCCCATTTAGGGTTTTATCAAATGATAGGTGCAAAGGTTGGAAAAGCTGTTGGAGAAGCTCAGGCGTCATCAAATTATGTGCCTATTAAAGAAATACAATTTGACGTGGATTTCTATCGCACAATTGAAGTTAGAGCGCAAGAACTTGCCAAATTACTCAGTTTTGACAAGTCGCTTGAAGAATTTTTGGTGTATGCATTTGTGGAAGCAATCAGAAACGTATATGAACACTCAGGTGCCACTTCCGCATATGTCTGCGCTCAAAAATGGCCTACAAAAAATTTGGTGGAAATTGCAATTGCTGATACTGGAAAAGGAATTGCAAAAGCGCTTGAAACAAGATTTCCCCAAAAAACAGAAAAGGAATTCTTGTATTTATATATGCAACCTGGAATATCGGCAGGGTCAAACTTTCGATATCTTGATAAGGATGATCCTTGGCGTAATTCAGGATTTGGATTGTATATGATGCAAAAGCTGACGCTTCTATATGGAGGATCTTTCCTTTTGTGCAGTGGAAAACATGCCATATGGGTAATGCAGGATGGTATTAGAGAGTACGAAACTTCTTTTCCAGGAACTGCAATAGCAATAAAATTCAGAACTGATACCGGTAATGACTTCAATAAACTTAGGAGCACAGCTATTTCTGAAGGGCAGACTGAAGCACAATTGAAGCCTGAAGCGATAAAGAAAGCATCAAAATCTTCTGGAGGACATTATTATGGATAAAATGCTCATGCAAACCTCTGAACTGACCCAATCCAACATCGAAAAACTCGCCGCCCTGTTCCCCGCCTGCGTGACCGAGGCCAAAGGGAAGGACGGTAAGCTGAAAAAGGCGGTCAACTTTGAATTGCTGCGGCAGATACTCTCTGACAGCGTGCTGGAGGGCGACGAAGCTTACGAATTTACTTGGGTGGGCAAGAAGGCCGCCATCGTGGAGGCCAACTGCCCCATCCGCCGGACTCTGCGCCCCTGCCCGGCGGAGAGCGTGAACTGGAACACCACCGAAAACCTGTACATTGAGGGTGACAACCTGGAAGTTCTGAAACTCTTGCAGGAGAGCTATCTGGGCAAGGTGAAGATGATCTACATCGACCCGCCCTACAACACTGGCAGCGATTTCATCTATCGGGATGATTTTGCGCAAAGCCAAGAGGAATACAGCGAAGAATCCGGCCAGGTGGATGAGAATGGCGACCGGCTGTTCAAGAATACGGACAGCAACGGACGGTTTCATTCCGATTGGTGCAGTATGATCTATTCTCGGTTGATGCTGGCGAGGAATTTGCTGACAGATGATGGGGTTATTTTTGTTAGTATTGGTGAAGAAGAAATTGAAAATCTCCGCAAAATAGCTGATGAGGTATTTGGCAAAAAAAATATGGTCGGCACAATCTTGTGGAAAAAGAAAACAAATGGTAATAATATGGGGTACTTGCCGCCAGTGCATGACTACATTGTTTGTTATGCAAAAAATCTAAGTGGCATTGAGGATATGGGCTATCCAGTCACAGAGGAGTTTATTGCGCGGACATTTTCAAACCCAGATAACGACCCACGTGGGCCGTGGACAACGACTGACTTGTCAGCAAACCACAAGGGGCCACACTTTCCCATCGTCAACCCACAGACAGGAGAAAGTTTTCTCCCCCCAGATGGCCGTTATTGGGTATTTAATGAAAAAGAAGTGCAAAAGAGAATTGCTGATGGCAGAATTATCTTCGGGAAAACTGGCACCTCACGCCCAGTTCAAAAGGTTTTTGCTGCAAACAGAAAATTTGCCAGAACTCCTGTCGAATCCTGGTGGGATAAAAATGGAATGAATGAAGATGCAACCGAGGAATTGAAAGACCTTTTTGGTGTAGCCAAACTTTTTACTCATCCCAAGCCCACAAAGTTGCTTAAGCACCTTATTACTATAGCAACAGATAAAAACTCCATTATATTGGATTTCTTTTCTGGCTCATCAACTACTGCGGATGCTACTATGCAACTTAATGTGGAAGATGGTGGAAACAGAAAATTTATCATGGTGCAATTACAAGAAGAATGTGCAGAAGGTAGCCCAGCAAAAGTATCAGGGTATCAGACCATTTGTGAGTTAGCCAAAGAGCGCATCCGCCGCGCCGCCAAGAAAATCGCCGCAGATAACCCCGGCAAGCCCTTTGACGGCGGCTTCCGTGTGTTCAAGCTGGATGACACCAACATGACCGATGTTGTTGTGATAAAGTAAAGTTGTAACAGCAGTGGCTAATAAGATATAATCAATCTATAAGGAAAAGAGGTACTTATT
>ERZ808040.2024-NODE-2024-length-12279-cov-4.581134_pt1 | contig 12279 bp, 12 predicted proteins | sample MGYA00380191_ERZ808040 | MGnify/ENA primary metagenome ERZ808040 (study PRJEB31490, sample SAMN06133395) | mouse gut metagenome | isolation source: J6 | host: mice | place: China: Chengdu | collected 2015-05 ... | reverse complement strand
CATCAGCAACATCGATCACATCAGTCACTAGATCGACTTTATCCTCTGGGTTAGTCCCAGCATAAGCGATCGTAAGCTGGCTGTAGTCCACCACACCATCCTTTACTGGTGCAACTGTCATCGCCTGCATATGATTGGGAACACCATACTGCTTTTTATTGCCATAGGTGCCGTTGCGGGAGATGTCGAGGATATAATATGACTCTCCAGAGCTCGCAATTCCATCATTTCCAATATCTGGTCTATTCTTCAATTTTTTTAATGGATCTAGATTATATACACGTTGTGAGTAGTAATTCATATCATTTAATGGTATTGTCATAATCTCTACCTCCAATATCTAACCTCTACTCCATCTAATGTTTTTTTAGTTTTTTGAATATATGCATACTCAAACCCCTTACTCTTATCAAATCCAATCGGTAAATTACTATCTGGATCAAGTTGTAACCCCATAGAGTTCTTATTTTGCCCATTAATTCGAACAGATGTACTTTTCCCACCAGTTCCAAACGCTCCTAGTGATTCTATATGACCAACTTCAATCAGTTTTATAGGTTCCGCTCCCTCAAAATGCTGTACGACCCACAAAGCGATCTTTTGTTTGGCTTGCTCTTTGACTTCTTTCTTACTTTCCTTGATCGACTCGGCTTTTTGACGCTTTTGCTTTTCGATCCGCAAATGTTCTACTCCTTTAATGATCGCCATACTAGTTCCTCCTATCAAAAATAGACTAAGGATCACAATCACAACTAACTTGTATTTTCTTTGCATAGTGTCCTCCAATTGCTCAATAATTTTTCTCTTCCTTACTTAAAACACATCATTTTCAAATAGAATTTTAACACTATAACTCACTAGTATCCAATGATTTTTATAATTTGCACAACAAAAATAGACCTACACCATTTAGCATAGGTCTAAGTCCTCTATTCTCGTTATTTTTTCAGTGCTAATTCTCGGATCGCTTGGGCTACTCCATCGTGATCGTTATCCACAGTATGGTGTGTGGCAACTTCTTTGACTGCTGGGACAGCATTACCCATTGCAACACTTGTACCTGCAAATTTGAGCATTGAAATATCATTTTCTTCATCCCCGATCGTCATCACATTATCCGCCGTCAAATCAAGGATCTCACACAATTTAACAAGCGCATTGCCCTTATTGACGTCCTTTGCATAGGCTTCGTAATAAAATGGTGCTGTCTTCATCAAATCTAAGCGGTCTTTGACAGGTTCAAAATATTCCTGCTTGGCGATCGCAGGGTCAAGAATTTCAGCATCTTCAATATACATGGCTTTAACAAGCGGGACCTTGCGCATTTCTTCGGGTGTTCGGTATGAGATCGGCATCGACACCAAGTTTGCTTCATAGAGTGTGTAATAACCAATATCCTTGTTGCACGTGTAGATCCGCTCGGTATTGATCGCTTGGAAATGCAGATTTAATTTGCGAGCGATCGCTTCTAAATCGACAAAATCGTCGTAACTGATCCCTTTTTTAAAGATCAGCTTACCACTCGTGGTCTCAACGACTGCCCCACCAAAACAGACTACATATTGGTCATCTTGGTCCGCTAGATCTAGCTGGGCCAATAGCTCTGTCACTCCAGCTAACGGACGTCCGGTACAAATAACGACTTTGATCCCTTGAGCAGTAGCTTGTTTGATGGTTTCTTTGACTTTTGGCGTTAGCTGCCCTTTAGAATTGACCAAAGTCCCATCAATATCGATCGCGATCAGTTTAATATCCATAACAAAATCCCTACCTTCTATTGCATCTGTCTCTATTCTACACTAAAGCGCTATCAACTAACACATAATGATACTTTTGGACTAATTCTTTGATCTCAAACTGATGATCATTTTCTGCCACACAAAAGTAAGAGTACTTGGTGTCTGTTAGAAAAGTCAAATAAACGATTTTCTTAGCATATTTGAATCAACATAAAATATGCTCTTCTATCGAAACACAAAAACAGCTACCCAGATCCGCATCTGAATAGCTGTTTTGTCAGCTTTGACGTAAATTACTAAAACGTTGCTTTAAGATCTGAGCAACACTTGGCGCTTTCCGCATACTTTCACGGGGCAAATGTTTTTGCATTGCTTTTAAAGTTGCCCGGCTATTGCGTGTTGAAAATCTAAACTTGCCATTTTTCTTGGTCCTGATCTCAAAACGTGGAATATATTTACCGCCAAAATAGTGATCAACGACGACATAAGTGATCTCATCCCAAGGAATTTGGATGTAATCTTGTAGCTTGGTCTCATTGTAAAATTCAAAGGCATAGTCACCGACCATGACATTGCCATAAAAAGGGCCATTACGATACCAAGTTCCCTTATCTGTAAGCTCTCTTATCGTATTCAGTGACTTGACCATTTGAATTCATCCTTTCTTTTATAATAATCCGATCACATGGAATAGGATCGCTAAAACAAAGATCCCCAAAATGATAATAATTGGTGATACTTTTTTCTTTAAAAGATACATGCAAAGGAAGGTCAAGCCCAAAGCCGCTAACCCTGGAACTAATTGATTCAAGTTATCCTGTAACGTGGTAACTTTTGTCGCATCGATCGAACGACCAGCAGCGTATTGACTAAAAGCTTCCTTTAATCCCTTAACACCTGCAGGAAGTTTATCCCATTCGATATAGGCACCTTTTTGTTGTTTGACTTGGGACACGACTGGCGTAAATGTGATCGAGACCCAACGTTGGATCAATGCCCCGATGACAAACATCCCCATCATGGACGCACCCCGAGTCACCTTTTGCAAAAGGCCACCCGAAAGATCATCTGTGATCGAAACTCCCGCTTTATAGCCAAACTCTTGGGTATACCACTTAACAGCTGCTGCCATGATGTTCCATAAAATAAAGAATAAGAGCGGTCCAAGGATATTCCCCGAAACGGCCAACGAAGCTCCTAGAGAAAGTAAAATCGGACGTAAGGTGAACCAAAATAGCGGATCTCCGGCACCAGCTAGCGGTCCCATCATCCCGATCTTGACCCCAGAGATCGCCGCATCATCAACATCAGCACTATTGGCTCTTTCTTCTTCTAACGCCATCGTCACCCCAAAGATCGGGTTAGCCATAAAAGGATGCGTATTGAAGAATTCTAAGTGCCGCTTTAAAGCTGCTGCGCGGTCTTCTTTTTTAGAATATAGCTTTTTGATAGCAGGGATCAAAGTATACGCTACCCCACCATTTTGCATTCTTTCGTAGTTGAACGAACTCAAAAGAAAATATGAACGCAAAAACATTTTAAAGCGATCTGCTTTGGATAAACTGACTTTTTTATCGTTATTCATAATAATGCTCCATTCCTTTCACTGATATTCAAAATCGATCAGAGTTCTTCTAAGATCTCGCCCAAAGGATCGTCTGAACCCCCATCACCGTTAGAAGAGCCATTCGAATTGCCACCTTTACCTTCAAGTACAAGGAACAAGACCGCCAAGCAAACACCGATGATACCCAAAGAGATCAGCGTTAATTGGTCGATCGCCGCCAATGCAAAACCTAAGAAAAAGAACGGCCAAACTTCACGACTAGACATCATGTTGATGACCATCGCATAACCAACGGCAACGACCATCCCACCACCGATCGTCATACCAGCAGTTAGCCATTCTGGCATTGCTTCAAGGCCTTGGCGCACAACATTGACGGGGATCAACATCAACAGTAAAGCTGGAATAGCGACCCGCAGACCTTGCAGCGCCATCCCGATGAAATGCCACATTTGGATCCCATTAATATCAGCTTCTTCAGCCCGACTATCCATGATATGGGCAATAAATACAGTTGCGGTCCGAACTAACATGGTCAACCCTAGACCAGCAACCGCTAAGGGAACGGCTAAAGCGATCGCTGGTCCGATACCTTGAGCCCCTTGATTTCCTTCAATTAAAATAATTGCCGAGGCAACCCCTGCTAAAGCAGCGTCTGGCGCCATCGCAGCCCCAACATTGGCCCACCCCATAGTGATCAACTGTAAGCTACCACCTAACATGACACCAAGTTCAAGATGACCGGTAACTAACCCGATCAATGAACAAGCCACGATCGGCTGATACGTTTCGATCTGATCATTAACAGAACTACAACCTACAATAAATGCTACAATTACGACTAAAATGATTTGAAGCGTACTCATCGATTTTTCCTCCCAAATTATTTCTTTTCAGCTAATTTCTTCTCAGCTGAGCGGATCAAGTCATCAATGTTAGCCGGTTGATCGCTTGGAACACCCCGAACATCGAATTTGACTCCCATATTTTGTAATTCTTTGATCGCATCAACATCAGTCTGATCAAAGGATAAAGCTTTAGTCACGTTGACCTTACCTTCTTTATATGCTGAAGAGCCTAGGTTGATCTCCTTGATATCCACACCTGCTTTGATCGTAGCTAAAGCATCTTCAACTGTCTCAAATAAAACTAAGGCCCGGGTCTCACCAAAACGGGGATCATTATTAGCTTTGACCATATTTTTGATCGGTGCAACTGATACTTTGACTCCATTTGGAGCAGCTTGCTTGATCATATTGGTCCGCAATTTATCCTGGCGTACCGTATCTGAAACAACAATGATCCGATTTGGATGAGTTGTATGGGTCCAGCCAGTAGCGACTTGTCCATGTAAAAGGCGCGTATCGACCCGAGCCAAAACATATTCGATCTTACCATCGCCTAGGACTGTACCTTCTGGGATCTTGGCGCTTTTTTTACTGCCTGCTGATGCCTTTTCTTTAGTTTCACTAGCTGGCATCTTTACTTCAGGATAGATCTTGATCCCTTCATTACCGACTGGCACGATCGCTTGTGCTATTTCTTTAGCCGTTTCAACTGTAAAACGTTGGCTCAAAGCTTCAATGACTAGCGGTAAATTCATCCCGGAAACGATCGCCCATTTGTCTTTATGATCGGCTACTAAACTAGCTGCTTGGTTAAATGGCGTTCCCCCAAAAAGATCGACTAAAAATAAGATCTCTGTTTGATCATCAAAACTAGCAATAGCTGCATTTAATTTACGCTTGATATCATCAGGGCCTTCATCGGGTTTTAAAATACAGCTTTCAAATTCAGCCTGTGGACCAAAGATCATTTCCGCTGATTGATGGATCCCCTCAGCAAATCCACCGTGACTAGCAAGAATAATTCCTACCATAAATTCTTCTCCTTATCTGTAATATTTGATAATCTTCATCATATAAAAATTGTAACCGCTTCCCGCAAGTTGCAACAAGTGAGCTCAGTCACTACTTTGAGTGACAAAAAACACATTAAAAGTTCGCTTTTTCTCCATTTAACATGACATTTGTCACATGGAAAAATAAGCTTATCTTTGTAAAATTAAGTTAGCGCAACATAAGAGTTCATTTATTTCTAACGGTATTTAACAATTTATATCTAAATAATGTTATAATTTTACTGAAAAATCTGGTGGGAGGTGCTGACAAAAATGCTGTTAAAAATTGATCGTCGACTGATCGTAACTGTCTTACTTATGACCAGCCTTATTTTTTTGATCTGGCTAGCCTCCCTCTTTATGGTAAAAGGTCCGCAAAAAATAGGAGCGACTTATATGACCTTAAATAACAGTTTTTACCAAGCGATCAATGAAGAGTTAAAGAAAGCCACTGATCTCAAAGGCGATATTTTGTACACCCGTGATCCAGCTTTAGATGTGGATAAACAATGTCAGCAGATCGAAGAATTCATTGAGAAAAAAGTAAGCGTTATCGTTATTAACCCCGTTGATGGGGAAAATAAAAAGATCCAACAGGCACTCCGCAGAGCACATAAAAAAAAGATCAAGATCATCGCTGTCGATAGTCAATTAAGTGATTCTAGCTATATCGATAGTAGCATCGTATCCGATAATTTTCGGGCGGGTAAATTAAGTGCCCAATATTTAATGAAGCATGAACAAGCAGCAAACATTTTAGTCTTGCGCCATTGGAACGCTTTATCTGTCAAAGAACGTTACGCTGGTTTTTTGGCAACACTTGATAGCACTAAATACCAAGTCACCCAAAATGTCGAAACTCTAGGACAAACGGATATCGCTTTAAAGCAGACTTTAAAAACACTCCAGCAAGGAAACAAAAAATTTGATGCGATCATGGCTTTAGATGACCAAAGTGCGATCGGAGCTTTAGCGGCCTTGGATTCTTTAGCGCTCAAGGACAGTATTCCAGTCTATGGGATCGATGGATCAAGCGATATGAAAAAGCTGTTATTAAGTGATCCAAATGCCAAAGCGACTGTGGCTCAGTCCCCGATCGCACTTGGAAAAAAAGTCGTGCAAACATGTTATCAACTATTTGACCAGCAAAAAGTCAAAAAAGAGATCATCGTTCCGGTCTATTTATTAACGAAAGACAATATCAAAAACTATGATGTTTCGGGGTGGCAGTAAAATGAGACAATTGACCCGAGCTACCCGTGCTTACTATGGACTGATCCTCATCAATTTTGTCGCCTTGATGTATGATGCCAGTTTATATTTATTGGTGACAAACTATGTCCTCCAAAGAGATCTGAGCACTTACTTACTGCAAAAACTAAATGTTGTCCCGGGAAATGTTCACGTGATGTATTGGTCGACTGCTATTTTATATGGTGTTTTAGTCCTGCTCATTTTTTATCGCCACAAACACCAAGAAAACAAGCACTCAGAATTACTATTGCTAAGTGAATTATTCATCATTATTTTATTGTTTTGGTTGACTAATGCTTCATACAATGGCTTGATTTTTTTAGCATTTGCCGATATCTTCTTTTCCACAAAAGATCCTGGAGTCATAAAAAATCAATTTTATTGGGGCAGTTTTGCTGTAGTCGCAGGGATCATCTTGTTGTTGTCTAATGACAAGCTACTCGCCATTTTTGTGACTTTGCCTTCTCTAGATGTCTATATCAATACGCTTCCCACTAATTTAGCCGTTCTAGCCGGTGCGATACGCAATCTATTAGTTACCTTGAACATCGTTGCTTTTACGTGGGCACTACTCACTTACGTTGTCTATATGACTAATAAGCAACGCAATATCGAAGAAGAATTACGCATGATGGACCGGGCTAACCTTGAACTTAAAAGCTACATCGAGGTCGCTGAAGAAAACGCCGAGATCCGGGAACGCAAACGCATTTCCCGCGAGATCCACGATACCCTTGGTCATGCGTTGACGGGGATCTCAGCTGGGATCGATGCTGTCTTAGTCCTTGTCGATATGGATAAAGAAAGTGCTAAAAAGCAGTTGCATAATCTATCTGAGATCGTGCGCCAAGGCATCGTTGATGTGCGGCGCTCATTGAATAAGATGCGTCCAGGTGCACTAGAGGAGTTGACTTTAAAGGCTTCGCTTCAAGCTTTGATCAAACCCTACACTAAGATCGCCAATTTAACGATCGACCTTGATTATCAATGGGGGGAGGTAGACTTTGAGAAAACGACCGAGATCGTTATCTTTAGGGCGATCGAAGAAGCCATCACCAATTCGATCCGCCACGGTCAAGCACAACATATCTGGTTAAAATTGACCCACGATGAAACCCATTATTATGTCGCTATCAGCGATAATGGTCGTGGATGTCCGAACATAAAATACGGTTTTGGTTTGACTCAAATGCAAGAAAGGTTGGCAACGATCGGTGGTAAAGTGAGCTATCAAGGAGATGATGGCTTTAAGATCAAGATCATGTTTTTTAAGTAATGAGGTGTTTATAATGATAAAAGTTCTAATAGCTGATGACCAAAAATTGATCAGGGAATCTTTACAGATCGTCCTCAATGTCTATCCCGATATTGAAGTTATCGCTACCGTCGATGATGGGACTGAGGTTTTACCTAGTGTTGAACGACAAAGACCGGATGTGATCTTAATGGACATTAGAATGCCTAAAATGGATGGAACTATGAGTACTAAGCTGCTCAAAGAAAAATATCCCCAGATAAAAGTTATTATTTTGACCACGTTTGATGATGATGAGTTTATCTACAGTGCCTTAAAATATGGCGCTTCCGGCTATATTTTAAAAGGTATCTCACCTAAAGAATTACACGATGCTATCATCACTGTCAATAGTGGTGGTTCGATGATCAATCCCGATATCGCCACTAAAGTCGTCAGTCTATTTTCAAAAATGGCACAGTCGGAATTTGAGATCGCGGTTGATAAAAATGGAGCTCAAACGATAACCGATAGTGAATGGCGTGTGATCACACAAGTCGGCCGGGGACTTTCTAACAAAGAGATCGCCCAAACCCTATTTTTGTCGGAAGGGACCGTTAGAAACCATATTTCCCATATTTTGACAAAATTAAACTTACGTGATCGAACCCAATTAGCGATCTGGTCCGTCCAAAATGCGCCCCGTAATTAGAGGTCATAACATGAAAAAAGTAGTCATCATTTCAGGGCTGATCGTCTCCTTGATCTTAGCAAGCAGTTTATTTATGTGGCTCAAAGCCCCTAAGACGCTAACACTTGGATTTTATAGTGATAGCAGTTGGGGCGTGCGCAACGATAAGGGATATAGTTTTATCGATCATGCTATCAAAGAATTTGAAAAGCAAAATCCCAACGTCAAGATCAAATATGAAAGTGGCATCCGGCAAAAAAATTACTTAGATTGGCTCGCTGATAAGATCGTCAGCAATCAGACACCTGATGTTTATCTCGTTTCTCCTAAAGATTTTGGTTATCTTGCTTCACTTGGTGCCATGCAAAACCTAGATACTGCCTTACATTTCTCTAAGTTTGACACTAAAGATTACTATCCCGTCACCCTTGAAGCTGGTAGATATAACGGTCATCAGTATGCCTTACCTTTGGAAGCTGACCCAACTGTGCTATGTGTAAACACAGATCTGCTAAAAAAAGAAGGTATTACTGTCCCTAAATCAGGTTTTACACTTGAAGAATTCTATCAGATCTGTCGCCAAGTTACTAAAGATACTAACAATGATGGGATATTAGATCAATTTGGCTTTGCTGATTATTCTTGGAAAGATACAGTTCAAGCGTATGGAGCTCATTTGTTCAGTGCTGATGGCTCCAAAAGCTATTTTAATTCTAAAAAAGTTCGGCAAGCACTCGTGATGAGTGAGAAGTTCTATAACTTGCAAAAAGGCGCTAAAGTATCAGCCGATGATTTTGACCAAGGCAAAGTCGCCTTTTTACCAATGACTTTAGCACAATATCGGACCTATAAATCTTATCCCTATCGGATCGCACGCTATTCTTCTTTTAGATGGACGTGCATCAAAATGCCAGCTATCGATCCTAAGGTGAGGTCAACTGCTGTGGAAACTTCCACTCTCGCGCTTTCTTCGCGTAGTAAGCATCCGATCTTAGCTTTGCGTTTTTTAAAATTCCTCTCTGCAAACAAAAAGATCCAAGCAAGGTTATTAGAAGATTCACAAGGTGCTTCAGTGTTAACGAGCGTGATGAGTGGACCTAAAACTCAAAAAGATGATAATGCTTTGACCGCTAAAAACTATGCTGAGATCATGGATAATGCTACTGTAACCCCCAAATTTAGGCATTATAGTAACGTGATGGAAAAAGCCGATTACTTAGTCGAACGTGCACTAAACGAAGGTGATATCGATGCCCAATTATCAGACATCCAAGAACAGATCCAAGTAGAACTGGAGAAATAATAAGACCACGCAGATCTTAAACTTTGCGTGATCTTATTTTTGTTTGTTCTCTAAAATCACTCCCGCTATATAACCCAGGAAATAACCTGATCAGCCCTCCCACACATATGTTTTATATAATAGCTGTTGTAGCTACTACTTCTAAACGGCTCATTTTTTGAGAGCGAAATATCTAGCATTCCTTCACGTTTTGACTATAATAGATATCATAAGCTATAACTTAGCGTAAATTAGGGGGGAAGCTATATGTTGAATACACAGGTCATCTATTATCAAACTGACGACGGGGGCACTTTTTATTTTCGTCAAAAAGATCTTACACTGATCAATGATCTCGAACGGGCTAGTCGGTGGAGCACTAAAAAAGAGGCCCAGAAAGTTTTGCGTTCTTTGGATAAAAAAGCCTTACCTAATCAAACCATTCTAGCATTACCCAAATTAAAAGTCGGCTGTGTCGATCTTATCGAAGATTTTGATCTCACCCAAACAATGCTGAGTATTTCAGAACCAACACCTGAAGATGAATTGCTAAACGAATTATTGTTGATGGATCAAGCTGATTTTTTGGCATTGATCGATGATATTTCCCATGTCATCATGGTACTGCCAGAGCTTAGAAATGTTCTCAAAAATGATGTCAAATATGCTGATTCTGTTATCCTACAAGATTATCTGCACACTATCGAGTTAAGCGATTTTGATCTTAAAACGGGTTATCATTTAGCCCAAAAGCTTAAGCAAAGTCGGCAAAAACGGCGCTGTGAAAAAGACCGGCTCCAATTGATCTCTGCCTTGGTTTCTGCTGAAGACGAGGTCACGATCACCGTTGAACGTGCTAAAGAAACGCAAAGATTACTTCACTCGATCCAAGGTGAGCGCCACTACCACTATCGCTCAAAAGATATTGAAAATGAATTGGGCGATATGCTCTCTGGATCCTGATATACAATTTAGTGCGCACAAAAAAGATCAGCAATTGTTGCTGATCTAAAGGCAATGTGTTTAATATAAGCTCTTCTCTAGATCCCACAGATTCATGATTTTTTCGACTTTTTTCTGGGCTGGAGTTTTCAACAACTGATAAAACGTTGCGCGTCCTTTTCCCGTAACATTAATGATCCCACTTTCGACTAAGATATTTAGCCGTTGGCGGATCTTACTTTGACTCCCATAGGTTCCAGCACTCTTAGCTATCAGATCATTGAATTTAAAAGTTTTTACCCGACTGGCATAGTCGATGATAAAGCGCTGGACCTTATCCAATTCAAATTTATCATTCAACAGCGTTAAGGCATCAACTTTCCAGATCCGGATCGTTGTAAAATTATGTTCACTATCTATCTTGATCTCGGGGGCTAGTAGATGATTGTTGCTAGCCGATTTCAAGATACGTGGCCCACCGCTTGCAGCCTTTTCTGAGATCCCGATCTTTCTAAATAAAAGTGCGATCTGAGAATTTCGAATGATCGATGTTTGGCCACGCAGAAATGACTCTTTGCTGACTCGCATATCCCCCGGATTAGTAAACTCAAAATAACTAGGGCGGTCAACGATCTTAACTGCTACATCTCCATCATAATAAGCATGCATCAGGGCATTGACTAACGCCTCTTTGGCAGCTAATTTAAGATCAGCGTAGTAAGTACCACGTGTGAGATCGGCATCTTGTAAATATTTATCATCGATCCCAGCTACTAATTTGGGTAAAACGATATTATAGAAAGAAAAAATATTCAGGCTTGGAAAATTCATATCTCCAACTGATACCCGATCTTTCCAATCAATATCACTGTCCTTGGCATATTTCATGTAATCCAACTGAAAGCGTGGAAAACGATCCATGATCGCATTGAATTTTCCAAAAAATAGTAGACCACCTTCTGATAGTTTCAATTCATTTTCATTACTGGTTCGATCCTTTTTCAAAACCCCGATATCCGCTAAAAATTCTTTAGTATCCGCCGTTAGATTAGCTTTTTTGGGTTTGAGCAATGCTTTATAACTTTGGAGATCAGCCTGTTCAAGATCATCTGACCCAAAATTGTTCAGCAAACGTGTATCGATCTCTCCTTGTCGCTCGATCGCAAAATATTTTAGTTGTTCTGCGGTTGCCAAACGATCACCATCATCTGTTCTAACATAGGTTCCCTTAGTTACACTGACTGGCCGAGAATTGTATTGCTCTGGATGAATGATCACTTGGAGCAGTTGCTTTTGCTCATAAGTTGTGATCAAAACATCATTATTGTTGATGATCGGTCGACTGATACATTCAAGGTTATTATTGCCATTAAAGATCTGCGTTCTGATCTCACTTGCATTCTTTACCCCAACTACTTGATAACTTCCCTTTTTATCTTCACTAACTCCTAGCACGATCAAACCACCATCGGTATTAGCAAACGCACTTACAGTCTCCCAAAAACTTTTAGATAACTTGTTTTGCGACAACTTGTATTCTAATTCCTTACTTTCAGCAGGCTCAGTAAAATTTTTTTGTTGTGCTTGCTCTGAAAAATCGATAAATTTCATACTTTTTCCTCCCCAAATCGTACAGAATCTTTTTTTTCTCTTTTTTTTTTTGTTTTAAT
>ERZ808040.2023-NODE-2023-length-12287-cov-3.688370_pt1 | contig 12287 bp, 10 predicted proteins | sample MGYA00380191_ERZ808040 | MGnify/ENA primary metagenome ERZ808040 (study PRJEB31490, sample SAMN06133395) | mouse gut metagenome | isolation source: J6 | host: mice | place: China: Chengdu | collected 2015-05 ... | reverse complement strand
TCATCGCCAGCTCATTATTCCAAACACCCCCTGCTTATGCAGGGGGTGTTTTTTTGTGTGTGGGGTTTATAATTATTAAGATAAAACTGTCCTTAAAACTTCATCTCATCGCAACTGTCCTGTCATTCACACTGTATTAAATAAGACGTCGACTTTATAAAAAGATGAATAGACGTATGAGAAAAATTTCTTTAAGTTTGCTGGCGGTCTCTGTATTCGCTCTGACGGCATGCAATGAATCCGATGATAAAACCCTTCAGCCCATCGAAAGCGTAACTGAACCAACTTTGGTGTCTTTTGCCAAACTGGATGTAGAGACCTATGCAGAAGGCCTTGATTCAGGACGAGATGTACGTGGGGCAAATGGTATTTTTCCTCCATTTTCAGGCCAGCCTGTACAGGGTTTTTCTGCTGCATTAAAGCAGCCGGATGGAACTTATCTGGTGATGTCGGATAATGGCTTTGGCTCGCAAGATAATTCTTCTGATTATTTATTGCGTTTGCATCATCTTTCTAGCGATTTCAGAACCAAGGCGGGCGGTACAGCAACTGTCAAACATTTATCTTATATTCAGCTTCGTGATCCGAACAAACTGATTCCTTTTGAAATTGTCCATCAGAATACTCAAGAGCGTTTATTGACAGGTGCTGACTTTGATCCGGAATCTATGCAGCGCGCGCCCAATGGCGATATCTGGATTGGAGATGAATTTGGCCCTTATTTATTACATTTTAGTGCAGATGGAATATTAAAAAGTCCGCCGATTGCTTTAGCGCATCCATTAGAAGCTGGAACTGAACTCAGATCTCCACAAAATCAGCTAAACAAGGGGACTACCGGTTATATTGAACCTTTGGTACAGCGGAGTGGGGGCTTTGAAGGTATGGCAATTTCCCCCAATGGTCGCTATTTATATCCTTTACTTGAAAAACCTTTATTAAATGCCACGACGCCACAACTAATCATTTCAGAATTTGATCTGGAAAAGAAAGTTTATACTAGAAATTTCTATTATTTTGAGTTGGCTTCGAAAGCCTCTGCAATTGGTGATTTTCAGTTATTTAGTGCCAAAGAAGGTGTGATTATTGAACGTGATGACAGTGAAAATAATCTGGGCGGCTATAAAAAATTAATCAAGGTCAGATTGAATCAGTCCGGTGAGTCTGTCGCACGTGAAGAACTGGTTAATTTAATGGATCTGGCCAATCCAGATTTACTTTATGGTCCGGTACGTCCGGGAGATCTTGCCACCGGTCAGCGCTTTGGTTTTCCATTTCAGACCATTGAAGACATTATTATTGAAGGGCCTGATTTAATTACCGTCTTGAATGACAATAACTTTCCCGGTTCAAGTGGTCGTAATCGAAATCTGGCAGATGATAATGAAATTATTCAAATCCGATTAGCTCAAGCATTATATTAATTTCAGTTTTTTCTCAATTTTAAAACGTTCCCTGAGTCTGAGAACTCAGGGATTTTTATATCGAAGAAGTAGCTTGAATTGTTAAGAAATCATTAAAAACTGGACGCATGGGTTTAGAATTTTGAGCAAAGCTTAAGACTTTAGTCGCATATTGCCTGAAAATTAGCTGTGTTGAACTAAGTTGTTGCACGAACATGGCGATAAGAATCATTAAAAATAATAAATAAGAGTTAGTGGCATGTGTCGTGCTGAAAACAACGAATAATAACTCACAGGAGGTGAGTAAAAATGGTAGAAAACACGAAAATGGCAGCACATACGGTTAGTGTGAATGATGTGATTGATCAGGCAAAATTCACTAAATTTCACTTAAGCATTGTATTGTGGTGTTTGTTTATTGTTCTATTTGACGGGTATGATTTAGCAATTAACGGTGTCGTTCTGCCTCTACTGATGCAGGAGTGGGGCATGAGTGCTGTTGAAGCAGGCATGCTTGCCAGTACAGCACTAGCCGGCATGATGTTTGGTGCCATGCTGTTTGGGATGCTTGCAGACAAAATCGGTCGTAAAAAAGTGATTTTAATTTGTGTCACTTTATTTAGTGCTTTTACATTTTTGGGTGGATTTACCACCACTCCAACAGAGTTTGGTATTTTACGTTTTATTGCCGGCTTGGGCATAGGCGGGGTATTACCTAACCTGGTTGCTTTAACCTCTGAATATGCGCCTAAACGTTTAAAAAGTACACTTGTAACCACCATGTTTAGTGGTTATGCCGTAGGTGGGATTATGGCTGCATTATGTGGTACATGGTTTACCCCAAGTTTTGGTTGGGAAATTATGTTCTTCATTGCAGGTATTCCCTTACTTTTTGTTCCATTGTTTTGGAAGTTCTTACCTGAGTCTCTAACTTTCTTGGTTAAAGAACAAAAAATGAATGAGGCACGTCATTTTATAAAACGAGTTGAGCCAACTGCAGACGTACGAGCAGACACTGAACTGGTTCTAGCCACAGGCGATCAGACACAAAGTGCATCAGTAAAAGCGTTATTTACAGAAAATCGTGCAATGGGAACATTCTTATTCTGGATTGCTTTCTTTATGTGCTTGCTCATGCTTTATGCACTTGGAAGTTGGCTGCCAAAACTCATGATGGCTGCGGGATATTCTTTAGGCAGCAGTTTAATGTTCTTATTAGCACTGAATATTGGTGCCGTGATCGGAACCATTAGCGGTGGTATTCTGGCAGACCGTTTTGACTTTAAACCTGTTCTTATTAGTATGTTAACTGTGGGTGTACTGTCTCTGGTTGGTTTAGGCTTTAACTCTCCAACACCTGTTATTTATTTACTTGTCAGTTTGGCAGGTGCTTCATCTATTGGTACCAGTATCTTGTTATATAGCTATGTTGCTCAATACTATCCTGTTGCAGTACGTTCTACCGGTATTGGTTGGGCGTCTGCTGTGGGGCGTACAGGTGCAATTGTGGGTCCAATTGTGATTGGTATGCTGCTGGGTATGGAATTACCACATAAATGGAATTTCATCGCGGTTGCCATGCCGGGTATTATTGGCATCATCGCTATTTCAATGATTCGTCAACCACAACCCGGTCGCGTTCAGGTGAAACAATTAAAAGCAGCCAAAATTTAAACGATCCTCATAGATTCATTCAGCTAAAAAAGCCCCTTTGTCTGAAGGGGTTTTTTATATTTTTAGTATGAAATAAAACCACTCAAAAAAAGTGATTGAGCTAAAAAATCTACAAATTCTGCTTAAATTAAAGTCATTATTATTAATAGCTTAAAATTTAATTTTAATAATAATGTGACATATCACGCAAATAAATGGCATTACATTTGTCATAGCAGAATATCAATTAGTCTTATTGTGCCTTAAATCCCGCTTGCGTATATTGCCTGACATTGAAGATTGCCTTCAATCTTCAACAAAGATGTTATGGACAAGTACTCATGGGAGATGAGAACGATGACAACGGAAAAAATAGATGTAAATTCTGTAGTCGATAATGCGAAATTCACGCCTTTCCACTTCAATGTAGTTGCTTGGTGTTTACTCATTATCTTATTTGATGGCTACGATTTAGCAATCAATGGTGTGGTTTTACCCTTACTGATGCAAGACTGGGGCTTAAGTGCAGTGCAAGCGGGCATGCTTGCAAGTACCGCACTGGCTGGCATGATGTTTGGTGCGATGATCTTCGGTTCCCTCGCGGACAAGATCGGTCGTAAGAAAGTGATCATGATCTGTATTGTATTATTCAGTGGTTTAACTTTTGCGGGTGGCTTTGCCTCAAATCCAACCGAATTTGGTATTTTACGTTTTCTTGCCGGTCTGGGTATTGGTGGGGTCATGCCGAATCTGGTGGCATTGACTTCGGAATATGCGCCACAAAAAATGCGCAGTACCTTGGTAACCACCATGTTTAGTGGTTATGCCGTCGGTGGTGTAATGGCTGCGTTGTTGGGTTCATGGTTTACCCCAAGTTTTGGTTGGGAAATCATGTTCTTTATCGCGGGTATTCCATTATTTTTATTACCAGTGATCTGGAAATTTTTGCCTGAATCGCTGGCATTTATTGTGAAGCAAAACAAGCAGGCTGAAGCACGTCAAATCGTACGTCGTCTGGCACCAAATCTAACGGTTACCGAGAATACAACGCTTACCCTGCCACAGGAAAATGTGCCTGAAGCAGCAAACGTGGTGAGCTTGTTCCGTCGTGGCCGTGCGGTCAATACCTTATTGTTCTGGGTCGCGTTCTTCACTTGTCTGTTAACTATGTATGCTTTAAGCAGCTGGTTACCGAAGTTGATGATGGCAGCGGGCTACTCGATGGACAACAGTCTGATGTTCATGATGGTAATGAACGTTGGTGCGGTTGTGGGTATTGTCGGTGGTGGTATTCTCGCGGATCGTTTCCACCTGAAACCGGTACTGATGTTCCTCGGTATGATGGGTGCGATTGTGATGAGCCTAATGGGCTTTGCATCGAACTCCTTCCTGCTATACATCCTGGTGTTCTTGGCAGGTGCAGCGTCGATTGGTTCACAAATGTTGCTATATAGCTATGTTGCGCAGTTCTACCCGCTTGCAGTACGTTCGACAGGTATTGGCTGGTCTTCTGCGATTGGTCGTATGGGTGCGATTGTAGGGCCAATCCTGATCGGTGGCTTACTGGGTATGAACCTGCCAGCTTACTTCAACTTTATGGCAGTCGGTTTACCGGTGCTGATTACTGCAATTGCGGTTGCCTTGATCATGCATGACAATGAGTCTGAAAAGATTGGTTCAATTGAACCCGCAGTGTCTAAAGCTTAAAGCTAAGGATCAAATAAGAAGCCTCCGAAAGGGGGCTTTTTTATTATATATTCTATATATCTAATAATCTGAATAATCATTACATGGAAACATTTCAAGCCATCTTAATAGGAATTTTTGTCAATTTAATAACTCCTTTTTTACTAAAAAAGACTAAATTTCAAATTAAAAAATCAGAAGGACAAAAGATTTCTAATCGACTTCAACTTGGATTGAAATTAATAAATGAAAGTCGAGATGAAAAATTTACTGTTGCGAAATTGAGTAGAATTTTAAATCTTGAAAAGGTTAGTGATTTAGAAAAGTATTTTCTTGATAAGGAAGAACCATCATTTGAGTTTTTAGAGAAATACGCAAATGAATTTGGTTTAAGTTCAAGATGGTTAATAGAGGGAAAAGGGAATCCTTTTAAACATGACGAAGAAATTTACATAGATGTGTTTGATTGCTTAGAAAAAATCAATGAACTCAACCCATCTATTATTTATTTTATTCGAGCTAACAATATTAGTGGTGAAACCTGTATTGCTATAGAAGTTAATGAACATTGTCATGTTGTTTTAAATACTACAGTTCATTTCAGTAAGCAGAATGGTCATGGAGGTACACGTCAATTAGTTTCTTTTAGAAAATTGATCATGAGCTTAATTTTAGAGAAGAATTATATAACTAAAGGAATAATAGTTTCTGGAGTAGTGTTTAATGCCTTATTTCAAGGAAAAATACATCCAATGACTGCAATAGATAAAAGACTAGGGCCTTTTCAACATTGGCATGATGATTTTACTGATCTTTATAATGAACGTTATGGTTATAAGTATCATGAAGAATATGACCAAAACTTTAAAGATGCATTTCATCTTGTTAAGAGTTTTGTAGCTAAACATGAAGAGTCTTAATTAATACAGAAATCGAATTGACCCTTTTTAGCTTTATATATTTAATAAACCAAAAGTTTTTATAAGGTAATCGTATGCAATTCGATTCATTCTCCCCAATCCCTGAAGATGATGATGAACTGCATCTTCCGGAACTGGTGTATTGGGCATCCTTAGGCGACGTGGAGCAGGTCGAGCAGGGCTTGCAAGAAGGTCTGGACGTCAACTCCGCCGATGAAGAAGGCTATAGCGCCTTACAGGCCGCCGCTGAAAATGATCATCTAGACGTAGTCAAACTTCTGGTTAGCAAAGGTGCAGATATTGCCCATCGCAGTCCACATACGGCACTAGAACTGGCCGAAATGGCAGGCAATAAAGAAGTGATGGTTTATCTAAAAAGCTTGACCGGAACTATTTAAAGCAAAAGAGAACCTCAATCATGAGATTCTCTTTTTATGGTAGGAACTTAGGCAGCATCGCCTTCAAGTTCTTTTAAAATGGCTTCATTAAAGGCCGGAAGATCATCCGGATTCCGTGAAGTAATCAGTACCCAGTCGCCGGTATTACAGCGATGCACTTCTTCATCGACCCATTTTCCGCCGGCATTTTCCAGATCCAGCTTGATGCTTTTATACGAGGTCAGATTCTTGTCTTTAATTCGATCTGCATCAATTAAGGCCCATGGCCCGTGACAAATCGCCGCAATCGGTTTGTGATTGTCGGCAAAGTGCTGAATAATTTTCTGGGCATCCTGATTAATTCTTAAAGTATCTGCGTTGACTGTACCACCTGGAATCACCAACAGATCATAATCATTCAGGTCGACATGGTCGAAACTGGTATCAGGCGTATATTGGGTAGCAGCTTTGGTATCACCTTTGACTGTGGCGACATCTTCATTTTTTTCTGCAGCATGAATCACTTCAAAACCTTTGGACTTTAAAAAATTTAAAGGCTCAGTCAGTTCATCATGTTCAATACCTTGATTGGATGTAATAAAGAGGACCTTTTTTACCATGATTGCTGTTCCCAAAAAATGTGAGGATTTTTAGCTTAACAACAAGCCGATTTTTACAATGTTGGAGTTTTAACTCGGAACTGTTAAGCAAAGATAAATAAAACAATGCACAGAAAAAGAAATAGCAGAAAAAAAGCCCCAACATCCTGTTGGGGCTTTTTCCGTATCTCGTGATTTAGGTATAACTCCTGTCGTACCTCACGTCCTGATGCTTGCTTATTCTTGTTGTTTTTAGGTTTTCGGAGCATCCTGCTCTCTATGTGTCTAAAGTAATACACAAGCAGATTTTGTACCAGCAGCAGATTGCGCTTATTGTTGTACGCTTTGACTTACATGAACGCAGAGAAATTGAGCACGACCAGCTGCTGAATTCTTGGCATCAAAAATGTACATCTAAGCCAATATACGGGCCTTTAAATTCCAGCTGTAAATCTGGACGTTGCTCCTGTTGAAAATCTATCGTCATCATGCGATAACCGATTTTGGCACCGACATCGACCAGCAGATTATCAATAAAATCATATTGTAACTCAGCCTGTACATCGGTCTTTTTACTATCGCTGCCATGACTGTAAACGGCTTCTGCTTTGGCACTCAGTCCGGTAAATGGCAATTTAACCCCTGCAGTTGCATAGAGCAGTGGAGTGTATTCATCCAGATCGTATTGCGTGAAAGCCTCGGTATTCAGGTTTTTTACCGTACCCTCCAGATTGCTTAAGCCTGCGCCTACATCGGCATGTACCACGGTATCCAGTAATTCGTAATACAGAATATAGTCAATATTCTTCAGTTCGATTTCTGAGGCATTGATCGGAGTGCTTTGTTCGCTGTTGCTGTCCAGATTGACATATTTGATTTTGGCATTCGGTAAAAGCGGAATCGGATGTTCAAAAGCCACGGACAGCTGCGCCGTACCTTGTCGATCCAGATCATGTTTCATACTGCTATTTTCGCTATAACCGTTAAAATTCCAGTAGCTGAGATCGGCTTTTGCCCCGATGAAATCTGCATGACTGAGCGTGCTTAATCCAAAACTGAAGAATAATGTGGCGAGTATTTTTGTCTGCATGACAGTGAGTCCCTAAAGCTTTATTAAAATTGAGCGTGTCTGGTTACTTAAAAACATCTTCTTAATATTTATCAGCAAGTGCATGATATAGAGAATTTCAAAAATGTATATCCTGGGATTTTGAAGGACTAAAAAATGCGATCTACAGCAGTACAACAGTGTAAAGACTATTCATTCTATGTGGCTGGTCAGGCGGTTCAGACCGGAGAATGGCTAGAGGTTAAACATAAATATACGCAAGCACTCTATGCACGTGTCGCTTTGGCCGATGCCAAAAGTCTGGAGCAGGCCATTCAGTCTGCCCTAGACACCGAGGCAGAGATGGCGGCTTTAGAACCCTTTCAAAAACAGAAAATTCTACTGCATTGTGTGCGCCGTTTTCATGAAATTCGTGAAGAACTGACTGAAATTCTGATTGCAGAAGGCGGTAAACCGCGCAAAGCGGCAGAAGCCGAAGTCGAGCGTCTGATTAATACCTTTCAAATTGCCGCAGATGCCGTGACTCAAATCGATCAGGGACGTATGCTGCCTTTGGCTGTAACCACGGCAGCATCGGGGTATCAGGGTATGGTTAAGCAGGTGCCGATTGGCGCAGTGTCTTTAATCAGCCCTTTTAATTTTCCCTTAAATCTGACCGCCCACAAAATTGCACCAGCGATTGCTGCCGGTTGTCCTTTCGTGTTGAAACCCGCCAGTCTGACGCCGATTTCTGCCTTGAAAATTGCCGAGATTCTGGCGGAAACCGATTTGCCGAAAGGCGCATTTTCAGTTTTACCCTGTCCGCGCGAGCTGGCCGATGTGCTGGTCACCGATGACCGTTTTAAATTACTCAGTTTTACCGGTTCCGATGTGGTGGGTTGGGATATGAAAGCGCGAGCTGGCCGCAAAAAAGTGGTTCTGGAGCTGGGCGGTAATGCCGCAGTGATGATCGAGCCGGATACCGAAATTAATGATGCCTTGATTACCCGTCTGGTTGGCGGTGCTTATGGTCATGCCGGGCAGGTCTGTATCAGTGTACAGCGCATTCTGGTGCATCAGGATATTTATGCCGAAGTCAGAGATAAACTGCTTGCAAAACTCAAACATCTGAAAGCCACCGATCCAAATCTGAGCACAACTTTGGTCGGCCCGATGATCAAGGAAGCAGAAGCCAAACGCCTGAAAAAATGGCTGGAAAAAGCACTGAAAAAGGATGCGAAAATCCTGATTGGAGGTGAGCTAAATGGCGTGATGTTCGCACCGACTTTATTGGAAAACGTGGATCATGGTCTGGAAATTTACCGTGATGAAGTCTTTGGTCCGGTGGCGATGATTGAACCTTATCCTGATTTTGAAGCGGGGATTGCCTGTATCAATCGTAGCCGTTTTGGCTTGCAGGCCGGAGTTTATACCCAGAACTTGAACAAGATGCTGTATGCCTGGGATCATCTGCATGTCGGCGGGGTCATTATCAATGACATTCCATCTTTCCGGGTGGACAACATGCCCTATGGTGGGGTGAAGGATTCAGGTTTAGGCCGTGAAGGGATTCAATCTGCCATTCGCGATATGCAGGAAGAACGGATGCTGGTGATTAAATCTTAAGTAAATGACATCAATCGCTCAGATTCTATAATGAATTTGCTGCAGGTCAGACCGGGGTATTGCAGTCCATTTTCAGATGTCAAAGATGCACGTGGAGCAGGGCGATCAGATCTCTGCTCCGCGCATTTCAGCTATAGAGTGGCTCACATCGCGATAAGCCTTTGACTCGAATTCTTCTATAAATATAAGGCGATTTGGATGAGCGCAGCATGAGCTTTGCTTGACTGCGGTTCTGTAGTCAAACTTAAGAAAGATATATTCCAAAAAGTTTGTCAATATATAGCCTATAAAATCAGGTGGGTTTCGTTGAATTATTGAACGCTTAATTCGAATAGATTATAAATAACGAATATTTTCAGCAGAATTTACAGAAAAAATTTAAAAAAGTCAGTATTGTTGAACCATCTACAAGGTCAGCTTTTCGATCAGACTTTAAGCAAGATGTAAGACCTGCTGACCTGTTTGTACATTAGAATTCGACGCCCAAAAGGTGCAGCTCTAATCCAAACACCCAAAATAATTGAAATGCTTCTTTATTTGCTTGCGCTATAACCATAACAAGCAGCATCTGAAGGGGTTTAAAGTTTAGGTGTTCTATGACAGAAACTCGTGAGAATTGGTCTGCACGATCAGGATTCATTATTGCAGCCATTGGTTCCGCCGTTGGCTTGGGAAATATCTGGCGTTTCCCTTATGTGGCTTATGAAAATGGGGGTGGGGCATTCCTGATCCCTTACCTGATTGCGATTTTTGCAGCAGGTTTGCCTTTATTGTTTTTAGACTATGCGGTCGGACACAAGTTCCGTAAAGCACCACCCATGGCCTATAAAAAACTCATGAATGCCGAATCCTTGGGGTGGTGGCAGGTGATGGTGACCCTGATCATCGGGATTTATTATGCCAGCGTTTTGTCCTGGGCCGGCAGTTATATGTTCTATTCCTTTGGACAGCAGTGGGGCACAGATACCCAAGACTTTTTCTTTAACACTTATCTGCAAAATGGTGAAGGTTTAAGTTTAGGTTTTGTTCCTGTCCTGTTTTTCGGTCTGGTGGTTGTTTGGGCTGCGGTGATGCTGATTCTTTACGGTGGGGTACGCCGTGGGGTGGAACTGGCGAATAAAATCTTTATGCCACTTCTGGTAATTTTATTTTCTATTCTGGTGATTCAGGCGGTACGCTTACCGGGTGCAGTCGACGGCTTAAATGCTTTCTTTACGCCGAACTGGGAGGCCATGAGTAATTATAAAGTCTGGCTGGCCGCATTTGGTCATATCTTCTTCTCACTGTCGGTGGGCTTCGGGATTATGTTGACCTATGCCTCTTATTTGAAACGCAAAACCAATTTGACCGGTTCTGGAATCGTGGTGGCACTAGCCAACTCATCCTTTGAAATTCTGGCGGGTATTGGTGTATTTGCAGCGCTTGGTTTTATGGCCTTCAGCGCAGGTGCAAATGTTGAAGATGTCGTATCTGGCGGTATTGGTCTGGCCTTTATTGCTTTCCCGAAAATCATTTCCAGTTTAGGTGCAGGCGGTGACCTGTTTGGCTTCCTGTTCTTTGCTTCATTGACCGTTGCCGGTATTACCTCGATGGTCAGTATCCTGCAAGTTCCGATTGCCGCATTCCAGGACAAACTGGGCTGGTCGAAGAACAAGTCAGTCACGATTATTGCCGGTGGTTCAGCGGTGATTTCTACCTTGATGTTCTCGACCCATAGTGCGATTACCTTTGTCGACATTATTGACTACTTTGCCAATAATATCGGTATTGTCGGTGGTGGTTTGATCTCCATTATTCTGTTGTCGTGGTTCCGTCGTCCATTGATGAAACAGCTGGAAGGCCATGTGAATCAGTTTGCCAGCGTGAAACTTGGTCGCAGCTGGAACTTCATGCTGACCGTCATCACGCCGTTGTCCTTATTAATGGCATTGGGTCTGACCCTGAAATCGATCATGGCAGAAGGTTATGGTGGCTATGCTGCCAGCACCCTATGGATGGTGGGTGGAGGTGTCATGGCATTCTTTATTCTGGGCGCCATTCTGTTCAGTCTGGTCAAAGACCGTCATAGCTAGGAGAGCGACTATGAATACATCTGCACTGGTGATGATGATCATCTCTATCGTTTTATTGTGGGGTGGTCTGGTACTGTCCGTGATTCATCTGGCAAAAAATCCGGAAGAACCAGAAGACTAAAAATCTTCACATAAACCTACTGTTTTACTGTAAACGAAAGTCATTATCATCTATGGTGATAATGACTTTTTTAATGGCTGACGATTTGGCATGATTTCCGTTTCAGATGGACAAGTCTATACAGCCTTTGCCGTGACCTTCTTCGCTGGGCTTGCCACCGTGTTGGGTGGGGGACTGATACTCTTCTTAAAAAAACCCAATTTCCGTCTGCTGGCCTTTGGTCTGGCCTTTGCCGCGGGCGCCATGATCTATGTTTCTTTAACCGAAATTCTGAATAAATCGATTGCCTCCTTTAGTCTGGCTTTTGATGAAAAAACCGGTTTTGCCTTTGGCACCTTTGCATTTTTGTTGGGCGTGATTCTGGTGTTATTGCTGGATCATTTTGTGCCGAATCCGCATGAAACCGTTGAAACGCATGCCAGTGAAGGCGTCAGTTCACCGCCACTATTGCGTACCGGCATGCTGACTTTATTCGCCATTAGCGCACATAACCTGCCAGAAGGTCTGGCGACCTTTTTTGCCACGCTGGAAAGTCCTGCCTTGGGTGCGCCTTTGGCGGTGGCAATTGCGATTCATAATATCCCGGAAGGTGTGGCAATTGCCTTGCCAGTGTATATGGCGACCGGACGCAAAGATTATGCACTCTGGGCCAGTCTGGTGTCGGGACTGGCTGAACCTTTGGGTGCCGTCTTGGGTTACTTTATTCTGGCACCTTATATGAGCGATACAGTATATGGTCTGGTTTTTGGTTTACTTGTCGGGGTGCTGGTCTATCTGGCACT
>ERZ808040.2021-NODE-2021-length-12301-cov-4.762925_pt1 | contig 12301 bp, 11 predicted proteins | sample MGYA00380191_ERZ808040 | MGnify/ENA primary metagenome ERZ808040 (study PRJEB31490, sample SAMN06133395) | mouse gut metagenome | isolation source: J6 | host: mice | place: China: Chengdu | collected 2015-05 ... | reverse complement strand
CTTAATGTGTGCAGCGCTTTGGTGAGCGCTTCTAACAAATCTTTCATTTCTGACATCTGTGTCATGTTTTTGTCGTATGTTTCCCGCGTGAGCCTTTGATTTTTCAAGCGCTCCCTTTTTTCAAAATACTCCTCATACTCCTTTTTGCGCGTCGCGGTCTGTTTCCTTTTGTCCTGTAACTGCTGTTCCTTCTCCGCTGCCAGCCGGCGCAGCGCATCCTCGTCAAGCAGCTTTTCATTAAACCACATCAGGAAATGTACGTCTTGCAGCGCGAGCAGTCCGCCTCCCTGTGATGCCATGCACGCCTCAAGCTGCTCGCGCAGTATGATGGGCACTGGAAAGGAGGTGTAGACTTCCCTGTCGTGTGCAGCAAGCGTGTTCAAATCCTGCTTTGACAAAACCAAGGCATATGGCAGAAACGGCTGTCTGCGCACAATCTCCTCATTTTTCTGCGCGGAGTAACCATTTTTGCGCAGCCAGTCCATGCCGTAAACGATGTTGATGTCGAGTCTGCCAAACAGCGAAAGCAGCTCTTTTGGCAGTTCGAGCACTTTTCCCTGCGTGATGCGCACATACTCCTTTTGCAGCGTGTCCTCCTCTTTTTCCAGCATACGTTTTGCCTGTTCGCACACGGCAAGTTTCCTGTCGGCAGCGGCAAGAAGCTTGTCCATATTCCACGGCTCACTTTCAGAAAGATCGAAGTAGCGCATCATGACAAGGCGTTCTGCAAACTCCTGCTCTAATTCCGTATGCTCCTGTTCCAGCTCCGCCAGCATAAACTCCTGACGGATTCGTTCCTGCTGCCGGTCCTCGATATCGCGCAGCAGGGACTTTTGCCGTTCGTTTGCCTCGTCGAGCTGCTTTTTGTGCGCAGTACAGCTTCTTGTGTGCTCCTCCAGCTCCTTTTGATACTGCCTGCCTTTGATCTCCAAAAACCCCGGCTCGTATTCGCCCACAATATTGCGGACGAACGTTTCCTGAAATTCCTCCTGAAAGCTGTCCTCAATGCGGCCAAAACCATTCATTCGTTCCTTGCAGGTACTGATTTGTGTGATGAGCCCGATTATCGTGTTGTCCAGCCACTGCTGCCTGTCCAGAAACTCCTGCTGCTTTTGTGCCTCCTGCTGATACGCGCTCTCATTCTGCTGAATCTGCATTGCAAGCCCGGCGGCAAGCTGTTCATAATACATGCAAAGCGTATTTCCAAGCGCCCTGCGTTCAGGTTCGAGCTGCCCCTCCCCCTCATGCAGCACCTTGAGCCGTTCTTTGAGAAGGCGCTCGTCCTGCAGGAGCTCCTGAACCTGCGCGTTCTGCTTCGACAGCTCGATTTTGTGCAGCAGCGTCTCGATTTGCTGTGTCTCCTCCTCCAAGGCGTCACGCTCCATGCCAATCATGTCACGGTTGCCCACATGAAACAAAAGCGTATCCGTCAGGCATTGTATTTCATAAGAATATTTTTCATACTCGATGCGCGCTAGCTCATCGGAACAGGAGTTCTTGTCGTCAAGCAGCGCGTTTTTCACGTCATTCTGCGCTGTCTCCATGCGCGCTAGCTCAGTGCGAAAACCTGCAATATTGTTTTCCTGCTCCCCCGCCGCGTCCGTTGCAAGCTTGTACTCCTCGGCGCAGGCGGCAATCTCCACCGCGTCCTCCTTAAACTGGCGAATGGTATTTCTGCGCTCGATCTTCGACTGGTTTGCCTTGTAAGAAATGATGTATTTCTCTATGATGCTCTGAAATTCCTTCATGCGGTCTTTTTCTTTGTTGAGTTTGCTCTCCACCACATCCAGAAACCACTTTTCTATGAGTCCTTTTTCATCGCGGCAGTCAGAAAAAAGCTTAGAGAGCCCCGATTCCTCCAGATTAATCTTTCGAATAATATTTTCCCACTCCCTGTAATAGATCTGGTACTCTGCAAGCTTCTCAAAATACTGTCTGTACTGGGCGCTGTTGTTCATGTCATAACAGAAAAATTTAAGTGCGTGGTCTTTCTTGTATGTCTCAAAAAGCTGTCTGCACTCGCGGTAGCTTTTTAAGACAAGCTCCTTATTCTTTTTCTCAACCACGGGCATATGGTAAAGATCCTGTGCGCATCTGCTGCTGTACTCACAGATAAAATTGACCATCTCAAGACGGTTCTCCTCGTCCTCCTCTGAAAGCTGGCTTCTGCGCACCATCATGCCCGCCAGACAGTAGCCCGCGCCGCGGTCCAGCTGCCACTCCACCATGATAAAAGTCGGTTTGCTGGTCGTAAAGTAGCTCTCAAACGGTCTGTCCTTCGCGTCCCAGAACCGCCTGTGTACAAACGGGGCGGTCATCATCTGCACCAGCACAGACTTGCCGCCCCCGTTCTGCAATGACATCAGCGTACTGCGCCCCTGCATCTGGAAGATGTCGTCGCTGACGCGCATAGTATTGTTGTTATAGTTCAGATTAATCAATCTCACTGCGTTTATTTTACTCATCGCCGCCTCCCTGGCTGTCTCCCGATAATATTTTACAGAGTCTCTGGTAATTATTTTGATTCAGCAGATTCCAGTCCATCAGGTTGTCGAGCTTCTTTGTTGTCTTGAGCATCTCGTCCTCCTGAACATATTCTATTAAGCCCTGATTCTCGAGAAACACAAAAATATGGTGAAGAAATCCCTCCTTTGTCGTGCGTGCCCGCGAGCCGCGCTCATCGGATTTGAGCGACTCATATGCCTCCTGCATATTGCGGAAAGCCAGCCCCTTCTTTTCCTCCTCCTCGTCGGAGGTGTTCTCAACACCATTTTTGAGACGGTCCGTCACGCAGTTTTGCAGCTCTCCTACACGAATATAATCTCTGGACTTGGCACTTGCGCCCTGACCGTCGTAAAATTCTGACAGCAGTGTCAGAATCACAAACTGCGACAGATAAAAATCCTTGTCTGTACCGCCCGATTTACAGAGTATCTCCTTTAATTTTGCCTTCGAAAAGCCCAAGAAAACATTCTCCTCTTTTGGAATCAGATAAATCACGTCGCCGTACCGCTCAATGCTGCTGCGCGCCTCCTCTCCCTGACTCTTGACCAGAAGCTGCACCTGCTCATTTTCCACATATGCCCTGTAAAGCCCGGCTGATGCCTCCTCCCGCAGCTCAAAGTGCTCAAGAAGGTAATAAAATATCTGCTGGCTGAGGCGTATTTCTTCTATTTCGTATGCCATTTTCTCCTCCTATAGTTTCTTCTGCTCAATGCGGATCACAACATTTGTACACCGGATTGTCCGTTCGTTTCCAGAAGCGTCCGGCACGCGCTCAAACGCGACCACCGTTCCATCGTGCATGCGCTCTGTGCAGATTTTCTGAATTACACTCCTGTCTTTGCCATTTCCTGCGTGTTTCTCTGTCAGTGAGAGCAGCATGTCATTTAATTGAAAATCGTTTGCCTGTTCGGTAATAAACTCACTTTTTTCTTTTCGCAGTGTCTCGATACAGATTTCACGGTTCTTCATCAGTTCCACCATAATCTCCTTGAACACATCAATAGATGGAATGCAGATTTCCTGCGCCGCCCGATTTTGTTCCAACAGCCTTTTTAGTTCGCTCATGGACAGGCTGCCTTTGTCGAGTGCTGCATCTATAATGAATGCCAGACTGTTCTCATATTGCTGGAGTCTCTCCTTCTTTTTGCGTTCCAACTCCTCCTGCCACTGTCTCTCGTCAAAGTCAAGAAGCTCTGCGGTGTCCTCCTCCGCCTTTTTCCTAACAGGGCGCTGCAGCTCCATACATTTGTTTAGATTGTAGATTTTGGGAAGCTGCTGGTGAAACAGCGGTCTGAAAAAAAGATCAATATTTTCCAAATACTGCGGCTGCTCTAAGAGCTTGTCATAGAGTTCTGTCCGAATGGAGAACCGCTGAATCAGCGACATCTGGGCAAGTGACTGCAATTCCCTGTCATACAGTAATTTCAAATCAAAATGCAGGTTTAAAATCTTCTGGTGCTCGTCGAGCGAGCGGTTCAGATAGCGTTCAATACTGCGCAGGTTTTCCAGTTTTTCCTCCTCCTTGGCATCTAGCTTGCGCACATTGATATTCTGCTGTTCGAGCTCAGATGCCCTGAGCCGGACCATCTCGCGGTATCCTGTAAACTTTTCCTTCGTGTCACCGATGGTTTCCATATTTTCCAGCATCAGCGCCTCATAATCTGCAACCGAATAACTCAGCGCATTGCGCCGCACGCGCAGCATTGCCTCCTCTATTTTCTGAAGCTGTATCCGCATATAATTAAAGATATTTTTGACCTCATCCACTGCTTTGTCATAGCTCTGCTTTTCCAGATGCATCTTAAAAATCATCTCATGAATAGTGAGCTTCATGTTGTTCTCAATCTCAAGCGTGGACAGCATCAGGTTATATCCGTCCTCCGTCAGATGGTAGGTAGTACGTCTGACCCCCTCCTCCACATAGACCACACGGTTTGCAATGTAGCTGATATTCATGGATTTGTATGTCCTGCTGTCGAAATCATACCCTTCAAAGTACATCGCCCTGCCCTCGTTGGACAAGATCACATTCACGACAAAATCCCCCAGTTTCTTGCAGTCGTCATAGGACATGCTTTTCTGGAAAAAACTGGCATTGAGGGTGTCAATATACGCGCCAATGTCGTCCATCGTGCAGCGCACCTCCCGCAGGGACTGCTCCATAATGTACAGCATCACCGCAAAAATCAGATTGATCTGCTCGTCCACCTTCATAAATCCATATTGCTTCCAGATCTGTTTCGCCATGCTGTTTTGCAGAAGGAGCGCATACATGCCGACATGCTTCATTCTCTTGGTGAACTGCTTTAAAAATTCATATTGCATTGCTGCTCCTTAAATGCCACCGATTACAGCCAACTTTTTTCCATTTGCTTTAAAGATGGAAAGATTGTCTTTTGTAAAACAGATGGTATCTCTGTTTTTGTAGAGCTCTTTTTCCGTAATCTGCAAAGTAGACATCATGTACAACTTTTCAAAAGACTGACTCCACTCCTCTGTTGGTTTATAAAATACCAGTTCCAGAAAGCCAAATTGCTCCAGACCGCAGGTTTCAATCGTGTGTGTGCCATCTTCACTGTGCGTCTGGTACACCAGAATCCACAGTATCGTGGGAAATCCGTCTGAATCTGCCCCCTCCTGCTCTGCCACCGCAGCATATTTCTGATATACGGTTCTACCTATCAGCAGATTTGCAGCATTGTAATAAACACCCAGCGCTCCTTCCATACGCAGGAGACATCCACATAATTTCGTTAGCATGATGCAGACTGCACGCTTCCCTGCAAGGGTGCTTCCACCTCCCAGTTCTGTAAGTATGCAAAACGATTTTTGTTCTGCAAGCGCTTTTCGTTCCTCATCTGATATGCAGTAGTTCATGCCAAACAGCGTTGGAAAGTCTGCCTCTTCCGGCGGTAGTGCAAACGGCATATATGAACAAACCACATCCATGCCATCAATATGCAACATCAGATGGATGCAGGACGGACTGTTTGTATCTATTTGTAAAATTGTATGTTCTCCATAATTTTGCGCGATGGCAATCTCAAATTCTTTGTGTTCAATATCAGGTCTGTCAAAAAGCAGAATTACCCCTGTATTAGGCTGCGGTTCAATTGCAGACTGAGGCGTCTTTTGGTTTCTCTTTAATTTATCGAATAGTCCCATATCTTCTCCTCCTTTAGATATCCTATAGGTTCTTTAATCTTCTTTTTTTGCTTTTTCCAATATTTGCTTTAATACAGCGATCTCTGCATCTTTATCCGCAAGCAGCTCCTTCAATTCTCTCAGTTCTGGCAAAATCATTCTCTTTAATGTCTCACTCATCGGACTGACCTGAGAACAGTAACCATTATGCCATATCTTCAATATTCAGAATTTCCTGCGGAATATATCTGCCTGACTCTAATATTTCTCTGATTTTATCCTGTTGTGGCTGTGAGAACTGACTCAAAAATAAGCTGCCAATTTTTCGGTTCTGCCCTTCTTTCGTGGCAGGAAGGTGCTCTATGCCAATGCGCTCTGCCTTTGCCAGCATCCGTTCATACGCATTCCGAAAAACCGAAATCAGATAATGCGCGCCAAAGGCAGACGCAAAATTTTCATAAATGCCAATTCCCTCATAATCCAAATCCCCAAAATAAAGAACCGTGTTCCCCTGCGCTGTCATATAGGGTTCACCGCTGCTGTCAAAATCAGAAAATGCTGCAAGGATTCCTTTCCCCGCGCCATAAATTAATGTGCCTATCTGCTCTCCGCAGATTGTACACGGCGCGTCATCTGCCGCGTCGTTAAGCCCCTCTCCTGACATGGACTGCCCGAAAATACTTTTCAATGACTGGCATTCTGTCAGCCGCTTGCGCATACTGTAAAAAGTATCTTTATTTTCTATTATCAACAGCTTCTGCGGTGTCTGCCGCGTGGCACAATAATACGCAATCGGCTCTGTCGTCCTGTAGTAGTTTAGAAGCGTAATATCCAAACCGCAGCGCTTTAAAATCTTTTTTCCCTGCTCCTGTTTCAAGAATTTTTCCCTGTGCCAGATATCAAAGCTGCGCTCATTTTCTGACATTGGTGTCATAAAATCTTTCTTTTTGAGATAATCATTTAGAAGCAGCACCCACGGTCTGTCCTCAAGATACTGGTCGATGTGTGCCCTGTAATAGTCAGCCGCTATCGACGGTACAAGGTCATAGTTTAGTTCGTTCACATATTTAGACACATCCTGCTTTTCTTCTATGATCCAGTACTCCTTATATAAGGCTGGCGATTTTCCATTGATTCCTGAGGCTTTTACCGGCTTGATTTTGTTGTCCTGAATCAGCGTGATTACCTTTGTGTATAGTTCTCTGTATTCTGATATTTTATATTTTGCCGAAAGGGTATCGAGACTGATCTTTTTCATAGAACGATATCGCCCTCTCTTTGCTTCATATAGGCCGTCATCTTCTCACGGATTTTTGCAAACTGCGCATTGGTCTCTGGAAGTTCGGACTGAAACTGCATCAGTTTGTCCAAGTACCCCTGCTCGGACACCAGCTTGCAGCTGATGGGATAGACCAGCTCATACACCAGCGAGATATGACCAACCACATTGTCAACAGGTGTTTTTTTCAAGTTTCGAAGTATTGCGTGCTCCTCAAAAAATGCCTGCATGACTTCCTCTGTCACCTGACAGTGTTTGAGATCATATGTAGTGACATTATAAATTTCTTCAAGCGGCACAATAATATTGACCTTCAAAATATCAATCTTGTCCGCATCGCGCAGCAGGTCAGCAAACCGTTTCTCCCGCACTGTATACTGCACGGGCACACGGTACGCGCTGTGGCACCGCACCGCCTTTTCAAGCAGTTCATCCTCTGAAGCATCCTCGATATAGTCCCTGATTTTACCTTCCCTGAATAAAATGTCCGCGCCAAATTCCGCGTGGTCTATGGATTGTGCATCTATAAATGTGCCATACCGCCTGAGCTGCTCGAAGCGTCCGACATCGTGGAGGAGTCCTGCCAGCCAAGCTAATTGTGTCTCTTCTTTGTCAAATCCTGACTGCTCTGCAATCTGCTGGCAAAGACCGCAAACCCTGTATGTATGATCTATTTTTAGTTTTACTTTTTCGTCCGCCACATCATAGTGGGAGGTGTATTCCTGAAATGCCTTGATCGCCCGTTGTCTGTCAATTTCCATGTTCAAACGTTCTCCTTCTAATACCAATAACGGTCCCAGCGCCTGATAATCCTCTCTGCCGCTGTCATGTCCAACCCTGTTCTCCTGCTAAGTTCCTGTACCGCCAGCATAAACTCAAGATTCATCATCAGATCATTGACTGGCTGCAAATGCTCTTTTGAATATACTGTCCCGTGAATGATCACATACTTCTGGTTTTGGCACCGTCTTTTCTGATGAACCACCGCCGATATGCTGCCCGCAATCAGTATAACACCTGCCAAAGCCGCAATGAGCGCCCCCACGGCTGACTTTTGATAACGGACAATCTCCGTCTCCACTATATAATAAGGAAGAAACCGTCCGTCAGCCTGCGCAGGTTCGTAAATTCCAGCTTTTTCCAGCCATGTAAGAAAACGCTGATATTGGTTTTCATCCATCTTATGAACAAACCCTTCTATAAAAATGGGCTCCCCTGAAACCTGTTCCTCCTGCTTCAAGAAATCATCCTCCCAAGGATTCCCCATAACAATCCTCATTGGCTTTGCGTCATGTTTTGTCCGCACAGCCAGCTTGCGAAAGTCCTCTTTTCTGCCCCTTGTCTCCCGGATTCCCAGATAAAAAGTTTCATGACGATCACTATCAACCGGCAGCACAAAAAAATACGCGGTATCCTGAATCCCGTTGTCATACGTATACGAATAACTTCCACCCAACGCCCGAATCGTTCCCCTGACAACATCAAACTCCTCAAGCTGTGTCAAATCATACGAATCTGAGAACAAGTCAACCGGCTCGCGAAATGCCGCCAGCCAAACGCGCCATTCTCCAAAGCATAAAAACAGAAACTCCATGATCAAAATACTAATTCCAGTGCATGATGCAAGAACCACCAGCATCGTCTTAAACGTTCTTTGATGCATCCCTCTTATACTCCTGTCTGTATCTTTTTCTGCATCCGCAGCAGGCTTATAATCAGCATATCCACCTCGTTCTCCTGAAAAATGCCAAGCGGTTTATCAAATTTTTCCGATCCGTCTGACATCGCCACGCGGTTGACCTTGATCCGCATTTTCGTTTTTCCCAGTTTCAAAATAAGCTTCACGCCTTTGGAAAAGACATGGTATTTTAACCGCATACAATTCCAGTCCACCGGCAGGACATTCCTGCATATCAAAGCGCCATTTTGTGCGGTATAAGAAATAATGACCAGATCTTTCTCGTTAAATCCTACGATATATGGATAATAGTTCGCCGAATATCTTCCTGTCGATATGATGTCGCCCCCTACCACGTAAGTGTATTCCCCATAATATTCCTTCATCACAATCTGCATAAAATCAAGCATGCGCTGTTTGTCCCTGCCAGTAATTCGCTGCTCTGCCATATATTTTTTTTCGTTAGCATTGACGGTCAGGCTGCCAATGACCAGCACTGCGTAGGGCCCGCCGACGACAATCATGCCCAACACCATAATAAACAGATCCTTACTGCTCATCTGACACCGCCTTCTGATAAGCAGCCAGTGTGTGATCATCAAACAAAACCCACACAATCCGTTCAAATAAATCTGGATTTTCCTGTAAAAACTGCCGGACTGTTCGTATCGCAATTCTTGCCGCCCGTTCCACTGGAAATGCATAGATCCCTGTCGAAATAGATGGGAATGCAATGGTATTGATCCCATGCACTGCCGCCAGCTTGAGCGAATTGGTATAACACTCTGCCAGCAGCTTATCCTCATTATGATTTCCGCCATTCCACACAGGTCCGACCGTATGAATAATGTAACTGCATGGAAGCCGGTACGCTTTGGTCAGCTTCGCCTGTCCTGTCTTGCAGCCGCCAAGCAGACGGCACTCAAAAAGCAGCTCTGATCCTGCCGCTCTGTGAATCGCCCCGTCAACGCCTCCCCCGCCGAGCAGGCTGCTGTTTGCAGCATTGACAATGGCATCCACATTCGTTATCTTGGTAATATCTCCTTTTACAAGCTGTATCATTTACTAGCTCCTTTGCGTTTCGTTTTTTATCCTATTGAGACAGCGGCTGGTTAGCGCACCAGACTCGTTCCTCTGGATGCCCTATACATAAGGAACTGTGGAAAAATAAAAGTCTGAATATCCCAGACTTTCCAAGACCGCTTCCCCGTCCCGGATTTCGACCTCGCCCCTGTCTGTATCCTGACAGCAGTGCGCAAAAACATACCTGATCACCTGTGCCGCAAAAAAGGGTCTGCACAGATTCATCAAAGCTGGCTCTCCCTGATATTGGCAGATTGTCCCCTCCACAACATACACATCCAGCTTCATCTGTGGCGCGTATTTCGTAAAGTATACTCTGACTTTGAACCGAGGATTTTCTTCCGGCACAAACACATAATAGGAATATGGATAGTTTACCAAATCCATATCGTCATACATATAGTTCCACCGATAGGCTTTGCCGTCCACTGAAATCCGTCTTAATTTGCTACGCTTCATTAGCGGTTCCCTCCTGTATATGCAGAAAAATATTCCTCTATTTCATTATTTTATTATAATTGCACCAGCCCTATAGATCCCTCAAATTCTTCTATACTTTCTGATATTGCTGCTATTTTAAGCCACTTGCTTAGTACTTGTATACCTGTCTGTACCATGATCTGTTTTCTAAGCGTTTCAGAAAGTTCTCCTAGTATCTCATCCTTTAATTAACTCGACTTTTTTTGACAGGCAGAGTATCAACAATGATTTCTTCCGATACATCAATGTCATCGAGATTATATTTCCAATGGAACACAATCGGTTCTTCGTTTATTTCTGCAAAATAGTTATAGATGCGGTTCGTAAATTCCTCCTTAGATTTGACACGGATGCCTTTGAGCATCTGACGAGTCATCTTGCTGAAGAAACCTTCAACCATATTCAGCCATGATCCATGTTTGGGACTGAATACAAATTCGAATCTTCCCGGTACGGTTGCTAGGTATTTTCTGGTTGCCTCTGATGTATGAACTTTAAGATTATCGAGTACTATGCGGATTTTGTCTCCCTTTTGGTACTTGTCGTCTAACAGCTTTAAAAATTCAATGTATTCCCTGCTACTGTGCTTGTCTCTTACAAGCGGAATCGCTTCTCCTGTTTGAAGATCGATTGCAGCTAATAATGAAAGAGTACCTAAACGCTTGTATTCGTAATCTCTACTGATGGTCGGATGCCTTTCGTCCGGCATTAAATCATCCGATGTTGTTGCAATAGCCTGTATTCCCGGCTTTTCATCATAAGACAGCACATGTACGGGTGAATCATCAGATACAGTAAGTTCTCCCGATTCGTTAAACTGCATTTCAAGCTGCTTATACACAAGCAGTACATTATGCATTTTGGAATCAAAATCAGGATCTCTGTTCTCACAATAATAAGTTATTTTATGTGGTTTTATATCTGCCTTGTCAAGAATCGTATTTACCGTACTTTTTTGAATGGTGGAAAGTCTTGTGTATCCAGCTGCTTCAGCAGTTTTATTAATATGTGAGGTCAGCTTTGCATAAGTCCATGTTTCAGCAGCATATCCAAAATCAACTGGCTTCTGGCAGGCGATGTTAATAATCCATGCTTTTTCTTCGTCTGTAATCTCAGCATTTCTTCCACGGCCGGGAGCATCAAAGAGTGCGTTTTCAATGCCTCCTTCTTTAAATTTTTTAAGGCAAAGCATGACGCTGCAGCGGTTGAGACCTACTTTATCAGCAATCGCATCTATTGACATGGCATCTGCACGTAATAATAAAATTCGCGCTCTTGTAACGGTTTGAACCTGAATTGTTCTGGCACGAGTTTGAAGTTCCAGATATTCTCTTTCTTCATTGCTAAGTTCGATTGATGATGCTTTTTTGCCCATGAAAATGTCCTCCAAAATCTTTATAAGAACATTATAGCACAGGTTTTAAATATAGTCTAGTTATTAAAAAGATATCTTGCCAGATCGGACTCATAAGTATCAAACTGGTCTGTAATAAATTCCTTGTCAATCAGCTCGAGATCTTTTCTGTCAATTCCATCATCCAATCGAAGGCAATATATTTTGGGGAAGCCGTATTTTTCTGTACATCTTTTGTATTTTGTACTTTTTTATTTTATCCTTCTCTTTCATCTTTTTGTTTTCTGAGCTTTATCCGCTGCATGACATTGAATATGGAATGCATCTATTTTCTGATGTTGAAACCATCTTACCATAGTCATTTCTTTTTTGCAATCCTGTCATGTAATGATGATAGTGTAACTTTACTTGGGGAATGTTATGGGCAGACTTGCTACAGCCGTTGACTTAGCATCATCAACTAATACACGGACGCTCGTCTTTATAGATGGCTGGCAGCTTTCGACCTCAGCACCTCTATCTATAGTATATTACAGAAATGCATGTTCTGCACTATTGATTTTTACAAATTCCCCAAGTAACGTTACACTATCATTATTTCATAGACTATGTGGACGGCATTTAAATATCAATCTCATATGAATATCACGGACAAAAATATAGGGCTGAAAACCCTTGATTTTACTCAATGTCATTAACTTAACACCAGTTTACAACTTTTGTACTTTTTTGAACCCTGATAAAACGTAGCCTTCTATTATTTTAATAAATGACTGCG
>ERZ808040.2019-NODE-2019-length-12317-cov-3.765359_pt1 | contig 12317 bp, 10 predicted proteins | sample MGYA00380191_ERZ808040 | MGnify/ENA primary metagenome ERZ808040 (study PRJEB31490, sample SAMN06133395) | mouse gut metagenome | isolation source: J6 | host: mice | place: China: Chengdu | collected 2015-05 ... | reverse complement strand
GGCTGCCAGTTTTGCGCCTGCTGTTTTAACAGGGCTAAGAATTCATCGGCGATGCTCTCTTCCAGCAACAAACGCGTTCCGGCGATGCACACCTGGCCCTGGTTGTAGAAGATGCCTGCGGCAGTGGCGCTTGCCGCTTTTTGCAGATCCGGACAATCGGCGAAAACGATGTTGGCGCTTTTGCCGCCCGCTTCCAGCCAGACGCGTTTCATGTTGCTGTCGCCCGCATCTTTCAGCAGCTGTTTCCCGGTACGGGTTGAACCGGTAAAGGCAATGGCGTCGATATCGTTATGACGCGACAGCGCCTGCCCCGCTTCATGACCAAAACCCGTCACCACGTTCAACACACCATCCGGCAAGCCTGCTTCTTTCGCCAGCCCCGCGAGACGAATCGCACTGAGCGGTGATTTTTCAGACGGTTTTAGAATCACGCTGTTTCCCGCCGCCAGCGCCGGGCCGAGTTTCCAGCAAGTCAGCAACAGCGGGAAGTTCCACGGCACGATGGCGGCAATCACGCCGACCGGTTCACGCACGATCATCGCCAGCTCATGGCTACTGGTGGTCGCCACTTCGCCATACACTTTGTCGATCGCTTCGGCGTACCAGCGAATGGCGCGCGCCGCGCCGGGAATATCATCACGCAGACTGTGACGAATCGGTTTGCCGGTGTCGAGAGTTTCCAGCAGTGCCAGCTCTTCGGCGTGGGCTTCCATTAAATCGGCGAGTTTATTCAGTACCGCTTTACGTTTAGCCGGAGAAGAGAGTGACCAGTCGCCGCGTTCAAATACGCCGCGTGCTGCGCTCACCGCACGGTCGATATCGACGCTCTTGCCGCGGGCAATTTTCGCCAGCGGTGCCTGGGTGACCGGATCAACGGTTTCAAAGGTTTCATTTTCCGCCGCAGCAGTATATTCACCGTTAATAAATAAGCGGTTTTCAATGGCGAGACTTAACGCTTTATCCTGCCAGTAAGCCAGATGATGAAAATTCATTATGACTCCTGTTTCACGTCTATCAGATATATGCAGTTTGTGAACGTCAGGGCGCAGAGATCCCCGGGCCGTATGCCCGTTTATTTCTGGCGACATTCTTTATAGATTGCCGGGCGCATTGCGCTTACCCGGCTTACAGAACAAAAAGATTAAAACGTGGTGGGCGTATGGGCGCTGATAATTCGGCAAATACCTGCCGACGTATTACTGAAACTGTGCGGGATGCCGGTATTAATGGCATAACTTTGCCCCGCGACGAGGTGGTAATCCTGACCATTAATCGTCAGAACAATTTCACCTTCCAGTACAGTGCCTATTTCCTCACCCTGATGCTTAATTCTTTCCCCAGTGGTTGTGCCAGGCTGGTAAGTTTCAAAGATCATCGCCAGCGTGCGATTCGGGTTACCGTTATGAACCAGCTTCATTGACACACCCTGACTGCCCATCTCAATTAAGTCGTCCTGATTAATGACGACCTGCGGCTCATCAGGTTTTTCCGGCTCGGAAAAGAATTCCGAGAGTGACAGACCATACACCTTCAGCAGCTTTTGCAGCGTACTGATGGCAGGGCTGACTTTATCTTGTTCTATCGTACTGATAGCACTGTGAGTCAGCCCGGAGAGTTCGGCGGCACGACGTTGTGAAAGCCCCTGCTGCTGGCGGATTTCCGACAAGCGTTTTCCTGGCGCCAGTCCCTCATCACTCATATTTGCATTTCCTTAAACTGTAGTGGTCAGAGTCGCTGTTTTTCAGCGATATGGTGCTGACAAGCGGTGATAAAGCCCTCGAACAATATACGCGAAAGCGCGTACTCGCTACTGTTCCATTCCGGGTGCCACTGTACGCCCAGCGCAAAAGGATGATTGATGACGCTAACCGCCTCAACTAAGCCATCCGGCGAGCGAGCTTCAACACGCAACCGTGGGCTAACGACCTTCGCCCCTTGTCCATGCAGAGAGTTTACCCAAAAGTTGCTACATTCAGGTAACAACGCCGACAGTAATCCCCCCTCTTCAACCTGAACTTCATGCGACGGTGCATATTGCTGCTCCACCGGCAGTTCGGGATCTTCCCGATGTTCCAGCAATTCAGGCTGTTCGCACAGCTTGCGATGCAACGAACCACCGGTTGCCACCACCAGTTCCTGTAAACCCCGGCAGATGGCGAAAATGGGGATGCGCCTTTCGAGTGCGGCATTAATTAACGCCATGCTCAGAAGATCACGCCCGGGATCGGCGTCAGGCTCATCGCCGTTTTCACCATATAGGTGCGGCTGCACATTGCTGGGACTACCAGGAAGATAAATGCCATCGAGTTTCGGCAAAAGTTGTTCAAGTAACGACGGTTCCGCCAGCGCATGTGGTAGCGCAATTGGCAAGCCGCCTGCGTGGATGATGGCATTCAGGTACTTTTCTTGCAGAGTCTGGGTCGCATGACCCTTAAGCCTGTTCCTGCACATTACGACACCGATAACCGGATTGTTCATTATATTTTCCATGCTCAATCTCACAAAGTGGACTAAATTATCGCCATTACTGCGCTTTAAATGACCTTTATGTTCAATATTTTTTCAATCTAGCAGTGGGTTTTCATTTTTGCAAACTCAATTTAACATTTGACAAACATTTAGTTTGCATACAGATTCGAATAGTGGTCATTATATTTTACGCTTTGATAACGAGCGGAAAACAAACCAAAGGCGAAGAATCATGGAAACCAATATCGTTGAAGTAGAGAACTTTGTTCAGCAGTCAGAAGAGAGGCGGGGTAGCGCCTTTACGCAGGAAGTGAAACGCTACCTGGAGCGCTACCCGAATACGCAATATGTTGATGTTTTACTTACTGATTTGAATGGTTGCTTCCGTGGAAAACGTATCCCTGTTTCAAGCCTGAAGAAGTTGGAGAAAGGGTGTTATTTCCCGGCCTCGGTGTTTGCAATGGATATTCTGGGCAACGTAGTAGAAGAAGCGGGCCTGGGTCAGGAAATGGGCGAGCCGGATCGTACCTGTGTTCCTGTTCTCGGTTCCTTAACCCCTTCTGCCGCCGATCCAGAGTTTATCGGTCAGATGCTCCTGACCATGGTCGATGAAGATGGCGCTCCCTTTGACGTTGAGCCGCGGAACGTTCTTAACCGCCTGTGGCAGCAGCTACGCCAGCGCGGATTGTTCCCGGTTGTAGCGGTAGAGCTGGAGTTCTATTTACTGGATCGTCAGCGCGACGCTGAAGGGTATCTGCAACCGCCCTGCGCGCCCGGCACCGATGACCGCAATACACAAAGCCAGGTTTACTCCGTTGATAACCTCAACCACTTCGCCGACGTGCTCAATGATATTGATGAACTGGCGCAGTTACAGCTGATTCCGGCAGATGGCGCGGTCGCTGAGGCCTCGCCGGGTCAGTTTGAAATCAATCTTTACCATACCGATAACGTGCTGGAAGCTTGCGATGATGCGCTGGCACTAAAACGCCTGGTGCGTCTGATGGCAGAAAAGCATAAGATGCACGCCACTTTTATGGCGAAGCCGTATGAAGAGCACGCGGGCAGCGGGATGCATATCCATATCAGTATGCAAAATAACCGTGGCGAGAACGTGCTTTCTGACGCGGAAGGCGAAGATTCGCCGCTGCTGAAAAAGATGCTTGCCGGGATGATTGACCTGATGCCGTCATCAATGGCGTTGCTGGCACCAAACGTGAACTCGTATCGCCGCTTCCAGCCGGGAATGTATGTGCCGACGCAGGCGTCGTGGGGCCATAACAACCGCACCGTCGCCCTGCGTATTCCGTGCGGCGACCGTCATAATCACCGCGTGGAATATCGCGTGGCGGGTGCCGATGCCAACCCATATCTGGTGATGGCAGCGATTTTTGCCGGTATTTTGCACGGTCTTGATAACGAGCTGCCGTTGCAGGAAGAAGTCGAAGGCAACGGGCTGGAACAGGATGGCTTACCCTTCCCGATTCGCCAGAGCGATGCCCTGGGTGAGTTTATCGAGAATGATCACCTGCGCCGCTATTTAGGCGAACGGTTTTGCCATGTCTATCACGCCTGTAAAAATGATGAGCTGTTGCAGTTTGAGCGCCTCATCACAGAAACAGAAATTGAGTGGATGTTGAAAAACGCGTAATACCCCTTGCGGGGTTGTTTCATCGGCCTGAGCGGAGCCAGGCCTGACATTTGCTGGTAATCCAGACATTTTCCGGATGTCGCGTTATGGAGCGCAGGCGGCAACGGGCTTCCGTTAACGATTAAGACTGTGACGAGGAAATGAGATGATGCCGATGATTAAATCCCCGCATGGCGAGGGAGGCTGCGTATGCGCCCCTCCTGCGACTGACTGGACTCCGCCCCCTTTGCTTCCCTTGCTAAACAGGTTTGATTTCAGGTCGACACGACCGCAAACCTTATTACGCAGGGGAGGCAGCAACTATGGCTATTAATTCACCACTGACTATTGCTGCGCAATCTGGCAAAACCCGTCTGCGAAAATCACTGAAATTGTGGCAGGTGGTAATGATGGGTCTGGCCTATCTCACGCCGATGACCGTATTTGATACTTTTGGTATTGTCTCCGGCATTAGCGACGGTCACGTTCCGGCGTCCTATTTGCTGGCGCTGGCGGGCGTGCTGTTTACCGCTATCAGCTACGGCAAACTGGTTCGCCAGTTTCCGGAGGCCGGTTCGGCCTATACCTACGCGCAAAAGTCGATTAACCCGCACGTCGGATTTATGGTCGGCTGGTCATCGCTGCTGGATTATCTCTTTTTGCCGATGATCAACGTTTTGTTGGCGAAAATCTATCTCTCCGCCCTCTTCCCGGAAGTGCCGCCGTGGGTGTGGGTGGTAACCTTCGTCGCCATTTTAACCGCCGCGAATCTGAAGAGCGTCAACCTGGTCGCTAACTTCAATACCCTGTTTGTGTTGGTGCAAATCTCCATCATGGTGGTGTTTATCTTCCTGGTGGTTCAGGGACTGCATAAAGGAGAAGGCGTTGGCACCGTCTGGTCACTTCAGCCGTTTATCAGCGAGAACGCGCACCTGATCCCGATTATTACCGGGGCGACGATTGTCTGTTTCTCCTTCCTCGGTTTCGATGCGGTGACCACGCTTTCGGAAGAGACGCCGGACGCCGCACGCGTGATCCCGAAAGCCATCTTCCTGACGGCGGTCTATGGTGGCGTTATCTTTATCGCGGCGTCGTTCTTTATGCAGCTGTTCTTCCCCGATATCAGCCGCTTTAAAGACCCGGACGCCGCACTGCCTGAAATTGCACTCTACGTCGGCGGTAAGCTGTTCCAGTCGATTTTCCTTTGCACCACGTTTGTGAACACGTTAGCGTCTGGCCTGGCCTCACATGCCAGCGTGTCACGTCTGCTGTATGTGATGGGGCGCGACAATGTGTTTCCGGAGCGCGTGTTTGGCTATGTGCATCCGAAATGGCGGACTCCGGCACTGAACGTCATTATGGTCGGGATTGTCGCGATGTCGGCGCTGTTCTTCGATTTAGTTACCGCCACAGCGTTAATTAACTTCGGCGCGTTGGTAGCGTTTACCTTCGTTAACCTGTCGGTGTTCAACCACTTCTGGCGGCGCAAAGGAATGAATAAAAGCTGGAAGGAACACTTCCACTATTTATTAATGCCGCTGGTTGGCGCGCTGACGGTGGGCGTGCTGTGGATTAACCTCGAAGCCACCTCGCTGACGCTGGGTCTGGTATGGGCTTCGTTAGGCGGCGCATATTTGTGGTATCTGATCCGCCGCTATCGCAAAGTGCCGTTGTATGATGGTGACAGAACGCCGGTGAGCGAAACGTAATAGTCGGATGCGCGCCGCATTATCCTGCCTGAGGGTAATGCGCCGCGCCATTAACTATAAAAAGATGTATGACCCGGATCACGAGTGCTATCATCCGCCCTTATGCTTAGCGCATTAACCCCAGGGGCAAATAATGAACCACGATATCCCGCTAAAATATTTTGATATTGCCGATGAGTACGCGACCGAATGCGCAGAGCCTGTCGCAGACGCTGAACGCACACCGCTGGCCCACTACTTCCAGTTACTGCTCACCCGTTTGATGAACAATGAAGAGATCAGCGAAGAAGCCCAACATGAAATGGCTGCTGAAGCGGGGATTAATCCCGTACGCATTGATGAGATCGCAGAGTTTTTGAATCAATGGGGTAATGAGTAATTATTTAATTGCAGACGATCGGTCAGTATCGTTGTCCGGATAAAGCGTTCACGCCGCATCCGGCTAACAATGACACGCACTGCAGCGTGCTTTAATGGGTTTCTCACGATCGTACCGCTCTGCTCCTCGCTAAGTTGTTCTGTGAGTTATAGTTATAGAGAAATCACGGGTACGAATGTTGAACAGATGGCGACGCCACCTGTTCAACGACCAACCACACGGCCCTCATTACGACCCCTGAACACAAACGGTAATGGCAAATGTCATTAAATATTAGTAAGATAGCCTCTTTACATAAAATCCCTTAATATTATGCGCCAGGTATTATCGTCTCTTTTGGTGATTGCTGGACTTGTGAGTGGTCAGGCAATCGCCGCGCCTGAATCCCCCCCGCATGCTGATATCCGCGACAGCGGTTTTGTCTATTGCGTCAGCGGGCAAGTCAACACCTTTAACCCATCCAAAGCGAGCAGTGGGTTAATTGTCGATACCCTTGCCGCCCAGTTTTATGATCGACTGCTGGATGTCGATCCCTATACCTATCGCCTGATGCCGGAACTTGCCGAAAGCTGGGAAGTACTCGACAACGGCGCGACCTATCGCTTCCACCTGCGTCGCGATGTTCCGTTTCAAAAAACCGACTGGTTTACTCCCACTCGTAAAATGAATGCCGACGATGTGGTGTTTACCTTCCAGCGAATTTTTGACCGCAACAACCCGTGGCATAACGTCAACGGCAGCAACTTCCCCTACTTCGACAGCCTGCAATTTGCCGATAACGTGAAAAGCGTCCGCAAACTGGATAATCATACCGTTGAGTTCCGACTCGCCCAGCCGGATGCTTCTTTTTTGTGGCACCTCGCAACCCATTATGCTTCGGTCATGTCGGCAGAATATGCCCGGAAGTTAGAGAAAGAAGATCGCCAGGAGCAACTCGACCGTCAACCGGTCGGCACCGGTCCGTATCAGTTGTCGGAATACCGCGCCGGGCAATTTATTCGCCTACAACGTCATGATGACTTCTGGCGCGGTAAACCGTTAATGCCGCAGGTAGTGGTGGATTTAGGCTCCGGCGGCACCGGACGTCTGTCGAAACTCCTGACCGGGGAATGCGACGTTCTGGCCTGGCCTGCTGCCAGCCAGCTATCCATTTTGCGTGACGACCCGCGCTTGCGTTTAACGCTGCGTCCTGGGATGAACGTCGCCTATCTGGCATTTAACACCGCCAAACCGCCGCTAAATAATCCCGCTGTCCGCCATGCGCTGGCACTGGCGATTAATAACCAGCGCCTGATGCAATCCATCTATTATGGTACGGCTGAAACGGCGGCCTCTATTTTACCGCGCGCCTCGTGGGCCTATGACAACGAGGCTAAAATTACTGAATACAATCCGGCGAAATCGCGCGAACAGTTGAAGGCGTTGGGGCTGGAAAACTTAACGCTGAAACTGTGGGTGCCCACACGTTCGCAGGCGTGGAACCCCAGTCCACTGAAAACTGCCGAACTGATTCAGGCGGATATGGCGCAGGTTGGCGTAAAAGTGGTGATTGTGCCGGTAGAAGGTCGCTTTCAGGAGGCGCGGTTGATGGATATGAGCCATGATCTGACGTTATCCGGTTGGGCGACGGACAGTAACGATCCGGACAGTTTCTTTCGTCCGCTACTGAGCTGCGCAGCAATACATTCCCAGACCAACCTCGCCCACTGGTGCGATCCGAAATTCGACAGCGTGTTGCGTAAGGCGCTCTCCTCGCAGCAGCTGGCGGCGCGTATTGAAGCCTATGACGAAGCGCAGAGTATTCTGGCGCAGGAATTGCCCATTTTGCCGCTGGCGTCGTCATTGCGTTTGCAGGCCTATCGGTACGATATCAAAGGTCTGGTACTTAGCCCGTTTGGTAACGCCTCCTTTGCTGGGGTGTATCGCGAGAAACAGGATGAGGTGAAAAAACCATGATTATCTTCACCTTACGCCGCATTTTGTTATTGATTGTCACCTTGTTCCTGCTGACCTTCGTTGGCTTCAGCTTGAGCTATTTCACCCCACATGCGCCGTTACAAGGCGCGTCACTGTGGAATGCCTGGGTGTTCTGGTTTAATGGCCTGATCCACTGGGATTTTGGTGTTTCCAGCATTAACGGTCAACCGATTGCCGAACAGTTAAAAGAGGTCTTCCCGGCGACGATGGAACTGTGCATCCTCGCCTTCGGTTTTGCGCTGATTGTTGGCATCCCCGTGGGGATGATTGCCGGGATTACGCGCCATAAGTGGCAGGATAACTTGATCAACGCCATCGCCTTACTGGGCTTTTCAATCCCGGTGTTCTGGCTGGCGCTTCTGTTGACGCTGTTTTGTTCACTCACGCTAGGTTGGTTGCCCGTTTCAGGGCGTTTCGATCTGCTCTACGAAGTGAAACCGATTACCGGTTTTGCGTTGATTGATGCCTGGCTTTCGGACTCACCATGGCGGGATGAAATGATCATGAGCGCAATCCGCCATATGATATTGCCCGTGATCACCCTGTCGGTTGCGCCAACAACTGAAGTGATCCGCCTGATGCGTATCAGCACTATCGAAGTGTATGACCAGAACTATGTAAAAGCGGCGGCGACCCGCGGTTTGTCGCGCTTTACTATTTTGCGTCGCCACGTTCTGCATAACGCGTTACCGCCGGTTATTCCTCGCCTGGGCTTACAGTTTTCCACCATGCTGACGCTGGCGATGATCACCGAAATGGTTTTTAGCTGGCCGGGTTTAGGGCGCTGGTTAATTAACGCCATCCGCCAGCAGGATTACGCAGCCATTTCCGCCGGAGTGATGGTGTGTGGCTCACTGGTCATTATTGTTAACGTGATTTCTGATATTTTGGGTGCCATGGCTAACCCTCTGAAACATAAGGAATGGTATGCCTTACGATAGCGTATACAGCGAAAAGCGCCCGCCGGGCACGCTGCGTACCGCCTGGCGCAAATTTTATAGTGACGCCTCTGCGATGGTCGGCCTGTACGGCTGCGCGGGGCTGGCTGTACTGTGTATTTTTGGCGGCTGGTTTGCGCCTTACGGCATCGACCAGCAATTTCTCGGTTATCAATTATTGCCGCCGTCATGGTCGCGCTATGGCGAAGTTTCTTTCTTCCTGGGGACTGACGACCTCGGACGCGATGTTTTAAGCCGTTTACTGAGCGGAGCTGCGCCAACCGTGGGTGGCGCATTTGTGGTGACGCTTGCCGCGACGATCTGTGGCCTGGTACTGGGCACCTTCGCCGGGGCGACACACGGCCTCCGCTCAGCGGTGCTTAACCATATTCTGGATACCTTACTGGCGATCCCTTCGCTGCTGTTGGCAATTATCGTTGTAGCGTTGGCCGGACCGAGTTTGTCCCACGCTATGTTTGCTGTCTGGCTGGCATTGCTGCCGCGTATGGTACGTTCGATTTACAGCATGGTGCATGACGAACTGGAAAAAGAGTACGTTATCGCCGCCCGTCTGGATGGCGCATCAACGCTGAATATTCTCTGGTTTGCTGTGATGCCAAACATCACCGCCGGGCTGGTCACCGAGATCACCCGCGCACTGTCGATGGCAATTCTCGATATCGCCGCGCTGGGCTTTCTCGATCTCGGCGCACAACTCCCCTCGCCTGAATGGGGAGCGATGCTCGGTGATGCGCTGGAACTGATTTATGTCGCCCCGTGGACTGTCATGCTGCCAGGTGCGGCAATTATGATTAGCGTGTTGTTGGTTAACCTCCTTGGCGATGGCGTTCGTCGTGCGATTATTGCGGGGGTGGAATAATGCCATTACTCGATATTCGTAACCTGACCATTGAATTTAAAACCGGTGATGAGTGGGTTAAAGCCGTCGACCGGGTAAGTATGACCTTAACCGAAGGTGAAATCCGCGGTCTTGTTGGCGAATCCGGTTCCGGCAAGAGTTTGATTGCGAAAGCGATTTGTGGGGTGAATAAAGATAACTGGCGTGTTACTGCTGACCGTATGCGTTTTGATGATATCGATTTGCTGCGTCTCTCCGCACGCGAACGGCGCAAGCTGGTTGGTCACAACGTGTCGATGATTTTCCAGGAACCGCAGTCGTGTCTTGACCCTTCAGAACGTGTGGGTCGCCAGTTGATGCAACACATCCCTGCCTGGACCTATAAAGGCCGTTGGTGGCAGCGTTTTGGCTGGCGCAAACGCCGTGCCATTGAACTGCTGCACCGCGTGGGGATTAAAGATCACAAAGATGCGATGCGCAGTTTTCCCTATGAGTTGACCGAAGGTGAATGTCAGAAAGTGATGATAGCCATTGCACTGGCGAATCAACCGCGTCTGCTGATTGCTGACGAACCGACAAACTCAATGGAGCCAACAACCCAGGCGCAAATCTTTCGCCTGCTGACGCGTCTCAACCAAAACAGCAATACCACTATTTTGCTTATCAGCCATGACTTACAAATGCTTAGCCAATGGGCGGATAAAATTAACGTGCTTTACTGCGGTCAAACAGTGGAAACCGCGCCGAGTAAGGAGTTGGTGACGATGCCACATCATCCTTATACCCAGGCGCTGATCCGCGCGATACCAGACTTCGGCAGCGCGATGCCGCATAAAAGTCGCCTCAATACGCTGCCCGGCGCTATCCCACTGCTGGAACAGTTACCGATTGGTTGTCGTCTGGGGCCACGTTGCCCGTATGCACAACGAGAATGCATTGTGACGCCACGTTTGACGGGGGCGAAAAATCATCTCTATGCCTGTCATTTCCCGCTGAACATGGAGAAAGAGTGAGATGATCGAAACGCTGCTTGAAGTGCGTAATTTAAGTAAAACGTTCCGCTACCGGACCGGCTGGTTTCGTCGTCAGACCGTAGAAGCGGTAAAACCCTTGAGCTTTACGCTACGTGAAGGCCAGACACTGGCGATTATTGGCGAGAATGGTTCGGGTAAATCCACGCTGGCAAAAATGCTGGCGGGAATGATAGAGCCTACCAGCGGCGAGTTATTGATTGACGATCATCCACTGCATTTTGGCGATTATTCCTTCCGCAGTCAGCGTATTCGCATGATTTTTCAGGATCCTTCGACCTCGTTGAATCCCCGTCAACGTATCTCGCAAATTCTGGATTTTCCACTGCGCCTGAACACCGACCTGGAACCGGAACAGCGTCGCAAACAGATTATTGAAACGATGCGTATGGTTGGGCTGCTACCGGATCACGTCAGTTACTATCCGCATATGTTGGCACCCGGGCAAAAACAGCGTCTGGGTCTGGCGCGCGCGCTGATATTGCGCCCAAAAGTCATTATTGCCGATGAAGCCCTCGCCTCACTGGATATGTCGATGCGTTCGCAGTTGATTAATCTGATGCTGGAGTTACAGGAAAAACAGGGCATTTCGTATATTTATGTTACCCAGCATATCGGAATGATGAAGCACATTAGCGACCAGGTGCTGGTGATGCATCAGGGCGAGGTTGTCGAGCGAGGCAGCACCGCGGATGTGCTGGCATCGCCGCTGCATGAACTCACCAAACGGCTGATTGCCGGGCACTTTGGCGAAGCATTGACGGCGGATGCGTGGCGTAAAGATCGCTAATTTTCTGAATCCTCCTTCCAGATTATCCACCTCATTCTGACAAGAGATTAAATCTTGTCAGAATGAGGTGATGGATAAAATAAAATCAAATGCGCGTGATTTAAGACGCAATCTCACTTTGCAGGAACGAAAGCTCTGGCGATATCTTCGCAGCCGACGTTTTGGTGATTTCAAATTTCGCCGTCAACATCCGGTGGGGAGCTACATTCTCGATTTTGCTTGCTGCTCGGCGCGCGTAGTCGTTGAGCTGGATGGTGGGCAGCATGATTTGGCAGTTGCCTATGATACCAGGCGCACTAGCTGGCTTGAGTCGCAGGGCTGGACCGTGCTGCGTTTCTGGAATAACGAGATTGATTGTAATGAGGAGACGGTGCTGGAGAATATTCTGCAGGAACTGAACCGCCGGTCACCCTCTCCCTGAAAGAGCGAGGGGGCCGACCGAGCCGAATAGCTGTTGTGGTGAAAATATGGTGACAGTTCTGGAGAATATTCGGCAAGGTCTGAACCGTCCCAGCCATCGCCCTGAAAGGGTTAG
>ERZ808040.2016-NODE-2016-length-12331-cov-6.498123_pt1 | contig 12331 bp, 14 predicted proteins | sample MGYA00380191_ERZ808040 | MGnify/ENA primary metagenome ERZ808040 (study PRJEB31490, sample SAMN06133395) | mouse gut metagenome | isolation source: J6 | host: mice | place: China: Chengdu | collected 2015-05 ... | reverse complement strand
TACAAGCCCCTCGTTTATCTCCGCATTTTCCGTATTCATCCCGACAATGCGCTGCCCGTTTTCTTCTTTTTCCACATTGGTCAACCCAGGCTCCACCGGAACCACGCTGATAAATGGCTCTCCCTCGATATAGGATACCACGTCTTTCGGGTTCATTCCCCGAAACTCGTCAACCGTCTTTACCAGGATATGCGCCAGGATGATCTTATTCCCCAAGAGGCGTTTTGCCTTATCATCATACTGTGCGTCCTGGTCTGTTGCGCTGACCGCATTTTTTATTTCCGTATCCATCAGCCATAAACCTCCTTTTTGTATAGTAGGAAACGCAAAAGCCATTCCCAAAAGGTATATGACCTCAATACCATTATACCCCGAAATCCCGGCTAAATCAATCAGATTTTTTTGAAAGCCAGCCCGGACACAGTTGGAATTTCATTGATTTTGTGATGATTGCAGCGTTTTCTCTCCTCCCTGACATATCCGACTCCGGCGCTTTTTCTTCCAGTCTGCGCTTTGGATTTAATAATCAATGACTTCTTTATCCGGAAACCTCCTGATGATCGCCTTTACCGCCTCCTGCACTTCTGGATTCCAGCAAAGCTTCGGTATCAGGCTGATAAAGCCCGTGTCTATCTCATCACCGGAGAGTATGTCCGCCTGCACGTCCTCTTTTTTATCTGTTCCCATTACATGGAGATTGATTCCAATGGCAGGGATACCGTTCATGCGCTCTGGCGGTATCTGCTGGTAAAGGCTGGCCGCTTCCTCCAATGTCTGAATGCCCTCATAGTATTTCCCAAGGCTGTGGTATTCCCCACATTACGCCACTGTAAATGTAAGGACTGTTTTCTAATCCGCTTTCTTTTTTCCCATCATGGTTCTCCTTCCCATACTTTTATTTTTATGCTGCAAGATATTTTTCTGTATCTTCCGTCATATACCAACCAAGATATTCTTCCCGGTGCAGTGCGGCACGACATGAAGCGTTTTGTCAAGTGCTTTTTTGAGTTATTGACGCAAGCCCTTATTAGTGCGTCGGGAAACGGGGCAGGAAAAGGGGCGTAAATGCGCCTGTGGACGGTTAGAAGCCGTTTTGATGGATAGGTAGTATTAAAACCCTTACCCTGTGGACTTTCGCGTCTGCAACGCCTTAAAAATCAAGCCTTTTCAAGCCCTATTGCGTAACATTCCATTCTGTTCTTTGGGAGAGGTCGGGGGTGCGGGGGCAGAGCCACCGCATAACCTACCAATAGCCGCCGAAGTAGTGCAGACGGTCTGAATAGTCAAAACGGACATAAAACGCTGATTGCTTGCGGCGGGGGAATGTGCTATACTTGGGGTGGCAAACTAATCGGAAAATCGGGATTGTTGGAGGGATAGCATATGGTCATTAATAGTTGGGAAAACGGTCAGTATAAAGAAATCTGGGTTTATTCAAAAGAAACAGAGGCTGATGAGCGGGCATTGTGTGGATTGATAAATGGCGATTGGGGCTGGCTCAATTATTATAACGAGGAAGGTGACGCAGGATTAAGCTCCAGAAATCCGAACTATACTGGTGTAGATGATGAGACTATGAATTTTATAATAAATGGTGAACTTGACCCGTTTCCTTTATTTTATGCATTGCCTGTAGAACAGGTGATGGAAGCCCTTGAATATTTTGAAAAGTATCATAAGCTGCCCACATTCATAACATGGCATGATGATAATTTCGCTTAGAAAATTCCAGTTTGTCTATTAAATCCCCTGGAAACACCGTATTTTCAAGGCGTATCGCCTGTTTTGTGTTCCAGCCTTATGTATCTGCCCTTGTTTTTGCCCTTACGAGCCGAAACAAGGGCAAATTTTTATTCTCCGCCGACTACCTTATAAAGCAGTCTTGCGGAAGTACGCTTCGCTTCCCTTGTAGCGTGAGCATAAATGTTCATCGTGGTACTTACATCGGCGTGTCCGAGAAGTTCTTGCACATCTTTGGGCGCTGCTCCGTTAGAGAGCAGATTGCTTGTGAATGTGTGTCGAAGCATATGGAAATGGAAATCCTCTAATCCCTCAACCTTTTTGCTTGCCGTCCTGCACATAATACCTACCGTACTCGGCGATTCATACGCTCCGTCTGGTCTGAGACAGACAAAGGATATTTCCTTATAGCTTTCGGGTGTTTCTTCTATCCTCGGCAGGCTGTAAACCTCGTAGTAAGTACGGTCTTTTTCTTTGACCTCGACATAGTAGTTGAGGTTGTAAAGTTCCCCATACCGAAAGCGGTTTTTGTGCTGTTCGGTTTTTGCTGCTCTGAGGATTGCCGCCAGCGTATCGCAGAAATCCACGGTACGGACTTTCTTCCGCTTTGTCGCTCCTATCTCGGTCTTGTGCCTTGCCACGTTGTAGCGAATACTGCGGCGTACCGTAAGATACTGCTTGCCAAGGTTAATATCCTGCCAAGTCAAGCCGCAGACCTCGCCAATGCGAAGCCCCGTGTAGTAAGCAATCTGAATGGGCAGCAAAGCGGGATTGTCTTTCTTTTTCAGAAATTCCTCCAGCTTCAGATACTGCTCATGGCTGAGTGTAGGCGTGGAAGCCATTTCCCCGTCCTCGTCCGAAAATTGGTCATAATCCTCTTTCTTGCCCCGCCATACTACATACTGCATGGGATTAAAGGAAATCAGCCTTTTCGGGAATACTGCAAAGCGGAAAGCTCCTTGCAGAACTGCTGAGAATAACCGCAGATACCCTTTGCTGAGTGTTTTTGCGGTTGTGCCGTCGGGATTTGTCCCGCCGAAGCTGGGGAAATCCATATACGCCTGTAAATGGTCGGCGGTGACGGTTTTCAGCTTTCGATTGCCGATAGGGTGCTGCTTGATACGGTTGACTGTTCCCTGATATGCCATGACCGTACCATTGCTGAAACTGCCGGGCTTTAATTCTTCCTCTACCCACATATCCAGTAAGCTGCCCACCGTGGCGTTTTCGGATTTTGCTACGAATTTCTTTTCCTCGTAGTCCTCCATCGCCTTACGGAGCATGGCTTCCGTTTCGGCTTTACTCTCCGTTCCCGCAAATTCCCTTTGAATTTTCCGACCGCTTTCATCTTCGATATAAAAGCGTCCGTACCACTTTTTGCCTTTCTTTCTTACAGAACCTTTTGCCATAGATAAAAACTCCTTTCTATCCGTGGCAATCGGGACTTATGACTATGGTGTGCATAAAGTAATAGCGTCACTTGTGCCGATTGGTTTCAATCGGCATTTTTAATTGTCAAGGTGCCACGGAATTTTCTTTTTCGGTAAGCCTTGCTTCGGCTTCTGCTACTATCCCGAAAAGGTCGCCCATAGAAACCTTTGTGCGTCCCTCATCGTAGATATGCAAAATTCCGTCTAAAAAACACTTCATATCTTCGACAGGCAGTTCCATCTCTTTACGATAAACACGCTCGGTAATTGCGCCCGATTCAATGGCGTACCGTTTGAGCGACTGTTTCAGCCCCTCGTCCTCCGCCACACGGTCAACCTCCGCCATTGCATTGGCAAAGCGATAGCAAAGCACAGAATACAGGTCTATCATCTTGCCGAGGAATGTGGTCAAAAGCTGCTGGTGCGGCTCGCCCTTTACGGCAGAGGAAACCGTATCAAGATATTTTTTGATATGTTCCTTCATCTCTTTGGAGCAGAGCGTTCTGCTGTCATATTCCTTTTCTTTGGAAAGTCCTGTCAGCCATTCGGGAGTGGTAAGCAACGCTTCCGCTAGCCCGTTGATAATCATGGTGCGCTTTGGGTCAACCCCGTCTGCTTCGTACCGCTGAATGGTGGATTTGTTCACGCCGATACGCTTGCCAAGTTCGGGCATTGTGAGATTTAACTCCGTTCGGCGTTCCTTTACCCGTTTACCGACTTGTTTTGCGGTGAATGTGATTTCTTCTTTCAAGGTTTTCACCTCCTGTCGCATATAAGCATAGCACGGAAAAACTTATTTTGCAACTATTTTCTTGATAAAATCCAAAAAATATTTTTAGAAGGTTGCAAAATGAGTTCTTTTGAAAGGAGAGAATTGAATGAATAACATTAAAATGGGCTTAACCATTGAGGAAGCTGCCGAATGTACGGGTATCGGCAGGAACACCATGCGGAAGCTGGTGGATTGGGGCAATCTCGCAAAAGTGAGCTAGCAGGAATTTAAGCGAAGCGGCGCAGAGGGAAAATGTATTGAAGCAAGGGAACTGATTATCGCCCTGCCCGAAGTCTATACGCAATATGAACCGCAGCAGGTACTTGAAGATTTCACGGAGGAATTTTACAAGCGGTACAGCGTGGAATGTCTGTCGGCTCTGCACCACAACAAGCGCAAGACCAACTACTACATTCATCTGATTTTCAGCGAAAGAAAGCTGCTTGCCGAACCCGAAATCAAGATTGCTACTCGAAGTGTTTTCTTTGATGAAACAGGCAAACGGGTACGCACCAAGAAGGAAGTCGCAGACGAGGATGGGCAGATTAGAAAGGGCTGTACCGTTATCAAAAAGGGTGAGATTTACGAAAGCCACTTGTTTACTGTAAAGGATGACCGTTTCAAGAGCGAGCCTTTTCTTCGGGAAGTGTTTATACAGACCTTATTAACCGCCATATTTTCAATCCCGAACAGCAATTAAAGGTGTTTGATAAAAACAGTGTGTATCTGCCGACCAAGAAAATCGGCGAGCACAATCCGAGAGAGAAAGAAATCAAAGCCGACAATGCAGCAAGGCAGGAATGGAACAGAACGGCGGATATGGCTCTTATATCGGGGATTGACGAAACAAAAATTTTGGAGTTCAAACAAACTGAGATTCACGATAAAGTAAACCAGTCTATCCGCAAAAGCGGCTGGCTTCCCAATCTGTTCCGCAGTATCGTGAGCAGGGCAAAGGATTTCTACAAAACCTTATCCGTGAACACGATATGCCGCCCAAGCCAACACTCAGTATCAATATAGCGGAGTTCCGCGCAATGCGAAATTTGATGATACGGGTTCAGCACGAAGCAAGAGCAATCCGCAGTTTGGAGGAGGAAGTCCCAAAGTTAGAAGAACAGCTTTCCGAAATAAAGGGCGTTTTCAAGGGCAAGGACCGAAAGGCACTTACCGAACGGATACAGCAGACCGAAAAAGAAATATCCGAAAGGCTGGATAAACTTCCCGATACGCTCAAAGAGGACGGTTATCCCGATGTGCAGGCGTTTATGGCAACTTACTGAGAAGCCGAAGCCGTTGTAGAACAATATAACCGCAGCCTTGCCGAGTGGGAGCGACAGGTCAAGGAAAAGCGCAGTCCACCAAAACCGCCCGAAAAAGTAAGCGTCCGAAACAGGCTAAGACAGTTACAGGAGCAGGGCAGACAGCAACCACACAGAAAGAAATCCTTCGACAGAGACAGCCGATAGGCACAGAAAAACCGCCGCTATGGTGTTACCCATAATCGGCGGCTTACATAATTGATAAGTAAGATGCGAAAAATCGTATTTTAAAACAATCAAAAAGCAAACCCTTCTGCACGAGCAAACCCAACGAAATCAATGCACTCGATTTTATACGCATCACACACATCGGGTATTTTGGGCGCTTTTGTGTTTCTTGTTCGTGCCTCTTCCGTAACGACTCTGCAATTTTCTTGCTTCGCCAATGCTATAACAAATGGATCTGCCGAATTCTTTTTACTTCCACTTTCTACTAACCCACGGTGTGAAGAAAGGATTTCTCGAACTTCCTGTTGCACTGGTACACTGGATTGCAAAAAGTATTCTTTGCGGGCTTTTGCCCATTTTTCCAAGTCATCTCCACCTATCATTATTTCATCGTAGACTTCCTGACTGGAAATAATCGTACCATCTTTCATTAACTCTCCAATTCTATTCCAAAGAGAGGGGAAGATGTCAATGGGTTGGCGTCTTTGAAGGTTGATAAAAATGTTGCTATCGAACACATATTTCGCCATCAATAACACCACCTTTCGATAGCTCCAAAGTGCTTAACGCGCAATCCTAAAAGATAATTGCTTGCTTCTCGGGGGCTGAGTTTATCTGCATGATAAGCTGTTATTACAGCTTTTGTATATAGCTTGCCGACTTGTGTTCCCTTGTCTAATGCGGGAGGAAGGAAACCATCTTGCTTTTTTTGTTTTTTGTACGCCATATATTCTTCGGAATACCTATTAAGAATATCGAAATATGTGGTTCGTTCAATAATACCAATGTCCCACAGCCGATGAAGAACGACTTCCTTACTTACCGCAAAATCTCTTGCAAGGGCATTTACATAAATATCATCAAACCCATACTGTCGGATTAAAGATATGTTCTTATTTTGCTTTAATTGTATTGTCGGAACTAATGCCAATCCGGCGATCTTATTGCAAAATAATTCTATCTGGCTAATCTGAGCTTTATCTTGGTTCATATCGTTGCAAATGCCCGATGTCTGGGATAGGATATGTACCAATTCATGAAATAGCGTAAATAGCCTCGCACTCGGCTCATCTTTGCGATTTAACGCAATAATTGGAAACGATTCATAAGCTATCGACAATCCTCGCATTTCCTCTGGCTGAATTTTAGCGGCTTGGAATATAAGAAAGTCCTGTTCCTCCAATTTAGAAATGCAATATGATAGCGCTGCTTCCGGTTTTCGCAGTTTTATTTGCACTTGGTTGGTCAGAGACAAAAAGCTTCTAATCTGAGTTGCGAATACATCCTCGGCAGTATCAGCCGATATGTTTAAAGTAAATGGGATTGGCTCGATTTCCGCTTCTTTGTATAATGCAATCATAGTATCCCTACGATCTTCAATGTCTCTCAGAAACCATCTCAGCTCACGGGAGATTTCACCCACACCCCAATTGCCAAAAGTTCTATAATCGACTTTCTCTAAACGTTTTGTTTTTTGTGGTGTATCAGGCAAATAAAAAAAAGCAAACGGCACACGGTATTGCTTGGCGAGAGCCTTTGCTTGTGGCAAGGTTGGATGCTCACTGCCGTTTTCCCACGCCTCCACCTTGGCGACTTCAACTTTCAGTTTCAGCGCAATCTCTTCTAAAGTTATTCTATCCAGACTACGAGCCCACTGAAGTACTTCAGGTGTTACAATTGCTGGAGTACTCTTTGCCATTGTTGCCGCCTCCTTTCTCAATAAAATAATAAACCCTATTCTATGCTAATAAGGCTATCCTTAAAAGCTTCCGGATAAGATAACCTCATAATAACTTTTGGGAACACAATAACATAAGCATATACCGTTCCTTCACCAAAGCGATCATGCAACAGACTTTTACCATCGGGACAGAAACTAACCTCATCCGGCAGCGACCTCAAATACGGTAATTCAAAGGTTTTTTTTGTTGGACAATCAGGAAAGTATGCTTCAAGCGCAACAACTTGCCCTTCTCCAAAAACTTCATGTTTTATGATAGCTCCTGCTGGTATTAAAAGTTCTTCTGAACCTTTGCGAGCAAGAGCCTTTCCTCCGATTTCAGATGCTTTTTCAGAAACAGTAGCATCAATGTATTGCTTCCAAGCAGGGGCTTCCAGAATATCTCTACGTGACTCGCATTTGAGGATCAAATCTCTGAGCTTTTGGGGATCTGTCTTGTTAGCCTCAAACATTGCTACAAAGTATTTCTGGAACTGTGCCAAAGTTAGAGGCACAATATCAAGCCGCTGTTTTATATCACCTTTTGCATACCAAATGCCATGCCTGAATGTCTCTGCCGTATTGGTGTCGATGCGGACAGCAATGAACATACCATAGACAGGCTTATCATATTTCAGAACAGCGTCAGATACATGCCGCCTGACTGGTTCCCCTTCCATTGCTTCTTGGCGGGAAGATGTGGACATGGTAACTTCGGTCAAGATAGTGAAGTCGTTAAACTCACAATACAGATCACCCTTTCCACCGCCCGCTGCGGAAACAGGCATGAAGTCGGAATCCAACTTAAAACCGCGGACTTCATAGGGTTTATTGACCATGTGATCAATCGCCAATGCTGCACGCCAGAGTGTCCATTCAAGATACGCAGGAGTTTCATCCTTGGATACTTCAATGGCATTATCTTCGTCATAGACCAGTTTGCCGCCACCTTTGATCAGTAGCGTCATGTAATCTCTGATTTCTTCCCACTGATTGCGCTGATCATTGGCATACTGAATTTCGTCGGTCTGAGCAAGGATATTTTCAAGTCGCTGTCTTGCAATGTTGATTTCGGCAGGAGTATCAAGAGGAAGATCAGAAATATCAAACAGGGTATGACGTTCTTTCATCTGCTTGATCAGATCGTCCAGTAATGCCTTCGCAACATCCATATCATCAGTAGGCAGGGATGCCCCTGTACATAGCAACTTATACTGCTCCATAATAGGCGCTGCACTCGCAGTAGTTTTGGCAAGCTTTTCCGCCAGGACATGCTTTGTTGGTACGATAATCAGACCTCTGCCTTTGCGCTGAAGAACACCGGAAATGCGGAGGTATCGCATATTCATATCGCTGTAATCTAAGAAGTTATCAGCCTTTTTATCGTAGTTTTCGCCTCTTTTTGCAATCTCTTTCTTGTCAAAGGGACGCTTTGCCGGAGCAGCGGTTCTACGCTGTCGCAAATCCAGAATGTTATCAACTACTTCTTCCAAATTATAGCTGGGATTGGTGGTATGTCCCCACAGAGCAAATTCAATCCTGCTCAGTTCAGAAGAGCCTGTGCGCTTTTCAAGCTCCAGCATAATTGCTAATAGCCACCTTAGTGGGGAAAAATAGTGCGTACCATCCGGCATTGGGAACTGTTCTACACTCATCGCCCGAAGATAACATTCCTGTATCGCAGGATATGTATCTGCTTTCAGAAAAGCTCTACCGAACGGTGTGATATCGTCCAACGCACCAAGATCCTCTTGTTTCCCATCCTTTTTCTGTATTTGTGGGTAAATCAATCCGTTTTTAGCGAACATTAAACGCCATTTGCGTGCGTGGCTACCAGAACTGTCTTTACCTTCTTCATTCTGAATAATGCCTTTTTCATCAAGCAAATTCATAAAACCAAGCTCGTTTTCACGACCATGAAGATTACCGACAAAAGCAGAGCTTGCAAAAATGGAGAAGCCTTCTTGAATGCGATTAGGGTTACGCAGGCCTGTATTGCCTACCAGCCATATTTTTATTTGCTCGTTCATGCTGTAACCTCCAATCAATATCCAACGAAAAGATATTCCTGTACGAAATTTCTGTGTGTTTTTGCATCGTTTTGATTCCCAAATGAATACTTGTAGTCAATAGGGATAACCTCTACATGTTGCTTATACTTTGCCATGATCGCCACCATTTCATCTTGCGTAGGTAGACTGTTGGAGGAATATGAAACGATCAAAATACTATTAGCGAATTTTTTGAAAAGGTGGTCAAAAGCGTCTGCTGCCCCTCTGCGGGTGGCAAACGGAGTGGGATATGACTTGAACTTCTTTGTCTGCGTATGTTGCTGAATCTCAACACCTTTCCAATCACGGGCAAGACCTTCGACAAAATGGTATCTTCGCACGTATTCATTATCGGACAACGGCGAATAATACGGAGGGTCAATATAAACCAAATCCGCTTGCTCTACTTTCAGATTCATTGCATCGCCCTGCTTTGAGCGATTGATCTGACCATTATCGAACACTGCCTTATTGATCGCTTCAACAGCTTCTAAAAACTGCTGTGCAAGCGTTTTTTGCAAATCCTTACGCCCGTCATTGTATCTTTGCCCTGTGTAAGTGAATATGCCTCGAGGACGCTTTTTTATGCAAGCACGAATCAATGCAGACATTGCTATAGCGTGCTTATATTGATCTTTAATCTTTGCAATGTTAGTACGTAGCATATCAATCAAATCGTTTTCTTCATCGGTATAGTAAAGGTCTTTGAAAGTTGATGCGACAAAATGATCTGACTCTTTGTGCTTAATTAGCAGTTTTTTTGCTTCTTCTAATGGTAAGGTGACGGAATCATTCTCCACCATTGCCTTAGTGAAAGTTGCCGACATTGCCATATAGTCATTACTGACTACTGCTTTTCCCTGTGCCTTAAACATATATCCAACAATACCGGATCCAGAGAACAGGTCAACAACGGTATTGACCTTAAATTGCGAAGCAACAGACCATATCTCAGATAGTAATTTGCTTTTAGAGCCCATAAAACGAGTGGGCGGATAAGAGGATACCTGTTCCGGCAAGGGCTGTGGAAGCAATTTAATTAAGGAACGCTGCTTCGGAGGAATAGTGACAATGACATCCTCACCCTTACGAGTACTTCCATTACAAGAAATATGACGCTTAGTTTGAATGACATCAATGTTGAATGGAGCATATAGCTCATGCACCAAAGGATGATTGGAATTTGTTAAAATGATATGACAACTCCGCTCATGCAAAGTCATAATCATCTTCGCAAGCTCAATGTGATCTTCTTCGTAAAATTGTTCTTTGGTATACCGCTTAAAATCAGCATATTCAGAGATAGGTAAATACGGAGGATCAAGAAAAACAAAGTCTCCCGGCTGAGCGTAATGCTCCAAAACCAGTAGATAGTCACCGCATAGTATATCTGCTTTTTTCAATGCTTCGGATGCTGCTTTCAATCCAGCCTCATCACAAATTTTGGGATTTTTGTATTTACCATATGGAACATTAAACTGTCCCTGCTTATTGACACGATAAAGTCCATTAAAGCAAGTTCTATTTAAGAAGATCGTTCTTGCCGCCGCTTCCGCTTTAGGCAGTGTTGTCCATTCTTGGCTGCGAACAGCATAAAACATTTCAGATATGTTTTCATATCGTTTAAGACATTGAATAACATCCTCTACATGATCAGCCACTTCCCGATACATATTGATCAATTCGGGATTGCTATCTGCAATAACTGCATTTTCCGGTTGCAGAGCAAAAAACATTGCACCACCGCCAAAGAATGGCTCAATATAACGATCATAGGAAGTCGGTACTTTTGGCAAAAGATCGCCTAACATCTGTGTCTTGCCACCTGCCCATTTCAATATGGGCTTGGCTTGGACAAGCTCTGTTTTTCTAACTGCTTGCTCTACCACTGTACTTCCTCCCTTCATTTGATAGAATCTTGCGTTAATTCCATTATATCGCCAATGTCACACTGTAAGGCGGTGCAGATTTTTACCAGCACATCCGTCGTGACGTTCTCGTTTTTTCCTAACTTCGCCATTGAAGCATGACTGATACCAGCAGCAACACACAAATCCTTTTTCTTCATATCACGATCAATTAAGATCTTCCACAGTTTCTTATAACTTACCGCCATTGTCTACACCTCAACATCGAATATATAATCACTTCAAAAATCATAGATCAAAGAAACAATTTCAGTAAACACTGAATCCAATTGCATTCTATCATAAACTCTTTTTGTTTTCAAGATATACAACGTAATTTTACAAAAAAGCTGCCCACTAATTTGTAGGCGGCTTTGAAAAGATATGTTACTATTTGAAAATCAGCTCGCTATTTATGATTTCAACTGCGCTTGCTCGTATGTTATTCATTCTTCCTACCCATTCTAAGGCATTTTCTGCTTTTAACTGTTCTGTGATGCCTTGTGCCAGCTTCATATCTTCTATGAGCCGTTCAAAGCGTTCCTGCGCCTGCTCTTCAATATCGGCAAGATAACTATTCAGTCTGCCACTTGTCAGTAGCGTGGTGTAGGTTGCTTTTCGATACTCTTTCAGATAGCGTTTGTGCCGCTGCCCCATATCCCGATAGGCTTTCCTTTTTCGGCTGGTAAGGTAAGGCAGGGAAGGTAATAATCGCCTTGCAGTTCGTACCAAAGACCGTTGTTTTCATCATAAATGTACTTGTCCATCTTGAAATCCTACAGTATAATATATTCGCACATATGTCACAGTTTCCCGATCGCCACACCTTGTTATTATCTTGTTATGAGATTTTCTTGCCCTTGCTTTTGCCCTTATGAGCAATCGGGGCAAGGGTAAAAATGCGTGAAACCGTAAAAAGGTATACGGCGGACACATTGCGATAAATCCTTTGTTTTCAAGGCTTTCGGAGGATTTTATTGATAACCTATGGTAAGCAATAACCGCTCATAAATTTAAGGTTTTCAAATTCATGTTTGTCGGGCAAACGAAAAATTCAAAACAGGGCGGCGGGGTAGTCTTTAATTATCCTGCCGCTCTGTCTGTTACCGGTTCATATCCTGCGTCCTGCGGGGTGCATGTTCCCGCTGTTCCTGCCGCAAGATACTGTAAACGCTCTTTCGGATTTTCTCGGCTTCTTTCACTTCCTCTTTCAGTTCAAGA
>ERZ808040.2015-NODE-2015-length-12332-cov-3.941983_pt1 | contig 12332 bp, 11 predicted proteins | sample MGYA00380191_ERZ808040 | MGnify/ENA primary metagenome ERZ808040 (study PRJEB31490, sample SAMN06133395) | mouse gut metagenome | isolation source: J6 | host: mice | place: China: Chengdu | collected 2015-05 ... | reverse complement strand
TGACGACGAGAACGAAACCTGCTTGCAGATTAAGAAGCTGATCCTGACAATGGCGCCCGAATGCCAGGTTGTATATTATTGTTCCGGGAAACAGCTCCTTTCGGAGAGGCAGCATTTTGATATACTCTTTTTGGACATACAGATGTCCGATACAAACGGAATGGAAATAGCCAGGACTTTGCGGGAACGGAAGGACGACACCGTACTGATTTTTGTGACGGCGTTAAAGGAGTATGTTTTTGAGGCTTTTGATGTATCGGCTTTCCATTATCTGTTAAAACCCTTGGCCAAGGATAAATTTAACAGTGTTTTCCAGGAAGCGTTAAAGGAGGCGGAAAAACGTGCCAGGAGCAGAGAAGAGTCTCTGTTCTTCCAAACAAAATCAAGGAGTTTCACCCTGTTAAAGAGCGATATCCTGTATGTGGAAAACTGCAGGCGCAAGGTAGACATCCACACCCTGAACCAGACAGAATCCATTTACGCTACCATGGCCCATATGGAAGGGTTGCTGGGCGGCGGTTTTTTCCGCTGCCACCGGGGCTACCTGGTGAATATGTCGCATATCGCGCAATACAGTGCGGATAGCATACTTTTGCACAATGGAGAGACGATCTATTTGTCAAAAGAAAAGTATAATGATTTTGTGGCCGCCTACATGGGTTACTTAAAACAGGAGGGCGTTTGCGGTGTCTGATTTTTATGTTGTTGCCGTGAATATAGCGGATGCCGCCATGCATTTTGTGTGGGCAGCCGTTATGTGCCTTTTGTACCGCCATTTTTTCCGGCTGAAATCCCATCCGGATTCCCGGTTATTTACTTTTCTCCCCGGAGTCCTGTGGCTCGTCATTAAGAAAACCATCGATTCTGCTATAGTGATTGCAACACTTACGACTCCCGAAGACAGCATGAAGGGCCTGGCAAAGCTGTTGCTGGTCTACGGGAGCCTGTTTTTGGTTTCTTTTTGCTTCTATACGGGTACCAGGAAACAATTGGCTTTGATTACTATGATGTTTGCGGCAGTCAGTGAGATTGGCCGTTTTATGTCTTTTACCTTGTCGATTTTCTGGAATATGGTCTACGACCTGGGCTGCCGGTGGTTCGAGCAGGGTTATCCCAGGGTGACTGTTGAAGATTATATTTTTTATACAAAAGTCCTGGGGATCATTCAGCAGTTTTCCTACGCTATTGTTTTTGTTGCCGTTACGTTTTATGCTTGCCGTTACGTAAAAAGAGTCTATAAAAGCAGGGATCTGCCCCTACACAGGACGGAGTTCCTTTTTCTCATGCTTCCCTGCGTAAGCAGTTTCCTGCTGTGCACCCTGCTGAGGGTCATAATGTACACCACGGAAAATGCCATGCCCAAGCTTGTCTTTGAAGCGTTCCCTCTGCTCAAGGGCATCGTTCCATTTTTGCTTGTCCTGTGCCTGTTTTCCATTCTTTTCAGTGTCAAATTGTATCAGGAGATGCTGGCCCTTAACGAAGAGCGGAACAGAAGGGCTGTGTTGGAAAAGCAGGTGGTCAGCATGGAAGAGCATGCAAGGGAATTGGAACGTCTGTATTCCGGCGTCCGTTCCATGAAGCACGACATGAAGAACCAGCTGGCGGTATTGGGCAGTTTGATCGGACGCAGGGAAGGCGGAGAAGAGCTGCCCGGATATCTGGAGCAGCTCAACCAAACCCTGGGAAAATTGGACTTGCCTTTTCAAACCGGCAGTACGGTGGTGGATTCCCTGCTTTCCATGAAATACCATGAAGTCTGTGAGAAGCTCCCTGGGGTGCGCTTTGAAGCGGATGGCCTTATTTTTCCGAAAGATTGCCCTGTCCAGCCAACCGATCTCTGTATTATTCTTGGCAATGCCTTGGACAATGCCATTGAGGCGTGCGAAAAAGCAAAAGGGAGCACAGGGCAGGAAGAGGGGTTTATCCGTCTCCGATCCCAATGCTGCCGGGAGACGCTTTTATTGATCATGGAGAACAACTTTGACGGGGAACTGAGGCTCTGCCGGGGAAACGCTTTCCCTGGGACCACAAAGGCCGACAGCGACGCCCACGGTATCGGTATGCATAACATCAGGACGGCTGCCCGGCGGTGTGGGGGCGGCGTGACATGGGAAGCCAAGGGAAACTGTTTTATATTAACGGTGATGCTTACCATGCGCCGTGGCATGACCTGAATTGCAAACCGCGCCATGCGCCGAAGCTTGCTTACAAAACGTGAATCCCGGATTGCAATGGACCTTCATGTACCATGAAGCGGGACTAATCAGCCGCTTTATTCCGGTTATAAGCGGCTTGGTTACATTTGGCTTGCCTGTAAGATTATTTTTCCGATATATTCAATGTCAGCAGGGAACATATTGTGGCAGGATATTTTTAACCCCCAAATATGGACTGTTCCTGCAAGGACATAAGTTCATAAAATTTTATAAAAAAGAAAGGAGAGGCGTGGATCATGAGTTATGGTATGTTCGGTTACAATCTCTTAAATCCAGGCGGTTACGACCCCTATGGAATGAATATGGCAAATTCATTGTACATGATGAACTTTTACGGACAATTGAAAGATTCTTTCGCCAGCGACGCTGCCAAAGTGTCAAAGAGCACCGGGAATACCGCAGCAGGTTCGGGCACCACAGGTAAGGCAGCTGATTTCCAGACAGCCTTTCAGGATGCTTTCCGCAAGGCGCTGCAGGAGTCCATAGGCCTTACGGACGACAGCCAGAATGAGACACAGCAGACGGTCTCCAAGTCGGGGACAGCAGGAAGAGCGGCTATGTCAAACCGCACTGCATCTGCCCAGGGCGCATATCAGGCTGTGAGCAGCTACGGCACCCATCCGTCCCGTTTTTGGACATCAAGCTTTGCAAGAAGTTGATGTATAAAGAGCAACATTAGTTGCGCTTATTCAGAGGAACTTTGTGGAAAGCGACACAAAGACGCCTCGCTTACAATTTACCTATCCGTGATTGCCGCGAGTTATGAGCCAAGTGGTTGCACAGAATCAGGGGGTTCTGGCCCATTTTGGCGAATGCCGCGGGACTGCGGCCCGGCATGGATGAATCGCTTTAGAAAGGTATGAGCTATCTATGAGAATTACGACACAGATGTTGAACAGATCCGCCCAAAAGGCAGGTCTCCCTACCAACAGGACTTCACTGCTTAATTATGTGAACGGAAACAATTCAAATGTTTCTCTTGCAAATACCCTGTCCAAAACAAATAAAAAGGCAGACGCCACAAAGAAATCGGATTATGAGAAACTGGAAAAGTCTGCGGACCAGACGGCAGCTTCTACCAATAAACTGTTGTCCGCAGGCAGTGAGAATGTCTCGGCTTCCGATTTAAAGGCCTTTGTGGAAAAATACAATGAAATGCTGAAAAATCTGGGGAAATCCTCCGATAATTTAAACCTGTTCTATGCCCAGACCGCCAAGGATACCGTGAAGGAACACAAGCAGGAGCTGGCGGAAATCGGCATTAGCGTTGCAAAGGACGGGACATTGAGCTTTGACCAGGCTAAATTCGAAAAGCTCTGTGCGGAACAGTCCGGTAAAACGCCTTTAGGGAACCCTTCTGCAGAGAATACTGCCGCCGGGGCCCAGCCACCAGCACAGGAGAATGACGCATCATCGGATAAGGCAGAGGCAGGCGCAGAGGAATCCAAAGCGCCGGAAACAAATTCCGCAACCCTGCTGGCCGCAAAGCTGAATGCACTCTTTGCCAAAGAGGGCGGCTTCTTTTCAAAGATAGGTTTCCTGGCTTCCAGGGTCTCCGATTATGCGGACGCCAATGTGGAAAGCTACTCCGGTTATTACAATGCCGCCGGTTCCAGGGCAGGTTTATACTCTGACGGGAAATACAACTTCTGGAGCTGATCTAACCTACATGTAAGAGCAGTTTACTGCGGTCAGCATATTTTAAAGGCCGGCGCAACAACACAAAATAGATTGATTCGTGGGGAGTATTTTATTATTGTTCTGATGTTGTGCCGGCCGAGGTATCCTGAGACATGGCTGCTACCATTTTTTCTATATTTTCTTCAAAATCCGCCGAAATCGCCTGATAGATTTGTTCAGAGGTGATTCCGGCGATTTTGGTCTGATTCCGGTCCATTGAAATGACCGCCGCGCCCAGGAGGATTGCTACCACAAGCCGGAGCTTAAAGGAGGAAAATGGTGGCCTGGCATCGGCATCAGAAACCTCCTGGTCTGTTTTGCCGGGTGTTTCTGCGGTAAAACTTTTCCCATAAAGAATTCTCTCTCTGTTGGAGAGGTCGTATTGATTTTCATGATAGCGGGAGCGAACCTGCTGAATCAGCCGAAGCCTTTGTTCTGTAGTCACATTACTCATATCAGTCCTCATTTCTGCGCTGCCCAAAGGGTATATCCCCTCTTATGCATAAACGACTTTGTGCCAAACAGCGCACAGGCACAAATCGCAGTGCAAAAAATTCATTTTTCAAATTCGGTTATTACAAATTATGTACATTTTCACTATTTAGAACAAGTTATAGGAAGTTACATAAAAAATGAAGAAGTTCCCAGTGTGAAAAAAACATGTTTTTTGTTTCCGTGGGAAATAATGAGAACAGAGGATGATATTCCTATACGAAAGATCGGAAATTTGAAATAAATAGCACCAATAAATATAGAGACTAAAATCCGCAATGGCGGTAGAATGTGTGGGGTGAAAATGAAGAAAAAAGCAGCAATTATTTTTGCGGTTACTCTAACGGCCGCGTTGGCGCCTGCATCCGGGAGCACGAGGGGGACCGACGCAGATATCAGCGCAATCATCAGCCATACCGTAGTGATCGGCGATTCCTCCGATGTCGTTACGGCAGACTGGAACGAGATGCTGGAGAAACTGGATTTAGCCATCCAGGAAGGGAAAGGGCGGAATGTGAATATTACCGTAGGTGATTCCGCCGTGGTTTCCGCCGATGTATTGAACCGCCTGGCCGGCAAGCACGCCACGTTGGCGCTGCATATGGCAGACGACCTTACCTTTAGCATAAGCGGCCGGGAAATCGGCCATGTGGACTATCCTTTGCAGATCACATTGTGCGAGGAATCCAGAATCCCCGGCGAAGTTGCGGCACGGGCGTTGGAAGGAGTTACGATCAGCCGCCAATTCAGCATGAGGGAAAAAGAAGCTTACCCATGTCGCATTAATGTGCATCTTTCCTTGGGGGCCCAAAATGCCGGCAGGCATGCCGTCCTTTATTCTTATGACGAGTTTGACGGTACAATGAGACAGGAGGGAGTGTATCGGATCCAGGAATCCGGAAACGCGATGTTCGGAATAAACAGAGGAGATGACTATCTGGTGAAGGTAATGAAAGGCTATACTGTGGAATCCGGAGATGTGCTTTCCCGCATCGCGGTAAAGAACGGCATCAGCCTGAAATCCCTGATGGCAGCAAATCCCCAGATCACAGACAGTGACAAGATCCGTGTGGGGCAGCTTATCAATATTCCCGCCCAATGACAGGACGGCTTTGCGAAAGGACAGTAATGGAACGGCATCAGGCTGTGGTGTATTTCCCAAGGAGGACGGAAGGCGCGGAAAAAGCCGCCCCGGGGAAACCTGCAGTCCTGATGCTTTTGTATTTCCCGAATTGTTTTCTGGCAGATGTGCATCACAATTTGCGGGAGATGAAATCGTCTTACAGATGATTAACCAAATAATAGGCGCATAGCGGGTTATGTAACCAGAATTTGGCGCAAATATACTACGAAGTGGGTGTGCAGACGGCGGGAACGATTTTACAAACATACTCTGGGGTAAAATAAGAATGGAAATAATATCATCCGTATGTTACAATCAATTTATATATTTAGGGGAAGTGTTCCACAAAAAGGAATTTTTATAGAAAGAATCTTCATGAAAAGAAACCTTCAATGAAAGAAACCTTCAATGAAAGAAACTTTCAATGAAAGAAACCTTCAATGAAAAAAACCTTCAATGAAAGAAATCTCTATAGAAATAAAACTTTATAAAAAGAAACCTTCATAGAAAGGAATCTCCATAGAAAGGAATCGGAAAAATGGAAGGCAATGGAAAAGCGTTAGGCGAAAAAGTACTGGGAAATATCGCAAAAGTGATCGTCGGTAAGGAGCAGGTTACCAGACTGCTTTTGACCGCCCTCCTGGCGGACGGGCATGTGCTTTTGGAGGACGTGCCGGGGACCGGCAAGACAAAACTGGCTAAGACACTGGCTAAGACCATAGCAGGGGAATTTTCAAGGATTCAGTTTACACCTGACCTGCTTCCCAGCGACATCACCGGTTTGAACATATTTGACACCAAAGAAAACGAATTTGTGTTAAGGAAAGGGCCTGCATTTGCCAACATCCTCCTGGCGGACGAGATCAACCGCGCCACGCCCAGGACCCAGGCAGGGCTTTTGGAGTGTATGGAAGAGCGCCAGGTGACCATTGACGGGGTCTCCTACATACCAGGGGCCCCTTTCTTTGTGATTGCTACCCAGAACCCTGTGGAGACGGCCGGGACTTTCCCCCTGCCGGAGGCACAGATGGATCGCTTTATGATGAAGCTTTCCATGGGGTTGCCGGGAAGGGAAGAAGAGCTTGCCATCCTGCAGCGGTACATGTCAGACGAGCCTTTGGACGGGTTGCAGAGCGTACTGACCCTGGAAGAGCTGCTGCAGGCCAGGCAGGAAGCCAACCGGGTCTTTGTACATAAGTGCGTTCTGGAATATATGGTTGCGCTTGTGGAACCCACCAGACAGGGCGGCAGTATCGTCATGGGGGTCAGTCCCAGGGGGAACCTGGCGCTGCTACGCTGCGCTAAAGCATATGCCTATCTGGATGGGAGAAGCTATGTGACACCCGATGATATCAAGGCGCTGGCCGTTCCCGTCCTTGCCCACAGGCTGGTGCTGGGTTACGGTTCCGGCGGGAGCGACAGCGCCGGCGACTTTATCCTAAAACTGCTGGAAACCACTGCCGTGCCCACAGAGGATTTTACCGCATGATAAAATTATTAGGGATTGGCCTGCTCTTTTTCCTGCTTTTTGTACTCCAGAAACTGGTATACCAACGGTTATGGCACAGGGGCCTTACGGTGGATATCGGCTTTTCCAGGGAACACATTTTTGAAGGGGAAGAGAGCACGCTGAGAGAGATCGTACAAAATAAAAAAAGGCTCCCGTTGCCCATGCTGAAAGTCAAATTCAAGACCGACCGCCATCTGGTCTTTGGAGGCAGCGTGGAAGGCGCCCGCACTACGGACCAGTTTTACCGCAACGATATGTTCCGGGTAGGGGGCGGTGAAAAAATCACCCGCACGTTAAAATTTACCGGGGGCAGGAGAGGGTTTTACGAGATTGACGGGGCAAGCCTTGTGGTATCCGATATCTTCCTGACTACGCAGATGACGGATGAGCTGCCCTTACATACGGAGATTTATGTGTACCCTAGGCCCTATGACAGCCAGGAGCTGCGTCGGTCACTGACGCAGTTAAACGGGGAAGTCCTGTCCAAACGCCATCTTCTGGAAGACCCCTTTGAGTACAGGGGGATCCGTGAGTACCAGCCTTTCGACGATATGCGCAGCATTAACTGGAAAGCCACCGCTAAGACAGGGGAGCTGAAGGTAAACCAGAAAAACTATACCTCCTTAAAGTCCATCCGTATTTTTTGCAATGTGGAGGACGACAGCATTATGAAAAAGGAGGCCTGTGTGGAAGCATCCCTGCAGCTTGTGGCAGGCCTGGGCGCCTTTTTCTTAAAACAGGGGATCCAGACGGCATGTTATGGCAACGGCGTGGATATCAAAACCCACAACCCGCTTGTCATTGAGGCAAAGGCAGGGGACGGCCAGTTCGAGGCCATCTGCAGGGGACTTGCCCGGTTGGATCTGGATCAGCCTGTGGTTGACTTTTCCGGCTGCTTTGAGGAGAGGCTTTTTTCCGAGGCAAAAGGGACGATCACCTGCTTTGTCTCCCCCAACCACTATGATGATTTTCTAAAGCTTTTGGAAAAATACGGGGATGCCGGGAATGAGTTTTACTGGTTCTACCCCATCATGGGGGAGGAAGAGCCAAAGCTTCCCGAATCACTGCAAAAGCAGGTGCGGTTTATCCATCTTGACCGGTAGGCCTGCCTGGGTTTCCGGGCCTGCTTTTTTGTGTATGTCGGTTGGAATACCGTTTCCGGCAGGGAAAGCCGGAAAACGGAAAGCTGGATGAGGTAATAAAATGGTTAAAACGGAACGTTTGGAGTTGGTTATAGAGATTTTGACATCGCAGATGAACCACTGGGTCTTTTTCCCGCTGGTGATGACGGCGCTGGGACTTTTTATGCAGATCAGCGGAAACCAAATGGAGGATGGCCCGGGACTCCTGCAGTGGGCATTTTATGGTTTGATCCCTGTGGCCTGCTTTTGGATAAGAAATTTTGTGAACCGCTTCTGGCTGTTTGTGATCTGCCATGTGGCGGCCATAGCGGCGGCGCTGTCTGTGGCACGTTTCCTGCTTCACGGCAATATGGTGCTGGGTGGGATTTGTGCGGCGGCGTATGTGGTTTATTCTTTCACGCTGCGCATCAAAGAGGAGCCGGATATCTATTCCGGGGTTATCCATCCGGTCACTGCACTGGTAGTTTCCGCGGTGGCAAATTTTATGTTCCACAGGCAGGAGGTGCCTGATTGGGATAAGTATTATGTGTTCATTTTGATTGGTGTGTTGGCCGGTTACCTGATTATTTATTACCTCAGGCATTATCTCAGTTTCCTGCGTGTGAACAAGTCCAGCACAGGCTATCTGCCTGCCAGGGATATCCTCCAATCAGGCATAGGTTTTGTTCTGCCATATACGCTGGTGGGAGTGTTGATCCTTCTATTGAGCCTGAATGTGCAGTGGCTGGAGCATGTTTTACGGTTTCTGAAAGAAGTGCTGAAAATTGTTTTGACACTCATTTTGCGGTTATTGCCAGGGGGAGGAAGTAAAGAAGAACTGCTTCCTCCGGAAAATACGGGTTCCACTTCTAATGGGGGAATGCTCCCGCTGCCCAAGTCAGAGACGTTCTGGCTGTGGGAAGTGTTGGAATACGTGGCAATTATCGCTTTTGCGATATGGGGCATCTATCTATTTGTTAAGGCGTTCCGGTGGTTTATTCAGTACCTGAAAGTGCAGTTTGGCAGGCAGATGGGCAGTAAACAAATCGTAACCGGCCTGGACGATGTATTTGATGTAAGGGAGAAATGTAAGATTGACAAGCAGAAAAACGAAAGCGGGGGAGCAGGGCTGTTCCAACGTTTTACCCCTGTGGAGAGGGTCCGCAGGCTTTATAAAAAGAGCGTGCTTTCAGGCACTGTGGGGGCGGAGGACAGGGAAAGCCTGAGATATATGACTGCCAAAGAGTGCGGCGAGAAACTTTCCCTGCCGGATATGGCGGAAATATATGGCCAGGCACGCTATTCCGGCAAGGAGATTGTCCCGGAGGATGTAAAGCGGATGAAACTTGCCTGCAGCAAAAAGTATGCCCCACAGGATTATGGTAGCTGACAGAGACGGAGGACAGGTATGGAAGGTCAATTGGCGCTTTCTGAAGATATTTTAATGAAAATAGAAAAACCGGAGCGGTATATCGGGCACGAAGTGAACTCAGTGGTGAAAGACAAGGACAAGATACGTGTCCGCTTTGCCATGTGTTTTCCCGATGTATACGAGATCGGTATGTCACATCTGGGAATCCAGATTTTATATGACATGTTCAATTCCATGGAGGATGTATGGTGCGAACGCGTTTACTCCCCCTGGATTGACCTTGATGCTGTCATGCGCAGTGAAAAGATACCGCTGTTTGCCCTGGAGTCCCAGGATCCTGTCAAAGATTTTGACTTTCTGGGAATTACCATCCAATATGAGATGTGTTATACTAATATTTTACAGGTGCTGGATCTTAGCCAAATCCCTTTGCTGGCAAAAGAACGCGGTGAAGACTGCCCTATCGTGATCGGCGGGGGGCCCTGTGTTTATAACCCTGAGCCTCTGGCGGATTTTTTTGATATTTTCTATATCGGGGAAGGGGAAACACAATACCGGAACCTTATAACGTTGTATGAGCATTGTAAGGAAGAACAGGCGGGGCGTGAAGAGTTTCTCCGCCGTGCGGCAAAATTGCCGGGAATGTATGTGCCCCGGTTTTATGCGGTGGAATATAATGAGGACGGAACCATCCATTCCTTTACCCCTGTGGAGGACGGGATTCCCGCCACTGTACGGAAAGAGATTGTGACCGATGTGACGGATACCTATTATCCCATGAAACCTGTGGTGCCTTTTATTAAGGTGACCCAGGACAGGGTAGTGCTGGAGATACAGAGAGGCTGTATCCGAGGCTGCCGTTTCTGCCAGGCAGGGCAGCTGTACCGTCCTGTCAGGGAAAGGGATGTGGAGACTCTGAAAAAATATGCCATGGAAATGCTGAAGAACACAGGGCATGAGGAGATCTCCTTAAGTTCCCTTAGTTCCAGCGATTACTCAAAGCTTCCCGAACTGATTGACTTTTTAATAGAAGAATGCGGCAGGCAGCATATCAATATTTCCCTGCCCTCCCTCAGGATTGATGCCTTTTCCCTGGATGTCATGAGCAAAGTACAGGATGTGAAAAAGTCCAGCCTTACCTTTGCGCCGGAAGCAGGCAGCCAGAGGCTCCGCAATGTGATTAACAAAGGTTTGACCGAGGAGGCCATTCTCCGCGGGTCGGCGCTTGCCTTTGAAGGCGGATGGACAAGGGTAAAGCTCTATTTTATGCTGGGTTTGCCCACAGAAACGGAAGAGGATATCAGAGGGATCGCAGAACTGTCCAACAAGATTGCGGCAGTCTTTTTTGAGACGGTGCCAAAGGAAAAGCGTGTCAACGGTAAGGTCCAGATCGTAGCCAGCACTTCCTTTTTTGTCCCCAAGCCTTTTACGCCTTTCCAGTGGGCGAAGCAATGCACCAAAGAGGAGTTCCTGGACAAGGCATATCAGACCAGGACGGCTATTTCCGAACAGTTAAACCAGAAGAGCATTAAATATAATTGGCATGAGGCAGATGCCAGCGTTATGGAAGGTGTGCTGGCAAGAGGAGACAGAAGGCTGGGGGAAGTGATCCGGAAAGTCTATGAAAAAGGTAGCTTTTATGACGCATGGGGTGAATATTATCACAATGACAGATGGCTGGAAACCATTGCGGAATGCGGATTGTCCGTGGATTTCTACACCCACAGGGAACGGCCCGTGGATGAGATCCTGCCATGGGATTTCATTGATTGTGGCATCACCAAGGAGTTTTTAGTACGTGAGTGGGAGAAGGCAAAACGGGAAGAGGTCTCTGACAATTGTAAACAGAAGTGCCAGGGCTGCGGCGCCACACAGTTTGGCTGCGGAATCTGTTTTGAGCCAAAGCCAGAAACTCCCTGATATCATGCAGGCTGCTGAAATAACATGAGCAAAATTGCCAACACAGGAAAAGGAGATTCCGAACCGATATGAAGCTTCGTGTAAAATTTAGGAAATTTGGCCCAATCCGTTTTATAGGGCATTTGGATGTCATGCGCTTTTTTCAGAAAGCTATCCGCAGGGCCGGGATTGATGTGGCGTACACCACAGGCTTCAGTCCACACCAGATCATGTCCTTCGCGGCGCCCCTTGGGGTAGGCTTGTGCAGTAACGGGGAATATATGGATATTGAGGTTAATTCCATGGAGTCTTGCCAGGATATATTGGAGAGGCTTAACCGGGTAAGTGTGCCGGGAATAGAAGTAATCTCTGTGAAAATACTCCCGGAGGGAGCCGAAAATGCAATGGCAAGCGTAGCTGCAGCTTCCTATACCGTGCGTTTCCGTGAGGGAAAGGAACCGGCTGCAGACATAGCGGCCGCCCTGCCAGGATTTCTCGAAAGGGAACATATACCGATTACCAAAAAGACAAAAAAGGGGAGCCGGGAAGTAGATTTAAAACCAGGCATTTTCAGGCTGGAATGGCAGTCCGGTGCTTTTTTCATGCTTGTTGACGCATCCAGCGGAGGAAATATCAAGCCTGTACAGCTCTTGGAAGCTTTGCTGGCAGAATGCGGGGAAACCCTGCAGGAAAACGCCCTGAGCATCACCAGAGAAGACGTATACACGGATATTGGGACAAAGGACACCCCTGAACTGGTACCGCTGGAGGATATCGGATCCCTCTCTTGATTACATCCATATCAATGTGGACGAGCCGTTAATTTTATGCCCTTTTCAGAATTTTCACACGCTAATTTGTGCCGGAGCGTCACAAATTTGTTTGATGGCAGACGCAAATTTGATATTTGCGTCGCCCC
>ERZ808040.2010-NODE-2010-length-12350-cov-7.968141_pt1 | contig 12350 bp, 12 predicted proteins | sample MGYA00380191_ERZ808040 | MGnify/ENA primary metagenome ERZ808040 (study PRJEB31490, sample SAMN06133395) | mouse gut metagenome | isolation source: J6 | host: mice | place: China: Chengdu | collected 2015-05 ... | reverse complement strand
AGCTGGCCGACCCGGTGGTCTCCCCCGCCTACACCGCCGGGCTGGAGGGCACGCCCAACGAGCTGAAGCTGAAGTATCTGGCCGACAACGACTTCGGACACCTGTCCGGCGAGGCGCTGAAGGAGGCCATCAAGGACCGCATCCACAAGAAGGACAAAGACCTGGTGGGACAGATGGTGTCCGAAGGCACCACGCCGCGCCGCCTCACCGACCTGATCGGCTCCCTGTGCGATCTGACCTCCGGCTCCGGCGACAAGGGCACCCCGGTGGTCTTGATCCAGGGGTATTTCGACAACTACACCACGGAGTGAACCATGGCGCCGGGGAGAGCCCGGCGGCGCGGCTCCACCCAGACAGAGCCCCTGCCGGGACAACGCCGGCGGGGGCTCGAATTGTACAGGCCTCCTTTTGACGCGGCCGGGAATAGAATGGAGTATCCGGGCAAGCACAACAGGAGGATGAATCCCATGGAACTGTATGTTGTAAAAAACGGCGACACCGTCCATCAAATCGCGCGCCGGTATTCCACACCCGCAGATGACATCGTCTTTGCCAATCAGCTGCGAAACCCCGACATGCTGGCGGTGGGCCAGGCGCTTGTCATCCCGAGCCGGGAAACCCGCCATACCGTGGGCCGCGGCGAGACCCTGTATTCCATCGCGCGCGGATATGGCGTAAGCCTTCCGCGCCTCATAGGGGCGAATCCCCAGATTGCCAATCCAAACCGCGTCTATCCCGGACAGACCGTCGTCATTCCGGCCGACGGCCGGGATATGCGGGAGATCATCGTCAACGGCTATGCAACCGATGCCGCGGACAGCACGCTGAACGCCGCGCTGCCCTACCTGACCTTTCTCTCTCCCTTTTCGTACCGCTCCGATCTGTCGGGAAACCTGACGCCCACGTTCCACCTGAATCTGACCCTCTCCGGCGGGCACCGCACGGCAAATCTCCTGACGCTCACAAATCTGATGGAATCGGGGGGATTCTCCAGCCAGATCGCCCACGCCATCCTCACAGACCAGGCCGTGCAGGACAGCTTTTTGAACAACGTGGAGGCACTGCTGGGGCAGGGCGGCTGGTACGGCGTGAATGTGGACTTCGAGTACGTCTACCAGTTCGACCGGGGGAGCTACAATCAGTTCCTGCGCCGCCTGACGGAGCGGATGCACCGGCTGGGCCGCATTGTGGTGACCGCGCTGGCGCCCAAGCGCTCGGAGGGCCAGCGGGGACTTCTGTACGAGGCCCACGACTATGCCGCCCACGGCCAGACGGTGGACTACGTTGTTCTCATGACCTATGAATGGGGCTATACATACGGGCCGCCCATGGCGGTGGCCCCGCTGGACCAGGTGCGCCAGGTGCTGGACTACGCCACCCGGGCCATACCGGCGGAGCGCATCCTCATGGGCGTGCCCAACTACGGCTATGACTGGACGCTGCCCTTCGCGCAGGGCACGGCGGCACGCTCTCTCGCCAACGATGACGCCGCCGCGCTGGCCGGACAGGTGGGGGCGGCCATCCAGTTTGATCCGGCCGCACAGTCTCCCTTTTTCCGCTACTACGACGGAGAGGGCGGACAGCACGAGGTCTGGTTTGAGGATGCCCGCAGCCTCCGGGCCAAATACGCCCTGGTGAAGGAATACGGCCTTGCCGGCGTCAGCTTCTGGAATCTGAACCACCTGTTCCGCCCGAACTTCATGGTGCTGGAGTCCATGTTCTCCGTGGAAAAAGTGCTGTAACCGCCCATCCGGTCAAAAGAGGGGCCGGCGCGGGTCAGGGTGCGATCATTTGATTCAGCTTCCTTGCCGCGGCGCTCAGCGCCTGCCGCTCCCGCTTCAAAAGCAGGATGGAGCGTTTGGGGATGGGGTCCTTCAAGGAGAGCACCTGGATTGATGCGGGGGACGATGCCTCCTGAAGAAATTCCTCCGGCACGAAGCCGATGCCCAGGCCCTCCCGGACAAAGGGGAGGATTTGATCCGCCGTCGCGGTCTCGATGTCCAGGCGGAAGGGCGCCTGGTGCTGTGAAAAAAACCGGCTGAAAAAGCGGAACGATACGGTGTCCGGGCCCAGGCCGATGAGCGGATACTGAGACAACTCCGCTATGGACAGCGCCCTGCCCTGGAGAAAGGAAAACGCCTCCCCACAGACGGGGACCTCCTGGATGTCCCTCACCCAGCGCTGGCTCAGGCCCTTCGGGAGATCGTCCGCGGCGGTGACCACCGCGAAGTCGGCCAGACCCTCCCGCAGGGCGGCCACCGCCTGGGAAGTGGAGTGGTTGGACACCCGGATGCGGACGCCCGGATGGTTCCGCCTGTACGCGCCCAGCACCGGCAGCAGGCAGCAGCGCAGCGCAATCTCGCTGGCCGCGATGGTCACAATGCCGCTCCGCAGGCTCTGGTCGGCCGCGACGGCCTCCTCGCCCGCCTGAATGTGTTCAACGGCGGGCGCGATATGGGCGTACAGCTTTTCGCCCTCCGGTGTGAGGCGGACGCCGCGGTTGGAGCGGAGAAACAGCCGGCATCCCAGCGCCTCCTCCAGATTCTTTATGGCCCTTGTAACATTGGGCTGGCTGTTCATCAGGCGGTTGGCCGCTTGGGTGACATTCTGATATTTGGCCACATAGTAAAAGACCCGATAGCTGTCGTAGCTGATATTCATACGGTTCACCATATTGTTTTGATATATAAGAAGATAAAATTTATATTTTTCAATATGCCTGTGAGCCAGTATAATAAAAAACCGCCGGAAAGTCAACCGGCGCGCCGCACAGCCAAGGGAAAGAAGGGGTTTTATGAATCGGGACTTAACGGTGGGAAGGCCGTCCCGGGTGCTGTGGAGCTTCTGCCTCCCTCTGTTTGGGAGTATTGTCTTTCAGCAGCTCTACAACATTGCGGACAGCCTGGTGGCGGGCAAGTTCATCGGGGAAAACGCGCTGGCCGCGGTGGGCAACAGCTACGAGGTGACGCTGATCTTCATCGCCTTCGCCTTCGGCTGCAACATCGGCTGTTCCGTCATCGTCTCCCAGTTTTTCGGCGCGAGGGAGTATGGAAAAGTCAAAACCGCCGTTTCCACCGCCTGCATTGCCAGCGCGGTTCTGTGCGCCGCCATCATGGCGGTGGGGATGCTGTCCTGCGACGCGCTGCTGGAGCTGATCCGCACCCCGGCGGAGGCCTTTGCCGATTCCAAGCTGTACCTGGATATCTACATCTGGGGCCTCCCCTTCGTGTTCTTCTACAACATTGCCACCGGCATTTTCTCCGCGCTGGGGGACTCCCGCACGCCGTTTTTCCTCCTGGCCGCCTCCTCCACCGCCAACATCGCGGTGGATATCCTCTTTGTCACCGCCTTCCGGATGGGGGTGGCGGGGGTGGCCTGGGCCACCTTTCTCTGCCAGGGCGTCAGCTGTGCGCTGGCCGTGTCCGTGGTGTTCCTGCGGCTGAAACGGATCGCCGCGGAGGGAAAGCCGGAGCTGTTCTCCTTTTCCATCCTCAAACAGGTCGCCGCCATCGCCATCCCCAGCATATTGCAGCAGAGCTTTATCTCCGTGGGCAACATCGTCATCCAGGGGGTCATCAACGGTTTCGGCACCGGCGTGATGGCCGGATATTCTGCGGCGGTGAAGCTGAACAACCTGGTCATCACCTCGTTTACCACCTTGGGCAACGGCATTTCCAACTATACGGCCCAGAACCTGGGGGCGAAGAAGCTGCCGCGTGTCCGGGCAGGGTTCCGGGCGGGCCTCAAGCTGGTGTGGCTGCTGAGCGTCCCCCTGGCGCTGCTGTATTTCTTCGGGGGGCGGTACGTCCTGGGGCTGTTCCTGGATGAGCCCACGGCGGAGGCGCTGCAGACCGGGATGACGTTTCTGCGCATTCTCGCCCCATTTTATTTCGTCGTCTCGGCCAAGCTGGTGGCGGACGGCGTTCTGCGGGGCTCCGGCATGATGGACAAGTTCATGGTCGCCACCTTTACCGACTTGATCATCCGGGTGGTGCTGGCGGTTTTCCTGGCCAGGACATCCCTTGGGGCAACGGGCATCTGGTGTGCCTGGCCGGTCGGGTGGTCCGTCGCCGCGGCGTGTTCCTTTGCGTTTTACCGGCGCGGGGCGTGGAGCCGCGGCGCGCCCGGGGCGCCTTGACGGCTATGCCGGCAGGCCTGCACGGCCCTGCCCCGGCGGCCGCTGCGGAGCGCCGCTCGTATATCGGGCCAGACCAGGTCATACACCGGTGACCGCCGGTGAGGTACCGTTTTCCCTAATGTATGCTTGCCCGGAAAACGGGGTGTTGATCACCCCATCCACGTGGATATCCCCCTTCGGAAGCTTCGGCGGTTTGCAGCCGGGTTCCCGTCAAGGCCGGCGATAGCATTGCGGGCGCGTCCCGCCGGAACATCGCAATTAACAATTCTCAAACAATTTGGAAACAATACGCCAATCTGGGGGGTGTATGCTTACCCAAAAAACCAGGGGGAAGCGGGATGGGACATTGGAAGGGCGCGCTGAAAAAGCTGTTGTTCCCCGGCAGGGGCTGGGTGTGCCTGCTGACGCTCCTGGGCGGTGTCTCGTTATATTTGACCTTTTGCGTCTTTGGTGAGGACAGCCCCTTCGCCTATGCGTCCTATGTATTGTCGGCCTACGCCCTGGCTGTCTTGACTGCGGCCGTTGTGCCGCTGTTTCCCGCCGTCCGCCGGATGGTCCACCGCGTCCCGCTGGCCCACCGCTATCTGACCGACCGTTATTTCAAGGTGCGCTCCAGCCTGCTGCTTTCTTTTGTCATCAATGTGTGCTATGCTGGGTTTAAATTGGTTTGCTCCATCCTGTATACGTCTTTCTGGGACGGAGCGCTGGCGGTCTACAACATCCTCCTGTGCGCTGTGCGGATTTATTTGATCCGGCGGGTGCCAAAGGGGCCGCAGAAACCGGAGATTGTACGGGAACTGCGGTATTACCGCACCACCGGCTTTTTCCTGATTGCGCTGGACATTGCCCTCAGCGGTATCGCAACGCAGATCGTCCGGGACGGCCAGGGCAGCGACTATCCCGGAACGCTGATCTATGCGGCGGCGCTTTACGCCTTTTACAGCCTGACCCTGGCCGTTGTGAATGCGGTTAAATTCCGAAGATTCAGCAGCCCGGTTCTATCCGCCGCGAAAGCCGTCAACCTGACCACCGCGCTGGTATCTGTTTTCAACCTGGAAACGGCGATGCTCGCTCAGTTCGGCGCGGATCAGGCATATTTCAGGCTGATTATGACATCCTGCACCGCCTTTTCAGTCTGTGCTCTGGTACTGGGCACCGCAATTTATATGGTCATCTCTGCGAGCGGGAACATAAGGAGGCTCACAACGTGATTCATATTTTGGTATTGGAAGATGATATCCAACTGAATCAGCTGGTCTGCACCTATCTGAACGACTGCGGGTTTGAGACGAAGGGCTGCCGGAACGCCAATGACGCCTACGACGAGCTGTACAACAGCCTGTATGACCTCATCATCTCGGACATCATGATGCCGGGGGTGGACGGCTTTGCGTTCGCACAGACCGTCCGGCAGGTAAACAAGCGCATCCCCATCCTGTTCATGTCCGCCCGGGACGACCTGCCCGCCAAGCAGAAGGGCTTCCAGCTGGGCATCGACGACTACATGGTGAAGCCCTTCGAGCTGGACGAGCTGGCCCTGCGGGTGCGGGCCCTGCTGCGCCGGGCCAACATCGAGGCGGAGCGGAAAATCGCCGTGGGCAATCTGGTATTGGACGCGGATGCCATGACCGCCGAGGTGGACGGTGAGGAGCTGCCCGTCACCACCCGGGAGTTCAACATCTTGTACAAGCTGCTGTCCTACCCGAAAAAGACCTTCACCCGGGCCCAGCTCATGGACGAGTTCTGGGGGGTGGACAGCGAGACCAGCCTGCGGGCGGTAGACGTGTATATCACCAAGCTGCGGGACAAGTTTTCCGCCTGCGGCGGCTTTGAGATCAAGACGGTGCGGGGATTGGGCTATAAGGCGGTGCTGAAATGAGGGGCCGCTTTCCCCCCATCCGCTCCAGCCGGTTCCCCATCGCGCTGTTCGGCATCATCCTGGCGGGACTGATGCTGGCCTCCGGCATCCATATGGGCTTCATTATCCTGCTGACCCGGCTGGAGCTGAGCGACTTTGTCAAGGTAAACGTCCCCATCCTCTACTGGTGCCTCATGGCGGCGGGGGTGACCCTCCTGATCTCCCGGCTTGCCCGGAGCACCTATGAAAAGCCCTTGAAGCAGCTGGCCCAGGCGGCGCGGCAGGTGGCGGGGGGCGACTTCTCCGTCTATGTCCCGCCCATCCACAGCCCCGATAAGCGGGACTATATGGACGACATGATCCTGGACTTCAATAAAATGGTGGCGGAGCTGGGCAGCATGGAGACGCTGAAAACCGACTTCTTCTCCAACGTCTCCCACGAGATCAAAACACCGCTGGCCGCGATCCAGAACTCCGCGGATCTGCTGCTGCGTGGGCCGCTGCCCCCGGAGCAGAGGGAACACGCGGAGACCATCGCCCGTTCCTCCCGGCGTCTCAACGGCCTCATCACAAATATTCTGAAGCTGAACAAGCTGGAAAAGCAGAGCATCCGGCCCGCCCCGGAGCCCTATGACCTGTGCGGGCAGCTGGCGGACTGCGCGCTGCTGTTTGAGGACCGCTGGGAGAGAAAAAACATCGAGTTTGAGGCGGACCTGGAGGACCAGGCCGTCATTGAGGCGGACGCCAGCCTGCTGGAGCTGGTGTGGAACAATCTGCTGTCCAACGCGGTGAAGTTCACCCCGGCGGGGGGGAGCGTCACCCTGCGCCAGACCTCCACGGCGGAGGCTGTGGAGGTGGCGGTATCCGACACGGGCTGCGGCATGGACGAAAAAACGATGGAGCACATCTTCGACAAATTTTACCAGGGCGACACCTCCCACTCCTCGGAGGGCAACGGCCTGGGGCTGGCGCTGGTGCTGCGCATCCTGCGGATGGTGGGCGGGGACATCTCCGTGTCCAGCAGGCCGGGAGAGGGCAGCACGTTCACGGTGAAACTGCCGGTACGGGGAGGTTTGGCAGATGAGTGAGATCAGAAAAGGCGGCGGGCAGTTTGTGGGCTACGACTACAAGGAACTTGCCGCCGATGGGGAGCGGGCGGCATTTTGCCTGGACTGCTATGAGAGCTTTGGCTGGGTTTTGGACGAGCGGACGCGGGAGGACGGCTCCGCCGGGAAAGGAAAGCTCCTGCTGAAGCGGGAGCGGAAAATCGTGAACAAGGTGGAGCTGACCCGGCTTCAGCGCCATTTTGAGGCCTGTATGGATGAGATCAGGGCGCTGGAAAAGTCCAGGACCGCCAGCGCCGCCATCTGGGCCATTGTGGTGGGGCTGATCGGCACGGCGTTCCTGGCGGGGGCCACCTTTGCCGCCGTCCATGAACCGCCCCGCTACGCGCTGTGCGCCATTTTGGCCGTTCCCGGCTTCACCGGCTGGGTGCTGCCCAGTTTTCTCTATCAGAAGCTGGCCGCAAAGCGCTCGAACGTGGTGGCGGAGCTGGTGGAGCGCAAATACGACGAAATCTATGAGATATGCGAACAGGGAAACAGGCTGCTGAACTAAAAAGGCCGCTCTCTCAAACACACGGGAGAGCGGCCTTTTTTCATATTTCTCAAACAATACGCAAGCACTTTGCAAACAATCCAGGGGTACGATATGCCCGTAAACGGCGAGAACCCCAAATTAGGAAAGCGAGGAACACCGGATGAGCAAGTATAAGCTGAAAACGCCCAGGCAGGCCGAGGCCGTGGCCGGCGCCTATCACAAGGTGGAGGACACCGTGGTAGGCGCGTACAAGAAGGTGGAGGACACGGTGGTGGGCGGCTACAAAGCCATTGAGAAGAAGTTTGTGGACGCCTTTTTGGAGAAGGCGGAGGACGAAAAGGGCGGCGGGGACGCCCCAACAGAGGGAAAGGAGTAACTTGACATGAAAAAGAGCAATTTTGTGGCGTTGATCCTGGGGACCATCGGCGGCGTGTTTTTCGCGCTGGGGATGTGCATGACCCTGCTGCCGGAGTGGGGCATGGCCGCCCAAGGCATCGTGTGCGGCGTGATCGGCCTGGCGGTGCTGGCCGCCGCCCTGCTGGTCTGGCGGAGGATGGAGCACAAGGCTCCCATCAAGCTCAGCGGCAAAACCATTCTCTCTGTGTTCGTGGGTGTACTGGGCGCGCTGCTGCTGGGCGTGGGAATGTGCATGGTCATGGTGTTTGAGCAGATGGTCCTGGGCATTGTGGTGGGTCTGGTGGGCATCGCGGCGCTGCTGATGCTCATCCCCCTGCTCAAGGGCATCCATGACTGAGCGGGGCACCCATCCGCATCATTCGGCAAAACCGCTTCCCGGGCCAGATGAGGAGCGCAGTCATCATTTCTTGATGTGCCTGCTGAACGTATCCGAGGGGGAACAGTTGGAGCAGGTCAAGCAGCGCATATGCTCTTTGCTGCCGGAGGTATTCCTTAACCAATATTTTGAGGAGAAGGTCAGGAAGCGGATCGAGAAGCTGCCAAAATAAGCCGGCACAGCAAATGGGGCCCCGCCATTGGCGGGGCCCTTGTTTGTTCACCCGGTTTTGTCGTTGATCTGTCCCACCGCCAGAATGAACCGCATGACCGCCTGGGGCGGGTCCTTGGCGCAGATGAGGCCGCAGGGGAGGGGGTGGGGGCAGACCCTGCTGGGTGATCCGCAGCGTCCGGCCGTGGAGATCCCGGAAGGTGAGCCGCTCCTTTCCCCGGACTTCTGCCGCCGCATCGACTTGGCCCGACAGGATCTGCTCCGGGGCGTCCGGCGTGATCTGGCACGGTGGCCGAACTGCGGCGGGGACATCCATTGAAATCTTTTGGGCACGTTCAGCTTGCCGCATCGGATTCCGCTATAAGTACGGCGTGGCAGATTTTTCCCAATTCGTCTCCAGCCACACTGAACTTTTCGGGAAATTTTCATTCGCACGCTCCATCCGCGCCCCGCTGTGCCCGCAGCCTGTCCACAGGGAATCAGGGGTTCTGCTCGTTGTCGGATACCTTATGGAACAGATAGGCCAGATAGAGGGACATCCGCCCCTTCATATCGAAATAGTTATAGCCCGTAAGGTTTTGGATTTTCTGCAGGCGGTAACGCAGGGTGCTGATGTGGATAAACAGGCTGGCCGCCACGCTTTCCAACGTACCATGCAGAAAGCAGCTTTCCAATGTGGTCCAAAGCTCGCTTTTATACTGCCGATCATAGTCCTGGATCGGGTTGATGATCCGGCGGTAAAATATCTCCCCGTCACTGCTCCCGATCCCGCAGGAGATCAGGCCCAATTCAAAATAGTTGTCATACATAAAGACGCTTTCACCGGGGTTCAGCATCCGCCCATACTGGATCGCCTTTTTCGCCTGCTGGTAACACTCCGGTATAGCGGTGAATTGCTGCACGGGCAGGCTGCAGCCCAGATCAATGCTGCACCGGATGGCGGTGGAGAGCATCTTTCCGCAGTAGCGTATTTGGTCCGCCAGGACGGCGGCGGTCCGTTTCCCTTTGTAGGAGATGAGCGAGATATATTCGGTGCCCCGCTTAAACACCAGAACGGAATCAAAACGGTAGGCCAGAATGTCCCGGGCCGTGTCCATTTCCCACAGATCGTTTTTGTCCCGGAACTCCTGGCTGCGCTGGGAGATGATAAGCAGCAAATGGTGCTGGAACGGATTGAAATTCAGCAGCTTCAGCCGGTCCACAATGGTGCTCTCCCGGGTATGGCGCGTAAAAAGGATGTCGTCAAGAATGGACGCCATCATTTCCCGCTCCGCCTGGGCCTTCAGGTTCTCTTCCAGAAACTTGACGCTCAACGCGTTCACCACGGTTTCGGCCAGGGGAAGGGCCAGCTCCATCTGGTTTTCCTCCATGGCGATGCAGAACACGCCAAGCAACTGGTTCTGGGCCCGGCAGGGGAAAATGATGATGTTCCGGTCCTGGAGGTAAGACTGGGTGTTCCCCTCCTCCTGCTGCAGAAAAAACCGCTCCACATTTTTTTGCAGGGCACAGCGGTCCAGTCCGTCTGCGAGGGAAGACGCCTCCGCCACCTTGTGCTGGGCCGCATCCAGGCAGCAGCAATAACAGGGCAGCTTGGTACACAGCAGATCGATCAGCTCCTGGATGGATTGGTTTTGCAGGATGGCGTTGAAAAGCTCCCGGTTCATCTCAACGCTCTGGTCGATAATCAGGCGCTGATGGTCGGAAATCAAGGACAGCGATTCGCTCAGCACCTCGCGGAAGAGGACATTGGCGTCTATGGCAATCAGCGGCACGGAATATTTCCGCGCCAGCTCTGCGGTGGAGCTGCTAATGGAATCAACGAACCGTCCGATTTTAACGCCGATGGCAGACACATTTGCCTGACACAGGCCTTCGATCACGCGGTTGATTTCTTGAATGCTCCCGTGATGGGCGGACAGGGTGGTCAGGATAAGCACATGGCTGCCCAAGCTGTCAAAGTGGAAGTCCGGGGCCTCCATAACCGTGACATATTTCACCTCATTGGAAAGTCCCTGTGGTACGATCAATGTGCTGCCCGTTTTGAAGGACGGGATTTCCAGCAAATCAGATACCGTAATGCCCAAAGACGGTTCTCCTTTCTTCTGCGGCAAGGCTGGCGGCGGGCTGTTCGCGTATGCTCCTTAGTATAACCCGGTTCAGGGTAAAAGTAAAATTCTTTTGGCCTCCAATGGGGCGGCCGGGCTACAGCACACCGGCCTGCTCCAGCTGTTCCATGTCCTGCTCCCGATAGCCCAGCTCCGCCAGGATGTCCCGGTTGTGCTGACCAAGCAGGGGGGCGCAGCTTCGGATATACGGGCTGGTTTCGGACATTTTGATGCACTCGTTGGTGATGCGTACGGTCCCCAGGATGGGATGCTCGACGTCGGCAAACATCTGCCGTGTGTCACGGAAATGGGGGTCGGACACCACATCGTCTATGTGGAGAACCGGTGCGGCGGGCAGCCGGGCCTCCAGGAGCGCGTCCAGCAGCTCCTGGACGGTGCGCCTGCTGGTTTCGGCGCTGATCGCAGCATCCAAATCCTGCCGGTGTGCTACGCGGCTGTCCACGGTGAGGAAGCGGGGGTCCTCCGCCCACTCGGCGTGCCCCAGTACATGGCAGAGCTTGTGCCATTCGCTGTCCTGGCCGGCGGAAATGACCAGGACACCGTCAGATGCTGGGTAGCTGTTGCCCGGTGCGCTGGCCTCAAAGGTGTTGCCTTTGGCCTGGGGAACGCGGCCGGTGGTAAGGTAGATTTGGTTCATGCTGGACAAGGCGGTGATACAGGCGTCCATCAAAGCGATGTCGATCCACTGACCGCGGCCAGTCCGTTCCCGGTGGTGGAGCGCCGCCAGGATGGCGGTGGCCGCGTTCTGTCCAGCCATAATGTCCGCGATGGATGCCCCGCAGCGAACATTCTCCCCCCCGGTGGACCCGGTTACGCTCATCAGGCCGCTCATAGCCTGGGCAATCGGGTCAAAGCAGGCGCGCCCCGCGTAGGGGCCCTGCTGCCCGAAGCCGGAGATCGACGCATAAATCAGCCTGGGGTTGATTTTTGCGGCCTCTTCATAGGAGAAGCCCAGCCGTTCCATCACGCCGGGACGGAAATTTTCAATCAGCACGTCGGAGCGCTGGATTAACCTGCGGAGGATATGTTTTCCCTGCTCCGACTTGAGGTCCAGGGTCAGCCCCCGCTTGCTGCGGTTGAAGGTGATGAAATACGTGCTGACTCCGTCCTGCTTCGGCAGGCTGTCCCGGGACATATCGCCCTTGCCCGGCGACTCGATTTTGATGACGTCCGCCCCCATATCCGCCAGCAGCGACGCGCAAAAGGGGCCGGCCACCATCCGGCCCAGATCCAACACCTTCAGCCCCTCCAACGCAGAACCTTGCTTCATAAATATCGTCCCCTTCTGAGTAAGAGCCGCATCCCCGCAGGCCGTCCGGGAGGGCTGGAAAATCCCGCGGACGGGCCCGGTGCGGTGCCCTGTTAAGAACAGCATAGCATAGCGGCGGCCGGCAGGTCATTCTAGAAAAATAGGAAAGCGGCCGGAGCTTTTCCTACAAATGCAGGATTTTTGCGGGCTGCCTGCCCGCAGCTGATGGAAACTGTGCAGATGCAGGAAAAACCGAAAAGTCTTTCACGGGAAAAGAGGATGACGCGGGCAGCGGGGATGATTTATATTAGAACCTGTATTCACAACTTCAATCCACCGTCTGGCCGGGTCTTTTCCCGCCATGCCGCGTTAAATTTTCTTGAAATAAACACAATTATTCCTGCGAAAATTTGCCT
>ERZ808040.2009-NODE-2009-length-12353-cov-4.924487_pt1 | contig 12353 bp, 8 predicted proteins | sample MGYA00380191_ERZ808040 | MGnify/ENA primary metagenome ERZ808040 (study PRJEB31490, sample SAMN06133395) | mouse gut metagenome | isolation source: J6 | host: mice | place: China: Chengdu | collected 2015-05 ... | reverse complement strand
CGCCGATGATCTACGAGTTTGTGGACAAGATCCTCGTCCACGCGCCGGATAGATCCACCGGGGATCGCATCCAGGAAGTGGACATCTATTTGAAGTTCATCGGGAAATTCGATGTGCCCATGCCTGAGCCGACGCCGGAGGAACTGGCGGCGATGGAAAAGCAGCGGAAGCTGCGGGCCTACTACCGGGAGCGCAGTAAGCGGCACCGGGAGCGGGAGAAGGAAAAGAGGCTGTCCGGCAAAGAAAAAAGCGCATAAAATATTCGGGACGGCTTGCTGTGAAGCAGGCCGTCCTTTTTGCAAATCTTGAGGAAGGAAAACTAAATGTCAAAATTGCCTCGTTTAGACTATCAACAACTTCGCCAGGTCCAAAGGCTGGTACATGAGTGCTGCAACAATGACAATGGGGATTGCCTGCTGTTGGACGATGGGTGGGATGCCCACGTCTGCGTCCAGAGTATCTCCAAATCGCTGGCCTGCAAATATTTCCGAACTGCGGTCCTGCCGTTGGACAGAGAATTGGAAGCGGCGCTTTTTCGTAAAAAGGCCCGCAAATCATGCTGCCTGTGTGGAGCGATTTTTTATCCCCGCTCCAATCGGGGAAAGTATTGTCCGGCCTGTGCGTCCAAAATCCATCGCCGGCAAAAGACCGAAAGTGAGCGGCGGCGCAGAGCTGCCAGTGTGGACAATTAGAAGACTGCGACCCATTGAAAATCAAGGGTTTTGAGCCATAGCTCAACAGGGGGCTGATATATTTTCCCTTAGCAGCCAAAAATCACAATTTCAGGAGGTAAACTTTATTACGGCCAAAGCAAAACAGAAAGGCATTTATTTCAAGGTTTCCAATAAGGAACGGGAGCTGATCGAGCAGAAAATGGCGCTGACAGGGATCAAAAATATGAGCGGGTACATTCGGAAGATGTGCATTGACGGTTACACCGTCAATCTGCAAATCCCGGAGCTGGCAGAGTGTGCCAAGCTCCTGCGGTATACCTCCAACAATGTGAACCAGATCGCCCGCCGGGTCAATTCCGGCAGCGGAATCTATCCCGATGAAGTGGACGAGATCACCGCAAAGCTGGCGGAGGTCGGCGGACTGTTCGGAAACATTTTGGAGCAGCTATCGAAAATCAAATAACAGTCTGGTGGTGGGCGAAGATTTTTCGCTCACCACCATTTTCTTTTGAAGGGAGGTTTTGACAATGGCGACAACGCGGCTGATGCCCCTGCACAGCGGCAAAGGCCGGACTGTGGCGGAGGCCCTGGGCCGGGTGACGGGTTATGTGGAAAATCCAGAGAAAACCAACGGCGGCGACTTGGTCACGGCCTATCAATGCAACCCGTCCATCGCTGACCAGGAGTTTCTATTTTCCAAGCGGCAGTACACCGCCATTACCGGCAGGGATCAGGGTGACAGCAATGTGATCGCCTACCATCTGCGGCAGTCCTTCAAGCCTGGGGAGATCACGCCTGAGTTGGCGAACAAGATCGGCTACGACCTCGCCATGTCGCTCACCAAGAGAAAACACGCTTTCATCGTCTGCACCCATGTGGACAAGCATCATATCCACTCGCATATCGTATTTAATTCGACTGCCCTGGACTGCACCCGGAAGTTCCGAAATTTTTGGGGTTCATCTTTTGCGGTCCGTAAAATTTCCGATATGCTGTGTCTGGGAAATGGGCTGTCGGTGATCGCAGAGCCGAAGCCCAGCCGGGGCAGCTACGGCATATGGATGGGAGAGGACAAGCCGCTTACCATCCGGGGCCAGTTGGAGGGACTGATCGACGCCGCCCTTGGTCGTGGCTGCAAGGATTTTGACAGCTTCCTCGCCGCCATGAAAGCGGCGGGTGTTGAGGTAAAGCGGGGCAAGCACCTTGCATTCAAAATCCCCAGCGGCAAGCGGTTCATCCGCTGTGATTCTCTCAGTGACGATTACACCGAAGCGGCGATTATGGAGCGCATTTCCGGCAAACGGATCGCCGCTTCCAGGGCAGAGGCGGCGCAGTCCAAGCCCAATTTGCTGATTGATATTCAAGCGAAAATGCAACAGGCCAACTCCCCCGGATTTGAACGGTGGGCAAAGATTTTCAACCTCAAAGAGATGGCAAAGACGGTCATGTACTTGCAGGAAAATGGCCTGACCAACTTGGGAGAATTGGAGGAAGCCTGTGATGTGGCAATCCAGAAATTCAACGATTTGGCCGACCAAACGAAGGCCGCCAGCGCAAGGATGAAGGACATTTCCGAACTGCAACGGCACATCGGCGCTTATAGTAAGACGCGAGAGATTTACGCGCAATATCGGAAATTGACGGGCAAGGAACAAGCCAAATTCTACGATAAGCATAGCAGTGAAATCCAAGCTTGCCAAGCGGCAAAGCGGTACTTTGATTTCCTCGGTTTGAAGAAGCTGCCGCCTATGCAGTCGCTGAAACAGGAGTATGCGGCCTTATATGCCGAGAACAGAAAACGGTATCCAGAGTACAAGCAGGCCAAGGCAAAAATGATAGAACTGCTTACCGCCAAAAACAACGTGGAGCGGATTTTGGGTGTAACAGAGAAAGAGAAAAATCGTGACCGCCAGCAGGGGGCACGGTAATGTTTTTTCTCTCCCTGCATTTGGGATCCCCGCGCAAGCCCAGCGAAGCGAGTTGCGTGGGGAAAGGAGGGACAACGGAATGAAGCAAGATACGGTACAATAAGTTGCGCAAATTGAAAAAGGGATAAAAAGACAAGGTTTGCAGTCTCAAGTAGAATGGAGTTGGGAAACCACATTCAGAAAGGAGACAGCAAACCATGTCAGAAAAGATTGTACAACTAAACGAGGAAGTAATCAAGGGACAGCTGAAGGAGTTGGCGCGGGGCAGTGTAGAAGAAACGCTGAACGAGCTGCTGGAGGCAGAAGCAGAAAAACTGACGCAGGCGGCACGGTATGAGCGCAGTGAGGCGCGGCAGGGATACCGCAGCGGGCACTACGACAGGAACCTCACCACAACATCAGGGGAGGTAACGCTGCATGTTCCCCGCCTAAAGGGGGTCTCGTTTGAAACGGCCATCATTGAACGGTACCGGCGGCGGGAGAGCAGCGTGGAGGAAGCGCTGATTGAGATGTACCTGGCAGGAGTATCGGTACGGCGGGTGGAGGACATCACAGAAGCGCTGTGGGGCAGCAAGGTGTCCCCGGCAACCATCAGTGAGCTGAATAAGAAAGCGTATGTCCACATAGAGGCATGGCGCAGCCGGCCCTTGCAGGGCGGGCGGTATCCGTACGTTTATGTGGAGGGGATCTACCTGCGGCGAAACTGGGGCGGAGCGTTTGAGAATGTGGCCATTTTGGTGGCGATTGCGGTAAACGAGGACGGGTACCGGGAGGTTTTAGGCGCTGCCGAGGGGATGAAAGAGGATAAGGCCAGCTGGATCAGCTTCTTCCAATGGCTGCGCGGCCGCGGTCTGGATGGTGTAAAACTCATCGTAGGGGACAAATGCCTGGGCATGCTGGAAGCCGTGGGAGAAGTGTTCCCGGACGCCAAATATCAGCGCTGTATCGTCCACTTTTACCGCAATGTGTTCTCTGTTGTGCCCCGCTCCAAGGTGAAGCTGGTGGCCAAGATGCTCAAAGCGATTCATGCCCAGGAGAGCAAGAAAGCTGCTCGTGCCAAGGCTGAAATGGTAGTTACCCAACTGCGTGAGATGAAGCTGAAGGAGGCGGCGGACAAGGTGCAGGACGGTGTGGAGGAAACCTTGACTTACTGTGAGTTTCCCTACGAGCATTGGACACGGATCCGCACCAATAACGTGATTGAGCGTCTCAACCGGGAGCTCCGCCGCCGCACCCGGGTGGTGGGCACTTTCCCCGATGGCAATTCTGCCCTCATGCTGGTCTGCGCCAGACTCCGCCATGTGGCCGGAACCCAGTGGGGCAACAAGAAATATATGAACATGAAGCATCCGGAGGCTGCCGCTGAGGACGCCTCTATTGCCGGCTGACCTCATTCAGAAGAGGGCTGCAAACCAAATTTGCGCATAATTCTTGACAGTACCTGAAGCAAATGCCCGCCGTCAGGCGGGCGCAGCGGAGTGGAGTCTGTCCCGACGCGCAGACGCCGAAGGCGGCTTAAAAGGAGCGGCGCAATGCGCCGCTCCTTACAGGGGCTTGGGGGCGGTCAGCCACCAACAAGCAGGCACAGGGTATATACCTGTGCATTGCTTGCCGCTACAACACGCAACTATTGTAAAGAGCAATACAGTAGCCCCGAAATAAATGTTTCATGTTGCAACGGTGTCTAAATGATGTGGCAAATCTCCAATCACGACAATTTGATCTTGGTCATCCCAGAAAAAGTAAACTCTTAGACAATATCTCCGATCCTTGCTGGTTCCTTTTGCTAAATGGCGCTCTAACTTCCGCTTTCTGCCTTGGTATTGAACATAATACTCATCACCCTGCATTCCAGCTGCGACATCTGTGATGGCTCCTCGTTCCTCCAATCCAGGATCGATTGATTTACAAAACTCCATAAACTTTTCATAGCTAATGATACCCATGCGGTAATCACAGTAATGGGTTGCTAGCAATTTTAGGCACTTATATACCAACGAGGGGTCCGAATAGCACGCTGCCTTTAAACTGCGCGAAGCACGAGGCAGAAGCCTCAATCTGCCAGGATAATATTCAGTAATCCATTCACCAATATCAACATAGTTTCCATCAACTGGTATGCTCTGATCTGCTGATTCGCCGGTAGCCTTTTCAAGTCGGTATTGCAACGTAGTAACTTGGGCTTTGAGTTGTCCAATAAGCTGCCTTTGTTGTTCACATTCCTCACGCAAAATTTCACAATCCTGATAATAAGACTCCGCTAAAGAAAGATTTTCATCGCTTTGTTTCTGCAATTGCTCTAGTTGGTCGTCATAAGAAGCGATTAAGTCCTTACGAGATTGAGAGCTACTCGCCCGCTGTTCACGGAGAGCATTTTGATAAGTAATTAGGTAAAAATCTATTCCAATTTCATCCCACTGAATATGTTGAGCTAAAACATAATTTTGCACATAACCTTCAATTTCGTGCATACATAAATCAGGATCATCACTTGGTGAAACGCTACGCAAATAAACACTTTGCCTCGTCAGCAGAGGATGCTGGTAACAATCCGAGTTTTCAAATGAGAGCCGAGGGTAATATGTACGGACGGTTCCATCAAAAGCAGACCACTGACGACCAATGCAATTAGTCAGATAACGATTTGCTTCTTGCGTGGTTTGGAAGACATGGGCAACACCGAATAAATCTTTCGACATTTGTGCTGCATCCATCATATATCCATTGCAAGGGCCATCTTCCGCTATCACACATGGGGTTAGCAAAATGACTGGCATACGCCTCTCATTGTTTTCCAAGAACGCAACAAACTCATCAACATCTGCATTAGTGGATAACAGATGTACATCCTTTGTAACCGGCAAAACATCTGATAAACCAATACAATCCGCAATGGATTTGACGAAGCCGGGACAACTAAAAGGAACATCTTCTGTACATGCTTGTAATGAAGATACAGAGAGTCTCACTGCCAGAATGTAGGTTTGTCCATCCCGCTTTAACTCTACATCCGTAATCCATAACCGACCAGGTATTTGTTTATCTGGGTGTGTGCAACGAAGAATAAAGATGTCCTCATCTGGCTTAAAAATAACGCCCATTTCATTTCCGTCACGCTTATCGTCAAAAGTTTCTTTCTTTTTTGGCATGAAACGGAAAATTTTGGAGAATTTCAATCTCGCCCATTCATAAATGATATTTCCTGCTCGATTAAACGCCTCTTCTTGAGACATTTGATGTGGCTCTAGTCGTGATACAAGCTGGAAACTTCTGCGCAAGTAAGATGCGCTTAATTGGACTGCCACGATTAATCCCCTCCTGTTTTCTCTTTACCATTTTAGGATAGTGGTCGCTACGCCGTTTTCCCAACTTCCTCGCGTACACTCATAAAGCCGAATTGTAGGATTTGTCCTCGCCAGCCATAGAACGGGATTGGCCTCCGAGAATGCAATTTGATTTTCTTTGTTTTGAATAGCCACGTATGCAGCACTCCCCTTGGGAACATGGGTTAATGGCAATAATCTTCGTTTGGCCACAAGGGACTCATTCTTTCCAGAGATAGCAAAACCACTGGTACGAATGATAATACAAGCATCCTTTGTAAACTCCAAAATACGGCTGCCGCAGGCGTGTTTAGACACTACGAAATATCTAGCAAGGTGATTGATTAGTGTATAGTCCAGCGGCGCACCGATTATCATAGGGCGAAACTGGCTGGCGGGCATCAACAATTCCGTCGCAAAGCGGTTCGCAGCAATTTCTTGTGGCCTATGGGTATCCTTCATATCTTTTGGGGCACAGCGAAATCCCATTTCACCGCTTTGCTGAAAATCGGGTTTGTGCTGCAAAAAGTAGTGGCCTAGCTCATGAGCAAGGGTGAAGTTCTGCCTCCCTGCATTGGGGATAGCTGTATTCAGCAGGATTGCTCGCTTATCGCCCCGAAACAGTAAAGCACCGCTGAAATCCATATCGTTAGTCAGCGGGCAACGCCCAATCTTGATCTTCTGTGATGCCGCTATTTCATCCAAGTGGAGGGCAGGAGTATCAAGAATGCCCATTGTTTCCAATACCCAACTGGCCTTGTCTTCTGGCGCAGGATCAAAGCTCATTCCTCGTCCTCCGCAAACAAATCATCAATGGCCTGCATTGCCTCATTGGAAAACTGACTCACATCACCACGGGCCGCCATCAGAGTTTCTTCTTCCTTTTTGGCGACAGGGAATGGGATGATATTATCAGTTTTGTCAAGTGGTATAGGGACTGTGCATGCGGTCTTCAGCTTTTCGCAAAAAGCCATCAATTCATCCACTTTTTCAACAATACGTTGCTGTTCAGCAAAGGGAGGAAGTGGAAACAGCTGCTTTTTAACGACTTCGCCTGTTACCGCAATAAATGTTGTTCCTGTTGCCTGTTCAATAAATGATTGTTCCATTGATTTAAGGAAATAGAATAGAAAAAGGGGGCTCATGGAACTTAAAGTATTAAATGCACATAGACCTCTCCCTATACAAATATCCCTTTCTGTAATATTTACTGCACCAACAGGTGCCCGCACAGATAATAAAACACTATTTGCAGTAGCAATCTTAGTTGGAGCATTAGCTTTCTGAATAGACAGAGTTAGATATTTATTTGTAAATGAAGTTTTTCCCTGATGGAATTCCATCCCATCTTCGCAAATTGAAACAGAGTCGCCCTTTGGCGATTGTCCCATAATGACATTTGTTATCTCACCTAACCTACACCACACCCACCCCTCTGGTAAGTCGTAAGGAATTTCCTCTTCCGAGATAGGTGACAGCGGCTTTCCCTTTTTGAGTTTGCCCTCCTTGACAAGTTGGGCTTTTTCCTGCTGTATGCGTTTCAGCAATTCAGATGCAGGCCCGTCATGGGAATTTTGCGGAACCAGCTTGCCTTGTACTGCCGCTTGTAAAATGGTTTTCGGCAAATACTCGGCGAAGTGTGTCTCCAGTGCATCCAGTTTCTTTTCTTCGGTTTCCAGTTCATCACATAATCTCGCTAACTCAGCGACTTTTTGGGAAATTCTTTGTTGTTCTTTTAGTGGTGGTACTGGAACCAATACACGCAAAAGCTCATCTTGGTTTGTTTTTGGCATCTTTACACGGGTATCATTCCGCAAGACCTGCATGGTAAAGAAATCTGAAAGCATGAAAAAGACTACATAGTCAGTATTGAGCGCCGTGCGAATTGGATACATATCAGCACTACACAAACCATCAAATGGAGCTACAACTACTTTTTTTAGTGCTGGACGGATTTTAGAATAGATTATTTGACCTTCATAAAACCTTTGGTTATTACTTTTGATGTTGTCCTCGCGTACAGTTTTGCAGGGAAGCAATTTGCCTGTACCTTTAACGATATTATCTGGGGCTATATGCAACAAATCCAAATAATCAGTGGGAGAAACTAAATTTGATTCAATTTGTGCTATGTCCGAAAAATGGCACCAAATCCATCCCTCTGGCAAATCGTAGGGAATTTCATCTTCAGCAACAGGCGGCAACGGTTTTTCTTTTTTGAGTATACCTTCTTTGACAAGTCGTGCTTTCTCCTGCTGAATTCGTTTTAATAATTCAGATGCCGGTTCGTCCTGCGGATTATGCGGCACCAATTTCCCCTGCACCGCCGCCTGGAGGATGGACTGGCGAAGTTCTGCTGCTTTCATCCCATATCCTCCTGCTTCATTGCGTCAGAAATCTGGGCTAACAGGGTTTCTATTCGGGCAGAAATAACCGCTTTCTCCTGTAAATATTGCGAGATGAATTCCTCTGGCGGCAAAATTTCCTGGGTGTCATGGGGAAAGCCGCAGAAATCCAAATTATAGTCTGCCGCAATAATGTCCTCAACAGGAACAAATTGTGAAACATCACTTTCCGCTTTATTTTGCCACCATTCCCGCACCGGCTGGAAATGCTCGTCCAGCATAGGACGGGTCTTAGAAAAATGCTTGTAGCCTTGGGGCATTTCCAGACGATAGAACCATACCCCTTTTGTGGGAGTGCCTTTCTGGAAAAACAGAAGATTGGTATTGATGTTGGTATAGGGAGCAAATACATCTTTGGGCAACCGAACGATGGTATGCAGGTTACAATTTTCCACCAATTTACGCTTAATAGCAGACTTCACCCCACCGCCAAACAGAAAACCATCCGGCAAGACCATACCGCAACGTCCACCATCGTTTAACAACGCCATAATGTGGACAAGAAACAAGTCAGCGGTTTCTGTGTTTCGCAGCTCCGCAGGAACAGATTGAGAAATAGCCTTTTCCTCCGCACCCCCAAAGGGCGGATTAGTGACGATCACATCCACCTTATCTTTGATGCCATAATCAGTGGTAGATACTCGCAAGGTATTATCGTGCCGAATGTCTGGTACATCAATTCCATGCGCAATCAAATTTGTGACACAGAGCAGATAAGGGAACGGCTTCTTTTCAATCCCCTTGATAGTCTGTTGCAGTTTTCGATATTCCTCAGTTGTGTTGATGCTGCCTTTATAGCTGTCAATGACGCTGGTCAGGAAACCTCCGGTTCCGCAGGCTGGGTCTAAGACAGACTCTCCCAGTTTAGGCGCAACCATCTCCACAATGAAACGGGTAACAGGGCGTGGTGTATAAAACTCACCAGCTTTACCAGCACTCTGCAAATCTTTTAGCATGCTTTCATACAGGCCATTGAAAAGGTGGCCGGAGGGCATGGAGTAAAAATCAATATCCTCATTGATTTTATTGATGACTTGGCGGAGCAGTGTACCTGATTTCATAAAATTGTTGACGCCATCCATGATGCTCCGAATTAGCCACTTGCGTTTCTTGGCATCATCCGAAATGTCCAGCCTGCGCAAATCTTTGAACATCGCATCAATGTGTGCAAGCAGAGCATCTCCCGTCGTGCCCTCGGCATCTTCCGCCCAGTTCTTCCAGCGATACTGCTCAGGAACAACAGGATAGTAGTCATCCTCGGTAAGTTCCCACTCATCTTCCTTGAAGTCAAAGGCCTTCAAAAAGAGCATCCATGTAATTTGTTCAATGTACTGCGCATCGCCGTTGATCCCGGCGTCAATCCGCATGATGTCTTTCAATGCCTTTGTTGTTCCCGATACTGCCATGGTAATCCTCCTGTATCTTTAGGCGGCATACAGGGCTTCCTCTAATTCCCGCAACGCCTGTTCAAAAACTTTCTTCCCTTTAAAAATGCGGTTGACGATATACGCCGGATTTCCAAAATCAGAGATGGGGCGTATTTTCAACACATCCATATTTTCAAGATTGGCCACGCCGGTATCCGCATACTTGTCCAGCAATGCGTTCAGCACAGCTTGGGCTTGTTCGCCGTATTTGGCAAAATAATTGCGCTTTTTGACATTATTTGCCCGCTCCCGGCGTGTCAGCGGCGGCATATCAAAGGCAACATGGCAGAGCAAATCGAAAGGATCAAATTCCTGCCCGATTTGTTCCTGCAATTCTTCGATTAGCACACCTTGTGCCGCCAATTCATCCAATATGACTTGTTTTCGGTTGGCAGATGACCACGCTGTCAAAAAGTCTTCCAAAGTTGCATATTGATTACGCACATTGCGGCGCGTATAGTCGGTCAACGACTCAGTAATAAGCTTCCCATCTTTATCAATGTACTGGACACGCTGCTTCAAAACAGTAACTTCAACATCGTGAACATAATATTTCACCCTCCGCCCGGATAGAGGCTCATCGGTGAAACTTGAAGAATCATTTTCATCAGTGTCATCCGGCGGCACATCAACAGGGTCATTATCAGAGTCAGAAATGTTACCATCGGCATCTGGTGTAAACGCCTCATCTTGTTCACTGGGGCCATCAAAATCCGGATCAGCAAAAAGCCGTGTTGCGTTACGAAAATCGAAGATAGTGAAGAACATTTTCCCTAAATCTTCCCGCACCCGGGTCCCGCGGCCGATAATTTGCTTAAATTCTGTCATGCTGTTGATATTGGAGTCCAAAACGATATATTTTACCATTTGGGCATCTACGCCTGTAGTCAGTAGCTTTGAGGTTGTCACTAATGTAGGGTAGCGGCTGGATACATCCCGAAAGTTTTCAAGTTGCTTTTTGCCGATAGGGTCATCACCAGTGATACGCATAATATAGCGTTCGTCCTGATTGACTAAATCCTGATTTTCGTTGATAAGAGCTTGCCGCATTCGGTCTGCGTGTTCTGTATCAACGCAGAAAAATATAGCCTTATCAAAGCGCAAGTCATGCTTCTTCAAATAATTAGACACCACTTTGGCAACGATGCGGGTACGCTGCTCCAACACCAACTCACGATCATAGTCGTTTGGACCATATTCCCGCTCCTCAATGATGTTTCCATAACGATCTGTTTGTCCCTCATAAGGACGCCATCCTTCCGCATCCTTGTCCAGAACAACACGAATTACACGATAGGGAGCAAGGAAACCATCATCAATTCCCTGCCTGAGCGAGTAGGTATATATCGGCTCACCGAAATAGTCAATATTAGAGATTTCATTCGTTTCTTTCGGCGTTGCGGTCAAGCCAATTTGTGTTGCCGATGAAAAGTATTCCAGCACCTCTCGCCATGCGCTGTCTGCCCTTGCACTGCCACGATGGCACTCATCAATGATAACTAAGTCAAAAAACGATGGGCTGAACTGCTTGAAAATATCTTTGTCGCCCTCACCAGTTAGCCCCTGGTATAAGGCCAAATAAATCTCATAGGATTTATCGACCTTCCGATTGCGTACAATCGTCATTTTATCCTTAAATGGTGAGAAATCATTACTGTAAGTCTGGTCAATCAAAGCGTTGCGGTCAGCAAGAAACAAAATGCGCTTTTTCACTCCCGCTTTCCACAGCCTCCAAATAATTTGAAAAGCTGTGTATGTTTTACCTGTACCTGTTGCCATGACAAGCAGAATTCGATTTTGACCTCGCATTGCTGCTTCAACACTAAGGTTGATTGCGTTTAACTGATAATAACGTGGGGTACGATCTTCGCGCTCAGTATAATAGGGTTCTTCGACAATCGCCTCTTGCTCTGGGGTGAGCCCCACTTTTTCCTTATACATTTTCCAAAGCATATCGGGCGAAGGGAATTGGCCTAGGTGCAAAAATTGCTCCTTGTCACCGTTTGTAATCATGCGATTGTGGAAGGTGAAACCATCACCATTAGAGGTAAATACAAACGGAATCAACAGACGCTCCGCATAGTCCAAAGCCTGCTGCATTCCATCTGAAACACTGTGATTATTGTCTTTCGCTTCTACGATAGCAAGAGGGATATGTGGCTTGTAAAAAAGAACGTAGTCAGCAAATTTGGCCCTGTCCCGCTTGTATATACCACCTCGGGCAATAATCCGTCCCTTTGTGATAGCATACTCTTCGCGGATTTGAAGGGCAGTCCACCCCGCATTTTGGATGGCGGGACGTATAAATATTGATCGGATTTCTTGTTCGGTCAACATTGTCTTATCCACTATAATCTCCTCCCGCATTTTAGATTCAAGGCAAGGTGCAGAAGAATATATAAGCAGTATAGCACAGGCTGCAACATTTTCCAACAAAGTTTTTGCCTTGCTACGAAGATTTTTCTCTGAGCAGAGGGATTTTTGTCTTTTACATAAACTTACCCTTGACAAAAGCTCTCTGAGGACAATGTGAATCAAAAGATAAGTGACGCCCGGTTCGCTAAAATGTCCCAACGGTATGAACAGGAGCAGGGGG
>ERZ808040.2008-NODE-2008-length-12355-cov-4.246131_pt1 | contig 12355 bp, 11 predicted proteins | sample MGYA00380191_ERZ808040 | MGnify/ENA primary metagenome ERZ808040 (study PRJEB31490, sample SAMN06133395) | mouse gut metagenome | isolation source: J6 | host: mice | place: China: Chengdu | collected 2015-05 ... | reverse complement strand
TAGCTTATCGGGAACATCTACGAAAGCATATTGTAAGAAAAAAAAGCTTAATTCGTATATTAAATCTGCTTGGGAGTTAGTAATCTCCGCTTGTGCATTAGGTCCGCTAAAGTAACTTTTTAGGTACTGTAATGTTTCTTTCTCTGAAACTTTTTGGTTGATCCGAGGATAGAAATCATTTTTGAAGTAATCCCATATGTCACTTGGATAAAGATGAAGATAAAGATAATAGAAGACGACAAATTCGGGTAGAATGAATCCTTCGATGAAATCTAACTGATATCGAATCACTGATCGATTTGTGTTGGATCTAGTTACGTTTTTACGCTTTTCCAAAATATCAATCGGTAGCCTGTTACTGATAGTTTTAGCAATTTTACGTAAAGTGACATAGCTAGAATCAGGCTTGGATATAGATGTTGTGTTCCAAGTGTTAGGGATTCGTTCTGAGTAATGATTTTTTAATATCTCTTTGGATTGCATAATGACATCTCCCAAAGAAACGTGAAATTGTTTTTCGTTCATAGCAACCTCCTTCTTCGAACCTCAATTCACATTATAACATTAAAATCTGATAAAATAAAATATCCCTATTATATAAGGGTTTGAGAATAATAAAATTTCAAATTTAATTCTATTAATGTTGGGGTTATCATTTAGTTGTTGATTGATGCTGATAGCGGTGATCAACAATAAAACCAATATAGGTACCTCTGTATTGACGGTATTGAAGAAAGGACGATAATATGGTGCTAACTATAAATGACTTAAAAAAACTGCCAGCTGAAGACATACTCAAGCTATATGACCTACCGGTTGTATGTGTCAATGATGCTCTTCTGGAAAGGATGTATGACATTTCAAAGGAGGTTCGGGCTTTTGAGCAGTTAGCTGAACTTGAGTTAGAAATGCTTCCAGTGATCGACCAATTAAATGATGTCGAAATTTTGTTCGATATCAAGGGATGGTACGAATCGCAACAAGAGCTTAGGGAGCGTATCAAAGATCTAGAGCTGTATTTTAACATTGATACATCTCTTGACAATGAAACGCCTTCGCTTGCAGACCAATTGTGCATCAAAACGGGGATTTCTCACAAGGAATTATCTGGTAAGGGGGCGTTGTTCAGTGAGAATCAACTTTTAGCACGTGAACTGTTCAATAAGCAGAATTTTTGGGGAATGCAATGTAAGATACTTGGAAAAGCGGTGCTTGGGCGCAATATGTTGGATTCTGTTGCTCCAATTACAGGAAAATACCGGAGTTTTTCTGCTGTTTCGGGCCGAATGAGCTGTCGTGATCTTCCGCTTATGTCATTGCCAAAGGTGATGTATGACTTCTTACAACCTAGTGAAGGGTATAACATTTGGCATTTGGACTTTTGTCAACAAGAGATGCGAATTGCTAGTGCACTTACAGGGTGTAGGGTGATGCAACAAGAATTGACTGCTGGAAAAGATGTTTATGCAGTCTTAGGGCAACAGTTTTTAAGCAGTGGATCCATAGACGAATGCCATAGGCTGGGGAAATTCTTACTGACACCGTATTTGTATGGAGCTAGTGAGTTTACCCTTAAAGAAAAATTACGTAAATTCACTGATAAATTTGCCGATGTCAATATCCAACAGAAGATACGTACTGCTTATCCGGAGCTTAGTGAGGGCTTAGATTCATATGCAAACAATCCATTCATTCGTGTAACACCTTACGGTAATGCACCTGTGTTTCGTGAATTTTCAACGGCACAGTTGCGTAATCTTCCAATTCAAGGATTAGGTGCTGTTATTTTGAAAAGATTGTTGATCAAGTTGTGTGCCTCAGGTGTTAGGGTGTTGATCCCAAGACATGATGAAGTGATCTTAGAGCTACCACGAACTTTGGATGATGAAAGTGTCAATAGGGTACTAACAGAGACTGCTTCACAAGTGGTTGAGCAAGAACTACCTAACTATGTGACCAAAAATTTTTTAAAAATTAAAAGGAACGGTGAGGAATTATGAAATTAAGTCAATTAAACGGCAACAAAGTATCGTTTGAAGATTATAACGGCAAGTATATTGACGTTAAAGTTAAGAGTGATTCTTGGAAGGAATCTAAGAATGGCAATATCTTCTTATCGTTAGAACTGGAATTACGCTCGAACGGAAAAATCTTTGATAAGCCAGTGTGCATATTCTCGCAAAAAGACTTGGAGAATATTGTTGTCAAGATCAGTGCTGAAAAGTATGCTGGGCAAGCTGATCCAGATATCGGTGAGTCCGATATAATTGGTCTGATATTTTGCGCAAGCGTTTCGGTGAATGAATCTGGATTTGCTTCGTTAAAAGATATTAATCTTGATGATCCGAGTGTGATTTCGGCAAAAACGACGAATATCATCACTAATGCAATGAATCAATTTACTCAACAAGTTGGTGTAAACACTGGCCAATCAACAGGACCATCCTTGGCAAATGCTGGGAATTCAATCCAAAAACAAACGACTAGTGCTAGTACAGATAATGGAGAAGCACAAGTCGGAGACAGTGCTTCCAGTTCACTTCAGCAAGATCCTACTGATGAATTACTTGAAGATGACATAGAAAAGGAGTTGGAAGCTTTGGCTAGCACACCCGTTCCAAAGAAGAACGTAAGTGAGACGACCGATACTTCCGATAATCCATTTGCTAATGCATCAAAAATTCAAAGCAATTTGTTTGAAGAGCTGTGCATACAAGATAGTAAAGCAGATGAGGTGAATGGGACCAATGACTGAATTTGATGAATTAAAAAGGGCTATGTCTCCTTATGTAGACAGCGGAGTGGATGGGTTTAATGCTTGCATTATTGCTCATATCCAACAGCATCTTGGAGAATCGACAGATTCTGCACAGTTGCCTGATGAAGGACACGTTGTGAACTACATTCAAAAAGTCGTTGGGAAGAAACCGACTCACGAAACAATGGTGGATTTTTTGGTGACAGCATTAACGTTATGTAACATCAATGATAATCTGCATATTTATGAGTGGTCTGAAGGTGTTTTCGTTGATGCTGAGGATGACTATAGGTTACGTAAAATCATTGTTCGGGTGTTAGGGGTGTTTGACACTCCATGGTCTCATAACTTCGAACAAGAAACAGTGCGCTTATTGAAAAGAAAAGTTGCACAGTACAAGGATACTGATGTAAATAAGCAAGTTGTTGTTTTTAGTGATCAAGCCTTAGACTTAAAAAGTTTGAAGCTGGTACCATTTGATCCTAAGTATCTATCAACTAGAAAGTCAGATGTTTCACCTAAACAAGGTATCACACCTAACTTTGATAGATTTTTAAAGACGACCTTTAATGACGATCAAGATAAAATCAAATTTGTTTGGTATTGGTTGGCGGTACAGCTTCAGGTGGACAGAGCAGTCAATAAGCTTGTTTTTATGTACAGCTCTGGAGCAAGTGGCAAGTCTACATTGATCCATGTCATCACCAGACTTTTAGGTTCGAGCAATGTATCTCATAATTCATTAAACCATTTCAATGGTGAATTTGGTAAAGAGAATATGATAGGACGTTTTGCTTGGATTTTAGAAGAAAGCGGGGATAACATCAGTGATTTTGCAGGTATCAAAAATATTGTTGAGGGTAATGAGATGTCCGTAAATCGTAAGAACAGGATAATGGTTCAAACGACATTTACTTTAAAAGTGACCTTATCCTTTAACAAATTACCGATACCAGAAAATACGATCGGCTTTAGTCGACGGGTGGTCCTGCTTAACTTTCCAAATACATTTGTCGGTAAGGGTGCCGATAAAGATTTGAATGGGAAGTTGGAATCTGAAAAGGATCAGATCGCCTTTAGAGCTATTGAGTATTTGAGAGAGCTTAAATCTAAATATAACTATGATCTTTCACAAGTTATAACTGGCTCACTTCAAAGGGAGACTGATGAGTACTTTGATAAAGCTAGGGGCCCCGTTTACATGTTTCTACGGCAAAAATGTCAACGTAAGAGTAGCTCTAGAACGCCTAAGACAGAAATTTTAAATGCATTTCTCGATTTTTTGGATAAAACTGATGAAGATTCCAAGGGATTCAATAAGCCTAAAAGTTTTTGGCCAGAATTCAAGAAACAATTCAGAAATCTTTATGGTCGGGATTGTTCATTTTCAAAATCAAACATTGAGTATGTCAATGATTTAATTTTGAGTAAGGGAGTGAAGAAAATTTGATAAATGACAAGATCTTAACTATCAATGAAGCATCTAAATTATTAGGTGTTAGACGTTCGATAGTGGAAGAACTGTTGAATGATCCACAGCTACCTAGGTTGTTCGTGGGTGAATCACAACAAGTCAGATTACTTCAAAGTCAGTTACTTGAGTATGTCAAAAAACGTGCTGAAAACTGGTTTGAATACGTAGTTTGAGAATATGACGGAAAAGAGCCTTGCGGGGCTCTTTTCCATATAAAAATGGGAGGTTTCATTATGTCAGTAGTCAAGAAAACAAGCGCTGGTTATACCGTACAACTATCCATTGGTAGTGGTAAAAATCGGATACGACAAAATAAAACTTTCGTGACTAGACGTGAAGCAAATGAATGGTTAACACAACAGTCAGCCATTTTAGGAGGTTCAAAAGCCTTGCTTTACCAAAGAAAAATGACGGTTATGAGCTTTTATGATTTATGGGTCGCTAATAAAAAGAAAGGGTTAGCCAAAAACACTTTAAAATCATATTCAGCTACTAAAAATCGTTTAAGTCCATATCTTTCCCGAATCAAAGTCAGCACTCTAACACACCAACAGTTGCAAGGTGTATTCAATATGTTATCAAAAAGGTACAGTCATGAAACTTTGCGTAAAGACTTGAGTCATATTCGCTCAATGTTGCGCTATGCTATGCGTATCTCAGTTGTGACCGCAAAAGTAAATCCTGCAGATGATGTGGGGATTACAGGGAACGATGACAGTTATTACAAGAATGTTGACGATAAGGTATTACCGTTATCTGGGTTTAACGTTATCAAAGAATATTTAATAAGATTTGCTATTAAGAAGAATGATTGGCATACTCGCAATATGCTAGGCTTAAGTATAGCAATCAGTACTGGTCTACGTGGTGGCGAAATACTGGCTTTGCGCTATAAGGATATTGATTTTTCTGAGTGCATTCTGACAGTAAATCATTCATGGGATGGTGAGCTAGTAGCACCTAAGACTAAAGCAAGTCATAGGGTAGTTCCTATCCCGGATTGGCTAGTTGATAAAATAAAATACTGGGCCGACTTGAACAACCTGTCGCTAGATTCAGACATGCAAGTAATGACAAGGAAAGATGGCTCGGTAGGAAGTGTAGGCTCATTGACATCTGCTTTTAAAAAGTTGCAGAAGAAATTAGGATTTTCACCACAGTATTCACTGCATAATTTACGACATACGATCGCATCACATTTATTGAACAAAGGTGTAAATATCGTCACAGTTTCTCGATTATTAGGGCACTCTAGCGTTCGGATCACAGAAAGTTACTATTTGGGCTTGGTCTCTGAAGATAAGGTAGCTGAAAGACGAAAAGTACTGGAACTTCTGTGAAGCATTTTGGGTGATTAGGGGACTTAGGGGGGGATATTTCAACTTATTGTTCACCGTATCTAAACAAACTGCAAGTATATATTTTAATAATGAAGGAACCTTAGGAGTTACGGCTTCTAAGGTTCTTTTGATAATTAAAATATGGAGGTGCCTAATATGGCAGAAAAGAAAGTAAAGACAACAACTGTTACAACAGAGATTTTGATTGAAAAGAGAGTTAAGGATGACAGCACATACTGGACTAAATATACTTGGGATAAAAATAAGCCAGCAGTTTTAGTATTAGCTAATTATCCTAGCAAACTTGGAATTGTTGAAGAAGATCTAACAACAATGCTCATCAAAAATGAAGTGTATCGTATGGATGATTATGGGGCTGTTATTATTGGCAATTTGTTCACAAAGCCTATTTCACGTAACACAGCTAATGAACGGACTTTAGCGGATGCTTATGAGATCGATTCAATGACAGAATTACTTAAAGTGACTAAGGAAGTTGAAAAAGTCATTGTTTCTGTTGGCTCACTCACGAATAGATATCAAATTGCTAGTGACCGATTAGCAATGTATGGTCGGATGTGTAGTGATGAAGGTCAATTGGATAAGATTGTAGAATTGGCAGATGGACAACATAAACCTAAACATCCGTTAGCATTACAAGGTGATCACTGGACATTGGTACCATGGACTTTTGATTGGGAGAATCCACCAAAATCAAGACGAAAGAAGGCTGTTGAAGCTGATGAGTAGAATAGTTAAACGAACTAACGGCTATTTTGCAGAGTTTACCAAAGGAGCTGGTAAGAAGCGCTATCGTAAACAAAAGACATTCCAGAAGAAAAGTGATGCTCAAGATTGGTTGGTCGAAATGGAGCATAGTTATCTTCAAGGTAGTATATCACCAAGGGCTGATATGTCATTTGCTGATTACTATAAGCATTGGATAACAATGTATAAGGCACCAGTTGTTTCAGCTAATACGGTCGATAATTATCAATCATCTTATAATAGGATAAAAAGAAAAGATTTAGGTCAGATAAAGCTTAAGAACCTTACTCGTGATGATATTCAAACTTACTTTAATCAGCTAAATCGCAGTCATGAAACAGCCCGTAAAGACTTAACTAGGATAAGATCTTGCCTAAGAGATGCATTCAATGATGGTATAATCCCACGTAATCCAAGTGCTGGGAGTATAAACATTATCGCCGACCCTAGCTTGACCAAGGGAAATGAGCGTAAGTTTATGGCAGTTAAGGATTTTAGGAAACTTCAAAAATATCTCTTAGATAGGGACTACAATTTGTTAGATGTAAATTGCTTTGTTTTGTTTGTTATATCTCAAACCGCTATGCGTGTAGGTGAATGTTTAGCACTAAAGGAGGATGATATCGACGAAATAAATTGTACACTTCGTATTGATGAATCATGGGATAGCTATCACAAATTCCTTAAACAACCTAAGACTAAGAATGGTGTTCGTAAAGTCCCTGTGTCACGTGATGTCATGAATAAAATAACTACATGGGTCAGATATCAACGAAGAGAAATGTTCAAGCGTGGTTTGCATAATCCTGATCGACTTATCTTTTTGAATTACAAAGGTAAGATACCACCAGCTTCAAGTATAAATTTGACCTATAAGAGGTTACAAAAAAGACTAGGGTTGCCGGGGACATTTTCAACTCACACTATGCGACATACGATAGCTAGTATGATGTTAAATTCGGGGGAGATATCACTGGTCTATATTTCTCGATTTTTGGGTCATTCGAATATTTCGATAACGCAGAAGTACTATATTGACTTACTCCCAGATCAGGTCACGAATGAAGATAAAAAGGTGGTGAAACTATTAGCTTTAGCATAAGAAAATAAAGCTGTTAAGGCTTTATTTTTTTAGCAATTTTGGTGGTGTTTCCTAAGGCTATCTTTACATATCGTAACATTTCGTAACGTGCACATGTCGAATAGATGACGAAATGAAAAATAATCAAAAAGTTGAGTTTTCATTGATATAATAGGATTTCTAGTATGTCCCTGGAGGCCATTCTGGGAAGACAACATCGCTCCAGACTTGTTGGATGGCAAGAACGTTATCGTTGCCGCACACGGTAACTCATTACGTGCCTTGACAAAATACATTGAAAACATCTCTGATGAAGACATCATGGACGTTGAAATGGCAACAGGTCAACCAGTTGTTTATGAATTGGATGACAACTTGAACATTGTCTCCAAAGAAAAGCTTTAAGATAAAGCCTTTCGATAAAAGAAGCGTGATCTCCGAGCGAGACCACGCTTTTTTATTAGCTTAACATTTCGTGCCGCTTTATGACGGCTTGTTGACAACTTATGGCAAATGTTAGGGGGAACTCTCAGAAGATAAGTTCAAATATCTACCCTAAGTACCCTAAAAGCCCTGTTAATGGCTATGTCTCAGAGACAAGTTGCTTATTATCAAATGTGACTAGATGATCGCAAACTTTGGTAAGATCTTCCTTGTAGTGCGATGAGACCAAGACTAGCTTTCCCTGAGATTTAAATGTTGTCATAAGATCATGGAGCATTTGCCGGCTAGATTCATCCAGTCCATTACTTATCTCGTCCATAATGAGATATTTGGCATCGCTTAGTTGATATAAAGCAATCAATAATTTTTGCTTCATCCCAAGTGAATAAGTTTTGATAGGGTGTTTAACATAATCTTGCATTTTCCAGTAGTTTATAACTGTATCGATTGGAATAGTCGAGTGCCACGCCTGTTGGACGAATTTTAGATGATCTATTCCAGATAAACTGGGGTTCAGCCAATTTTCACTTTCAAAATAAAAAATATCTTGCCTAGCTTTGGTTACTGGGCGATTATCAAAGGTTATGGTTCCACTATATTTTTTTAGATTATTTATAGCTCGAAACAATGTTGTTTTACCCATACCATTTCTTGCAACAATTCCATAGATAGTTCCAGTTTCAAAGGTGTACGAGGCATTTTGTAAAATGAATTCATTTGTCTTTAGGTCTAAGTTTGTTATAGTCAGCATCATCTGTCCCCCCTGAATCTATTTAAAATAATTACAGCTATACTGAGGAGCACGATGGAGCTCGTGACGACTAGGTAACCTGTCGTTAAAGATAGCTGGAAATTTTCTATTTGTCTGGCTAGTGTGCCAGTTACAATCGAAAAACTATTTATATACGTTATTGGGATAAAGGACGAAATTTTTTGGATCGGATCTAGAGTGGAAATACCGAACAAAACTCCTGTACTTAGTAGCAGTGAAACAAATAGTGCACCTAATTTATTTTTCACTAGTATTGCAATGATATAAAATAATAAACAGGTCGAAATTAAGGATAGTAGTTGCAACGGCAAGCTCTTCAACAGTAAATTTTCTAGTGGTTCAACATGCATATTATATTTAGATGTATATACGATGTATGGATAATCAAGATTACCACTACCGAATAAAAATGTAGCACTAATAAATGAAACTAAAAAAAGACAAAGAACGGATATCAAGGAAAAGATTATTCCGACCGATATTTTAACAAACTGTTTAGTAATGTTTTTTCCAGGAATTAAGCTATCAGTATCAATTATGCCATTTGAACGATAACTTATAAGGTAAAAATTAGTTAAAATAAATGCTGACACTAAGACGAAAAAATAAGGAATTATATTGTTGGAGACCCAAGCAAAGAAATTAACTCCTTTAGTCGAAAAATCGGTTGGTTCGTATTGCATATTGTGTGATGATAAATAACGAAAAATCAAAAGTTCACGTTTGATAGCATCAATAAATTCTTCAGAAGAATTTGCGGTCTGTCCTTTTTTTTCATATTCAAGTATTTTTAGATTTTCTTCTGCAAGCAAATTATAAGCAGTGCTCCACTGTTTGGATTCTAATGCCGAAACAATGTTTTTTTTAATTTCTGTATCTTTTTTTAGTTCAGAGATAACCTTTTCAAGATCTTGTTTTCTTTTCCCGGAAAGATGAGTTACTTCAGTCTGTTGTTTTTTTAAATATTGAATGTTAGTTTCAATATCATTATTGATTAAGGAGATTTGTGAATTGGTAGTGGTGGTTCGGTGATTCATCAATAAAATTCCAAATGTAATAATAAATAATAAAGATAGAAGGATAATATTCAATTTATTATGGAGTAATCTTTTTTGTAGAAGAAATTTATACCCTGTCAATTGTAAACACCAGCTTTCAATTTGTTAGCCAATAAGAATTAGTTATTTTAAATTATATAAAAACCCCAGCACTTCAGGAGGACTGGGGGTATATGAATTTAATATCCACCTGAGTAATAGTTTACACGTTCATAAGTATTGAAGTTCCACCCACTGTTAACGTGTGTAGTTTTACTTCCGGTAAACTTATTCCAACTAGGAATATTTGCTTTTTGATACTTCCTATAATTAGAAGTAACTCCGGTTACCTTATTCTTGTCATACCAGAATGATTTTGTAACTGTTACAGCACTTGCAGAAACACTAGCTAGAATGGTAAAAATTATAAAACCTAGAAACGCAAGGTAGAATTTATGGGTAGTTGTTTTTTTAGTAGAGGACATTAAAAAAACTCCTATCCTATATTGGATCACATCTTTATAAAAGTGTTGGTAAACGTTTACAAGTGAATTATAACAAGAAGTTAAGAGATGCACAATACTTTTTTAGGTATCCGAAAAAATGATTGTACATAATATTTATCAGTGATAAAATTATATAAATATATATTCTGGGAAGACAACATGGATGTTGAAATGGCAACAGGTCAACCAGTTGTTTATGAATTGGATGACAACTTGAACATTGTCTCCAAAGAAAAGCTTTAAGATAAAGCCTTTCGATAAAAGAAGCGTGATCTCCGAGCGAGACCACGCTTTTTTTGTTAGCTTAACATTTCGTGCCGATTCATGACGGCTTGTTGACAACTTATGGCAAATGTTAGGGAAAATTGCTGGAAGATAAGTTGAAATATCTACCCTAAGTCCCCTAAATACCCTTAAATTTTGTATAGATGTCCCTCTGATAAAATAAATTTACCCGTATAGCGAGATTCCTTTTCATTATAGTGGTGAGCAACTTCAATAAATGAAATGGGTAAATCAAAAAGAATATTGCGTATCTTTTCAGCATTGTTTTTATCTAGAGAAGCAGTAATTTCATCTAAGAGGAAGAGACTTTTATTTCTCAGTAACCCTCGTGCTATTTCTATTCTTTGTATTTGCCCGCCTGACAGGTACTCTCCATTTGTTCCGCAACGATAATTCAAGCAATTATCTGCACCCAATTCGTAATAGAGAGATAATTGTTTTAGTACGTCAGTTATTTCATGGTCAGAGTAATTATTTTGGAATAATGTAATATTGTCACGGAGAGTGGCATTAAAGATATACGGTTTCTGTGAAATATAAGCAATTTGTTGTTTGAGATTTACTGTAATCGAAGAAGTATATGCTTTTATATTTCCTGAATTAGGTGAGATAGTATGACTAATTAGTTTCAGAATAGTTGTTTTACCACTACCAGAATCTCCAAGTATCAATATTTTAAATTCATCTTTAAATATTTCGTTCAATGTAAGAGTACTACCGTTATTCATTTTATACGTAACATCATTTATCTCTAACATATCTATTCGAGACGGTTTGTGTGAAATAGTAACAGTTTTGATATCCGAATTTTTGATAGTTAGCATAATTTTTTCACGTAAGATAGCAGTAGTTTTTATTGAGTTTATATTTTCTGCAATGGTAGACAGAGGCCCAACTATTCGGTCATTTAATAGGAAAATTGCTAATAAAGAACTGATAGTTAAGCTGTTTGTATATAAGACATAGAAGCAACCAATTACAAATGGAACAATAAAGCTAATTCCCGCCAATAAGGAGGAAAAAAATTCTGATTGAGCTTGTATTTTCTTTAGGGAGTAATTTTTATTTTCGAGAGCATCCAAAAGACTATATAGACGAGTATATAGTTCTTTATATATTCCGTATATTTTCAATACACTCATTCCCTGGAAGAAGTCTGTGGTTCCTTTTATATATTTCTCATTTTCAGTAGACCAAGTATCGGCAATTAATTTTAGTTTTTTTGCGTATAGTAAAGGTGCTAGAATTGGTAAGAGAGAGAAAAAAATAAAAAACAAGGAAACCACGGCATTACTATATAACATATAAACTAGTGAGACTAGACATATAAGGAAATTAGCGATAATGCTCAATAGTGGGTGGAAATACTGTGATTCTATGAGCTTAAAGTCACTAGTTATTTTTGAAATTACTTTTGAAGCATCATTAACTCTATTGGAATTTAAATACTCAGCCCAGATAAAATCCTGCTTTAGATTTAAGTTTATAGTCCTGATAAGTTTAGAAGCAGTGATTGTCATATAGTATTGCGATAGGTGGATAATAGACCAGCCTAGTAAGCTAAAGATTCCAAATAATAAAATTTTTATGGGAGCAATATCCTTATGCAATGTGCCGGCATAGGAAATGATAGCAGATAAAACAACGCCATCAAAAGAACCTATAGCTAAAAAAATGAATAGTGCAAGTAGTAATGGTATATTTTTGCGGGTTAGTATGTAGGATATCATCATCAAAACCTCCTTGTAATATTACTAACACTAATATACAATAAAAATGTAACCGTATGCAATTGAAAAAGAGAGGAGGCTATCGTAATGGAAAATGAAAAAAACATGAAGTTTGCTGATGTGATAATTAAAGTTATGCAAATTATTTTGGGTATATTAT
>ERZ808040.2006-NODE-2006-length-12360-cov-7.614182_pt1 | contig 12360 bp, 11 predicted proteins | sample MGYA00380191_ERZ808040 | MGnify/ENA primary metagenome ERZ808040 (study PRJEB31490, sample SAMN06133395) | mouse gut metagenome | isolation source: J6 | host: mice | place: China: Chengdu | collected 2015-05 ... | reverse complement strand
TCGTCCATGCCGGGGGAGAACACGTCCAGGATGCCCCCCCGCAGGGCGAACTGGCCCACCCCCTCCACCTGCTGGCACCGGGTATAGCCCAGGGCCGCCAGACGGTCCGCCAGCTCGTCCAGGTCATAGCTGCCGCCGGCGTCCACCTCCACCAGGTGGGCGGCCAGCTCTTCGGGGGGGAGGGTGCGCTGCAAAAGCCCCTCCACCGTGGCGGCGATGAGCCGGGTCCCGCCCCGGGCCATGGCGTGGAACGCCGCCAGCCGCCGGTGCTCCCACTGCCGGGAGGCCACCGCCCCGTCGTGGAACAAAAACTCCCGGGCGGCGATCACGGTGGCGGGCTCCCCGGTCAGGGCGGTCACGTCCGCCGCCAGTCGGGCGCACTCCCCCTCGTCGGCGCACACCAGCACCACCGGACAGCCCAGCCGGTCCAGCAGCCCCGCCGCGAAGTGGGCCCGGTGCACCGGGGACAGCCCCGCCACCTCCACCGGGGAGCGGCCGGAATCCAGGTTTGCCGTCAGGCGGGCGAACTCGGGCACCGCGTCTAATATGTTGAGAAGCTGTTTCATATCGACCTCAATTAAATTGGTTCATGGCCTTCTGGGGGCCGTCCCGCAGCAGGCACTCCACCGCGTCCGCCGCCCGCTTCACGGCCCCGTCCATCACCTTTTTGTCCTCCCCCTGGAGCTTGCCCAGCACCCAGTCCGCCATGTCGTAGTCCGGGTGGGGCTTGCCCCCCACCCCCACCTTCAGCCGGGGGAACTGGTCCGTGCCCAGGTGCTGGATGACGCTCTTCAGGCCGTTGTGGCCTCCGGCGGAGCCCCCTGTCCGCAGCCGCAGCTTACCCAGGGGCAGGTCCACGTCGTCGGAGATCACCAGCACGCGGTCCGGGGCCAGCTTGTAGAACCGGGCCGCCTCCCCCACCGCCTCGCCGGACAGGTTCATATAGGTCACCGGCTTCATCACCAGGACGCCCTGCCCGCCGATGGCGGCGGTGTTGGTCAGCGCCTTGAACTTCAGCCGCTGGATGGGGAAGCCGCCCCGCTCTCCCAGCTCGTCCGCCACCAGAAAGCCCACGTTGTGGCGGGTGTTTTCGTATTTGTCCCCCGGGTTGCCCAGACCCACCACCAGCCAGGACACCGGAAGCTTTTTTTGGAAAACCATAGGGAAACCTCCCGAAACACGAATATCCCAGTCCCGGCGGGCGGGGCTGGGCATGGCACGACCGCTCCAGGGCGATGCCCTGGAGCGGGTGTGTTCTCTCTGTAAACCATGCGTTGCTTGGAATTTGCCGTCCTTTGGCTTTGTGGGGAGAGGAGGGGCAGCGCAGTGAGCGAGCTTTCGCGCCTGCGCGGAAGCGAGGGATACGCAGCTTGCCCCGACGCCGTTGCGCTACGCCTGTTCGCGACGGGCGGCTTCGCTGCGACTCAGGCAAAACCCACCCCCGCTTCGCGGCGGCAGGGCTTTTGCCTTCGCTCCGCTCCATCCGCCCTGCTCACGACGGCTCTACAGCCGTTCAGCACCAGAGCTTGGACACGGAAATCTCCTGATAGATGCGCTCGATGGCCTCGGCAAACAGGTGGGCCACCGACAGGTACTTGATCTTGGGGCACAGCTCCGCGATGTTGGGCTTGGGCTGGATGGTGTCCAGGAACACCACCTCGTCCAGGACGGACTCGTTGATGCGCTGGATGGCCGGACCGGACAGCACCCCGTGGCTGGCGCAGGCGGTGACCGACTTGGCGTGGCCCAGCTCCACCAGGGCCTTGGCCGCGTGGCACAGGGACCCGCCGGTGTCCACCATGTCGTCCAGCAGGATCACGTTCTTGCCGGTGACATCGCCGATGATGTTCATCACCTCGGAGGAGTTGGCCTTCTGGCGCCGCTTATCCACGATGGCCATGGGCATATCCAGCTTCTGGGCGAAGGAGCGGGCCCGGGCCACGCTGCCCACGTCGGGGGAGACCACCATGGTCTCGCCGTGCACCGGGGCGAAGCGGCGGAAGAAATGGTCCACAAACACCGGCGAACCCATCAGATTGTCCACCGGGATGTCGAAAAAGCCCTGAATCTGGTTGGCGTGGAGGTCCATGGTCAGCACCCGGTCCGCCCCCGCACGGGTGATCAGATTGGCCACCAGCTTGGCGGAAATCGGGTCCCGGGGCTTGGTCTTGCGGTCCTGCCGGGCGTAGCCGAAATAGGGGATCACCGCGGTGATGCGGCCGGCGCTGGCCCGCTTCAGCGCGTCAATCATGATGAGCAGCTCCATCAGGTTATCGTTCACAGGAGAGCTGGTGGACTGGACCACGAACACGTCGGAGCCCCGGACGGTCTCAAAGATGGACACGAAGTTTTCCCCGTCGGAAAACGCGCCGGTCTCGGCGTTCCCCAGCGGAATGCTCAGCTCCTTGCAGATGTCCCGCGCCAGGGCTTTGTTGGAGCTGCCTGAGAAAATCTTCAGATCCTTGCCGTGTGAGATCATGCTTCCCATCTTCCTCTCTATTAGATCGTAGTATTCAAGTTCAGTTTATGATGCAACTTCCCCCAGCCGGGTGGGAAGCAGACTGATACGCAATCATTATACCAGAAACCAGGATTTTTTGAAGAGATTTTTCACACTTTGGAAAAATTGTCACATTTCCACGAAAGACAGGGAGGAAACGGGTCGAAATGCGGTGATTCTGTCGAGAACGCCCGCCGGCCCCTCAGGCCGCGGACAGGGGCAGCCAGCGCTGAACCCGCCGGGTCTGGTACAGGTGGACCACCTCCAGCGTGGCGCACACCTTGTCGGCCAGGTTCACCACCAGCGCCTCCCGGCACCGGGGCAGGTGGACCGCCAGCGGGAACATGTGGGACACAATGGCGTTCTTTTCCCTGTCGGTCAGGTCGGGGCACAGGGCCACAGCGTTGCGCAGGGCAAACTCCGGGTGGTCCAGGCACTGGTTGCCCGGATGGGCGGAGCCGTCGGCAGGGTCGTACAGGTACAGGTCGTGGAGCAGCCCCGCCCGGGCGGCGGCCCGGTAGTCCCAGCCAAACTTGCGGGCCAGACGGAAGGCCACATAGGATACGAACAGGGAGTGCTGGTAGCAGGTGATGGAAAAGTGGTGGCGCCACCGCTTCATAGAGCTGACCTCGCTGCTGTCCAGCAGAGGGCCCACGCACTCCAGGAAGGCGGCGGCGTTCAAATCGTGCTTGGACATAGGAAAAGACCCCTTTCTGTTATGGATTGGTGAAATGAGTCATTTTTTACTGTTTTTAACACTTTGCACCTTTTGTAAGGCCGCTTATCAACATTATAGCAGGTGTAAGCTCCGTTGTCAGCTATCTTTCGCAAATTTTAATTTGTAAAATATGAGAATATTTTCCAGCTTGACAGGGGAGGGGCGGTGTGCTATCATAACTGTATTAAGACATATAGTACAATTGGTACAATTCAGGAAAGGAGGCGGGGCCATGCTCAGCCTGAACTACCGGGACAGCCGCCCCATCTACGAACAGGTCCGGGACGGCCTGCGCCGTCTCATCATCACGGGGGCCATCCCGCCGGGGGATAAGCTGCCCTCCGTCCGGGCCATGGCCGGCCAGCTGGCCATCAACCCCAACACCATCCAGCGGGCCTATGAGTCGCTGGAGCAGGAGGGCTACGCCTACTCGGTGCCGGGGAAGGGGAGCTTCGCCGCCCTGCCCCAGGACGTCACCGACAAGCGCCGGGAGGAGCTGCTGGCCAAGCTGGACGCCATCGTCCAGGAGCTGGTGTACCTGGGGATGGGCCGGGAGGGCATTGCCGCCCGGTGCATGGGGCATGGAGAGGAGGAATCGAAATGATCGAAGTGAAAAACGTAGTCAAAAGCTTCGACGGCTTTCACGCCCTGGACGGGCTGACCATGACGGTGCCCAAGGGGGCCATCTATGGGCTGGTGGGCCCCAACGGGGCGGGCAAGTCCACCATCCTGCGGCATTTGACGGGGGCCTACCGCCAGGACTCCGGGGATATTTTATTGGAGGGCGCCCCCATCTATGAAAACCCCGCCGTCAAAACCCGTATGGCGGGCATCCCCGACGAGCTGTACTACTTCACCTCTGCCTCCACCAGGGACATGATGAAGTTTTACCGGGGCATCTACCCCTCCTTCGACATGGACCGCTACGCCAAGCTGAAGGAGGCCTTCCCCGCCGTGGACGAGAAGCGGCCCATCCGCCGCCTGTCCAAGGGGATGCAGAAGCAGGCCGCCTTCTGGCTGGCCCTGAGCTGCAAGCCGGACTACCTGCTGCTGGACGAGCCGGTGGACGGCCTGGACCCCGTCATGCGCCGCCAGGTGTGGTCGCTGCTCATGGGGGACGTGGCCGAGCGGGGGACCACCGTGCTGGTGTCCTCCCACAACCTGCGTGAGCTGGAGGACGTGTGCGACCACGTGGGCCTGCTCAGCCGCGGCAGGGTGGCCCTGGAGCGCTCCCTGTCCGATTTGCAGGGGGGCACCGTCAAGCTCCAGATCGCCTTCCAGACCGAGACGCCCCCCCAGCTGCCCCCGGAGCTCCAGGTCATCCACGCCGACCACGTGGGCCGGGTGTACACCTATATCGTCCGGGGGGCGGCGGAAGAGGTGGAGGCCCGGTTCAAGCCGCTGGACCCCCTGTTCCTGGAGGCCCTGCCCCTGACGCTGGAGGAGATCTTTATCTATGAAATGGGAGGTGAGGACTATGCGGTCCGGGACATCGTCCTTTAAGGCTTTGAATGGGCCCGTGTTCAAAAAGACGGTGCTGAGGTACTGGCCCGTCTGGGCGGCCTACTCCGTCATCTGGCTGGTGGTGCTGCCCCTCCAGGGGCTGATGATGCTCCAGATGGACGCCGCCCAGCGCTACGCCGGGGACAGCGGGTATCTTTACAACTTCGCCCGGCAGACCGTGGCCGAGCTGGCCCGGATGGCCCCGGCGCTGGCGGCGGTGTTCGGGCTGCTGGCCGCCATGGCGGTGTGCAGTCATCTGTACAACCCCCGCTCGGCCAACTTCTTCGGCGCCCTGCCCGTCCGGCGGGAGGGGCTGTTCGCCACCCACTACCTGGCGGGGCTGGCCTTCCTCACCGTGCCCAATGTGGTGATTTTCCTGCTCACCCTGCTCATCGAGGCCATCGGCGGGACGGTGTTCCTGCCCGGGCTGGGGTTCTGGCTGGCCGCCGTCTCCGGAGAGTGCCTGTTCTTCTACTCCATGGCGGTGTTCTGCGGGATGTTCACCGGCCACATCCTGGCCCTGCCCGTGTTCTACGGCGTGTTCAACGTGTTCGCCGCGGGGGTGCGGGCGCTGGCTTACGCGGTGCTGGACGCCTTCTATTACGGCTACAACAGCATGGGGTATTGGGCGGACGCCGTGACCCGGTGGCTCACCCCCATGTGGAAGCTGACCGGCGACGTGTCCGCGTTCTGGGCTTGGCCCTCGGGGGCGGCCAACGGGGAGCCGCACTGGGTGGTCCACGGGCTGGACGCGGTGGCGGTATACGCCGCCGCGGCCCTGGCGCTGGCCGCCGCCTCCTTCTTCCTCTACCGGGCCCGGCGGCTGGAGAGCGCCGGGGACGTGGTGTCCGTCCGGCCCATGCGCCCGGTGTTCAAGTACGGCGTGGCCCTGTGCGCGGGGCTGGCCTTCGGCATGGGCACCGCCTATATCCTCAACACCCGGGAGGTGGGGATGATGGTGTCCATCCTCATCTGGGGCGCGGTGGGCTACTTCGCCGCCCAGATGCTGCTGGACAAATCCTTCCGGGTGTTCTCCAAATGGAAGGGGGCTGCGGCGGTGTCCGCCGTGTTCCTGGCCCTGTTCTGCGTGGTGGGCTTTGACCTCACCGGCTATGAGACCCGCGTCCCCGACCCGGCTCAGGTGGCGTCGGTGAGCGTCTCCGGGCTCCACGCCGTGACCCTGGGGGACGGCGCCGACTTTATCCACGTGTGGGACTACGACGACCCGGAGACCATCGCGCGGGTGACGGACCTCCACCGGGCTGCGGTGGACCAGCGGAAGTTCTGGCATGGGATCAACGGCTCCGTCACCACCGACCTGCCGGTGCACTTCTCCTTCCAGGTGGACTATGAGATGAAGGACGGCTCCACCCTGTCCCGGGAGTACTACAACCTGTGGCTGGACCCGGAGGAGCGGGACCAGGAGGGCACCGCCGCCTGGGCGGTGGAGCGGCTGTATCAGGACCGGGGGCTGTACTGGACGGCCTACAACTTCGACGGCATGGAGGAGAATCTGGCCCAGCCGGGCTGGCGGCTGTCCCAGGTCTACTGCCGCCGGTTCACCTATCACCAGGAGGAGGGATACCAGACCGGCGAGGACCGGGGCGAGGAGTATTTCTACGGCGCGGACGCCCGGGCCCTGCTGGACGCCGTGGAAGAGGACTTCCAGGCGGGCCGCATCGGCCTGCGGACCCTGGCCGACATCGGGTGGTATCCGCCGGAGGAGGGGCTGGAGCTCACCTTCCGGGCGGAGACCGGCGACGGTATGCTGTGCCTTGTGGAGATCACCGTGCGGGAGGAGTCCGCGTCCACCCTGGCGGCGCTGGAGCGGCTGGAAGGCGAGGGGGCCGGGATGAGGCGGACCCAGCCCGCCCAGTCCCGGGCTGAGGAGCATGACGTGCCGCCGGACGGCGCGGAGGTGGAGTACCCCTTCGTGTCTGACGCGCCTGTACCCACCGCTGTGCCGGTTTCCTGAACGTTTACAAGCCGCCGCCCCGGGAGGAACGGTGCGGAAACCCAGGCGCAGGCCGTGGGCCTTGCGCTGTTCCGGGCACGGACACAGGCGGCAGCACAAATGGGGGGCTACGCGTCGAAAGACCGGCGCGCCGAAAGGGGCCTGTCAAGCCCCGCGTATAGGGCGCTCCCGTAAAAACGGGGATTCTTAAGGGGAAAAATCCTAAAGTGAGGCCCGCAGGGCCGAGCGGCCCGGATTTTTCCCCTTAAGCGTGTCTTTGGGTACCTTTCTGCACGAGCAGAAAGGTACGCCCCCGGCAGGGCGGGCCATGCAAACCGCCCCTTGCAAACCGGCGGCTTTCTGTTATAATGGGGAAAACCCATATTATAGAAGGAGGCCGCGTCATGCCGGGAAAAGAGGAATTCATCCAGATCTACACCGAGCACATCCACCGGGAGGGGTCCGCCGAGCTGCTGGACTACCTGGAGAACAAGAGCGACTTTTTCACCGCCCCCGCCTCCGCCCGCTACCACGGGTCCTACGCCGGGGGACTGTGCGACCACAGCGTCAACGTGTTCCGCTGCCTGGAGGCCTATCTGGCCCGGGACCGGGTGAAGGAGCTGTACAAGGTGGAGTACCCCATGGAGTCGGTGGCCATCGCCGCCCTGCTCCACGACCTGTGCAAGATCGGGTGCTACAAGGCGGGCACCCGCAACGTCAAGGACGACGCCACCGGAAAATGGACCAAGGTGCCCACGTATAATTACGAGGATAAGCTCCCCTACGGCCACGGGGAGAAGAGCGTGTACATCGTCTCCGGCTTCATGCGGCTCACCCGGGAGGAGGCCATGGCCATCCGCTGGCACATGGGCTTCTCCGGCACGGAGGACACCCGGATGGTGGGCCAGGCGCTGATGCAGTACCCGCTGGCCTTCGCCCTGGCCACCGCCGATATGGAGGCGTCCTACTTCCTGGAGAAGGCGTGAACCGTCCCCCTCCCCGCAAAGCGGGGAGGGGGGCAATTGCGCCGTCTCCGCCGGGATGGAGGCGTCCTGCTTCCTGGAGAAAGCGTGAACCATCCCCCCTCCCCGCTTTGCGGGGAGGGGGGCAATTGCGCCGCCTCCGCCGGGATGGAGGCGCCCCGCTTCCTGGAGAAGGCGTGAGGCGGGACCTCTCCCGCCTCCTGAAAAAGACGCAAAGCAGCCCCTCCCCACAAAGCGGGGAGAGGCTGTCTTTAATAAAGCCTGTCCAGAATTTCAATGGCCTGGGCCACCGCGTGGTCGTCGCAGTGCCCCAGAATCCGGGCCCCCCAGTCCTTCACCGGCTGGGAGCAGTTGGCCGGGGCAAAGGGGATGGCGCTCAGCGCCAGCATGGGGATGTCATTCTCGTTGTCCCCCATGCAGTAGAGGTGTTCGCGGCCGATGTAGAGCAGATCGGCCACCTTGGCCGCCATGGTCCCCTTGTCACAGCCCTTGGCGGTGACCTCCAGCAGATACCGGTTGGAGAAAATGGCCTCGCAGCCGTCCCCCCACAGGGCCAGGAGGCGGGCCCGCACCTCCTTTAAGTAGGGCTCGTCCTGCTGTAAGATCACCTTCGTCCAGGGGGTGGGCATCTCCCCGATGGGGGCCGGAATCTGGGTCCCCCCCACCTTGGCCAGGTGCTCCCGGGTGACCCGGTTGGGGTTGTGCACGTAGATGTCCTCGCCGTGGTACGCCTCAAACCCCAGGGCGGGAAACTCCCCGCACAGCCGGGCCAGCACGGCGGGGGCCTCCTTGGGCAGCGCGCTGTTCAGCAGGTAGCGGTCCGAGGCGTAGTCGTAGATGGCCGCCCCGTTGGACAGCACCACCGGGGCGTTGAACAGCAGCCCCTCCTTCTTGATCTGCGGGGTGAAGGTGCGGTGGGCCCGGCCAGTGGCGATGGAAAAATATCCGCCGTTCTCCATGAAATAGCGGATGGCGGCGCGGTTCTCCGGCGAGACGGTGTGGGCGCTGTTATATAACGTGTCGTCGTAGTCCGCGAAGAAGAGCACGCCGTCAAATTTGCCCACGGGAAGCTTCCCCCATTTCCGCTGTCAGGCGATGTCCTCGCCCAGCATGTATTTTTGCGTCGGCTTGATATTGTAGAGCACCGCACAGATCACCACGGTGATTACGCCGGAGATGAGCACGGGCAGATTGTACAGGAAGGAATAGATCAATTCGTTGTCCATGGGCAGGCCGTAGATGTCGTACATGTACTCGCCCCAGAGGGTGGCCCCGGTGATCCAGATGGAGATGAAGCGGCCCAGACAGCCCAGAACTGACCCCAGAAGGATGCCGGGGAAGCCCTTTTTATGGCCCAGCCCCGCCAGCCCCAGGGCGGTGATGGCAACCATATAGTCACCGAGGATGGACTGCCAGCCGATGGCGATGCCGCCGCTCAGCATAAAGTCCAGGATGCCCAAGGCAAACCCGGCCAGAAGGCCCTGGCCCAGGCCCCACCGCAGGGCGTAGATGACGATGGGGAGCATCATCAGGGAGATGGAGCCCCCCTCCGGCATGTGCCAGAGCTTGATGTAACCCAGGATTTCGGCGATGGCCACGAAAACGGCCCCCTCCACCATGGCTCGGACTGCGTTGTGTGTTTTGTTCATATGCCGTTCCTCCTAAAAGTAAGTATACCGCAATGCAAACGGTGCAATGCGGTAAGCGAGAGAAACGACAACGGCCCATATCGTCGAATTCACTTCCTACGCCGGCATTACCCGGATCAGGTACAAGGGACCGGGAGGGCTCAATCCTCCGCATCACAGCCGGAAATGCTTCCAGCGCCCCTGTGAGATTCCATTCACTTTGCGGTGCCTACATTGTATTCCATAGGAGGGGCGCTGTCAAGAGGGGTGGGCAAAAGGACGAAAAAGGGGACTTTTTTTTGGCGCTTCTGCCAGGGGCCCAACAAAATGTGCCGGCCCTCCCGTCCGCCCCCCAAAAGACAACAAGATATGCCCCCGCCCGCCGGGAAAAATCCACCCCAGCCGGATCATTCAGGGGTTGACGAATGGGACAAAACAGTGTAAGATAATGCTGTAACCGTTTTGTAACTCTTTTCGGATTTCTTGTTACAGTTTCCCACAACACCATCAGCAATAGGAGGGACATTTTGTGAAACGGACCGAGAGAGATCAGAGGGATCAGGAGAAGATTACCCAGGGGGCCGGCGCCGCCGGCCCGGAGAACGCAAAAGAGAATGCGGACGGGGAGCACCCCCGCTCCTGGAGGAAATATATCGAGGAAACCGAGGCCGCCGAGAAGCAGGCGGAGCGGGAGGCCGCCAAGGCCCGGGCCGCCCAGGCCAAAAAGGAAAAGCACAGCCCCGCCGCCTTCACCAGGAGGGCCAGGGCCGCGCTGAACGGGGCCGCCCTGAAGGAAAAGGCCCGGCGGGCCGCCCAGACCGCCCAGACCGCGGCCGGCGACGGCTGGGAGCGGTTCCGCGACCTCACCGCCGGGGGCCGGGAGTGGGTTTCCCAGGCGGCCGCCAGGGTCAGGGGCGTGGTGGAGCGCCACCCCGTCTCGCCCCTGCTGTACCTCACGGTGCTGGCGCTGGTGGTGTGCGCCGCCGCCTTCAACGGCAGCTACACCCGGGCCTACGCCCTCAACGTCAACGGCCAGGAGGTGGGGGTGGTGTCCAGCCCCGACGAGAAGGACGCCATCGTCAGCGGCGTGGAGGCCCGGGCCTCCAACATCCTGGGGGAGCGCTTCGACTACGACGCCGAGATCTCCATGACCCCGGTGTACGTCACCCCCGACGAGCTCAGCGACGCCGCCCAGATTGAGGACGCCCTCTTCCAGGACGTGGGCGCGCTGATCACCGCCTACGGCCTGCGGGTGGGCGGCGCGGAGCTGGGCTACGCCCCCAGCCAGGACGTGCTGTACAACCTGCTGGACGAGGTGGCCCAGCCCTACCTCACCAGCGACACCATCCGCTACGAGTTCGTGGAGGATGTGGAGGTCTACCCCGTGGAGCTGCCCTCCAACACCAGGTTCAATGTGGAGTCCATCCGGGAAACCCTCCACGCCCTGAAGGTCCAGCAGGCCACCTATACCGTCAAGAAGGGCGACACCTTCAACGCCATCGCCTACTCCCTGGACATGTACCCCAACGACCTGTCCGTCCTCAACCCGGACGTGATGGTGGATAAGCTCTGGGTGGACCAGGAGCTGGTGATCCAGAAGGCGGTGCCCTACCTGTCGGTGGAAAATGTCACCGACGAGACCTATGAACAGGAAATCCCCAGCCCGGTGGAGTATATCGAAACCGCCGACCTCTACGTGGGCGACACCAAGGTGAAGGAGCAGGGCGAGGACGGCACGGAGCGGGTCAACGCCCACGTCACCTACGTCAACGGCGTGGAGGTCAGCCGGGAGATCATCTCCACCGAGACCCTGAAAGAGCCCACCACCACCTACGCCTACACCGGCACCACCCCCAGGCCCGTCACCGCCTCCAACGGCTACTTCATCTGGCCGGTGCGGGGGTCCATCACCTCCAACTTCGGCGGGCGCAACCTGTGGGGCAGCTACGACTTCCACCTGGGCCTGGACATCGCCTGCCGCACCGGCACCGGCATCAAGGCCGCCGACGGCGGCACCGTCATCAAGGCGGGCTGGAGCGGAAGCTACGGCAATCTGGTGGCCATCCGCCACGACAACGGTTACGTCACCTACTATGCCCACAACTCCTCCCTTCTGGTGAGCGTGGGACAGAAGGTGTATCAGGGGCAGATCATCGCCAAGGCGGGTATGACCGGCAACGCCAGCGGCCCCCACTGCCACTTTGAGGTGCGCATCAACGGCACCAGCGTCAATCCCCGGAATTACCTGCGGTAAGCTGGTTCTCATTCACCCCCGGCTCAGGCCGGGGGTGAATTTTTTCAAAAAATACGAACAAATTTTGCAAAGGCCCTTGACAAACTCGAACGAGTATATTATTATGAGGGAAAGTAGAACAAAGCGCCGAGACAATCGCTCCAAACCGAAGAAACAGTCCGGTTTATAGGACCTTGTGGATGGTATGCTGAACCCATCCAAGAGACAAGGAGGCTTTGAGCCATGAAAACTGCCCATTATACGTTTACCACCTGGAACGCAGGCGCCATGGCCGCCGGCTTTGACGGAGGGGCGGCCCTGGTGCGCCGGCCCGCGCGGAGGACCGCCCCGGGGACGGACAACGTCATCGACCTGAACGCCTGGCGGGCCGCCAACCCGGAGCTGGCGCCTCAGGAGGAGGATTCGGACTGGGCGCGGGAGCTGGACGGGGACTGGGAGGAGCCGGAGCTGGCCATCCCCGTGCCCCGGCCCAGGAAGAGCCGCAGGACCGCCGTCCTGAGCGAGCTGATCTCCACCGCCGGCGTGGCCGCGGCGGCGCTGGCGATCATCCTGCGGGTGGTGGCCTTCTGAGCGGGCGGAAACCGAGAGGACTGACGGGGTCAGTCCTCTTTTTTTGCAGTTCAGCCGGTTTTCGGGGAAGTTTCCATCGGAATCAAATTGACGGGCGGGAGATGGAGTGTTATAATGTTCACAATCAGCCCATGGCGTACCGCCCCAGGGCGGGGGCGCTGATTTGGCACAGGCCGAAACCATAGGAAAGAGGAGAAGCTATGTATCGGATCGTGAAAAAACGGGTGCTCAATCCCACCGTGTCCCTGAT
>ERZ808040.2001-NODE-2001-length-12387-cov-17.785946_pt1 | contig 12387 bp, 9 predicted proteins | sample MGYA00380191_ERZ808040 | MGnify/ENA primary metagenome ERZ808040 (study PRJEB31490, sample SAMN06133395) | mouse gut metagenome | isolation source: J6 | host: mice | place: China: Chengdu | collected 2015-05 ... | reverse complement strand
GTAGCGGCGACTGGATTCGAACCGGTGACAACTCGGGTATGAACCGAGTGCTCTAGCCAACTGAGCTACGCCGCCATACGTGCCGCCCTCACAGGGCAAGAGTTAGTGTACCCTATTTTGAGAGAATTGTCAACCTTTTTTTGCAGAAAAAGAAGAAAAATCCGGGAGCGGCTGCTTCCGGATTTTTCGATGGAGATTTCAAGGGATAAAATGGTGGGTTCGATAGTATTCCAAACAGCGGAATCGGTGCAGTATTTCCCCCTGACGCTGGGTCGGCTCGCGCAGCAGCTGGCCGTCGGCGGTGAGGCAGGCGCCCTGGTTGTGGATTACGGGCAGTTCTCTCCGGCACTCCCGCGCCGCCTGCATATAGGCGCTCCCCTGCCAGCCCAGCTGCTCAAAAAGCACGTCCATCAAAAAGCAGGGGGAGATGTCTGGGCCCTCTCCCACCAACTCGGTGCCCAGCGCGGCTTTTGCCGCGTCATTGCCCCAGATCAGGTAGCTGGTGGACCAGTAGTTGTAAAAGCCGTCCCGGGTGTCCTGGTCAAAGGTGATGCCCAGGGCGTCGTAGACAGAATTGCCGTTGCCCAGCCAGGGCTTGTGGTCGCCGAACACCACCAGTACGATGGGTTCATCCGACGTGCGCAGCTGCTCCACCATGTCGGACAGGAAGCTCTGGGTGCTTTTCACCGAACCCAGGTAGTTGGACAGGATATATCGGAATTGATCGTCCAGCTCGTAGTTGGCGATATAGTCCTCCACCTCGCCCCACCAGCACTCATAATCGCCGTAAGGCCCGTGCCCCTGATAGGATACGGAAAAGGAGAACACCGGCGTATCTTCCTGGACCTGCTTGAGAAGGTCGGCGGTGAGCTGGGGGAAGAACGTATAGTCCCAGGGGATGTCGTCCTCGGGAAAGGCCTGATAAAAGTTTTCAATGAAGTGGTACTGGTCGAAGCCCAGGTAGGAGTTCACGTTGACCCGGTTGTAAAACCAGTTGTTGGAGGGATGGTAGCCCGTGGCGCTGTAGCCCTGGTCCTTGAGATACCAAACGTAGGACGAGGTCTGGCTGCGATAGTTGATGTTGGCGGGGGCCATGCCGGTGAGAAAGGCCCGCTCGGTGTCCACGGTGCCGCCGGCGAAGATGTTGGTGAGCAGCCGGCCGGAATAGCTCTCCTCCTCCAAGGCGTGATAGTCGGCATACACGTCCTGCTGGAACTCGATCTGGTCGTAGACGGACAGGTCGGCAAAGGACTCCAGCATAATGCCCACAATATTTACCTTTTTGTCCTCCGGGATGTCCGCGCTTTCGTAATGGGAGAGAAGCTGAGCGGTTTCCCGCTCAGAATAGCCTTTAGGTTGGCTGGGCAGAGCGTCCTTGACGCTGTGGAGGAAGGGATAGAGCAGCCCGCGGGAGACATATTGCTGAGTGCTGGACCACTGGTTGATGTGGCTGGAGCCGGCGTTGGCCGCGTATACGCCGTCGCTTCCATAGACCGGGATGAGCGCCAACCCCGCGGCCAACGCCCCGGCGGCGGCGAGCGCGCGAAAACGCCCGCGGGGTTTTCCCCGGGCCAGCAATGCCAGCAGCGCCAGAAGGACCGCCGTACAGGCCAGGCAGGCGGCCATTTTAGAGGACAGGAACAGCTGGTATTTTCCGGCCATTTGCCCCGCCTCGCCCAAGATCAGCAGGTCGGAGGCGATAACGGGGTCGTCTCGGAAGGCAAGCTTGTAATAGTTGCCGAAGGACAGCCCCAGCACCGGCAGGGCGGTGAGCAGGAAGGCCAGCCACGTCCGGCCGGCGACACCGTAGAGCAGCACGGCCAAGACCACTGGGGGCAGCAAATTCAGCGCTACCAGGGCGGGGCGGCGGAAATAGTCGAAAAACAGCTCCCAGCCGTAGGGGCCGGGGGCCAGCGTCAGGCTGAGCAGCCCCAGGACCGCCGCCGACCCGGCCAGCAGCAGGGCGTTCCACAGCCAAAAAACCGTCCTGCGGCGCTTGGAACAGCCGTCCTCCGGCCGCGTTTGGAACAGGAAGCAGGAAAAAATATGTTTCATGAGTGGTCTCCTAATTCTTGGTAATCACAGCGTCCGGCGACAGACGAGAGGTTGATGCCCTGCATAGTATAACACAACTGCCCCCGGATTGCACCGGGGGCAGCCGCTTTTTCAACAAATTTTAATAGGTCAGCTTCTCGTCCAGCCAGGCTTTCAGCTCCGCGATGGGTACGCGGACCTGGTCCATGGTGTCACGGTCCCGGATGGTGACGGCGTGGTCGGCCTCGTTTTCTCCGTCGCCCACGGTCTGGAAGTCCACCGTGATGCAGTAGGGGGTGCCGATCTCGTCCTGCCGGCGGTAACGCTTGCCGATGGAGCCGGTGTCGTCATAGTCCGCCATGAAGTGCTTGGAAAGCTCGTCGCGGATTTCCATGGCCTTGTCGCCCAGCTTTTTGGACAGGGGCAGCACCGCGCACTTGATGGGGGCCATGGCGGGGTGGAGGTGGAGAACGGTGCGTACATCGTTTTTCTCCGCGTCGACAACTTCCTCATCATAAGCCTCGCACAGCAGGGCCAGCACCGTTCGGTCCAGCCCGTAGGTGGACTCAATGATATAGGGGATATACTTCTCATTGGTGAAGGGGTCCAGGTACTCCATCTTCTGGCCGCTGTACTCCTGGTGGCGGGTGAGGTCAAAGTTGGTGCGGTTGTGGGTGCCGTTAATCTCGCCCCAGCCAAAGGGGAACAGGAACTCAATGTCGCAGGCGGCCTTGGCGTAGTGGGCAAGCTTTTCGTGGTCGTGGTAGCGCAGATGGTCCTCCGGCAGCCCTAAGGACATAAAGAACTCCTTGCCGAACTGCTTGAAGTAGTCGTACAGTCCGCTGTCGTCTCCCTCCTTGCAGAAGGTCTGAAACTCCATCTGCTCGAATTCGATGGTACGGAAGGTGAAATTGCCCGGAGTGATCTCGTTGCGGAAGGCCTTGCCGATCTGGCCGATGGAGAAGGGCAGCTTAGCCCGCATGGAGCGCAGGACGTTGGGGTAGTTGACATACTCGCCCTGGGCGTTTTCCGGGCGCAGGTAAATGGTGTTTTTATTGTCCTCCGTCACCCCCCGGTGGGTGGCGAACATGAGGTTGAACTCCCGGATGCCGGTGAAGTTGTGCTTGCCGCAGTGGGGGCAGGGGATGGAGTTAGCCTTGATATACTCAAACATCTCCTCCTTGGTCATGCCGTCGGCGTGGGCGTCGGGGTCGAAGTCGTCGATGAGGTTGTCCGCGCGGAAACGCAGCTTGCACTCCTTGCAGTCCAGCAGGGGGTCAGAGAAGCTGGCCACATGGCCGCTGGCCTCCCAGACGCGGGGGTGCATGAGAATGTCAGCGTCCACCTCAAAGCTGTTGTGCCGCTCTTGGATAAACTTTTTCCGCCAGGCGTCCTTCACGTTGTTTTTCAGCCTTGTGCCCAGGGGGCCGTAGTCCCAGGTGTTGGCCAGGCCGCCGTAGATTTCGCTGCCGGGGAAGATAAACCCCCGGCCCTTACACAAGGCGACGATTTTTTCCATGGTCTTTTCACTGTTTTTCATCTTGACACTCCTTTTTCATGTTACTTGGCCCGAAACGGAAAACGCCCCGAGCCATGACGGCTCAGGGCGAACGAATTTGTCCGCGGTTCCACCTGAATTCGGGCGCAGCCCGCACTTGTGCCCGGTAACGGCGGGGGCCGCCGGACCATTTCCGGTCCGGACTCGGGAGGGCCTTTCCGCCGCGCCTTTGGAGGATTTTCACCAGCCATCCTCTCTCTGAAACCCAGCGCGGAGTACTGTTCTCCGTCAACGCTTTGATTGATATATTCTATTACAGAAACGCAGTGCTGTCAAGGGGAGCGGGAAAACTGCGGGCTACCGCTTTTCTGCAGTGTCTCCGCCGCCCTTGCCGGGCCGCACCAGGTGCACCAAGCCCAGCACCAGGAACACCACGCCGATGATAACCAGGGCCGCGGCGGCCGCCATGAAGTACATTTGAGTGCGGCCCTCGCTCCGGGTAGTCACGCCCTCCACGAAGGTGAAATCACCGCCCAGCATCCACATCACCGCGCCCAGCACGGTCATACCGACGCCCTCCAGCAGCTCCTTGAGCGCCTTTTTTCGGCCGCTTTGATTTTGCGCATCATTCATCAGACACATCTCCTTTTTGGATTCCGGTTGTATGGGAAAACTGTGTAAAAGGATACCACAGCTGGGTGGGGAAATCAAGGCGGGGCGCAGTGAAAAATTGGCGTACATTTATACTTTTTTCATTTCCTTTTTTTCAGGAGTGTGTTATAATGTACCCTGAAATATTATGCAGGAGGGGACTGCCATGCAAAACAGCGTCACTGTCACTGTGGGTGGGTTGAATTACACGCTGCGGGCCGCCGAGGGGGAAAACTATGTGCATCGCGTGGCCGCCTATGTGAATGATAAGCTGAAGGAGGCGGAGCAGGCTGGGGGTATCTCCCAGATGGACCGGGCCATACTCACGGCCATCAACATCGCGGACGAGCGCTTCAAGGAGCAGGAGGCGTCGGAAAACCTGCGCCGCCAGATCAAGGAGCTGCTGGAGGAGTCGTCCAAGCTGAAGCTGGAGCTGAGCGAGGCCAAGCGGGAGATTTTTAAGCTGCAGCAAAAGCGCTGAGCGCGAGCGTAGGCGCGCTGCCCCGGGTGGACCGGAGCGAGGGGCAAAACCCAGGCGGGTGTAGCCCGCCGGATTTGCCCCGAGACGGAGGGCGCTGTGTGCCGGTGGCACACGTCCAGCGCCGACCGAGCCGAAGGCGAGACAGTCGGGGCGAACAGCGCACCCAACGCGAGCGTGACAACATCGAAGCGCGGAGCCGTCGTGAGCAGCGCGGATGGAGCGCAGCGAAAGCAAAAGCCCAGGGCCCACGCAGTGGGACCGGGTTTTGCTTGAGTCGGAGCGAAGCCGCGCGTTGCGAACAGGCGCAGCGTGACAACGTTGTCGCAAGCTTCGTATCGCTTGCTTTGCCACCAGCGGCAAATTTACAGAAACCACAGAAACGAGAGAAGATACCTATGGAGATACTATCCCCAGCCGGAAGCCAGGAGGCCATGCGCGCGGCGGTATGCGCCGGGGCGGACGCGGTCTACCTGGGCTTCGGACAATTCAACGCCCGCCGGGGGGCAAAAAATTTCACCCGGGACGAGTTCGCCTCGGCGGTGTCCTACTGCCACCTGCGCGGGGTGAAGGTGTACCTCACCCTGAATACCCTGTGCTCCGACCGGGAGATGGCCGCGGCGGTGGACTGCGCCGTCCAGGCGTCCAGGCTGGGGGCGGATGCCGCGCTGGTACAGGACATGGGGCTGGTGCGGGCGCTGCGGCAGGCGGCGCCGGACCTGCCCCTACACGCCTCCACTCAGATGTCCCTGCACAGCCTGGACGGGGTGCGCGAGGCGGCCGAGCTGGGCATGACCCGGGCGGTGCTGGCCCGGGAGCTGAGCCGGCGGGACATCGAGTATATCTGTGAGCGCTCTCCCATTGAGATTGAGGTGTTCGTCCACGGGGCGCTGTGTATGTGCTATTCCGGGCAGTGCTTCATGTCCTCCGTCATCGGCGGGCGCAGCGGCAACCGGGGGATGTGCGCCCAGCCCTGCCGCCTGCCCTATGGCTGGGGGGACGAGCTGGTGAACGGCTACCCTCTGTCTCTGAAGGATATGTCGCTGGCGGGCCATCTGAGAGAACTCCAGGACATGGGGGTGGCCAGCGCTAAAATCGAGGGGCGCATGAAGCGGTCGGAGTACGTCTACATTGTCACCAAGGTTTATGCCGACGCTCTGCGGGAGGGGCGAGAGCCAACCCGGGAGGAGCTGGACAGTCTGGAGCAGGCCTTCTCCCGCCAGGGCTTCACCGACGGGTACTACATGGAGCACAAGGGCCCGGATATGTTCGGCGTGCGGGAGGAGTCCAAGCCCCCGCGGGAGCTGTTCGCCAAGGCCAAGGCGGCCTACGAGCGGGGGGATGGGCGCAAGACTCCGGTAAAATTTTACGCCATGGTCCGCGCCGGGGAGCCCATTCAGGTTGGGGTGGAGGACCAGGAGGGCCGGGTGGTCACCGCCGCCGGCCCCGTGCCGGAAGCCGCCCGCCGCCGGGCCACCACCCAGGCGGAGGTAGAGGGCCAGCTGGGCAAGACCGGCGGCACCCCTTTTGAGGCGGCGGGTATGCGCACGCTGGTGGAGGAGGGGCTGGCCGTGCCCCTGTCGGCGGTGAACAGCCTGCGCCGGCAGGTGCTGGACGGACTTTCCGCCCAGCGCACCGCCCTGCCCCAGCGCCGCCACGGCGAATACAAAATGGGCGCCCGGTATGAAAATTACCTGGGCGAGCCGGATCTGTATGTCTCCCTGCGCCGGGCGGAGCAGATGACCTTCGAGCTGGTGAAGCAGCGCCCCGCCCTCATTACCCTTCCGGCGGAGGAGATCGCCGCCCACCCCGATGAGGTGAAGGCCACCATAGGCCGGGGCGTGCCTGTGGCGGCGGTGCTGCCCCGGATCTGCTTCGACCGGGAGCTGGACGGGCTGCGCGAGCAGCTGGAGGCCTGCAAGCGGGCGGGGGTGACGGACGCCTACGTGGGCAACCTGGGGCTGGCAGCCCTGTGCCGGGAACTGAAGCTGAATTTGCGGGGGGACTTCGGGCTGCAGGTGTTCAACAGCCAGGGGGCCAAGGAGTATAAGCGCATGGGCTTCCAGTCGCTGACGGCCTCCTTCGAGCTGAAGCTGGCCCAGATTCGGGACCTCTCCAAAGCGGTGGACATGGAGATGATCGCCTATGGCCGGCTGCCGCTGATGATAACGGAGAACTGCGCGGTGAAGAATCAATCGGGCAAGTGCACCTGCGCCAACGTGAATCTGCTCACCGACCGGAAGGGGGTGCGCTTCCCTGTGGAGCGGGCCTACGGCTGCCGCAACGAGATTTTAAACGCCAACAAGGTGTTTTTGGTGGACAAGGCGGCGGACTGGAAGGGCGCGGGGCTGCGGGCGGTGCGCCTGCTGTTCACCACGGAAAACGGAGTGGAGTGCTCCCAGGTGCTGGAGGCCTACCGGGGAAAGGGAAGCTACAAGCCCAACAATTTCACCCGCGGGCTGTATTACCGGGATGTGGAATAAAAGAGAAGCGCGGAGAAGCGGGCAGCGAGGGAGCTTGGACCGGAGCGAGGCCGAGCGCAGGGGCGCTGTGCGCCAGTGGCGCACGTTCAGCGCCGACCGAGCCGAAGGCGAGAACGCATAAGCGCCCCGCAGACCAGGCCGAGTCGGAGGGAAAGCGACCGAGCGCCCTGGCCGTTTCGCAGCGTGACAGACCAGAAACGCGGATAAATCAAACCGATGTTTCACGTGAAACAAGTTGAAGGAGCATGACAAAATGCGTATCATATTAGCCTCCCAGTCCCCCCGGCGTAGAGAGCTGCTGGAGCGGGTGGGAATCAAAGACTTTGCCGTGGCCGCTCCCAACGTGGACGAGAGCGTGGAGCCCGGCCTGGCCCCCGCCGAGATGGTGGAGCGGCTGTCCCTGCGCAAAGCTGGGGCGGCGGCGGAGAAGGCGGAGCCGGAGGCGCTTATCATCGCCGCGGACACGGTAGTGGCGCTGGACGGCGCGGTGCTGGGCAAGCCTGGGGACGAGGAGGAGGCCTTTGCCATGCTGTCCGCTCTGTCCGGCCGGGAGCACCACGTCTACACCGGCCTCACCGTTTGGCAGGGGGAGCGGCGCGTCACCCAGCACGAGGAGACCGCCGTGGTCTTCCGGACGCTCGGCCCGGAGGAAATCCGGGGCTACATCGCCACCGGGGAACCCATGGACAAGGCGGGGGCTTACGGCATCCAGGGCGTGGGCGCGCTGCTGGTGCAAGGCATCCAAGGGGACTATTGCAATGTGATGGGCCTGCCGGTGTTCCGGCTGGGGCGCATTCTGACGGAATTTGGCGTGGACCTTCTGCAAAATAAGGAGTAGGCAAGGGCATGAAGCGATTTTTCCAAAACAACGGAGGGCTGTTGCTGCTGGCGGCGGTACTGCTGGCGGCGGTGCTGACCCTGGGGGCGTATATTTTGGGGTACGATCCCCTTGGCGGGGCCATGGAACTGCTGGCGACCCCCTTTCGAACGGCGTCGGCGGCGGTGACAAACTGGACTCAGGAGCAATATGACCGCACCTTCCGCTATGACGAGCAGGCGGCGGAGATCGAGCGTCTGCGCCAGCGGGTGGCGGAGCTGGAGCGGGACGCCATCGCAGGGCAGGACGCCGTGCGGGAAAATGAGCGCATGAAGGACCTGCTGGGGCTGCACGAGGAGCGGCCGGAGCTTCAGTACCGGGATGCGGAGGTGGTCCGGCGCTCCGACTCCAACTGGTCTTCCAACCTGACCCTGGACCGGGGGACCGCCGGAGGGGTGGAGGTCAACGACTGTGTGATCGACCAGTACGGCTATCTCATCGGCGTGGTCACCCAGGCGGATTTGAACTCCTGCGTGGTCACTACCGTTCTGGACCCCGCTTTAGAGGTGGGGGCGCGGGTGGCGCGCACGGACGAGGACGCCATTTTAGAAGGGGACTTCACGCTGATGCTGGACGGACTGACCAGGCTGTCCTTTCTTCCGGAGGAGGCCAAGCTGGTCACTGGCGACCAGGTGATTACCTCGGGGCTGGGGGGTGTGTACCCTTCGGGGCTGGTGGTGGGGGCCATCCGCACACTGTGCGTGGAGGAGGACGGCATTACCCGCTACGCCCAGGTGGAGCCGGCGGCGGATATCGGCGGCGTGCAGTATGTGTACGTGATTGTGGATGATTGAGAAGCGCGGAGAAGCGGACAGTGAGGGAGCTTGGACCGGAGCGAGGGGAAAAGCCCAGGGCCCACAGCGTGGGGCCGGGTTTTGCCCGAGACGGAGGGAAAGCGACCGAACGAACTGGTCGCTTCGCAGCGTGACAACATAGAAGCGCGGAGAAGCGGACGGCAGGGGAGGCGGACAATGATGCTGTTTGTGATTGCGATGGTTGATCTGGCGGCGCGAGCGCGCCTCACCCGGCTGCGGGAGCTGGCGGCTCCTTTCGGCATTCTGCCCCGAGATGTGCACGGGCATATCACCCTGGCCGCCTATGCTGGAGGGGAGGAAGGCCGGTTTATTTCGTCCTGTAAGGCGATTTTGTCCGGCTATGAAAAGTTCTCCGTCCGCTATGATGGGGTTGAATTGTTTGCCTCTACGTCCGCCGTTGTGGCGGCCCCGCGAAAGGAGGGGCCGCTGGACGCCATCCAGCGAGAGATCGCCGGAGCTTGGGCGGCGGATATGAACGAATGGACGCGGCGGGATGTGTGGCAGCCCCATACGACGATTTTGTATCATCCTCAAGCTGATCTGGAGGCCATTGTTGAGGCGCTGCGGGAGGAGTTTGAATCCTTTGCCGCCCAGGTGGACCGGGTGGAATTTTCCCGCGAGTATGAGGATCGGTACGAAATCGTTGATTTCATAGAATTGGCATAGGCAGGCGTACATCGTTCCGATGTGCGTTTCGTTTTAGAAAGAGAAGGTGAAAACCATGGCGGAGCTGACTCCCATGATGAAGCAGTACTGGAGGGTGAAGGAACAGTACCCGGACTGCCTGCTGTTCTTCCGGCTGGGCGACTTTTACGAGATGTTTCACGATGACGCCAAGCTGGGGGCGGAGGAGCTGGGGCTGACTCTCACCACCCGCGACCGGGGGAAGCCGGAGGAGGAGCGCACACCCATGTGCGGCGTGCCCTACCACTCCGCTCAGAACTACATCGCCCGGCTCATCAAGCGGGGGTACAAGGTGGCCATCTGCGAGCAGATGGAGGATCCGGCCTTGGCCAAGGGACTGGTGGACCGGGATGTGATCCGTATCGTCACCCCCGGCACCGCCATGGACGACGTGATGCTGGACGAGAGCCGGAATAACTTTATCTGCGCCGTCTATCTGGACAGCAGCGGGGCTGGGCTGGCCCAGTGCGACCTATCCACAGGGCAGTTTTCCGCTTCCTTTTTTCAGGGGGAGGGCTGGCTGTCTCATCTGCTCAACCGCCTGTCCGCCGAGCCCCCCAGCGAGGCCATTTTGTCCGATGGAGCTTTTTCCCAGGAGGAGTTGACAAGCTTTCTGAGGGAGCGGCTTGGCTGCCTGTGTGAGAACGGAGGAGAGGCCCGCTTCCGTCCCGGACAGGCTGAGGCTGCCTTGACGGCTTGCGGAGTGTGGAATGAGGGGGAAAAGCTGCCCGAGGGCCCTGACGGCGGCCTTCTGCTGGGCTATCAGGCGGCGGGGGCGCTGGCGTCCTATCTCAAGGAGACTCAAAAAACCGACCTGAGCCATCTGAGCCGCCTGACGGTGGACGCGGCTGAGCGCCAGCGGTATCTGGAGCTGGACCTCACCGCCCGGCGCACCTTGGAGCTGACGGAGACCATCCGGGGCAAGGAGAAGCGCGGCTCCCTGCTGTGGGTGCTGGATAAGACGAAAACCCCCATGGGCCACCGGCTCATCCGGGCTTGGATTGAGCAGCCTTTGTGCAATCCCGCAGCCATTTCTGTCCGGCAGGACCAGGTGGCCGCCCTGGCGGCTGACACCGTGGTCCGGGAGGAGCTGTCGCTCACGCTGCGGCAGGTGCCCGACCTGGAACGCATCATTGGAAAAGTGGTGTACGGCAGCGCCAACGCCAGGGATATGCTGACGCTGGCCGATGGACTGGCGGTGCTGCCTGTGCTGGCGGAGCGGGCGACTGGTCTGGTCCGGGCGGCCCCCCGGAGATTTGAGTTTCTGGACCAGTTCACCGGCTTGGGTGACTTGCAGGCTCTGCTGAAGCGGGCCATTCGGGACGACGAGGACGACAACCGCCTGCCCTTCACCATTCGGGAGGGAGGCTTCATCCGCAAGGGCTATGACACGGAGGTGGATCACCTTCGGGACATTCTGGACCATGGGGCGGATATGGTGGCCGCGCTGGAGGGCCGGGAGAAGGAGCGCACCGGAATCAAGAGCCTGAAGGTGCGCTATAACAAAGTGTTCGGCTATTACATCGAGGTGTTCAAGAGCTACTATGCCCTGGTGCCCGAGGACTACATCCGCAAGCAGACCCTGGCCAACTGCGAGCGGTTCATTACCCAGGAGCTGAAGGACCTGGAGCACGAGATCCTGTCCGCCCAGAGCCGGGTGACGGCTTTGGAATATCAGCTGTTCTGTCAGCTGCGTGACACCGCCGCCCAACGGGTTCGCCAGGTGCAGGACGTGGCGGGCAGCGTGGGCTATCTGGATGTGCTGTGCTCCTTTGCCGCGGCGGCGGTGCAGAATGGCTACTGCCGTCCGGAGGTGGATGACAGCGGCGTCATTGAAATACGGGAGGGCCGCCACCCGGTGGTGGAGCGGATGCTGAAGGACGCGCTATTTGTGCCCAACGATACCTACATGGATGGGGGGGGCGACCGGCTGGCCATCATCACGGGCCCCAATATGGCGGGTAAGTCCACCTATATGCGCCAGGTGGCCCTCATTGTGCTCATGGCTCAGATGGGCTCCTTCGTCCCGGCCAAGTCCGCGCGGATCGGGGCGGTGGACCGGGTATTCACCCGCATCGGAGCGTCGGACGATTTGGCGGCGGGCCAGTCCACCTTTATGGTGGAGATGACGGAGGTGGCCCAGATGCTGAAAAATGCCACCGCCCGCTCCCTGCTGATCTTAGATGAGATCGGCCGGGGCACGTCCACCTACGATGGGATGTCCATCGCACGGGCGGTGCTGGAGCACTGCGCGGACAAGCGCCGCCTGGGGGCAAAGACCTTGTTCGCCACCCACTACCACGAGCTGACGGAGGTGGAGCACACCATCGAAGGGGTGCGCAACTACCACATCGCCGCGAAAAAGCGGGGGGATGGCATCGTGTTCCTGCGCAAGATTGTCCCCGGCGGGGCGGATCAGAGCTACGGGGTAGAGGTGGCCAAGCTGGCCGGGGTGCCGGTGCGGGTGGTGGACCGGGCCAGAGAGATTCTGGCCGAATTGGAGGAGCAGGGCGGGGGCGGTTCCCCGCGCCAGCCTGCTCAGGAGCGGGAGGACGGCCAGGTGTCCCTGGGGGACATGGCGGGGATGGCGGTGCTGGACGAGCTGCGCCGGGTCAGCCCCGAGACGCTCACCCCCATCGAGGCGCTGAATGTGCTGTACCAGCTCAAGCAGAAGCTGTAAGGAAAGGCCCCGGCGCGGCGCTGGGGGAAACACGTCCAAGCAATCAATAGAGGGGGAGCCGGAACGCGGCTCCCCCTCTATATTGTGTGGGGCAAAAAATAAGCGGGCGACTGTCAAAAAGTGTACCTTTTGACAGTCGCCTTACACTTACGGACTATACCACAAGATTTGGCGAAATGCAATAGGC
>ERZ808040.1996-NODE-1996-length-12401-cov-54.596803_pt1 | contig 12401 bp, 13 predicted proteins | sample MGYA00380191_ERZ808040 | MGnify/ENA primary metagenome ERZ808040 (study PRJEB31490, sample SAMN06133395) | mouse gut metagenome | isolation source: J6 | host: mice | place: China: Chengdu | collected 2015-05 ... | reverse complement strand
TGCAATATGTCAATTTCGTTAATCATCGTCCGATTGGGCAGATAAAATATTCACTAATCTAATTCAACCAACAGGTTATGTTTTATCACATGTATAGGATATTGATATTGCTGGTCCTCATAGTGCAGTGTGTGCTGCCTGTGAGGGGTGCCGGGTATGCGTCATGGCAGCCTGACCTGCTCGGTGACGGCTATGAGATGCGACGTTTGGACCAGGGGACGGATTATTCCGGGCCGGTCGTGTCGACCATCATACGCAAGTGTGTGGCTGATACGGTGGCGGGAGGGGTGAGACGCGGTGTGCTGTATGTACACGGGTTCAATGATTATTTCTTCAATGCCGACATGGGTGACCGGTTTGTGGCTCACGGGTATGATTTCTATGCTGTGGATCTCCGGAAGTACGGACGGTCGATATTGAAGGGACAGCGGATGTTTGAGGTCCGTGACATAAGTGAATATTATCCGGATATAGATTCGGCTCTTGTTATCATGCGGCGATCGGGGATTGATGAGGTAGTGCTTATGGGGCATTCCACAGGCGGGCTTATCACGGCCTGCTTCATGGCATCATCTTCGGCTGGAAAGGTCGATGCTCTGATACTTAACAGCCCTTTTCTTGACTGGAACCTCGGATGGAAGGAGAAGCTGGTCCCTTTGATCTCATGGATAGGTGGCATATTTCCCGATATGCCTATATCGCAGGGGAAATCTACTGCTTATGCGGAGAGTCTGCTAAAGAGGTATCACGGATACTGGAACTATGATACACAGTGGAAGCTTCAGCAGTCACCTGATGTAACGGCCGGGTGGGTGAGGGCTATAGACCGGGCTCAGAGATCGCTTCGTGACGGCAAGGCAAAGATCAGGGTGCCTATCCTGCTGATGTATTCGGCTGAGAGTGTCACTGGTGACACATGGACTCCGGAACATAACAAGGCTGACGGAGTGCTCGATGTCAGGGATATACGCCGTTACGGACTTATGCTCGGGCCTGATGTCACGTGCATAAAGGTCGTGGGAGGGCTTCACGATCTTATGCTGTCGGATCCTCGTCTGCTGTCGGTGCTTTATCCGAGAATTTTTGCTTGGCTATGTAAGGTGCTTCCGGAATGATTGGTTGCGAGAGGCTGGCCGGTCAGATCTATTGCATTGTCAGTGTGTGTCTGACCGGACCGTAGCAATGAGCATGACGCACTCATGTCAGTGGCGGTTGCATCGGTTTTGTGATATCCTTTTGTGATAAGTTTTTTGGGAATATGGGCAAAGCTAAGACAAAAAAATGTAAAAACAATTGCAACCTATAAAAAAAAGCATTACCTTTGCACAGTCAAAACAGAACGACACTTGCCCAAGTGGCGGAATGGTAGACGCGCTCGTTTCAGGTGCGAGTGCTGAGAGGCGTGCAGGTTCGAGTCCTGTCTTGGGCACCACAAATAGCTGTTAATCATTTGATTTTCAGCTATTTTTATTTTATCAATAAGCAACAAATAAGCAACTTTCAACACATTATCTGCTTTTGCGCCGATATTGGACTGCTTGGGATGGACAGCTACGCCCACAATTTTGTGGCGGTCTATCCATGAATAAAAGCAAAGCCTCCACGGATTGCGGAAGCCTCGCCTTGTCGGTTCTGAATGATTGTTGAGGTCAACCCCGTAAGGGGTGCCGGGGGTAACGCCTCGCCCTCTCAGTGGCGCAGGGGTGCGAGTCAGGAAAATTTTTTATTTGATTTTTCCACCATCCTTTAATGCCGGACCAAGCCAACATATTACACAAATCAGTGCGATTATCCACATAACAGTTATTTTATTTCGTCAAGTTTCTTGTTTGCCTGTTGGAGAAGCTGCACGAAATTGTCAAGCTCCGCAGGAGTGAGGCTTATGTGTGAATTGCTTTTATGCGCATCGACACTCAATTTGAGCGTCCACCCTTTGCCGGGATTCTCGGCGAATATCACGACATTATCCTTTGTGGTGTAGGCGTACTTCTCGTTATGGTCTGTTGCTCTGTTGAGGTTGCTTTTGATGGTGTTGACCGCCTCATAAAGCGAGGGCAGTTCCTTTTGGAAAATGAAAGCATCCTCCCATGAATAGTAATACTCACCGCCACAGTCTTTGCGCAGCGTAATGAACACGATGCTGTCGTTCTCGCTGGAAAACTTTTGCGCCTGTACCTCTATGCTTTTGAGGTTGCCGATTTTCCATGTGTCGAAGTGTACGAGCTGCCCTTTGCTCTGTATGCTGTCCAAGCGGCTCAATGCAAGGGCGAGAGAATCCACCGCTGTATCATTGGCGATAGAATCATTTGCGGACTTTTCGCCGCCACTGCCTTTTGACCCTCCGCTGCAAGCGGTCGAGAGTACCAATAGCGCAACGGCTAAGATTGGGAATATTTTCTTCATGGGAGATTGATTTATCGGTTAATACATATCGCTTGCAGACACAGTTACAGAACTGCTCACAGGCTTTGGCTTGCTTAACTGCATCTTGCCGCGAGAATTTTTGATACACACATAGAAGTATGTCCCTTTTGTCTTAACGGTAGTGGTTTCTCCGACTTTCAATGTACCGAAATCGACATCACCATTGAGGTCGCCGTTTGGTACATCAGAGTACCATACCTCTCCGTCATACCAATCTATGCCCGACAGATTGGTCAGCTTCATAGAGCCTGTAATATCGTCATCATCCTTAGAGCACCCTCCGAGAATGACAGACGACATTACGGCTACGAAGATTATTGCAAGAATCTTCTTCATTTTCAGATTATCGTTTGGTCGCTCTTATTTCCATAGTTGAGCCATCCATCGACAAAGATAACTCTGCATGATTACCCGACAGGCTTTTCACAACGTATGTGCCATAAAGCTCACCATCGACATACGTCTTGATCGTCTTGCCGCTGATAGTGTATGTGCCTCCGCCATTACCGAGTGCGCCACGCCCGTAGTAGCTGCCATCTGAATTGAATGTGATGGAGAGCGAGAGAGAGGGGCGATTAGTAATGTCTATCCAATCGCTGTCCTCAAACTTGACTGAGGTTGCGTCCCAAGTGCCGATTATGTTTTCTTTTATTCCGGCATCGGGTTCATCCTTATCGTCCGAGCAACTTGGCAGGGCGATTACGATTGTTGCAAGTAGCAACATGAGAGAAAAAAACTTTTTTCATCGCTGTTTGATTTTAGTTGTTAATATATTGTTTGTTAATGGTTTGATTTTCTGCGATTACACTCTCGGCATAACATTTGGCAATTTTCGGGATTGGTTTTTCCACCCTCGCTCCACGGTGTAATATGGTCGCCGTCCATTTTTTCAAATGGGAATGATTGTCTGCAAATAGGACATATCCCGTGTTGACGTTCATAGGCGGCGAGCTTCATGTTTTGCGAGAATGCACGGAGGTTAAGCCACTTTTCCTGCCTTGTCAGCACATAGGCGTATATGCCCTTGTTATTCGTAACATCATCGTCTGCTATCAGTGCTGAAATCTCCTCTTCCAATGCATCGGGGTCAAGTGCGACATCATTGAATTGTCGATATAAAGCACCCCAATCCACACTGCGCATAAGTTCTTTGCGATATACCGGGAATGTATGCTCTATCCATTGTATCACATCGTTGAAATATAGCCACAGTTCATGGGCATCTTCATCATGCTGATGAATCTTCATATATTCCTCGACATTATTGCCGCTTACCCATTTCAACACAAGTTCCAGCAATTCCTGTCGAATAATTTTACAACTGAAATATTTCTCTCCGATATTCTTTGCCTGACAATTTTTCCTGCTGAAGTATCTTCGCGCATCCGTACACCAACTGCCGGGAAAAGCCGCATTTCGCTTTTCCTGTTCTGTCAAGTCCTTTCCTTTGACATTGATAACGTTGAACCATGCCAATATTTCCGAGGGCGTACCTTTGCAGAAATAAACAGTCAGTTTATAATTCAAAATGTGTTCCTTTTCGTCCTCTTGCAAATTATGGTAATATCGACCGTCAACGGATAACTCCGCACCATGTTTTATATATGTGCAGATGCTCAATGTGCGTTGCTGTCCGTCAAGCATCTCAAGCGAACCATCCTCGTTCTCAACCCAATACATAATATTGAGAGGGAATCCACCTTTGACGGTTCTTATGACTTCTTGCTGCTGAGGTTTATTATAGATAAACTCACGCTGATATTTCGGACGGATATTTAATCGACCGCCATAACCATATATGCCTTCTTCATCTTTGTTGTCATAGCCATCAATAAGTTCCCGTATCGTTATTTCTTTTTTCTGTGGTATATTCATCTGCGTTTGATTAAAATACGTGCATATGGAACAACGACCTCATCGCCATTCACTAAATATAAATCTCCATCGACAGTACCTCTACGTTGTACTTCCTTACGATACCTCCTATGCTCTGGAGTGTACGGTCTTACGCCAACGGATAATCCTAAGTTAGCAATGCCTAATCCAATAATTTCAAATTGTTCGGGGCAATATTCGCCTAAAAAAGTAATTGGGACTCCCATCACGCCAAAATAATCAATCGGTATATCGACTACTTTGCCAACATTTATCGCATCGTAGTTGAAATACCGAGGATATGCTTGTGGAGTGTATCGTTTGCCGAGAATCATCGGCTCATGTCGCTCCTTATAGTCAATATTTGTCAACCAAATTGCAGATTCGTGTTTCAGCTTCTTCCCATCTATAATTTTCTCATAGTCCTCCGCATCGTCAGGTAGAATAAACCACATATCTTTATTAACGCTTCTTCTTCCCAACCACATTTCACCATTTTGTATATGTGAAAATACATCTTTGTAGGTTAGCGAGTTCTTGTTGCCGATAATAATAAACTGTTTATTATGTAAAATCAGCAAAGACAAGAAATCACGGAACAACGCAAACGGAGGATTTGTAACGACTATATCTGCTTGCTCCAATAATGCAATACATTCTTTGCTGCTAAAACTGCCATCACCTTTTAATGGCAATACCTCCACTTTATCCCAATCCGGCATATTGCCTCCGTTATTGCCGTCATATATGAGATAACAGGCCCTTTCGGCGGCATTGGTAGAGAATAAATCGGGATTCTGATTTTTATAGCAAGTAGTGATTACCCTCTTTAACCCGAAATGTTCAAAGTTTAGGCAGAAGTATTTGAAAAAATTGCTGACGCGAGGGTCATCGCAATTACAAAGTATGGTTTTCCCTCTAAACGCTTCGGCATAGTGCCACAGTTCTTCCTCAATGTCGGATAACTGAGTATAGAACTCGCCATTCTTCTTGCGTTTGGCCCCGTGTAGCCGGGCATTTGTGGAGGTCTTTTTGGTAGTCATTGTTGAGGGTTTGTTTTAATGCTTTAGCATTTTACCCTCTTTGGATTATCCACGAAAAAACGTGGACTTTTCCGGCTACTGATTCTGAGGTCTTGGACTACCTATCACTCAATAATGGAATAAAGCCCACGTGTAAACCACGTGAGCATCAACTTTATTCCGTTGAGTGATTGTTGAAAGTGTCCAAGTTTCAGAATCACAGAATAAAAGCTAACGCGCTTATATTTTTAATATGTCGTATTTACGAGTATGTCTGTTTCGTATTTTGGGTGTTTATGATTTATACCGCAAAATTAGCAATAATTCGCCGATTGACAAAGGCTTCGGTCACTTATTATGCCCTATTATGCTCTACAACATATATATCAAAAGCAAAGATAAGCCGCAACCACGGAGGGCAACGGCTCATCTCAAATGTGAGTTAAGGGATAGGGTTGAACTTCAATTTATCTTCAAGGCGGAGGTCGTAGAGGGCTTGAAAATATTCGCACACCCATTCCTCTTGGCTCCGGCGTGTCGCCATCGCCGCTATCGAGTTGCGGCTTGCCTTAGTCTGCGGATAGGCGGTGAGGAACGCATCGACCTTGCTCATGCCCAGCCACATCATCAGGCAAAACACGACATCGGCACGGCTCATCTTTTTTGACAGATGAATCTTCGCAGGGTATTTCGCCAATTCCCACGCAATCTGCCACACCGGTTTGTCTTGGATTTTCTTCTTCGTATGCTTCATAAGAATAAAACTTGACTTGTTGTTGTTTACTTCAAGCATTGACGGCAGCCGACAAATTCCTTGACTTTTGTCGCGGCATCTGCTGACCGCCGTCATGCTTTTTCTTACATCAGTTGAGGTTTAGCGGCATCCGCAGTGGCGAATCCCAATCATCGACACGCAACCATTCGGGAACGGTCATTGTCGGGTCTTGCTCTGCGATAAACGCTTTCAATTCGGCGAGGTCGGCATAGCCGTTTGCCTTTGCCATCATGTCATCGACGCGCATCTGAATCTCTCCGCTAACCACGTCCTGCCGGAACTGAATCGGATAACGGTCGGCATACATCATAGTGTGATATTTCCAAGTCATAATATCGTTTTTTGATTGTTGAGGTTCTGTTTAGGTTCATACTTGCGGCATCTCCCGTACAGGAATGTAAGGGTCGGATTGCCGATCGAGATACACGCCACGACCTTACCGCCGCTTTTACGGGCGTGTCGGCACGTCTGGCATAACAGGTCATTCTGATTCATAGCGTTCTGTTTTGTAGGTTATACCATATTCTTTGCATCGGTTGAAAAAGTAACCGATTCCGCATCGTGAGGCAGTCCGCAGGCACTCGGAGAATTTGCGGTCGCACTTCTCGCGGTCGTATTTCTGATTCTGACTGCTTACCGTGTGGAAGTAGCTGCGCCCTGCCTCTCCGAGTTCGGCAAGTGCGAATCCGAGCCTCAACCAATCGGCATAGTCGTTTGTGAGGTCGGTATGAAACGCCGCTATCTGCTCACAACACTCCGACACACGCGCTTCGGTTTCATCGCTGCCGTAATACCGGGTGGAGAGTACAGGCTTCGGCTGCGGAGGTGTATATACTCCTTTGTACGGCACGGCATCGAATCGCACACGCGCTTCGGGGTCGTAGCTGCAAATCCGAAGCCTTGCCACATCTTTTGTCTGCGGGTCAACCGTTATTCCGAGCGAATCGAAATAGCGGCGCAGGGATTCCCATTGCTGAAAGTGCTTATCGGGATAAGCGATTGGCACGATTGCAAACACTCCGTTACCCCCTACGCTTCGTCCGACATAGGCTACCATATCCATATCGGCAAGTTGGACTATCAACTCGGCACAGTCCGGCACATCGTCCATATCGAGGGCGACTAACCCCGAATGTCGGACAAGTCCCTGTTTGCCTCGTTTGCCGAACACTCCCGATATAGTAGCGCATGGCAGTTTCATCTTCATTGCCTTGCGCTCATCGCCGGAGGTCTGCCGCAGTCGGTCGATATAATCCCTGTGCTGCTGACCTATGTTGAGGAAGTCGCGCAGTGTTCCGACACTTCCTTTGGTGTCGCTGACATTGCTGTATATTGAAATTTCTCTGTCGAAAATCATTTTGTTTTCTCTTGTTATGTGGTTATGGGTTATATTTGCCATTATCCTTTGAAAATTAGGGCGTTGAGGTATAACTACATCATAAGCCGCTCATCGGCAACAGGTATGTTATGTGTTTGTTATGACTTAATGTGTTGTTATTCAACAAACAACGGCATATATAACCCATAACCTTACTGTTCTGCTGATTCTGTTTCCTGTGTTGGTTTCGCCTTTGGGTTCACACATTGGCTTATGTACGGTTGCGAGGTGTTCAACAACTTGGCTAATTTGCCTTGCGTCACGCCCTTGCTCTCAAACCGCTTGAAAAATGCGCGAATCAGTTCACGGTCATTCATCGGTCGTTGCCTGTTGCCGCATTGAAGTTCCTCGTAAACTCTCATCTGCGTTTGGTGGAGGTATCGGCACAGGTCGCACGCCCATTCCATTTCCGTAGCTGTAACCTCATGCGAGTTATCGCCGTCAGCAATAGCCAGCATCCGGGCTACACACGCCAAACGCAGCATGATTATGTCAAGCTTCGACAACACGCCTTTTTCATACGGCACAATATCGGGAACGTCTTTTGAATCTTCAATTTCTTTTTCGTAATCCATTGCGACATTGTTAGCCTCATCGCTTAATGTGAGCGTGATTTTCTGTTGGCGCAGGGAATAAAGCGAATTTATCAGACTGTTCCATGCCGTCATATCGGGAACGGTCGGAATCCGCTCAATCACTTTCTTTGCCACAATCTGCGGCCAAAAGAACATGAATCTGTGTGTAAATCCGTTTGAGATATGCTGTTGGCTGAAACTGTCGGCAAGTATGCCCGGCTGAATCGTTCCGCAAAGGTTATACAGAACCGCATCGACTATCGCTGTCGACTCCTCGCTTTTGCGGTCGATTGTGAATCCCTCTCCAGTCCAATAACTTAGATATGTGGAGATTTCGCCGCTTTTGCCGTACCGTCCAATATCGCCGAGCCATCCGCTCAATTCATCGCGAATCTGACATAGACCATCGGGAGAACCAACAAGGATTTCTGCCAACGCCTCGCGTGTGGTGTCCGACACACATACACGCCGTTTCTGCGGCTTCGGCGGTTGCGGCGCGTTACCGTCCTTTGACCCCTTGGAGATTGCAGCGCATTTGGCTTTCCACTCCTGCAATTCCTCATCGTAAGCCTTTGCGAGAACCTTGTTGATGTCGAGAAGTGGGTCGCTAATCAGTTTTTGCGGATAGCTCTTGTTGCTGCCGGGGTCGGCGATTACCACGCACCAAAAGCACGGTGGATTCTTATACCCTCTGCCGTCAAGTATGGATTGCCGCCCTGCTGCCGCTCCTGCTACCGCCAACAACGGCGATAGCACAAACTCGGTCGGCACTTGCTTTTTTGTGCAGATTTCGGTAATAATGTCCTGTACTGATTGAGGCAGTCCGTAAATCGGAGGCTCAAAGCGATTGTTCACTTTTATAGTCGGAGTTACAGGTGCGAGTTTGAGCATTGATAGCACATCATCAATATCCGTCACGCTTGATGCAACATCCTTGCTGACACCTTTGTATATGTCCGCAGAAAGTTGTATCTTTGTGTTGCCTGCCATTGAGGGCTGAATCCTCGCCGGATTCTCCCTCTTTTTCTTTTTTGCCATAGCCTACTTCCTTTTCATGCAGTATTGATTTGCTCGGTCGGCTATCTCGGCGGCGGTAGCAACCCGATTGCTCTGCAACCATTCCTCCAACTCGGCACGGTTGAAGTAGCACATCTTACCCATCGGCTTGTAGTGCGGAATCTCGCCGCGCATCGTCAACTTGTAGAGATAGCTCTTGGAGATACCCATGTACTGTGCTGCCTCATCGGAAGTCAGCACCGCTTTTGTGGTGAATATTGTGTTCGCCGTTATAAGGTCGGCAACCTCTCTCATCTGCTCTGTCATTTTTATAATAGCATTGAGGTTAAAGCTGTCCGAATAGGTGTATGAGTCCCCATTCTTCTTTGCCTGTTGCGTTCACGTTGATACGCTCATACTTCGTATCTCGGTTTCACAGTGCAAAGAAATATAATAAAAGAATTAGGAGGCGTTAGCCTAATATCTCCTAACCCCTCCTAACACTTTCATCTATTAGTATTCAGCTAATTACTCAAATATCTGCCATACTTTCTTCCAATTCAAAGGCAATCTGCCAATGCGCTGGCGGCTATTATCTATCTTATTGCTTCTTAATTGTGCGATATTCGGTATATTAAATAAGGCTTGCAACTGAACATCAGGCATATAATCTGTGCCAAATTTCCATTTTGGAGTATGCCAACCATCAGAACAAACCTCATCCTCGCAATATATAATTCCACAGAAAAAAGCAAGCAGTGTATTACTTAACGTCCAATGAAACCCTGTCTTAGTTTGTTCAATAAATCCATATTCAATAGCTATTTTGAAATATCGTATAGCTTTGTCAGTTGCTAACTCTTTCGACAATGCTATCATATCACATTGAGAGGCATTAGCCGTAGAAGTGCTACCATCTTTATTCCACTCTGCTTCTGAATCTATCTTTCCACCTCTTTCGGTGTTGATTAGATACTCGGTTGCGCATGTTCTCGGCAATGATTTCAGTAGGCTGTTGGCGTAGGTGAAATCACCATTATAACCGAAGTAATTTTGAATCTCTGACACATCGAGTTTTTCAATTATCCATATTCCACGCTTCGCCTGTATTTCCAATAGATTGATATTGTGTTCAACACAGATTGCAGAAAACATAATGCAAAATTTATAATATGCCTTGTACCACTTCGTGAAATACCATTCCATACTACCGTTCTCCGCTCCGTGCATAATCTCAAGATAATCATCATGCAGATTGCTCACGCGCTCAATCTCTTGCTGTATCTCATCGGGCGTATAAATCTCTTTATCATCATGTGCATTTCCCATCATATCGTTCAACATTCGCAGTGTAGTGATAGGCGTGAAGATGTTCGCCCAATCCTCAAAAACTTCAAGTATGGAAATGATATATCTCTCAATCACACTATCGTTTGTAAGGTTGTCGAGGTTGTCCGATATTTCCTGTGCTATGCGATATTCTCCAACTATGTTGATAGGCCACGCAATATCATCAAAAGAATCGGTACGCATTGCGACCTCTGCGGGAAATGCGGAATAATACTTATTTTCCCACTCGTCGAGCTTTTCCGTTTTATTGACAATTACCCTCTTTATATATTTGAGGCACATCGCCGCTGCTCCATTTTGAAACTCGGCAAATAGTTTATTCTCGATAGTCTTATCCATAATCAAAAGTCAAGTTCTGAAAGGCTGTTGATTGCGTCCTGTTTGAGCGCATCGACAGCGCGTGTGTATTTCTCTGTATGTTTCAATCCACTGTGTCCCAACAGTGCTGCCACGGTCTTAATGTTCGCACCATTGTTGAGGATATTGACCGCGAAGCTGTGCCGGGCGCAATGCCATGTAATATGCTTATCTATTCCAGCACGTTTGCACCAATGGCGCAGGGCTTTAAGGCACATCGTATGTGAGGGCAAAGGAAATATCAATTCATCGCGATTGCCCTCAATAGACGGCTTGCCTATCAATTCCAACACACCATCCGACAACGGTATTACGACACTGCTTGCGCTGCTATGACCTTTTGTCTTGGCTTGCTCGAATTTCAACAGTCTATTGGAAAAGTCAACATTAGAATAGGTAAGGTCTTTAACATCGCAAAAGCGGAGGCCGCACCGCAAACAAAACAGGAACGCCCGCCGGATATTCACACTTTCGCCCTGATAGTGGCAAGTGATAAGCTGCTTAATCTCATCCATCGACAGCACATCTTTTTTGAGGCTACCATTGTCTATTGTGATACTGATTCCATGACAGGGGTCTTTACGCATCACGTCTTTATCAACCGCCGCCGCAATGATTTTCTTAAACCGCGCATACAGGGTGTGTGGCCCCTCACCACGGAAACGATGTTGCAGATATTCCGTGAACGCCTCAATCATTTCCTTGTCGAGCTGTTCGGGTTTAAGCCGCTTGGCATACTTCTGATATTCGGAAGTAGCGTTGAGGAAGTCAATAAAGACATCATGCGCTCTCTTGATATGCCGCTTATCGCCTTTGGTGTATGCTTCATAATAAGACCACATCCAATCAAGGAAGTTGATGTTGCTATCCTTTTTCAGTCGGTAGCCCTCGCCCTGTTCCAATAGTTGCTGCCCTCGCTCAAAGCGAATCTGTTTGGCAAGACGCAGGGTTTCGTTGTTCTCATTGCGTTCAAGTGAGGTTCGCGGAGCTTGCCAAAGGAATAAGTTTAGTCGCTCGGTTTTCCTATTGGCTTTTTTGTATAGAGTACCGTTTTTACTTTCGACTACATCAAATCCCATATAATACTCCAAATAGAGAGAATCGCGGCCATCCTGTAATCCCTGTGCCATCAGTTTGGGATTATCACCTGTTCCTCCCTCTATAAGTCGAGTGTTATTTGCACGGTAATTCTTTTTTACTGCCATATCTTTTCGCTTGATTTCTTTTGTATTACAAAGGTACAAAAAATATCTGACTTAATAAGCAACCAATAAGCAACTATTCGCAAAATAAGGTCTTTTTTATGAAGCCAAGAGAAAATATCAAATTACTAAACCCCTGAATTATACGGTATTTACATTCTTTTGATTTCTCTTGAAAACACGGTTTAGTGCCTGTCTTGGGCACCCAATGAAATCCCAAGTAGTTGAAAATCAATCACTTGGGATTTTTCTTTGAAATTTCTGACTACCATCTGACTACGAAATCAAAGATTATTTCATTCTGCCCAAAAAATTTTTCATCAGACCTCATTTTTTTTCTTCGGTAGTCGAAAAATCGGCTCAATTTTGCCTGTAACTACTCACCTATAGTAAGGGCGCGCTGATTAGGCCGGTCTGTCAGACCAACGCTAAAATGGCATCCCAGCG
>ERZ808040.1995-NODE-1995-length-12403-cov-4.584131_pt1 | contig 12403 bp, 10 predicted proteins | sample MGYA00380191_ERZ808040 | MGnify/ENA primary metagenome ERZ808040 (study PRJEB31490, sample SAMN06133395) | mouse gut metagenome | isolation source: J6 | host: mice | place: China: Chengdu | collected 2015-05 ... | reverse complement strand
CCTCCTTCCTCCGCCTTACGCTGACGCAAACATCAAGCACTGATTTACTTCAAGATTAACGCAATGCTGTACTAGCGATGCTTCTCACGGTATTTTCTGGGACTGATTCCCTCCACCCGGCGGAAACACTGGGAAAAGTAACTGAGGGAAGAAAATCCCAGGATTTGAGTGATGGTGGAAAGGCTGTGGTTGGTTTCCCGCAGGAGAAAGCGGCTTTCATCAATGCGTCTGGAAATCAGGTAATTGATAGGGGAGGCGCCAAACTCTTTTTTGAAGGTATGGGCCAGATAATATTTATTCATATGCGCCAGCTCGGCCAGCTGTTCCAACGTTATGTTCTCCTTAAAATGGTTGTCGATATAACGCCGTATCAGGTCGCAGTCGCGGCTCGAACGGGAAGGGGGACACTCATCTGAGAAAGAGAATGTTATCTGGCGCTTCAGGCGCAGCAGCACCACCTGCAGCAAATGCTGGCAGGCTTCTTCATAGCCGGGCTGGGATTCATATGCCTCCTCGAGCATCAGTTGCAGACAATTCATCAATTTTTTCCAGCCGTTGTGGATATGGAGCATGATGTAACCCTCCGTACCCGTTATGGCCTCCAGGTTTTCCACGCCCAGTATGATGTATTTTAAAGGATTAACGTCCTGGCTCAGTTCTGTGTGCGGAACGTTGTCATTAATAATAATCAGGTCATGTATGGCTACGGGAATCTCGTCGTTTTGTGTGCGGAACCACCCGTGTCCGTCTGTAAAGAAAAAAATCTCGGTGCAGATATGGGTGTGAAGATTGGACTCCCATTTTCCGGAATACTGATCCTGCGTAATGTAACTCAACCGTGGCTCTGCATGGCCGGACGGTTCGAATGCCTCTCTGGGAAAACTGTGGTTGTAGCTGTCCAAATGAATCCTCCTGTGCTGCGCAATTTTACAAAAATGCATTTTTTTGAAAATCTGGTCATATTATAAGCCATTTTCTTCTTTTTTGCAACTGTGCATAATCTTTCCGGGCCGTTTTGCGCTTTTGTTGGGTATATTAAACAACACTGAACAGAAGAAAAAAGCGATTTTTTTATGAACTTTGTTGAAAAGAGACATCTATTTGAGCAATTTGACAAAAGGCAAAAATAGCAATATATATAAACAATAGAGCAATAAAGCCATTGTTTTCTGGAATTATATTTTATATAATAAGAATACAAAGTTCGAAAAGACGAACGGATGGAACTTGTACTTACCTGGAAAGGGTAACGCAAAAAGAAAGGGAGGAAAATCATGAAAAAGAAAAAGATTTTCAGTTTAATGATGGCTTCGGCTTTGTGCTTGTCTGCACTGACAGGCTGCGGAAGTGCACCGGCAGATAGCGCATCGGCTGATAACACTCAGTCCAGCGCCCAGTCCAGTGAAAGCCAGCCGGCAGCTTCCTCGCAAGCTTCAAGTGAGGCGCAGAGCGGAGGTGGCAAACAGTATGAAGGCGTAGAGCTGACCATGTGGTCCATGTGGACATCCAGCGAACCTCAGGCACAGGTGATTCAGGAAGCCGCTGCCGCATTTGAAGAGCAGACCGGCGCCAAGATCAAAATTGAGTGGAAGGGACGTGATATCAATAATGTTCTGTCCGCATCTCTGGAAGCAGGTGACAAGTTTGATATCTTTGAAGACGACTATCAGCGTATTGCCAATGTTTATGCAGAGTATACTTATGACCTGACAGATATGGCAAAGGCTGTAGATTATGACAGCTTCAGCTATCCCTGCCTGAACAACCAGGTAATCGCCTGGACAGGGAATCTGAACTCCATCGTAGAGCAGCCTCAGGTAGGCGGCGTCTTCTATGACAAGGATGCTTTTGAAAAGGCCGGTGTTACCGCTGAACCCAAAACCTGGGATGAGTTTTTGGAGGTATGCCAGAAGCTGAAAGATTCCGGCGTAGGCCCTATTGCTCAGGACGGCGCGTACTGTGATTTCGCTTTCTATCATCAGCTGGTTCGTCACCTGGGTGAGGATAAGATCACCGAGCTGGCTTTGAACGGCGGCTGGTCTGGTACTGAAGCTGAGACGGCTGCACAGGAGATTATTGATCTGATCAATGCCGGCTATTTTGTAGACGGTGCTCCGGATGAGTTCCCCAGCAGTGAGAACAAGATCGGCTTTGGCATGGCGGCAATGATCGTATGTGCGAACTATGTTACCGCTGAAGTAAACGGCAATACAGGTACTGAGGTTAACTGGGGACTGTTTAATTATCCTGCAGTAGAAAACGGTGTAGAGAATACTGCTGCATATGCAGGCGCCAACTCTTTGGCAATCACGTCTTACAGTGAAAATGCTCAGGCGGCATTTGATTTCATCATGATGCTGACCACTGGAGAATTTGATCAGAAGATGGCAGATACTGCAAAACAGATTCCTGCTGATACCCGCAATACGGCTCCGGCAATTCTGACAGGAACGGTAGAGACTCTGCTGTCTGCTGAAGTGCCTATGACTTGGTGCGGTGGGCTCCACGCTAACAGCGACCTGAAAACAAGCTTTAAGTCTATGTGCGTAGAGCTGTTTGAAGGAAAGTATGCTTCTGGCGCAGAATTCTGCGAAGCTTTGGATGCTCTGTATTAAGAAATAAATGAAAAGCAGGCAGAGCCTCGTGCACTGCCTGCTTTTATGTGTGCCTGCGGGACACGTTCCAACAATTTGTGGAAAGAAAAAACTTTAGATCCATTGTTACATAATGATTGCTACGGAAGCGATAGAAAGGAGAGCAACATGAAAAAAAATAAGGCAATGATTTTCTGGTTTAGTTTGCCTTCACTGCTGTGTCTGCTTATCATGTTTGTCTATCCCGTGTGCCGCACGGTATTGATGAGTTTTTTTAAGGTGGAGAGTGTTACTGCGGGACTGTCTGACTGGGGATTCAACGGCATAGGGAACTATACTAAGATCTTTGGCAGCCAGACTTTCCGCACCGCTATGGGCAATATGCTCCTGATCTGGCTGGTTGGGGGAGTAATTACGCTTTTGCTGGCAATGCTGATGGCTGTGGTTATCACCAGCGGAATCCGGGGAAAGAAGTTCTTCCGTGCCGCCATCTATATGCCCAATATCATCAGTGCCGTAGCACTGGCAACTATGTGGATTCAGTACATTTTCAATTATGATTATGGTCTGCTGAATGAAATGGCTAAATTATTCGGGGGAGACAAGATCAAATGGCTTGGAAGTGACATGAAGTTCTGGTCCATGGTGGCAGCGTTTATCTTTGGCAGCGTCGGTTACTATATGCTTATTTATATCAGTGGTATCGAAGGGATTCCGCTGGACTTTTTTGAGGCCGCGACTTTGGATGGAGCAGGGAAGGTCAAACAGTTTACGAAGATTACGCTGCCCCTTTTGAAAGGCGTTATCAAGACCTCAATTACCTTCTGGAGTATTAATGCCACAACTTTCTTTTTGTGGACGAAGATGTTCTCGCCAATCGACACGGAAGAATCTACCATTGTGCCGGTTGTTTATCTGTACGATACCGTGTTTGGAGGCAAGGGCGTCGTTACCCGTGACGCAGGCGCAGGTGCGGCTGTGGGCGTGGTGCTTACCTTGATCATCATTATTGTATATGAAATTACCGAGAAGCTGTTCAAGAGCGACGACCTGGAATATTAGGAAGGGAGGAACTACCATGAAAAATATCAACTGGAAGAAAGAACTCAAGCTATTGCCGGGGTACATCATTGTCGCTATATGGGTGCTTTTTACGGCAGTTATGCTGAGCTGGATCCTGGGAGCGAGTTTTTCCACATCCAAGGAAATTTTCTCCGGCAGCATCTTTAAATTTGAAACAGGTATACATTGGGAGAATTATGTCACAGCCTGGCAGGTACAGAATGTGTCTGTGTTCTTTGGGAACTCTCTCCTTTATTCTGTGGTTGCCTGCTTTGGCGTGCTGGCGATCTCAGCCCCTGCGGCTTATGTGCTTTCCCGCTGGAAATTTACCGGCGGCAGGGCTCTGCGCATTGGCCTGGTAATTGCTATGAGTGTGCCGATCATTATGGTCATCATGCCCATTTACTCGATCGTGGTACGGCTGGGGATCAAGGGACGGGTATTACTGATGCTGCTGTACATAATGATGCGAGTACCCTATACAACGATCTATCTGCTGGACTTCTTTGCGACTTTGTCCAAAAGCTATGAGGAGGCCGCTTATCTGGACGGCTGCAGCGCTCCTAACACATTCCTGCGGATTATGCTGCCGCTGGTTCAGCCGGCAGTAGTGACCGTGACCATCTTCAACTTCATGTCCGTCTGGAATGAGTTCTTTATGGCCCTCATCTTTACCTCCAGCGAAAGCATGACTCCGGTAGGCGTAGGGTTGCTCAACATTATCAACTCTATGAAGTACACCGGAAATTACGGCGGAATGTTTGCGGCGGTTATTATTGTATTCCTGCCTACGTTCCTGTTATACATCTTTATGTCAGAGAAGATTATTGCAGGTGTTACCGGTGGCGGCGTGAAGGGTTGACCTGATTGGGAGGATGGTGTGAAAAATAAGCTCGACAGCTTATTTTTCACACACAAATTTGTGCCGGAGCCACAAATTTGAATCGCAGAGCCGAATCTGGCATTTGGCTCGCGCGCCTACGTAAAACGCTCCGGCATGGAGGAATTATTATGTGTAAGGAACAGAAAACTGGCCGGGTAACCATTCCCACAGACGTGGATGTGGTACCCGAGACACTGGAATTATTAAAACGCTGGGGAGCCGATGCAATCCGGGACTGTGACGGCACGGACTACCCGGACGAACTGAAGCGGGTGGATGCCAAAGTATATTCTACTTATTATACCACGCGGAAGGATAACGCATGGGCAAAAGCCAATCCGGATGAGATCCAGCAGTGCTATATTATGACCGGTTTTCATACAGCTATGGACGGTTCACTGTCCATACCGCTGATGAAGGGAATCAGTAAGGAACTGCTTAAGGTAAACGATCAGGATGATATCAGACGCTGGTGGGAGGTGATGGACCGTACCACAGGGGAACCGGTTTCTCCCGATGCCTGGCGTTATGAGCCAGAGACAGGATGTGTGGTCATTGATGCGCCACAGGCCTTCCACGATTATACTGTCAGCTTCCTGGCTTATCTGATCTGGGATCCGGTTCATATGTACAATGCGGTTACCAACGGGTGGACGAATTTTGAGCCTCAGATTACGTTTGATGTGCGTCAGCCTAAGACCAGAAAGTTTACCATGGAACGGCTGCGGAAATTTATAGAGGAACATCCCTATGTAAACGTCATCAGATATACGACTTTTTTCCATCAGTTTACCCTTGTCTTTGACGAACTGAAGCGGGAAAAATATGTGGACTGGTTCGGCTATTCCGCGTCTGTTTCGCCTTACATTCTGGAACAGTTTGAGCGGGAGGCGGGATACCCCTTCCGGCCAGAGTATATTATCGATCAGGGTTACTATAATAATCAGTACCGGATACCTTCTAAGGAATATAAGGATTTTGTGGCCTTCCAGTGCAGGGAAGTTGCGAAGCTGGTAAAAGAGATGGTAGAGATTACCCATGAGATGGGGAAGGAAGCCATGATGTTTCTGGGCGACCACTGGATCGGAACCGAGCCATATCTGGACGAATTTAAGTCCATCGGCCTGGACGCGGTAGTGGGATCGGTGGGGAACGGCTCTACTCTGCGGCTTATCTCGGATATCTCCGGAGTGAAATATACCGAAGGACGTTTCCTTCCTTACTTTTTCCCGGATACATTCCATGAAGGAGGAGATCCTGTCAAAGAGGCCAAGGAAAACTGGGTGACGGCGAGACGTGCCATTCTCAGAAAACCCATTGACCGGATTGGGTATGGCGGTTATCTGAAGCTGGCCTGCCAGTTCCCGGAATTCATTGATTATGTGGAAGATGTCTGCAATGAGTTCAGAGAACTGTATGACAATATCAAAGGGACCACTCCCTATTGCAGCAAAACGGTGGCTGTTCTGAACAGCTGGGGTAAATCCAGATCCTGGGGATGTCATATGGTGCACCATGCTTTGTATCAAAAACAGAACTATTCCTACGCAGGGGTGATTGAGGCATTATCCGGCGCTCCTTATGAGGTGCGTTTCATAAGCTTTGACGATGTCAAGGCCAATCCGGGTGTCCTGGACGATGTAGATGTGTTGATCAATGTAGGTGACGGGGATACGGCACATACCGGCGGAGCAGTCTGGGAAGAACCGGAGATTTCCGCTGCAGTGAAGAAATTTGTCTGGAACGGCGGCGGCCTGATTGGTGTCGGCGAACCTTCCGGCCATCAGTATCAGGGACGCTACCTTCAGATGTCCGGTGTACTGGGCGTGGAGAAAGAAACAGGGTTCACGCTGGGTTATGACAAGTATAACTGGGAAGAGCACCCCCGGCATTTTATCCTGGAAGATTGTGCAGGTGAGGTGGACTTTGGCGAAGGAAAGAAAGGGATTTATGCCCTGGAAGGCGCCCATGTGCTGGTGCAGAGAGAAAAGGAGGTTCAGCTGGCAGTCAACGAATACGGAGCCGGACGGGCCGTATATTTCTCGGGACTTCCCTACTCCTTCGAGAACAGCCGCCTGCTTCACAGAGCCGTACTTTGGTCTTCCCATAGCGAGGAGAATCTGAAGCAGTGGATGTCGTCAAACTATAATGTGGATGTTCACGCCTATGTGAAGAACGGCAGATTCTGTGTTGTCAATAACACATATGTACCCCAGTCCACAGTGGTATACCGGGGTGACGGAAGCAGCTTTGAGTTAGAACTGGGGCCTAACGGTATCCAGTGGTATGAAATTTAATGATGCAGAGAGAAGACCGACAGCCGTGGAAAGAAACGGCTGTTGGTCTTATTTTCTGTTGCAGATATTCCGGAGAATGAAATATATCAAATAACAGATTTTAAAGATTTTGGGATAAGATTAATTACAGAGCAGTTTATTTTAAGGCATTATGCTTTGAATTATGTCTCCATGGGAAGACGGGGATATATCGGTTATTTCGAGTGATAGGAAATCTTCTGGTTTATTTGCTTCATATATACCACCCTCGTTTTCAAGCGAAGCATATATCGTCCAAGTGCCACATTCAGAGTAAAAATGATATAAGTCATTTTCATCTATTGGCGGATTAAATATTTCACCAGAAGGTGATTTGGCATATAACTTGATTTGCGTAACATCTTCATCATAAGGACGTACATATATATAGTAATAAGATTTTATGGTGGAAGGGCGGGATGAAATGGAATATCCTCTTGGGGGTGACTTTACTGTTATAATGCATTCACTTATTTGGACAGTATTATTTCGAGAAGCTTGTGCAATGATAGTTGTTGTGCCCTCTGATAATGCGGTAACAATTCCATTAGAATCAACAGTAGCAACAGCTTCATTGCTGGAACTCCAAAGGACATTGTTATCTATGGAATTATCAGAATATAACACTGTTGCAATTAGTGCCTGGGTATTGGCAACATTCATTTTTAATGTATTGTTATTAAGAACTACCTGTGTCACGGCAATAGACGCTTGTCTTGCGATATAACCCTGTATTGTAAAAAAACAGATTATGCCTACAAAGAAAGTTATGAGACATAAATTGCGAATTTTTTTGTTTTGTAATTTGGCAGATACCTTTTTGATATTGATATGAACATTAAAAATGGAGAGTATATTTGCCAAAATGCTGATTATTCTTTCGAACATGTCATTATCTCCTTTTAATAAAATTATATAATAAAGCATTTTGAATGTCAAATAACGGTAATTTAGAATATTTTTATCTCTAAAATGGGATTATGGTGGAGATCTTATTAATTCTGAATAGATACTGAAAATCCTTGATTACAAGGTTGATATTTAGTAAAATGTATTTTAAAGTCAGTAAGTGTGATTGATGTAGAAAAATATCTTTAGTATGAAATTCTTATAATAATATAATCCATTTTGTTGTATGATTTCTTGCATTTATCAGGATGTTATCTATCCCCAAATCTGTATGTTTTTCGATTGTTGGGGTGGGGTGAAAATTTTCGGTTAAATAGGCGTTCTGTATAAAGGTACATGGCAATATGAGGCGGTAATTATACAGGATGTTTCAATATACATCTATTTGGTGGAGACATAAGAAGGAGAAAAAATTATGGCAGATGTATGTAGTTGTTGCGGTAAGAAGATACCGTTTTTAGATGTGAATTTTGATTACATAGAAATTGCTAATGAATCATATAGCATATGCGGTAATTGCAGAAATAAAATAAACGCATATAATGCTGGTGATATTTCCGTTGATGAAGTCATTTCAGATGCTACACATAAAAAAGTAGCCGATTATCTCAAGAATACTAAATCAGCTGAAGAAATAGAACATGAGAAGAAGGAAAAAGAGCGAATTGAAAATAAAATAGTTGCACAGAAAAACGACCCGCTTTATGATGATATACACCAGATTGCCAGAGATTTACGGTTTATAAAGAATCTGATTATCACAGGTCTTGTGTTTGGATTTGTTTTAGGGATTATTGGTATATTTGGATTAATGTAAAGGGAAAAATTGTGCTCTTATATCCGAGGATGATTTGAATGCAATGAAAAATAAGGCACCGACGGACGAGTGAAAAAACATATGGAGGTGCTTTCTAGTGCCATAAAATGTTGTTCGAGAAACCTCCTGATTTTGTGGGCAAATCTTTATCGTAGGAATCGTAGGAATAGAAGATGTACGCACAAAAAAAGAAGTGCTGCAAACCCCAAATTTAGGGTTTCCAACACTTAAAAAATGGAGATAGCGAGACTCGAACTCGTGACCTATACGTTGCGAACGTATCGCTCTCCCAACTGAGCTATATCCCCGTAAGCTTATTATAACATATGGTCGAAAGATTGCAAGAATGAAATTTTGTAAGTTTTTTTTATTTTGCGTATGCATCTTTTTACTTTTTGCCCATAAAAAAGGCCGCCATTACTACGGCTGCCTTTTCAAGGGATTACACTTTCAATTTTGTGGGCAGGCTATTGCTTATCCCGCTCGCTTACAAAGTATTCCACAAGTCTTTTCACATCCTCCAGGCAGGAGCCGCAGACTGTCCCCGCGCCGGTGGCGGCCTGCACTTCCTCCAAAGTATTTGCGCCGGAATCAACGGCGTCCTTAATCATGCCGCTGGTGACGGACATACAATAACAGACTGTTTTGCCAAGATCCATTTTCAGATACCATCCTTTCAAGTTTAGGATGTACCGCGGATAAAATTTTATTCAGGAAAATGTAACGAAAACCTGAAAAAATGTATAAATATATAATGCAATCCTGCCGATAATATGGTAGAATATAGAAAAGAATTAGTAACAGCAAGGATGCGAATGGAAGAATACCCGGAAGCATTACAGGATGTGGTGCAGGGTATACACGGAGGTAAAAAGTATGGGTATTAATGTTAATGCAAAGAGCAATTATTCGTTCCTGTTTTCAAGTCTCGGAAGTGGCGCTTCCGGTGTGGGAAGCAGCAATTTCCTTTCGGATTATGCGTCGATCAAGAACGGCAGCTATGGCAGGCTGATGAAGTCCTATTACGGTATGGCTAAGAGCTCGAGTACGTCGTCGTCCGGAAAGGGCAGCGATTCCGGCTATATGATTGACAGGATTCTGGAGGAGAAGAGGAATCCAAAGGTTTCCAAAGATGTACAGGAGGCAAACGCGAATCTGACAACTGGTTTGTCAAACCTGAAGACCTCTGTTGCGACGTTGCAGAATGATAAGACATATACGGATACGGAAAATGGCAAGAGTGCTGTGGATAAGACCGTTTCCGCGATGAAGGCATATGTGGCGGATTATAATAATGTAGTGAACTCGGCAAAGGGTTCTACGTTGTCTAACAAAACTGCATATGTAGCCAATATGATGAGCAGCACGGCAGCGAATGCCGACAAGCTCTCGGAGATCGGTGTTACCGTCAATTCAAACGGCACACTTTCCTTCAGCGAAGATAAGTTGAAAGCGGCAGGAGTCTCCAAAGTGCAGGAGCTGTTTTCCTCGAAAGACATTATGAGCTATGGTTCCATGATAGCGTCCCGTGCACAGTTTGCAGGAGTTTCAAACAGTACCAATTCTACCACTGGCAGCACAGGTTCAGATACCACGGCAGCTACCGGGGCAGCAGGTGTAAAGGCAGATGCCAAGACACTTGCATCCGATGGCCTGTATGAGAAGATGAAGGATAAGGACGGCAACGAAACGGATAAATATGATGTTGACAAGATTTTTGCTACGGCTAAGAGCTTTGTTAACAATTATAATACTATGTTCGATAAAGCAGAGTCCAGCTCCAATTCCGGTGTGATAGCCAATTTGTCCCACATCAGGCAGAAAACGTCACAGAATGCGGATGTTTTGAAACAGTTTGGGATTAATGTAGATGCGAAGGGCAGGCTGAAGATTGACGAGGATACCTTTAAGAAATCCGATATGTCTGACGTACAGAAATTCTTCAAAGATTATGGTTCTTCCATAGCCACAAATGCATCGCTTGTTGATTATTACAGCACTACGCAGGCGAATGCGACCAGCGGGTATACGGCTGCCGGTACGTATAATGTACAGGGAAGCGCCCGTTTTGCAGATGCTTTCTAGTGTATTGCCTGTATTACATTTCGCAAAATATTTTGCTTGAATTTCCATTTGCAGCGTTAGATTTCCTAGACGCAGCCACCGCTACGCCGTTGGAAATCTGCCTTGCAGACTGAAAATCCATTCTGCGCTATTTAGCTGAAAGTAATCTGGTCAGCATACCAGTGTAATATTGTTCCAAGCAGGATAAGAGTTGCAGGATGCCAATCAACCGGAATATTGCCGGAGGGTTGGCATCCTTTTACTGTGGAAAGCGATTGCTCCAATCTGCAAAACCTACAAAACCGCTTTGTCGGCAAGCTTGACCGGAAAAGGTTTATTGTGGTAGAATTACCTACATAGCATGGATGCTATGCCGCCGTTTATTATGTAAATCTGGCGGTTTACTTGTATATGGAACGGGCAATAACAGAAAACAGGAGGGCATTATGTCAAAAGCAAAGGTTTACTTTACGAAAGAAATCACACCCCAGTCTATGATCAGGATGTATGAGGCTATGGGTGTTAAGCTGCCGGGGAAGGTGGCTGTGAAGCTGCACTCCGGTGAGGTAGGGAACCAGAATTTCCTGCGTCCCGATTTTATGAAACCCATTATTGATTATGTGAAGGGAACTATAGTGGAATGCAATACCGCTTATGAGGGAAAGAGGAACACTACGGAGGCGCACTGGGAGACCATGAAGCTTCACGGCTGGACAGAGATTGCCGAGGTGGATATCCTGGACGGGAAGGGTGAGATTGAGTTGGCAGTGCCGGAGGGCAAAAAGATCCAAAAGAATTTTGTAGGCGCCAACATTGAGAACTATGATTCCATGCTGGTATTGTCCCATTTCAAAGGCCATCCTATGGGAGGATTCGGCGGCGCGTTGAAAAATATATCCATTGGACTGGCTTCTTCCCACGGAAAGTCATATATTCATGGCGTGGGGGATGTAGATGCTTTCTGGACATCGGACCATGATTCGTTTTTGGAATCCATGGCGGATGCCAGCAAGACTATTGTGGACCGTTTTGGAGAGAATATTGTGTTTATCAGTGTGATGAAAAATATGTCTGTGGACTGTGACTGCTGCGCTGTAGCTGAAGATCCGGCTATTGCGGATATCGGCATCCTGTCGTCCACAGACCCGGTGGCGCTTGACCAGGCCTGCCTTGACTTGGTTTATGCGTCCAAGGATCCCGGCAGGGACCACCTGCTGGAGCGGATTGAGTCCAAGAACGGTGTGCATACCGTAGAGGCGGCTGCGGACTTGGGAGTGGGCAGTAGGGAGTATGAGCTGGTGGAGCTGGCATAACGAACAGCCTGCGCTCTGCCGGAGGCATTGGATTGTGCTGCAGTCTTTTGGAATGCGCGCCTGAAAGTGTATTGTAAAGTATGTTTTGTAGAAATGGCTGCACGGCTGCCTTCTTTGGGTGTATGCTCAAAAGGGGCCGTACAGCCGTTTCTGGATGTGTTAGAATGCAATTTTCAAACACGCTCTGCTTAGGTAAAGAAAAGCAATTTAGAGTGTATCAATGCATTGCTTTAAAACGGAGGTCAAAATCAAAGATTATTGATTTCTCTTTTTATTTTATGCTTTATTTTAAATAATAAGCGTGAAGAATATCTCTCATTATCAATCAGTAATTCATAAGCGTCAATGGCCCCTGCGCAATAACAAAATCCCAGAAGGCCTATCCCAAATCCCCAAAATACAAACGAATGGTATTCAGACCAAACAAACTTTCCGTTCATGGTAAA